>Ga0302320_10003953_pt1 | contig 33945 bp, 28 predicted proteins | sample Bog_T0_3_FD_202130 | JGI IMG/M metagenome (GOLD analysis project Ga0302320, IMG submission 202130) | Peat permafrost microbial communities from Stordalen Mire near Abisko, Sweden - Bog_T0_3 | ecosystem: Environmental > Terrestrial > Soil > Wetlands > Peat | place: Sweden: Abisko, Stordalen Mire... | reverse complement strand
GGTGGTGAGAGTGAGTCGCCTGAGGAGGAAGCCATAGAAATTGGCAACAGCTACCGCACCCGTTAACATCCCGCAGCCTTCGCTCGCCGCCGCTCCCCGGAAAAAGTCTATTCGCCTCACGCTTTGGCCCCTGGTCGCCGCGACCTTCTTTATGGTCTCAGGCGGAACCTATGGGACCGAAGACATCGTGCACGGCGCCGGATATGGCAAAGCGATTCTTATCCTGCTGCTGACCCCGCTTCTTTGGAGCCTCCCAACCGCGTTCATGATTGGCGAGCTTTCTAGCGCTCTGCCCTTTGAAGGCGGCTACTACGCCTGGGTGCGGCGCGCGATGGGAAATTTCTGGGGATTTCAGGAAGCATGGCTGTCGCTGGTAGCGTCCATTTTCGATATGGCGATTTATCCCACGCTGTTTGTCGCGTATCTCACGCGCATGTTTCCTTATTTTCAGGAAAATCATCGCGGCGTGGCCGTCGCGCTGGGCGTGGTGATCCTCTGCGCGATCCTCAACATCATGGGAGTAAAGGTCGTCTCCACGACCTCGCTGTGGCTGTTCTTCGCGCTGTCGGCGCCGTTCGCGGCCATTTTTGTACTGGCTCCGTTCAAGATTCACGCGCTGGCGAATGCGGTCACCAAGCCGACCACCTCGAATGTCGACATTCTCGGCGGCCTGCTCATTTGCATGTGGAACTACATGGGATGGGATAACGCCTCCACCATCGCCACCGAAGTCGAGCGTCCGCAGCGTACTTATCCTCGGGCCATGCTGTGGGCGGTGGTCATTGTCTGCCTTACTTACGTTCTTCCTTTTGCGGCGATGTGGATGACCGGGCTTCCGGCCAGCGCCTGGGAGACTGGGGCTTGGGCGGACATCGCGCAGTTGATGGGTGGTCCGGTGCTGCGGATTGCGCTGGTCGCGGGCGGCATGATGAGCGGCTTTGGCATGTTCAATGCGCTGGTTATGAGCTATTCGCGGCTGCCTTTGGCTATGGCTCAGGATGGCATGCTGCCGAAGGTTTTTGGCAAGCTGCATCCGAAGTCGCGCGCGCCTTGGGTTGCGATTCTGGCGCTGGCAGTGGGCTGGGGGCTGGCTTTGAATCTGGGCTTCGAACGGCTGGTCACGCTTGACATCATGATTTATGGCGCGAGCCTGGCGCTGGAGTTTGTCGCGCTGATCTGCTTGCGTATTCGCGAGCCGGAATTGAAACGCCCGTTCCGCGTGCCGGGCGGGCTGTTGGGAGCGATTGCGGTGGGCATTCCTCCAGTTTTGCTACTGGGATTTGCCATCGTTCGGAGCGAACACGAGGTTGTGCTGGGCATGAGCTCGCTTTGGTTTGGATTGATCCTGATCGGCTTGGGCGTGGTCGCCTTCCTCATCAATCACGCGCTGAAGCCAGCGGGCTGGGCGGCGGCTTCGCCGAAACCGGAACTGGCAGGATAGCGCTGTTGTGGGGACGGAGCTTCTCTCCGTCCTGGCGGGGCGAAGCCCCGCCCCCACACAACCTTCTTTCTCTCCTAAACTTCGCCAACGGCTTACGACCCGGCTGTTATACATTAGTGAACAACGGCGATGACCAAACGTAAATCCAAGGGCGCATACATGATCTCGGCGGTGGCTGAGATGTATGAGATTCATCCTCAGACTTTGCGTCTTTACGAGCGCGAAGGACTCCTGAAGCCCAGCCGCACCGAAGGCAATACCCGGCTTTATACGGATGAGGATTTGCAGCGGCTGGAGTTCATCCTGTCGCTGGCGCGCGATCTGGGCGTCAACATCAGCGGCATCGCCATCATTCTGCAAATGCGCGAGCGCATGGAAGAAATGCAGCGGCAGATTCAGGAGTTCGTGCAGTACATCCAACACGAGGTGCTGGCGCGGGCCTCGGCTGCGGCCGATCCGTCCAAAGGCGCTATCGTGCCGTTGCGGCGACCGCTTGCTCCGGCTGTGGATTCGTCGCGCCGCAAAAACTGAGTGGTGCGGACGGGCGAGGACGCCCGTCGCTCCACTGGCCTGGCTCGAATCGATTACTTTTCTCGCTGGAAACGATAACGGCCGCCTCTGTCTTTTGCCACCTGCTCCGCTACTTTCAAAAACGCTCTGCCTGCGTGCGACAACGTCGATTCCTGGCGGTAGACCAGGCGCAGCTTGCGCTGAAAATGCAGATCGCGCACCGGAACGCGTACCAGCTCTCCGCGGGTGAGCTCGGTTTCCACGCTGATTTCGGGCACTAAAGCCACTCCTTTTCCCATGCAGACAAAACGCTGGATGGCTTGCAGGGTGGGCAGCTCCACGTCCATGTGCAGGGGAGTTTTGTGGCGGCGGAAGGACTCGATTACCAGATCGCGATAGGGGGACGTGACGATGTGGGCCACGAACGACTCCGCGCCCAACTGCCGAACGCTGACTTCGCCGGCTGAGGCCAGAGGATGGCCAGGAGGGACGATCAGAACCAACTCGTCCATGTAAACCACTGCCGAACGCAGCTGTGGCTCCTGGGGATCGTAGGAGAGGATTCCTAGTTCCACATTGTGCTTGAGCACGTCGTCGGGAATCTGAGAACCGAGCGAGCGCCGCACCGTGATCTTGATGGCGGGATGCAGGCTGCGAAACTCGCCCAACACCGGCAACAAGTAGAGCGCGGTAAATTCATTGGCGGCGATGGCCAGCTTGCCTTTCTGCAATTCGCGCATCTCCACCAGCGCCGTCTGCGCATCTTGCCGCAGGTTGAGCAACTTCTCCGCGTACTCCTGCAGAACACGTCCGGCATCGGTGAGCACGCCCTCCCGCGAAGAACGGTCGAACAGCGGTTCGCCGATTTCCCGTTCCAGTTTCCTGATGGTTTGGCTGACCGCCGATTGCGTGCGAAACAGCTTTTCGGCCGCCCGCGAAAAGCGGTGCTCCCGGGCTACGGTTAGGAAGACTTCTAGTTGGGATAGGTCCATTGGGGTCCTTTCTCAGTCCCGAGTGAAAATCCTTACCACAGGGGACACCCTTCGACTTCGCTCAGGGCAGGCTCCGGAACACAGGGGAAAACCGACTTCCCTGCTTTCTGTTTTCTGTCTTCTTTACTCTCTGCTTTCCGGGATAAAAATTTGCCGCTGGCCAGGTTTTCAGGTCTCGACTGTTACGGCTGAGTCCTGCCTGACGGCTTTCATCAATCACGCATGTTACATAAGTTTTGCTAATACTATCATCAATGCTAATGCTATTGATACTATAATAACCTTTTCTTTTGTCCCCATCCACCGCTAGAGTTACGAGAAGCAGATTTTTCGGAGGTATGGAATTCATGGATCGGCCGCGCATCACCATCTTCGACACCACGCTTCGTGACGGCGAGCAGTCGCCGGGCTGCAGTATGAATGTGCAGGAAAAGCTGCACCTCGCCCGGCAACTCGACCGCCTCGGGGTGGACGTAATCGAGGCCGGTTTCCCGATCGCTTCCGATGGCGACTTTGAGGCCGTACAGCGCATCGCCGCCACGGTGCGTCGCCCTATCATCGCGGGGCTGGCTCGCGCCTGCGCCGGCGATGTGGACCGCGCCTGGCAGGCATTGCAGGGCGCAGCGCGTCCGCGCATCCATGTTTTTCTGGCCACCTCTGACATTCATCTGAAGTACAAGCTGCGCATCACGCGGGAGCAGTGCCTGGAGCAGGCTCGGGACGCCGTTCGGCACGCCAAGTCCTTATGCGCCGACGTGGAATTTTCTCCCGAAGATGCTACTCGCACCGACGTGCCGTTTCTGTGCCGTGTTGTCGAAGCAGTGATCGCAGCGGGCGCCACCACCGTCAACATCCCGGACACGGTCGGCTACACCATGCCCGAGGAGTATGGACAACTCATCCGGGCGTTACGCGAGAAAGTGGCCGGTATCGAGAAGGTAACGATCTCCACGCACTGCCACAACGACCTGGGACTGGCGGTCGCGAACTCACTGGCGGGAGTGCAAAACGGTGCGCGGCAGGTGGAGTGCACCATCAATGGGATCGGCGAGCGTGCCGGCAACGCCTCTCTCGAAGAGGTCGTGATGGCCATGCGGGTACGCCGCGACCGTTATCCCTATGAGACCGGCGTCACCAGCGAGCAACTGTATGCTTCGAGCCAGGTTTTGGCGGAAATTACGCGCGTCCCGGTGCAGCCGAACAAAGCCATCACCGGACGCAATGCGTTTGCGCACGAGGCCGGAATTCATCAGGATGGGATGCTCAAGAATCCGCTGACCTACGAAATCATGACGCCGCAATCGGTGGGCGTGCCCGATTCACGACTGGTGCTCGGCAAGCACTCCGGCCGCCACGCGCTGGCCCTGCGGTGCGAACAGCTGGGACATGCGTTTGAACGCCGCGAACTCGACGAGGTCTATCGCAGGTTCGTGGTTCTCGCCGATCGCATCAAGAAGGTGCAGGACAGCCATTTGCTGGAGCTGATCCAGGATGTCAAGAGAGGCGATTTCAGCAACCCCGAAGCCAGCGGCGGGCCGGGGAAGAAGTTTCCGGCCGCCACGGCGACTTTGCCCTTTCCGCGTGCTGCTTCCGCTGCGGCCGGCGCCAATTCCAGTGAGTCGCGTTCCGCTCAGGGAGCGGGGAGCGATGGCCAGGCGGAGGGCCGGGCCGGTTGTCCGCCGGCCACCAATTGGTTCGGCGGTGCCCCCGTCACCGAGCATCACACCGGGCATCACGGCGAGCAAGAAGACTATCTCTGGGGCGTTTGATTTTTGAATGGGGGGCGGTCACGACGGTCGCCGATTATTAACGAATTGTAAAACGGCCGAAACGGTTTACCGTAGCGACTTGTCCTCGTATATGCTTTCGGAAGCGAAACGAGGGCTTCATGCAACTCCGCGTCACGTCCCTCCCCGGCGACGGAATTGGTCCTGAGGTTACGTCCCAAGCCATTTGTGTGCTGGAAGAAGTGGCCCACGGCTTTGGCCACGATCTCGAACTCGACGAAAAGGAAATCGGCGGCGTGGCGCTGGAAAAGTTCGGCAATCCCTTGCCGGACGAGACCATTCAGGCCTGTCTCGCGTCACAGGCGGTGCTGCTCGGAGCCGTCGGAAATCCTGCTTTCGATCACAATCCTCGCGAACTTCGCCCGGAAACCGGATTGTTGCGCCTGCGCCAGGAACTCGGAGCGTTCGCCAATCTGCGTCCCGCTGTTTTTTATCCGATGCTGGCTGACTGCTCACCTCTGCGCGAAGAAGTCGTCAAGGGAACCGACATTCTGATCGTGCGCGAACTGCTCGGTGGACTGTATTTCGGTGAACCTCGTTCCATGGAAGGCGTCCCCGGCTTGCGCCGGGCGGTGAACAGCATGCGGTACTGTGAGCCGGAGATCGAGCGGATCGCTCGCGTCGCATTTCAACTCGCTAGCACCCGGCGCGGGCGCGTGGTCTCCGTCGACAAGGCAAATGTTCTGGAGTGCTCGCGTCTGTGGCGCGAAGTCGTCACCAGGGTTGGGCGTGATTTTTCCGATGTCCATCTCTCCCACATGTACGTGGACTCGGCCGCCATGGCGCTGGTTCTGAAGCCCACCGAGTTCGACGTGATCCTCACTGAAAACATGTTCGGAGACATCCTGTCCGATCAGGCTGGTGGCGTCGTGGGATCGCTTGGCCTGCTGGCTTCGGCTAGCATCGGAGGGCCGGTCGGTCTCTACGAACCGGTTCACGGCTCGGCTCCAGACATCGCCGGGAAGGGCATTGCCAATCCACTCGGCGCCATCCTGTCGGTGGCCCTGATGCTGCGGCATACTTTTCATTTGCCCAAAGAAGCGAAGTGCGTAGAGGCGGGCGTCAGCGCGATTTTGGGAGGAGGCTTCCGCACGCGGGATTTGGCGCGCTCCGATGAGCGCACCGTCTCCACCGAAGAAATGGGCGCCCAGATCGCCTTGTTCGTGCGCCTGGCCGCGGGCGGTAGCGATCGAGTCGCCTCATAGCCTAACCTTGAACTGGGCGGAACGAACCTTCAGCCACAGGGGTCACGGGGCTGCACCGGGGAAATGCCACAGGGGCCCGCGAAGTGAAGCCGTGTCCTGCTTACAGGCAGTTGTCTAATGTTTACAATTTTCCGGGAGAAGGCACCGTGGCCGCGGTGTAGTCCCCAACCATTGCGTACCAGCGGATGCGCAAAACTTCCAGGAACATTTTTAGTCCGTCGCGCAAAGGGTGCAATCGCGTTCCTTCGCTGTGGGCCCACAGAACCGGGACTTCTTCCACCCGCAAGCTCGCGCGCCGCGCCAGAAACAGAATCTCCGGATCCCAGCCCCAGCGTTCAATTTTCTGCAGCGGAAAGATGCGTTGCGCGGCCTCTCGTCGAAAGGCTTTGAATCCGCATTGCGTATCGGCGAAACGCAAGCCCAGAATCACCCGTAGCGCCAGATTGAAGATGCGCCCAAACAGCTGGCGGTAGAGCGGCTGGCGCTCGGTCTGCAGTTCCACCCGCAGCCAGCGCGATCCGATGGCGATGTCGGCGCCGCGACCGATGGCGTCGAACAGTTTTCGCGCCTCCTCGATCGGCGAAGAAAGATCGGCATCCGTGAACAGGCAAATGTCGCCGCGCGCGTGCAGCATCCCATTGCGCACGCTGTAACCTTTGCCGCGGTTCCCGGGATTTTCCAGCAGCAGAATCTGCGGATGGGACTGGTTATATTCCCGCACGATTTGCGCCGTATTGTCGGTCGAGCCATCGTTTACGACCACAATTTCAGCGTCCCAGTTTTGTTCCCGGGTATGGCGGAGAAGCGCATCGAGCGTCGGCCGGAGGCGTATGCTTTCGTTATAGGCGGGAATGACGAAGGTATAGGTCAGAGCCATTAAATCATCGACTCATGCCACTTTCCGGCGCTCGTCGAGCATGCGGAAGAACTCGGCGACCAATTCCTGGTCCCAGAGTCCGCTTTGCGCCTCGGCACGCATGGTAAGCGCAGTCTGCTCGTGGCCGAGCGCCGGCTTATACGGACGCGCCGTGCGCAACGCATCGTAGATGTCGACAACCTGCAGAATGCGCGGCAGAAGCGGGATGTCGCCATCGCGAAGCCCATCCGGATAGCCGCTGCCGTCGGAGTGCTCGTGATGATGCCGGATGATGGGAAGCACAAGACGCAACGACCGCAACGGACGGCAAATCGCCTCGCCGGTGACTGGATGTTGCTTCATGATCTCCCACTCTGCCGGCGTCAGGTCGCTGCCCTTCTTCAGGATTTCATCGGGTACCTTGATCTTTCCCAGGTCGTGCAGGTAGCCGCCTCGGCGCAGGGCTACAATCGATTCCTCGTCTACGCCGAGAAAGCGCCCCAGATCCGCGGCGTCCCGCGCCAGTCTCTCACAGTGGCCTTCGGTGTAAGGGTCGCGAGCCTCCACGCTCAGACCCAGGGTGCACAGCACCGAATCCGCCGTCTCCAGTTCGTCGGTAAACTCCTTCAGCTTCAGCAGCGAGTTGACGCGCGCGAATAATTCCTCGGAATAGATCGGCTTGGTCAGAAAATCGTCGGCGCCTGCTTCAATTCCCTGCAGACGGTCTTCGCGATCGCTCAGGCCGGTGATCATCACAATCGGAATCAAGCGGGTCTTCGAATCCGCTTTGAGTTCGCGGCAGAGTTCGTAGCCGCTTTTGCCGGGCATGACGACGTCGAGCAGAATCAGGTCGGGAGCCTCGCGCCGGATCTCCGCCTCCGCAGCCGCCGCGTTCTGGACCGCAACCGTGGGATAGCCACGGCTGACCAGCATCTCTTTCAGCAGCGTCGCATTCATCGCGCTATCGTCGACCACCAGAATCGACTGCTTACGGCGTCCTGGCCAGAGATCACCCATATCGGCGTAAGAGTTCGAATCCGAAAGAAGGGTTGTCCGTCGCGGTCGTGGCGGAAGACTCATGGTCACAGTCTCCCACAGCGACGGCAACTGCGCCAGTGCGACAGGGTGCCAGGTGTCAGGTTTCAGGTTTCAGGTTTCGGGAAAAGCCCGCCGAAACCGAACATTTTCCCTGTTCAAACGTCATAGCAATGCCATCCGCGCTCATGCCAATCTTGCATCATTATGCTGCGGAAAATTTTGCCAGTTTTTGTCATGACGGTTATCGCGCTCTGCTTTGCCGGGAGCCAATGCGCTGCCGTTCCGAAGCCGCACGTTATCGTTTTTGGAAAATGGGTTTCCGCCAAATGGCCCAACGCAACTGAACAGAAGCTGCTCGACCTGAAAGTGCGTCCGTTGTTTGTGGATACGCGGCTCAAGGAGTACACCACCGGAACTCCGCATGAACTCACCGACCGCCTGTTTGTGGTCCGGCGCGCGTTTCGCGTGAACGATGCGCTGCCTATGGAAAACGCCGGTTCCGGTTCCAATTCGAACGCCCCGCGCTGGCTCTGGCAACGCGGCGGCTGGCTGCTCGTGGACCGCCTCACCGGACACGTTTCCCAGCTCAACCTGCCCGAGTTCGATCCCTTCTATTCGACGGCGAGCTGGTATCGCGACTACATCGCCTACTGCGGCGTATCCGAAGATGGCAAGAAACTCTATGCGGTCGTCGCCCAGGTGGGGCGGCGCAAGCCGATCCTGAAAAAAGATGCCGGCGAGGCTGGCGGAGACGACGATCCCGACTCGGAGTGTCCAGCGCCAGTCTGGGAGCGCACGCCTACGCGCGTTACCTTTCAGCCCGGCGACGGGCCGAAGCTGGTGTTCTCCATCCGCAGCCGCGTCATCGACGTGGTCAACGACGCCGAAGAACCGGAGGAGTAGGGCGGCATTTATTTGAAACTGAGAGGGACGAATTGGCGCGATTGTCCTAGAACCTCTACCACAGGGGACACCGAGCTCAGTCTCCCGGAGCTTCGACTGCGGGCAGATCTTCGGCCGCAACTCGAGTTGAGACTTTTGCGCTTGTCACCAGCACTACCGACGCCACGATGATCGCGCTTCCGATGGCTATGTAGCGGTCGATGCGTTCGTGCAGAATCAGCCAGCCCAGAAACACCGCGACCACGGGATTGACGTAGGCGTAGGTAGAAACCTTCGAGGTCGGAACGTGCTGCAGCAGCCAGATGTAGGCGGTGTAGCCGATCCAGGAACCGCATACGACCAAGTACAGAATCGCAGCCACTCCGCTGAAGGTCCACATCACATGCGCGTGCCTCTCGACGAGCAGCGCAAAAATCAAATTTGCGATCCCCGCGAAGACCATCTGCCAGGCGATCGCACCGAACGGATCGGTCGCTGCCGTCTGCCATTTTTTCGAGAGCACCGAACCGAGTGCCCAACTGAACGACCCGACCGGCAATGCCAGCGACCACCAGAGTTCGCGGTGGCCAAGAGAATTGTTATGGCGAAGATCGGGCCAGATCAACACGACCACCCCGGCGATGCCGATCGCCAGGCCGATCTTGCCGCGCCGCGAGATGTGATGGTCACCCAGCAACAGGCTGTCGAGCACCAGAAACCAGAGTGGCGTCACCGCCACCAGCAGCGCCGCCAAGCCAGTGGGAACGATCTGCTCCGTGTAGGAAAGCGTGAGGTTGCCGCCCATCAATAGCAGAATGCCGACCGCCGCGAAGTGGACGAGTTGCCGCGCTGAAAAACGAATGCGGCGTCCGGTTATCGCACAGTACGCGAGCATGACTGTGCCTGCGATCAGGAAACGCGCGGCGCACATGACCGCCGGAGGAATCTGCTCGACCGCGATGCCGATGCCCAGATATGTCGAGCCCCAGAAGACGTACACCAGCCCGAAGGCAACAATGATCTTCCATCGGCTTGCAGACGCAGCGGTGCTCATGGGAGGAGTAGGGAAAATTCAGAATATCAGAGTGAGGGAAGGCATCGGGTGATCGGGCCATCGAAGATCAAAGGCGTTTGAACTTAGACCAGCCGATGACCTGATCGCCCGCTGTCTTAGTCCGCGTGCTGGCGATCGACCGACCAGACCTGGGCGGCGTCTTTCTCGAGCGGATAGAGATGCACCATCCAGTTGAAGATGATGGGATAAAACTCTCCGCCGGCGGCTTCGCATTCTTCTTTCGTGGTGATCGATCCCTTGAGGCCGAACTTAGGATCCGGTCCCAACATTTCTTTCCGGTGACCCACGGGGGCGCGGCAGAGATTCACGTGCTCATGCCACTGTGCAATGCTGAGCGGAATGCGCTGGTTCAGATTGTCTTCGGTAAGGCGCTTGGGAGCCGTGTACATCAGCCCAATCAGGTGGTAGGCGTCACCATCTTTTTCATAAAGCAGCGAGGTCGGATGCTCGGGGTTAAAACTTGACCTGGCTTCCCATGCGTAACGGAGGTTGGTGAAGTGATACATCTTCTGCGGCACTTCGGGATGGAAAATCTCAAAACCGCCATCGAGTGCAACGTGGTAATCCTTGTACTTATCCATGACGCCGCGTGCCACGTCAACGACCTTCTGGGCTTTTTCCGCATCGCCGGCTTGCGGAGGGCGGAGGGCGGTCATCTTCATGTGCGGACCCATATCCATGTGGTGACCCTCCATGGAGTGCATGGCGTGCATGCTCGCGTCGGTATCTTCGGCAGAATCTTGCCCGGACATTTTCGACATGTCGTGTCCGGGCATGCTCATGCCCTTCATGTCCTGTGGCGAATTTTGCTGAGCGAAGCAGAGCGCTCCGGCGAGACAAAATATTGTCAACAGAGTTTTCATAACGATTCCCCACCCCTAGTGTGGTAATTATACAAACCCTGCCTCAGCCTCCAAGTTGCGCGCAATCGAGAATCCATAGGGAACGTTACGCTGGTAATTTCGGATGCTCTCTGACAGTGTGGCGACGGACATCGTGCCCGTCAGCAGTTTGATGGCCGGGCGGGGCGCCCGGGGCTCCAGCGCAAGCTAGGCGGAGGACCACATGCCCATCTCGGCGAGGATTTTGCCGGCTGCTTCGGCGCCGGAGCGAACACAGTCGGGAACTCCGATGCCGTTATAGCCGTTGCCGGCGAGGGCCAGACCCGGAAGCTTCTGGCGGAGCGATTCGATGCGCTGCAGGCGATCGAGGTGGCCGACCGAATACTGCGCCATGGCGGCCTTCCATTTGTAGACTCGCGCAAACAGGGGTTCGGCGTTGAGGCCGATGATTTGCCGCAGTTCTCCGCGAACGATTTCGAGAATTCCTGGTTCGCTCACTTGCAAGATCTGCTCGTCGCGCGCACCGCCGAGAAAGCAGCGAACGATGGCGCGATTCTCCGGTGCACGATGCGGAAACTTGTTGTGGACGAAGGTGGCCGCGAGCATACGATGGCCTTCACTGCGCGGCACCAGAAATCCGAAGCCCGGCGGAAGCGAGGCCCGCACTTTTTCGTCGTACCCGAGGGTGACCGTCACCGAAGAGCTGTACTGAATTCCGCCGAGATCGCGGGACAGGTTCTTATCCGCAGCTTGCAGCACGGCCGCTGCGGCTTGCGCCGGGATCGCGATGATCAGGGCATCGAAGTGGTCGGTCGCGTATCCGGCGGAAACCGTCCAGCCATCATCCTGCTGGATCACCGACTGCACCGGCGCAGACGTCTTCAGTGAGTTCGCATCCAGGCACGCGACCAGGGCATCGACCATCTGCTGCATGCCATCTTTGAGCGAACTGAACAGCGGACGTGCTGGGGCCTTTGGCGCTGCACTCATTTTTCTGCGGGCGGCGAGCATGGCGCGGCCGAGGCTGCCGTGTTTCGATTCCATGTCAGCGAAGCGGGGCAACACGGCGCGCACGCTCAACTGCGTAGCCTCGCCGCCATAAACTCCGGAGAGCAGCGGATCGGCAAGCAGGTCGACCATCTCGGAACCGTAGTGCCGTTCGACCATCTGGGCGACCGTCTCGTCCTCGGTGGCCTTGTGCGGCGGGTGGAACCACTCGGCTGCCATGCGCATTTTTGTACGCATGGAAAAGAGTGGCGAGAAAACAGTGGGCATGATTTTCGTGGGCACCATGAACATGAGGCCGTCGGGCATCACCACCAATTTGCCCTTGGCCAGGATGTAGGTCTTGCGCTCGGAATCGTTCGAGCCAATCAGTTGATCGCCCAACCCGATCTTGGCGCACAGATCGGCCGCCCAAGGCTTCTCGGTGAGAAACGAATCGGGCCCGGCTTCGACGATGCAACCGTCGACGTGGTCGGTGACGAGCACACCACCCAACCGCGGACTGGATTCGAACAGAACGTATTCGACAGGCGTGCCGGACTGGCGCTTTTCTTCGAGCGTGTACGCGGCCGAAAGGCCCGAGATTCCGCCACCGATGATGGCAATACGTTTCATGAATTCGCTCTCCGCCTTTCGCTCTTCTCTTTACGCTGTTCGCTACAGTCCCGGCGCCCTCATTCGACTGCTCACGACTTCCGCCAAGGCTGCGGTCAGCGTTTTTGAGCCATTCAACGATTCGGCTCGCCACAGGCGCATGCCTTCTTTTTCTGCGAACTGTTTGAACGCGATGTCGATATCGTAAAGGACTTCCACGTGATCGCAGACGAATCCGATGGGATGCAGGAAGACGCCGCGATGGCCTTTCGCCTTCAAACTTCTGATCGTGTCCTCTACGGTGGGCCCGATCCACTGGCCGCCTGACATGCCCTGGCTCTGGAAGGCAAAGGTCCAGTTTTCGCCGGTGAGGCCCGCCTCTTCGGCTACCAATTCGGCGGTTTCCTTGGATTGTCTTTCATAGGGGTCACCTTCTGTAATCGTACGCTGCGGAACACTGTGCGCGGTGAAGATCACGGGGAGCTCCGCTCCGTTTTCGGAGCTGGCTTTTCCCCAGGCTGCGCGCAGTTTTTCGGCAAACGCTGTGGCTAGCAGCGGCTGGTCGTGCCACTCCTCGACGAAGTCCAACTTGAACGGAAGATTTCCTTCACCGCTCGCCTCGCTAGTAACGGCGCTGCGATAGAGGCCGACGCTGGTGCGCGAGTTCTGCGGCGCGAGGCAGATGGCGATGACACGCTCAGATCCCTCACTCGCAATTTTCTTGACCGCATCTGCGATGAAGGGCTTCCAGTTGCGCATGCCGACGAAAACCGGCATCTGCAAAGACTGAGAAAGTTGATCGGCTTGCAGAAGAGTCCAGCAGGGGAGCGGCGAGAAACCGATCAGCGAATAGCGGTGGCGGATCTCTTCGACGACTGCTGGCGGCAACGGACGTCCGCCGGTGACGTAACTTAGAAATTCGGGAATTTGATCGGGGTTCTCGGGGCTGCCGTGAGCGAGCAGAAGCACGGCGGCGTTTGCCTTTGCGGGCTCCGCGGAAAAAGAACTCGCTTGATTCGCGCAATAGCACTGGCCGGCGAGGCCCAGCGGGCACGGCGTCATTTCGCTCCCCTCCGCGGCTAAAGCCGCGTTCACTATACGGCAATTGCGGCATCGCTAAAGCGATGCCCAGATACGAACCCTATCGCTGAGCGATGCGGTGATCGCAGCGCTGAAACGCTGCGCCACCCAAAAGCAAAATCGGCATCGCTGACGATACCCTGAGATCACCGGGCGATCCGCTGATTACGAGCGTAGTCCGCTCAGCGATGCCTTGATACGCCCCTCAGCTGCGCTTCGTCTTGAAATCGGCTGAGTGCTCGCGGATGAAATCGCAGAGGGCTTTCACATTCTCCACCGGAGTTTCGGGAAGAATGCCGTGGCCGAGATTGAAGATGTGGCCGGGACGTCCCGCGGCCTGGCGCAAAATGTCTTCCGCCCGCTTCTTGAGCTCTTTCCAATCGGCGAAGAGGAGCACCGGATCCAGATTTCCCTGCACTGCACCCTTCAGGCCGAGGCTCTGCCATCCGGTGTCGAGCGGAATGCGCCAGTCCAGGCCAACGACTTCGGCTCCGGCTTGCTGCATCGACGGGAGGAGCGTCGAACTGTCGGTACCGAAGTAGATGACGGGCACGCCGCTCTTTTGCAGGCGCTTCACCAGGTCGGTCACGTGCGGCAGAACGTAGCGGCGATAATCTTCGACGCTCAGGCAGCCCACCCAGCTATCAAAAATCTGAATGGTGTCGGCGCCGGCGCGCACCTGTTCGATGGAATACTCGGCCGTCACCGCGACCAACTTCTTCATCAGTTCGTTCCACGCGGCGGGCGCGGAGTACATCATCTTCTTGGTGAAAAGGTAGTTGCGCGAGCCTCCCCCTTCGATCATGTAGCTGGCGAGCGTGAAGGGCGCACCACAGAAGCCGATGACGGGGAGTTTATCCCCGAAGTGCTTGCACACAAGCTTCACGGCCTCGGAAACATAGCCTAGGTCGGCGGCGCGGTCGGTGCGCAGGTGGGTAATGTCTTCGGCAGTGCGCACCGGCTTCTCGATTTTCGGGCCCTCGCCGGCGGCGAAGTGAAAGGGTAGCCCCATGACTTCGAGCGGAAGCAGAAGGTCGGCGAAGATGATGGCGGCATCGACTTTGAGGATCTCGGCAGCTTCAATCGTGACCTGGGCCGCGACTTCCGGCTTCTTGCAGATCTCGATCAGCGAGTATTGCTTGCGAATGGCGCGATATTCCGGCATGTAGCGTCCGGCCTGGCGCATGAACCAGACTGGCGTCCGATCGGTGGGCTGAGCCTTGGCGGCGCGAATAAAGAGGGAATTGGGGGCAGACATGAACCTTCTAATTTAGCATCTTCGAGCGAACTGTGGCTGAACCCGAGGCGCACCGGGGTTGGCGCCACGGCACGTCACGGCACTCGCAGTACATGCCCCCCTGATACCTACCTTCGTTACTGCCCGTTCCCTAGACTGAAAGTACCCCTGCAAGGCAGGAAAGGCTTTCCCCAAAATCCCCCGAGTCATAGGTCTTTTAACTGGGTTTAAGCCTTCCAGTGGTATGCATCCGGTTGGGGCAGGCCTATATGCGCCAGCACACGGTTCGCGAATTCGTGTGCCATGGCGTCGGCGCTCGACGGATGGTTATAGAAGGTTGGGATCGGCGGAAAGATGGTCGCGCCCGCGTCCGCAGCCAGCGACATATTGCGGATGTGGATTTTGTTGAGCGGCGTCTCGCGAACGCAGAGCACGAGCGGCCGACGCTCCTTGAGGGTTACATCGGCGGCGCGCTCAATGAGGCGCGAGGCTGTGCCATTGGCAATGCGGCCGAGCGTGCCGACGCTACATGGGATTATGACCATCGCGTCGCAGGGATACGACCCGCTGGCCACGTTGGCCCCGATATCGCTGTTGGATTGTGGCTGCATCTTTGCCGAAGGCGCGCCGATGATTTGACGTAGGAGGTCGGAACGGCCTTCGACGCCGAGTTCTTCGGCCAGGACGCGCAGGCCGCTGTCAGAAGCGATGAAGTTTACGGTCTTTACTCGAGGATCGCGTTCGACGGCCAGTAGAAAGTGCTTCAGAAATAACGAGCCGCTGGCGCCGGTGGTGGCAACAGTTAAATTTTCCGGCGCGAGGAGAGGCAAAGTTTGTACTCCGTGAGGCATCCAATGCGGGCCTCGAAAGCTGAGGATAGGGATGCGGCAAAAGCAAGTCAAGGAGCCCCTGGAGGCTGCCGGAGCATTTTTGTGAGTTGTCATCATCCTTGAAATTTGTCATCCCGAGCGAAGCGAGGGATCTGTAGTTTGCCGAGGAAAGCAGGTTCTTCGCTTCGCGAAGATGACAAATCAGGAAAGTGTCGCTCGTGTGCAGCCAACGACCGACGACTAACGACGGATTTATGGCGACCACCGGCATCTTACGATCGCGGCGCAGTGCGGCTCAACTCCACGCCATTGCCAGCGTCGAGCGTGAGATTCGAACCATCGATCCCGTCGCCGGACGCAAATATCTGCGCGATTTTCGCGAGGCCTACTGCTCCTACCAGAGCGTGATTACCGCGGCCGACGTCCGTCAGGAAATTGCCAAGGCTGGTACCGTTTTGGTCGGCGATTACCACGCGCTGCCCAACTCGCAGCGCTATCTGGCGTCGCTGCTCCGCGATTACGATTTCCACCAACGCCCGGTAGTGTTGGGACTCGAAACTGTTTTTTCCCGCGACCAGCATATTCTCGACGAATGGCTGCGCGACGAGATTGATGAAGACGAACTGCGCCAGCGCATCCGTTTCGAACTGGACTGGGGATACGACTGGACCCCATTTTATGAATTGCTCTCGGCCGCGCGAAATCATGGGGCATCGATCTGTGGGCTCGATTGCATGCCTCGCGAAGATCTGCGCAAAATTGGAGCGCGTGACCGCCATGCCGCCGACAAGATTGCTGCACTCCGCCGCCAGCATCCCGACGCGCTCATCGTCGTGTTGTTCGGCGAGTCCCATCTCGCGCCGCAGCACCTCCCGGCCCTGGTCCAGCAGCGGCTTCCCGCGGAACCGATGCTCACGGTTCTGCAAAACGTTGACGCCTTGTACTGGCAGTCGGCCGGAGAAGCTCGCGACCACGTCGAAGCCGTCGAAGTCCGCAAAGAGGTCCGCAAAGGCGTTCGCGAAAATGTTCTCTGCGTCTTCAACGCCACGCCGCTGGAGAAATACGAGAATTACCGCCTCTGCCTTGACCGCTGGGCGCGCAGCAATAGCGACCGCAGCGCACCCGACCTCGGCCCGACGCTCTACAACCTGATCGACGGCATGGTGCGTTTTCTGGGCATCAACCAGTACTCTCCGCACAACACCACGCAGCCCAGGCTTCTGGTTGACCTTATGCCCGAAGTCTATTCGCGCAGTTCGGACGCGCTTCTGCGCAGGCTATTGTCCCGCAAAGGATTCACGGCCGAACGCCGGCGAACGCTACTCCGCCAGGTCCGCGAGCGCGGCAGCGTCTACCTTACGCCCATCAACTCCGTGTACGTGCGCCAGTTTCACATGACCTCGTCCGCCGAAGACGCCACCCGCTTCCTTCATCAGGCCTGTCGTGGCTTGCCGAATCTTGCGAACGGCAAGGGGCCCGAAGCGCACGTGGCATCAGGCGCTAAACCGCTCGACAGGGACGACGCGTTCTACGCAACCGTCTTTGAACATGCGCTGGCATTTTTTGGATCGCGCATCCTGTACCCCGCGCGACCAGCTCTCCGCGACCGTGATCTGGCGGAATTGTTTGACGTGACCCGTGAAGACCTGGAACACCAGACTTCGCTTCCCTTTGCCGATGCCGTCGACGCCCTCGACTTTTTGATCCAACACCGCGCCCGCGATTGTCGTAACGTGCAAGCTCCAGCTTGCACCGGGCGCAAGTACGAATACGTCGCCGAGCAACTCGGATATCTCACCGGCAACGATCTGTACGATGCCTACCTTGAAGGCCGCCTGACCACCGCCGCCCTGCGCAAGCTCTTCCTTACCCACATAGAGCTTCCGGGAATAGCCCGCGAGTCCTACGCCCGGTTGAGAGCACGCCTACGTCATGGACCCTCTGTTTAGATTCGTTCGCCTTTGGTTTTGATTTTTCCTGCGTCCTCTGCGTTTGTGTCCTCTGCGTTCCCTGCGTTTAAGGTTTTGCTTTTGCAGCCGCTGCGGTATCCTCACCTGTTCCGATGTCCGACGACTCCCCACTTCAGCCCCAGACGCCCGATGCGCTCATGCTCTTCGGGTTCTGGTATCGCGCGCTTCCGGCTCGTCAACTCCACCGCGGACAGCTGGCGAAAACGACGTTGCTTGAGCAACCGCTGGTAATCGGACGCGACCGGCAAGGCCAAGCCTTTGCCGTGCGCGACGCCTGTCCGCATCGCGGCATGCCGCTTTCCTGCGGGCAATTCGACGGCGATCAAATCGAGTGCTCGTACCACGGCTGGCGATTCGACGCGCACTCCGGCCAGTGCAAGCTGATTCCGTCGCTCGTTCCGGAGCAGAATCTAAAAGTTGACCGCATCTACGCCGGCAGCTATCCCTGTGAAGAGCGCGACGATTTCATCTGGGTCTACATTCCTGATCCCGGCCCAGCGGGGGCAGGATTTTCGAGGCGGGCGCCCGCGCCGGTGGCCGCGCCCGAGATTCCGAAATTCAGCGAGCATTACAAACTCGCTTACCTCACCGCCGACCTGCCCTGCTCCGTCGATCACGGCATCATCGGCCTGATGGATCCCGCGCACGGGCCCTTCGTCCACCAGGCGTGGTGGTGGCGGACGCAGAAATCGATCCACGAGAAGCAGAAACACTTCGAACCCATCCCTTACGGATTTCGCATGAGCGCGCACACGCCCAGCTCGAATAGCGCTCCCTACAAGATTCTGCGCCTCTATGCCGACGCCGATTCGATTACCACGACCATCGATTTCGTCCTGCCCAACCTGCGCTCGGAGGTCATTCGCGCCGGCAAATACTGGTTCTCGAGCCTGACCACCGTCACCCCCATTACGCGCAGCCAGTGCCGCATCGACGTAGTGGCCGCCTGGAATTTGTTTCGCTGGATTCCCTTCGGCCCCGAGTTATTGAAATTTGTCTTCGCAAAGTTCGTGGAGCAGGATCGCCGCACCATGGAACTGCAGTCCGAGGGCCTGAAACACAACCCGCACCTCATGCTGATCGACGACGCCGACCGTCCGGCGAAGTGGTATTTCGCATTGAAGAACGCCATGCTGGAAATGAAGAAGAATGGCGGCGAGTTCCGACATCCCATGAGCGGGCCGGTGACGTTGAAGTGGAGAAGCTGAGAAAGGCAGCTCGCAGGTCTCAGGTGCCAGGTCTCAGGAAAAGCTCTATCCCCTGGATCGAACAATCAGCCATCATCGCGAAGGGATTTTCCTGATACCTGAGACCTAACACCTGGTCTACGGTTTGCAACTATCGTCAACGGGCAGGCTCCCATCCAGCCAGTGGAGATAGGTACCCATCGAATGCCAGCACCCGGGGTTCGACTTCACCATTCCCTCCGCAGAAAATTCATACGCCGTGTTCACGTGCGCATAGTCGAAGATAACCGGGATATCAAGCGGAAGCTTGGGGACCAAGTCGAGGGAGTTGACGATGCGCCACGACGCGATGGGCAGCAAGTTGAACGAGTTCACAAAAAACACGTTGCCGACGCGGGGTGAGGCGAACTTACATGACGTCGTGATATCGAACTTTTTCTTTTCCTCGTTCTCCATCACGAAGAGGGTGGTCAGCGCCGCCCCCAGACTGTGGCCGGTGACAACGTAAGGACGCTCGGGCCGGCCTTTTTTTTCGTTGAACATCGCTTTCTTCGCGGCAACTCTTTCCAGGCGCAAATGCAACTGCTCCAATTGGTCGCCAAACGACCCCTGCAACTCCAGCGACGGGCCCGCTTCCATCAAACCCGCGGCGGTCCTGGGATGCTGTTCAATTTTCAATGTGCTGTAGATTTTGTCGAAACCATGCGCGACGCGACCCGCATGCGGAACCTGCGAGAACGGGACCAGAAAGGCCGAGGCGTCATCCCACCATTCCGTGAAGCCTTCGGTGCCGCGAATGGCCAGAGCAAAATCCTGCTCGCCATTTTTGTTGCGGGCAATGTAGCCATAGAACCTCGGCTCGGTGCGGCCGAAAATGAAATCGGACATGTGGATCCAGGCTACGAACTCATACGGATCGGGAAGATCGCCGGGCTGAGGTTCGGGCCTCAGATTGCCGGGTTCGCGCTTGAATAGCGCATATGCGCCCTGCACCAACTTGCCATAAAGAACCGCTTCACTATTCACCAGGGGCCGGCCCATGAAGCACCTCCGCGGAACAACTCTCGCACCGGAGCACGATCCACTAATCACGGTTCATTGTTCGTCCACCAGCCAGTCCATCGCGTCGGCCCGCGTCTTGAAGGTCACAATCTCGCGTTGAGAAAAACTCTCGAAGTTCTCCATGAAGGACTTCGGGATGCTTTCCGTGCCGACCCATGCCGTCTTTTTCACAAACGGACGGTCGAGCGTCAGGACTTCCTTGATCTTGATTGAAACCGGGTGATCCACTGTGGAATCGGTGAAGTCGGCGAGCGTGACTAGCGACTCGTGCGCGTGCTTCGCCACGGTGATGCGCACGTGCTCCAGCAGAAGCTGCATCTCGTGGGCATTGGCATGCGAAAAGTCCAGCAGCAGAATCTGCCTGCCGCGGTGCTTGATGAATCGGATGCGATCGTCCATCGCGGACCTCGAATGACTTATGAATGTGCTCCTCTATGTCCTCCGCGGTGAAAAAAGCGATAACCACAGGGAACAGTGAGCACAGGGGAAAATCTAAGCCAACAGCGACTCCACGACACTGTATGCCTCACTCAGCGCCGAGTCCAGCGCCGCCGCATCTTTGCCGCCCGCTTCGGCCAGGTCCGGACGGCCTCCGCCTTTGCCGCCGACTTTTTGCGCCACGGGGCCAATAACTTTCCCCGCTTGAATGCGGCTGGTGAGGTCTTTGGTTACGCCGACGATCAGCGAGACATTGCCATTCGATGCCGAGCCCAGCACGATGACCGCGGAGCCGAGCTTGTCGCGCAGTTGATCGACCAGCGTCCGCATCTGCGCGCGCTCCAGGTTGTCCACGCGGTGGGTAAGGACTTTGACGCCCTTGACCTCTTTTACTTTTTCGTCGATGTTTGCCGTGCTCGACGACGCGGACTTCATCCGCGCCTGATCGAGTTCGCGCGCCAGACGCTTAATCTCGGCGTCTTTCTTTTCCAGTTCCAGTTTCAGGGCCTCGGCGGGAGACGCCGCCTCCGAGTGCGTGGTCAGACCGGCAACCACGCTTTCCAGTTCGTGATCTTTGCGGAAGTGGCGCAGCGAACCCTCGCCAGTTACAGCCTCGATGCGCCGCACGCCCGACGACACGCTTCCCTCTTTCAGAATTTTGATCAGACCGATTTCGCCGGTGGCGCCAGTGTGCGTTCCGCCGCATAGTTCCGTCGAAAAATCTCCGATCTTGATGACCCGCACCCGGTCGCCGTATTTCTCGCCGAACAGAGCCATCGCGTGATACTCGTTGACGGCTACGTCGATGGGGACGTTTTCGATGACCTCGACGCGCTCGTTGCGCAGCACTTCTTTGTTAATGATGTCTTCGATATCTTGCAGCTCTTCTTCGGCGACTCCGGTGAAATGCGAGAAATCGAAGCGCAGATGATTGGGGGCGACCAGCGATCCCGCCTGCTTGACGTGTTTCCCGAGAACTTCGCGCAGCCCGGCCTGGAGGAGATGCGTGGCCGTGTGATTGCGCATGGTCGATTCGCGAATCGCGGCGTCGACTACGGCATCCACTTTTTGCCCAACGCGAATGATTTGTTTAGCAAGGACCTGATGCGCGCGGACGCCTTGCACCGGGTAGTAGCATCCGGTGACTTCGGCGACAACAGTGTTGTGATCGTCGGAGTAGAGCCAGCCGCGATCGCCGACCTGGCCGCCGGATTCGGCGTAGAAGGGCGTGTGGTCGAGAATGATTTCGCCTTCGTCTCCGGGCTTTAGTTCTTGCGCGCCTTGGCCGGCTTTTTTAATGATCGCCACCACTTCGCAGTTCTCGGAACGCGTTTGACGATAGCCTTCAAATTCTGATCTCGGAAGCTGCTGGTAGGCGGGGTTCGCTGTCTGCTTGGCTGCGCCTTTCCATGAGGCGCGGGCTAGTGAGCGTTGCTCCTCCATAGCCTTATCGAAGCCGGTTTGATCCAACAAAACACCCTGATCACGCGCAGCATCTTGGATGAAGTCCAGCGGCACTCCGTACGTGTCATAGAGTTTGAAAGCCGCGTCGCCGGGGTACCAGCCGAGACGAAGCGCAGTGGCCGTTTGGGTCAGATCCGTCCTTAATTTGTCGAACGATGATGTGAAGTCGACCGCCGGCTGGACCAACACGGTCTGATAAGCCCTGTGAAGCCCCTCCGTGATCGTTCGGAGCTCCTCGACAGCCCTTGTCGGTAGAGAAGCGATTTCTCGCGCAGTGGCTGAAAGATTGTCAGCGACCGCTTGCATGTCTTTCTGGAAACTCTCAAGGATACCTCTCTGCAAAACCAAGGCGGGTTCGGTCGCAGCCCTTAGAATCGTTGCTTGAGCCTCCTGAGCCGCCTTGTGAAGCGAAGAACGCGCTACATCTAAATCCTGAGTGTGCTGCATTGAGACTCTAGAGATCGCCTCAGATATGGATTGCTCAAGCGATTTCAGGCCCGGTTCGAGTGTATTTGAAAACCGAGTCTCCTCAGCAAGAACAGCTCTCGACACCCGATCTGCAGTCTCGTTCAGCTCCGGATATGCGTCTTGCATCAGATCGCGCACTGCAAACACCATCTCGTGCAGAAACGGCTTTGTCTGTCCTAGCAAACGTCCGTGGGTGATGGCGCGGCGGATGATCTTACGCAGCACGTAGCCGCGTCCTTCATTCGACGGGGTTACCCCATCGGATATCAAGAATGTAGCCGCGCGCGAGTGATCAGCAATGACGCGCAACGAAGCAGCCGACTTAGTATGCGATTCTTTGTTCAGCTCCTTCTTAAGTGACGTTCCCGTCAACTCGGCCGCCCGCTTAATCAGCGGCGTGAACAGATCTGTCTCATAATTTGAGATTACGCCCTGCAGCACGCAGGCTAGGCGTTCGAGTCCCATGCCAGTGTCAATGGACGGTTTGGGCAACTCGAGGAGACCGAATCCGGTCTCAGTAAATTCCTGTTTGGCAAGCTCCTGATCCTCAAAGCTGGAACTGGGATTCAACTGCTTCTTGACGCTAACTCGGTCGAACTGCATAAACACCAAGTTCCAAAGCTCGACGTAACGTCCGCAGTCGCAACCAAACGTACAGTCAGTGTGCTCTTGATCCGAGGCCACCACGCCCATGTCGTAGTGGATCTCGCTGCAGGGGCCGCAGGGGCCGGTGTCTCCCATCTGCCAGAAATTGTCTTTTGCGTTGCCTTCAAAGATGCGGTTCTTGGGAACCCCCTGATCGAGCCATGCTTCCTCAGCTTCGCCGTCCCGCGGAACCAGCCCGAGTTCAGGGCCGGCTCCTTCAAAAATGGTCACGTACAACTTGTTCTTATCAATCCCGAACCACTCCGGCGACGTGATCAACTCCCACGCATAGGCGATGGCGTCCTTCTTGAAATAGTCGCCAAAAGAAAAATTTCCCAGCATCTCGAAAAACGTGTGATGACGATTGGTGAAGCCTACGTTCTCCAGATCGTTGTGCTTGCCTCCGGCGCGGACGCATTTTTGCGAGGTCGTCGCGCGCGCGTATTCTCGCTTCTCGAGACCCAGGAAAACGTCTTTGAACTGGTTCATTCCGGCGTTGGTGAAGAGCAGCGTCGGGTCGTTGGCCGGGACTAGCGACGACGAATGCACCTCGCGGTGCTGCTTCTGAATGAAGAAGTCGAGGAACTTGCGGCGAATTTCTGAGCCTGTGAGCATGGAAGCTCAATTCTAAATGAAAGGCAAAGCTTCACCACAGAGGGCAGAGAGGAACACGGGGGAACGCACCGAAGTCAGCCGCCCAACAGGGTGCGACGCAGGGACAAACGTACAAAATGCACTGCTTGGAAACGGATCGGCGAACGCCCGCGGCACGAGCGATGCAACAGGACGGGCGAGGGGGCCCGTCCCTCCACTAACCGAGCTTCGCTACTTCACTGCGTCCGCAGTTTTGTCGGCACCCTTCTTCACTCCGTGGCCTACGGCCTTCGTGCCCTTTGCCACGCCTTTACCGGTATCCTTGCCTGCGGTTGCAGTGGCGTCACCGGTCTTCACGGCTGCCTTCTTGGTGGCGTGGCCGGTTGCTACTGCGGCTTTCTTGGTGGCTTTGCCGGTATCGTCCGCCGCGGTCTTTACGTCATTTCCGGCCTGGCCGTAGGAGAACGCAGTCAGCGCGAGCAGCGCGGCTGCGATCGTCAAACAGAATTTCGTCTTCATTGTTCCTCCAAAGGAATTTAAAGAGTTCTAGTTGCAGTGTTGTATCAGAGTATGAGGGACGGGTGCAACCTGGGGGAAAAGGCCAGGTTTCAGAGGTTCGGAGTTTCAGGGAAAAACCTCAAAGCAGCGGGGTCCGAATCGTGGCGATCTTTGAAACTTTGAAACCTTCGTTCACGCCTCGGACGTCTCGTTCTCCAGTTCAGTGAGAGTTTCTTCGTCCACGTCCCATTTTTTCAGGATCGCGAAGATGGTTTTCGATCCGAACCCGGCACGCATCAACTGGCGGAAGATGCGGGCTGCCTGTTTCTGATCTCTATCCTTAGGCTTCGGCACGCGTTTGCGGCGCAGGTAATCGCGCGCGAGGGTCTCTTCTTTCACGTCGTCATAGACGGAGGAAACCGCCTTCTCGATGACGTCGCCGTGCACACCCTTCGCCTTCAGGTCGTTGACGACGCGCATGCGGCCGAATTTCTCGTTGTCGCGGCGATAGGACGAAAACGCCGCCGCGTACTTGGCATCGTTGAGATAGCCCTGGTCTTTCAGGCGAACGACAATCAGTTCCACCAGCGTCTTGCCGATTTCCGTATCGGCTTCCACTCGATTGCGCAGCAGGCGCTTCAGTTCCGCCACCGAGCGCATGCGGCGCGCCAGCGCGCCTACGGCGTAGTCGTAGAGTTCCGCTTCGGTGAAGAGCTTTCTGGGACGGCCAAACGCCATGCCTACACGATAGCGCGAGACGGGGATGAGGAGTTAGCGCTCTTTGGGTAGTGGGCCGGTTTCGCGAAATCGAACGCGGAACAACCATGACCACCAAGGACACTTTAGGATCACGAAGGCTTTCGTCCCCGAGTTCCTTCGTGTGACTTCGTCTCCTTGGTGGTTAAGATTTTCCCGAATTCTATTTTGGCGGTGGCGCGGGACTCGGCACCGCGGTCGGAAAGACCGGCGGAGTTGCCCCGGGCGGTGCGCTCGCCGCAGGCGCGCTCGCCCCGACGGGCGCGACCAGCACCGCTTTCGCCGAGGAGGGCAGTTTGTCGGCATTGGCTACCAGAAGCGCGATCTGCCACATCTGCGTTTCCGAAAGCGATTTGTTGAAGCCGGGCATGCCCGTCAGGCGAATGCCGTTGAAGATCTTCCAGTAGCTTTCACCGGGCTCATCGTCGGTCACACCCTTTCCCTCGAATAGCAGCGGCGGATGCGGATACATTCCCGTGGCAATCGCCGTCTTCGGCGACAGCGGCAGGCCGTGGCAAACCGCGCAATGCTGCTTGTAGAGGTCGGCACCGGCCAGGTAGTTGGTTTCTGTCGCCTGGATGGGGACGATCTTCGGCATGTCTTTCGCGATGCGCGCATTCAAAGCCTTGTGCGCAAAATAGTTTTCGAAGGGCATGTCGGAATCCGAGGTAGCAACGGGAGCGCTGCCGCCGGTGAGATACAGATAAAGCCCGAAGGGCACGACGAGCAATCCAAGGAGCAGTCCGGCAATGAATTTCACTGGGTTCGTCCTGTGTAGACTGAGTTTTTACAAACTTAACTTTACCATTCGCATCCAAATTTTCTTGAACCGGCATACAATTCCAGTCAACGTGGCGGCGAGAATCCGGCCTCCTGGAGGGAAAACAACCATGCGAATTGTTAGCGCGGCCAGCGCGTTTCCCCGGCACTACTACTCCCAGGAGATGTTGCTGGAAGCCCTGCAGCAATACTGGGGCGATCAGATCCAGAATCCGCACGTGCTGAGGCGCCTGCATCGTCATGTGGGCGTTGACGGGCGATTCCTTGCGCTTCCCAAAGAAGAATACCTGAAGATGAAAACCTGGGGCGAGGCGAATCAGCACTGGATACGCACGGCCAAGGAACTGGGCGAGAAAGCGATGACTGGCGCGCTGGCGGATGCCGGCTTGCATGGCCGCAATCTGGGCGCGTTCTTTTTTGTTTCGGTCACCGGCATTAGCAGTCCGTCGATGGACGCGCTGTTGATCAACCAAATGGGGTTGTGCAGAAACATTCGTCGCGTTCCGATTTTCGGGCTGGGGTGTGTGGCAGGAGCGGCGGCCATTTCGCGCGCGGCCGATTATGTGCGCGCTTATCCGGATCAGGTCGCGGTGGTGCTGTCGGTCGAACTTTGCTCGCTCACACTGCAGCGCGAAGACGTTTCGATGGCCAACCTGATTTCGGCCGGATTGTTTGGCGATGGCGCGGCTGCGGTGATCGTGGCTGGCGCCGATTGCGGACTCTCCGGCCCCAGCATTCTCGCAACCCGTTCCGTCTTTTATCCCGATACCGAAGAGATGATGGGTTGGGACGTGTCGGAAAAGGGCTTTCGCATTGTCCTCTCGCGCGAAATTCCTAACCTGGTTCGAAAAAATCTGGCACACGATCTCGACGATTTTCTTGCCGAGCGCGGATTGGTTCGTTCCGACATTGGCAGTTGGGTACTGCATACCGGTGGCCCGAAGATTCTGGAAGCGACCGCCGACGCTCTCGGCTTGAAGAATGGCGAGCTTGAGGTTTCCTGGCAATGCTTGCGCCGGACCGGCAATCTGTCGTCGGCCTCGGTGCTGGTCGTGCTCGAAGAAGTCATGAAACATCGCCGCCCGGCGCCCGGCACGCTCGGCTTGCTGGCCGCGATGGGTCCAGGGTTCTGCTCGGAATTCGTTTTGCTGGAATGGTAGGAAGAAAACGCTTTTAGCTCTTAGCTTTTAGCCAAGAGCAGAACCAAAAACGCTTTCTCTGAAAAGATCATCTCGTTAGAAGTTGGCGAAGGACCTTTTTGTGAGCCACTTTCCCAACCCGGTGGATGTATTCATAGCTGGCGGCGGTCCAGCCGGCCTGGCGACGGCCATCGCGGCGCGCCATCGCGGTTTGAGCGTGGTCGTGGCGGATGGTGCCGTTCCTCCGATCGACAAGACTTGTGGCGAGGGCCTGATGCCAGAGGGAGTCGAAGCTCTGCGCCGTCTCGGCGTCACGCTTCCCGACGGCGAAGCATATCCATTCCGCGGCATTCGTTTCGTGAGCGACGGTACAAAAGCCGAGGCTGAGTTTCCTCGCGGAACGGCTTACGGAATTCGGCGTACGCATCTGCATCGCGTTCTGTTGGATCACGCGGCGGCCTGCGGCGTGCGCATGCTGTGGCAGTCCGCGGTCACTGGACTTCATCCCGAAGGCGCGCTGGTTGGGGGAAGGTTAGTGCGCTCGCGCTGGGTGGTGGGCGCCGACGGCATCAGTTCCCGCGTCCGCGCCTGGGCAAAACTGGATCGCTACGAACTGGGTGCACCCAAAACAAAGAACCTGCGTTTCGGATTCCGGCGTCACTACCGCGTCGCGCCCTGGACGGACTTCATGGAACTGCACTGGGGGCGTGACTGCCAGGTTTATGTCACGCCGGTCAGCCGGGAGGAAGTTGGTGTGGCGCTGATCTCGTCCAATCCGAAGTTGCGGCTGCAGCTTGAAGATGCGCTCGGGGAATTTCCGGAACTTTGGGCGCGTCTCAAAAATGCGGAACTTGCCTCCAGTGAGCGGGGCGCGATCACCGCGACGCGAAGACTGCGGCGCGTGCATCGAAGTCAAACGGTGTTGGTAGGCGACGCCTCGGGCGGCGTCGACGCCATCACGGGAGAAGGTCTTTGCCTCGCCTTCCGGCAAGCGATCCTCCTCGGCGATTGTCTGGCCAGCGGGGATCTCGCTCGCTATGAAAAGTGTCATCGCGCGCTGCTCCGGCGTCCCGCGCTGATGGCTCGCATGATGCTGTTCCTGGCGAAACACGGCCATCTGCGGCGGCGCACCATACAGGTATTCCAGACGAGCCCTCGCTTCTTTGCTGGAATGTTGGCCATGCACGTGGGCGAAGGCTCCACGCGCGATTGCCTTTCCAATGGCCTTGCCTTGGGATGGGAATTACTGAAGCCTGATAGCTTCCGGTCGAAAACGATTTACGAAGCTTAGGTTATTCCGCGGATGTGGGCTTGAGTGCGTAGTACCCGCGGCGAGTCTGTAACTCGAACCTCGAGGCAGTATTCTGCGTGACCTTCAGCTTGTGAAACTTGCCGTCAAGTTTCTGCGGCGAGAATCCAAGCACGTAGATAAACTCGGGAATATCGGCGGTGCGGCGGAAGCCCTCATCCAGGTTGTTGTTGTTGTGAAAGAAAATTCCGCCCGTGCCGGTGGCGAAATCGAGCATCACGCCGCGTCGTGCCTCGGCTTCGGCGCTGTGGAACTGACTGCCCTCCAGATCGGTGGAGCTGCCGGTGAATCCGGCCGGCACCAGTCCCTCTGCATCCAGCGTGTTGATGATAATTCCGGCGCGCACAGCGCCGTCGACGATTTTCATCACGTCCTCATTCATTTCCGGCGTGAGGGCAAGAAAGCCCGGCGAAACCAGGACGATGGTGCGCTGGCCCGGCATCGAGGCAGTCCTGCGGATCACCCCGTTTAGTACGGCGAGCGCGTTCTTGCTTTCCGCGTTTCCGGCATGGAGCACTTCGATGGCCTTTGCCGCTGCGATACGTCCCGCTTGCGGACTGGAAAAACCGAGCGAACGCAAAGCACAGTCCTCGACCTCTTGGACGGCAATGCTGCCCGCGTCCGGGTCATGCTGGTTGAGCATGAGGTCCGCCATGTAAAGGCTGATCGGCGGACAATCGTCGGCAGAAATGGTCGGGTGCGGCTTTAGGTTGCGCACACCGGCCAGCAATTTTTCGCGGTCATCAGTAAAATCGACGCCCACAGTGCCGGAAATAGTAAAGACTGCAGCTCGCTCGCCCGCCGGCAACGAGCCCAGATGCCGCGCGGCGGCATCGCGCGCGCTCGCCAGTTCCGCAAGACTAGAGTGAACATCGTCAAAAAGATAAGCCGTATCACGTTCCTGCGCAGCCGGACGACTTTGGTTCGTGACCGGCTGGACTGGGCCTTCGGAATGAACCGGTGCGCTGGCATCCACTCCCACCGGCGGAATCGCTGGCGTGGAAGATTCGACCGAAAAATGCGTAATGACCTGCGGCCTGCCGTCGTCGAAGAGCCGGAAATTCTGTTTGCCGAGGTTGCCGACAGCGCGTCCTTGCGCGTCCCGTAAAACGACGCTTACCGGCACCAGATTCACCCTGACTCGGAGCGTAGTCAGCGCCTCCAGGTCAGAAGCGGGCGTGGTCGTCGTAGTTTCGGCCGACTGGAGTTGCGCCAGTCTCTTCACTTGCTCACTGCGCAACGCCGACAGTCTGGTCAGGGACGAGACCGTTGCCGCATCCAGCATCTGCTGCTGCTCGCCTTTTAGTCTCGCTGCATTTTCCTGCAACGCCTGCTCGCCAATGGCAGCGAAGATCGCTTGATTCTCAGCCACGTCCTTCTGCAGGGAATCGAGAGTGGGCGCAACCTGCGCCGCTGAATTCGCTCCAAGAGGGGCGGTGTCCGCGTTTGCGACGATGCGTGCCTTCGCCCCAAACTTATGACAATTCCTGAGACGAACGACATTCCGTCCCGACTCTCCACGCGGATCTTTGACCGTTGCGGTAATGTCAGTAGGCAGCAGGAACGACGAGCCGTCCGAAAATGCCACGCTTTCATAGTCGATCTCAAGCTCGGCACCCGTCAGCGGGAAGCCCGCTTGAATGTTCTCCGCAATCGACCGGAAACGAAGCACCTCACCGGTTTTCTGGTCGACCCACACCTCGCCCTGATAAGGCGGAGCGACCACCTGACTCCCTACGTGCAGGCGCCACAAAGGAAGGTGTTGCTGCGCGATCTGGTAGGTGAAGACCCATGCGGAGTGCTGACTCAATGTGCTCTCTCGGGTGAACTCGAACCGCGCCTGATTCTCGAGGTCGAAGATGGAACGGAGATTATTGCTGCCGAACTCCCCAGTCGACCAAAGGCCGCTAGATTGTGCGATCTCCGTCGATACTGGTTTGCCGTTGACCTGGACATCGCTGTAGGATTCATTGCCGCCTTCATATCTCACCGACGCTGAGATCAGATCGGTAAGGGCACGGCTGCTGCCGCCGTAGCGCGAGGCGGCCTCTTCGCAGACAAAATTCGGCATCTTCATCGGCACGCTGATGGAGTATTCGCAAACGCCGCGCAACGCGTCGGCATGCAAAATATCAGTCGGGAGCCATGCGCAGCGGCCGGGAGCGACTTGAGCGCCCGCGGACAGACAGCAAAAGCACAAGACGAAAAGCAGCGTCAGCGGGAGGGAAACACGCATACGAAAGTTTAGACACCGGCCGCACGCCTTTTGCTCCACTCTTTGCGCAGCTCGGCGCAGTTTGGCCGCGTGGTCGGCTGCCACCTGGATCTTGATCCAAGCCCTTCATAGGAGATCGCCGGTGGACGCAAGCGATCATAACGCGGAATCCTCTTTGACTTCAAAAGGCGAGCTCTTTTCAAAACCAAAGCCCAAGGTGCGGTTCTACGTGCTGCCCCTCGCCATCTCCACGGCCCGCAGTACGGCTCGCGCCTTGTTTTCTGTTTCCTCGAACTCACGCTGCGGATCGGAATCGGCTACGATTCCGGCGCCGGCTTGCAAATACGCCTTTTTGCCTTTCATCAGGACCGTGCGAATCGCGATGCAGGAATCCAGATTGCCGGCAAAATCGGCGTAGAGAACAGATCCGCCATAGACTCCGCGGCGGGTGGGCTCCAGTTCTTCAATAATCTGCATGGCGCGAACTTTGGGCGCGCCGCTTAGCGTTCCTGCCGGAAAGCACGCGGCAAAGGCATCCATGGCATTCAGTTCCGGGCGCAGGCGGCCTTCGAGCGCGGAAACCAGGTGCATCACGTGCGAGTAGCGCTCCACGTACATCAGGTTACGGACTTTTACCGAGCCATATTCGCTGACGCGGCCCAGATCATTGCGGCCGAGATCGACCAGCATGACATGTTCTGCGCGCTCTTTCTCGTCGCCCAGCATTTTCCTTTCGAGAGCGGCGTCTTCTGCTTCGTCGCGGCCGCGCGGATGCGTTCCGGCGATGGGACGGTATTCGAGTTTTCGTCCGCCTCCCGAAGCGCGCACTAGCATTTCCGGAGAGGAACCGAGCACATGGATTTCTCCCGAATTCTTCCCGACATCCTTTCCGTGAGGATTGCCCCGCTTACCCCCGAATCGCAAGAAGTACATGTAGGGCGAGGGATTCACCGTTCGCAACGCGCGGTAGAGGTCGAGCGGAGCTACTCCGGGCTCGAAATCCCAGCGCTGCGACAGCACAACCTGGAAAATATCCCCGGCGGCAATGTACTCCTTGGCGCGGCGCACGCTTTCCAGAAACTTCGCTTTTGGAGTGCGCGCCCGCGTCTTCAATTTTGACGTTGCGAGCTTTGACTGCGCGGACGCTTTGCGCCAATACGCCGGCTTCCATCCCGCGGCGAGTTTTTTCTCGATGCGCGCGATGTCTTTCACGGCGCGCTGGTAGGCAGCTTTGGGCGCTTCGCGGGTCACGTCGGCCGAGGCTGCGATGTGGATTTGGTGGCGCAAATGATCGAAGGCAAGCACGCGGTCGAAAAACATCAGCACACAGTCGGGGACATTGAGGTCATCGCTGGCGTGCTCTCCAATGTTCTCCAACCGCCGCACAATGTCATACGCGCAATAACCCACCGCGCCGGCGGTGAACGGGGGCAGACCTTCCATGGCTGCGGGACGATGTTGCTGCAACAGTTCCTTGATGACCTCGAAGACGTTGCCGGTGCGCCGCTCGACTTTGCCGCCCCGTTCGATATTGATTTCGGCGCCGCGCGACTCCAGGCGCAGAAACGGGCGCACTCCCAGAAATGTATAGCGTCCGATTTTTTCTCCGCCTTCGACCGATTCGAGCAGGAAGGCATCGGGCTCGCCATCGGCTACGGCGAGAAACGCCGACACCGGCGTTAGCAGGTCGGCGGAGATCGACTTCGCCACCGGAACCAGCGTGGCACTGCGCGACAAGCGGACGAACTCTTTGTACTCGGGACGGATCATGGATCTCCCCAGAATTTCATTATATGGAAGCTGACATTGGCCGTTGCGTCTCCCGTTCGTTAACCCCTTCGCTTGCCTAGCCTGCGGGGCGGCCATATACTTTGCGAGGCTTGCCTACACACTCTTGAGGGCGGCCATTGCAATCATCTGGAGACCTTCATGACGATGACTTTGGATCTCGAGCAGGAAACGAATCCCTGGCAGGCGCAAGCCGCCCGCTTTGACTTGGCCGCGCAAAAACTGAATCTCGACGAAGGACTCTGGAAGGTGCTGCGCAGTCCGAGCCGAGAAATCATTGTTCATATCCCGGTGGCGATGGACAACGGGCAACTGGAGGTCTTCACCGGATACCGTGTGCAGCACTCGATAGCTCGCGGCCCGGCGAAGGGCGGATTGCGCTACGCGCCCGACGTGAACCTCGACGAAGTCCGGGCGCTGGCCAGCTGGATGACTTGGAAGTGCGCGGTGGTGAACATTCCCTTCGGCGGCGCCAAAGGCGGCATCATTTGCGATCCCCACAAGATGTCGCAGGGCGAACTGGAGCGCCTGACCCGCCGCTATACGGCGGAACTTTTCGATTTCATCGGGCCCGAAAAGGACGTGCCCGCTCCCGACGTCAACACGAACGAGCAGACCATGGCTTGGATCATGGATACCTATTCCATGCACGCGCGCCAGACCGTAACGGCGGTCGTGACCGGCAAACCGATCAACATCGGCGGGTCGCGCGGACGGCGTGAAGCCACGGGACGCGGTGTTCTCATGGTCTGCGAACAGGCGATCAAGAAGCTACGCCTGAATCGCGACACCACGCGCGTCATCGTGCAGGGTTTCGGCAACGTCGGTTCGAATGCGGCCATCCTCATGGCAAAAGCTGGATACAAGGTCATCGGCATCCTCGAGGTCTACGGTGGCCTGTACAACAAAGACGGCATTGACATGGCGGCGTTGTGGGAATTCCACCAGCGCAACGGCACCATTCTTGGGTTCCCGGGCGCGGAGGCGCGCGATTCGGCCGAACTGCTGCTTACCGATTGCGACATCCTGATTCCGGCGGCAACGGAAAACGTGATCACGAGCCGAAATGCGGACCGCGTGAAGTGCAAGATCCTGGCCGAAGGCGCCAATGGACCTACGACCGCGGCGGCCGACGATATTCTCTCCGCGAAGAAAGTCTTCGTGATTCCCGATATTCTGGCAAACGCCGGCGGCGTTACGACTTCCTATTTCGAGTGGGTGCAGGATCGCCAGGGCTACTTCTGGAAGGAATCGGAAGTCAACGAGCGTTTGGGGGACATCATGGTTACGGCGTTCGACGATGTTGTCCGGTACTCGGAAACGCATGGCGTGAACAACCGAATCGCTGCGTATATGCTGGCGATCGACCGCGTGGCGTACACCATCCGTCAGCGCGGAATCTATGCCTAGCCAAAATGTTTTACTGGGTTGTGGAGGGATGGGCGTCTCGCCCGTCCTGCCAGCCATGGATGCTCGGCGCTCCTTCGGATCTAAACGCTCACGGTGCAACTTGCGAGGAAAAATGAATTACTCACCAAGGAAAGTTATTTTCTGGATGATCGCGTTCTGCCTGATGTTCACAATCGCTATATCGCCTGCTTTGGCAAAGGCGCAGGCCGGTTCGACACCGACCGCTCAAGCCGCTCCCGCTTCTGGCAACGCGACTGCGCCCGCAACTACCACCAAGGCTAGCGCTCCTTCTGCTCAGGAGATTGCCGCCGCGAAATCCAGCGGCAAGGTCTGGGTGAACACCGAGACCCGCGTCTATCACAAGAGCGGCCGGTGGTATGGCAAGACCAAGCAGGGAAAGTTCATGACCGAAGCCGAAGCGAAGGCTGCCGGCTACAAAGCGGCTCAGAAAGAATAGGGCCGGCGTCTTCCCTTGAGTATGTATGGCATCTGACCCGCAACGTATGGAGCGGCTGGCATTGGCGGGATCCTTTTGCCTATTCGACAACAAGCTTCGTTCCAGCGGAAGGGCCAGCATTACGTGGGGGCTGATCAACGTGTTTCTTGGGGGTGTGGTCATCGCCCGAAATAACTGGGGAGCGGTTAGCTTAGTTTTAGGATTGGCACTGATTGGGGAAGGTATTTACGAGCGGAAGGTGCGTGCCCCCAGAGTCATCATAATTTCCGCTGCCACGCTGGGCGTGCTGGCGCTGTGGAACTTTGTGCTGATCGCTTTGGCAGCTATGGGCAAGGCGCAGCTTGCTCTTGGCGGAAGAACTCTGTTCTGGGCCATTGCGCAAGCTTGGGGC
>Ga0302320_10003952_pt1 | contig 33947 bp, 28 predicted proteins | sample Bog_T0_3_FD_202130 | JGI IMG/M metagenome (GOLD analysis project Ga0302320, IMG submission 202130) | Peat permafrost microbial communities from Stordalen Mire near Abisko, Sweden - Bog_T0_3 | ecosystem: Environmental > Terrestrial > Soil > Wetlands > Peat | place: Sweden: Abisko, Stordalen Mire... | reverse complement strand
CTTTGACCTTGAGCGCGGGATCGCTGAAGAAGCGCGCGTCCAGACCATCGATCGAAATGACAAGCAATTTGTGGTGCCCCTGGGCAGCCAGGACGAGGGGAAGCGTGAGGGCGGCGAGGAGCGTTCGCAACAAGTTAAATTTTACCGTGCGGGTCAGGGTGCGGGCGTTGGCCGGAAAATTCAAGATTGCAATCAGCCGAGCGCAAAGAATCATCCGCACCACCCTGGTGCACCTCTGATATTGTGAAGTTGTGCCAACGAAGCGAAAGGCTGCGTCAGGGACATCTGTCCGGCAGAGTATCACGATACCAGCAACCCTCGCGGCGGACGTGCGACGCGTTGCACGGGAGCGACACTTGACCATAAGCCGGGCCCTGGTTGTTCTGGCCGAACGTGGCGTCCGCGCCGAAACGGAGGCGAAGGAGCAACTCAAGACCGCCTACCGGAATTTCGTCGAGGGTGAGCCTGAGCGTAAAAATGAGGCTGGGAGGGATCTGATCCGAGCGATCTTCGGGAAGGATTCCATTGCCGAAGATTCAGTTTTCTGATCTTCCGCGCGGCGTCTGGCGCCATTTGCTGCAAAGGGTGGACGAACGCCATATTTCGGTCGGCGATCTGCTGACTCTGCAGGCTTGGGTGCGCACGGGTCCGCTGGCTCCGGAAGGAGACTGGTACAAGGATTTTGGCTCGTTCCTTCTGTGCGGTTCGGGAAACCTTCCAAAGACCGTCCTTGAAAAGGGCATGAAGCCTTTCGGGGATCCGATCGAATGATCGCGGACGTGCCTTCGGCCTGGGGCGTTACCGAACGCCGCATTGACACAAGTCCTGGATGCCGACAGCCCGTCAGCCTGGGCCGCTGATCCGCCTCCCGACTTCCCGGGCAGTCACTAACAACGGGGGCGGCCCAAAACGGGCGCAGCCGCTTCACTTCCACAAACGCTGCTTTCTGGCAGAACCTCCCGGCGTTCAGGAGTAAGATAGAAGCTATGCGTGAGCCGGTAGTTCATTTCAAAGGAAGCGGCACGCTCGCGATTTGTGGCGATCAACTGGCACCGCGAGAGACCCATCCTGAGGAAGTCAACCAAGAAACGGGACGGATTGTGACCTGTCCGAAATGCCGCGATATTGCCATAGCACCGCGGAATATCGAACATAGCGCTGGCAATCTCTTACGATAAGATCCGAACGGCCTCTAAGGCCACAGAATCGACCCATCGGCGTGGACCATATGCGCAGGCCGCATGAACATTATGTCGTATTGGGGCGAGAATTCGTAAATGAAACCGACAAGTTCCCATTGGAGGTAGCCTAGGCGGAAAACTGGTCCGCCGCTCATACCACCCAATTCTTCGAGATCCTGCAATTCGTGCCGAAAGCTGGAAACCCAGCGCTGGCGCTCAAATAGGCACGCGAAGCGATCCTCACCGGCTGATGTCACAGCCGTTGCGCCGATGCTATAGCCGTAGAAGTCAATCTTCTCCGGCGACATCCGTTGTCGCCATTTCCCCGGATAGCCGCACAAAGCCACGCAATGGTTTTCCCTTACAGTGGCGGGGGGCCATGATGTCGGCTGAAAGAATTCTGCTCTCATCCCATCGCACGCCGTGAGACCCTCGGCTTGGCTTTCCGAGATTCGGATCGTGGCAAGGTCCGCTGTTGGATGCTCGGCCACCAGTTGTACGGTTGGATCTAGCTTGATATTTCCGATTTGGAGGATTGCGTCGGGAGTTCTCCGATATTTTTCGAGGACGTGGGAGCAGGTGACTGCAAAACGGTTGCGTCCAAACTGTACGAGCGTGGCTGTCCCATTCGTGAGCCGCACGTCACCATCGAAGCGCGACGGCTCGGCTATCAAAACGGCGACGGCGAACTTCAATGGAAACTCTGCGAGCGTCTTTTCAAGCGGGGTCAGGGCGCGGGACATTTTATGCGTATTAGCATTATCATTCTGCTGCCCTGGAAATAGAAATCAATATCGGTGTCGGCGACCCTAGGGTCTCGTCTGTGCGGTCACTGGCCGATATTTGTTAGCGCTACATGGAAGGTGGCTCTTGCCACATGGCCGTGCAACGCCCTATTCGCGGAAGTGGCGCTTTGCCAACTCCGGGCGAAACGTCGGATTGCACGGCATCAGTACCTCGACGCTGAGCGGATGCTGAGGGCGGTTAGGAGGGTTCGCAACAAGTTAAATTTTGCCGTCCTGCACGCGGCCTTTCCATGCCCCGCCGCGGCCAGTCCAGTAGTTTATGGCCGATTCGATGGTCGCCACGAGGTAGAACGCGGCGATGAAGGGCAGGCACACGACGGTCCAGATGGGCGTGCCGTACATACGGACGGTGGGAAGGAAGAGCGCTGCACTCGCGATCCAGCCCGCCAGCCCGAGTCCCACCGCGAGGCGGTCCCCGGAGAAGACCAGGACAATCGGGGCCATGTAGGTGACGAACATTCCGAGCACAGTGCCGATCAGCAACAAGGTCGAGTGATTGAGTTGCGCGAAGGCCGAGCGCGCAATCATGGCGCGAATCTCTCTTGCCGATCCATATTCGCGGACGCTGCGGATTTCGAGGTCCGAAACACCCAGCCACACACGTCCACGAGCAGCCCTGACTCTTTCAGCCAGCGCGCAATCGTCGATCAGCGCGTCGCGGATACTCTCGATGCCTCCGATCGCGCGCAGAGTCTCGCCTCGGATCAGCATGCAGCCACCCGCCGCGCCTGTGCCCCACGCCGGCGGATACAGCTTGAAGAAAAAGAAAACGAAGGCGGGAACCAGCAATTTCTCCGCCCACGAATCGCACCGCAGACGAACCATTACGCTCACCAGATCGTAACCCTCGCCTGCCTGGGCGAGGAGAGATGACAGGATTAGAGGGGAAGCGTATTCAATATCCGCATCCGTCAACAGAAAATATTTGGAATCGGTGGGTTCGCGCCCGATCGCTTGCGCAACGGCCCACAGCTTACCCTTCCATCCGGGTGGCCGTGGGCCGACACGCATCACCACATTCGCCCCAGCCGCGCGAGCGACTTCTCCGGTAGAGTCCGAGCTTTCGTCATCCGCCACCACGATGCGCAGCGACGAATCGCTTCGTTGAGCCCGCAGCGAGGCGACTGTCCGTCCGACCAACTGCTGCTCATTGCGCGCGGGTATCACCACGGTGACGGCGACGCCCGGAGCATCCCGCTCGCGGAGCCTCTCACGCAGTCGCCAGAACGCCCCGCGGAACCCGCCGAGGTACGCCCAAATTACTACATAAGTGGCGCCCAGGGCTCGCGCAAACACAGTATTCACAGACTTAATCATGCAAAATCGCCGCAGCATCTACCCTTTGTTCGAGGCATCTGTTAATGTGGCTCTGATGTCGCAAGAAACCTCCTTGCAGGACCCACTTCGTTTTCACCGCAAGACGCCGCCGTGCGCGGTGGTCATTTATGGCGCTAATGGCGATTTGACCAAGCGCAAGCTGATGCCCGCGCTTTACCGCCTGGCATTTGAAGGCCGGCTCGCTCCCGGGTTCGCCGTTGTCGGCGTTTCCCGCACGGCCATGACGAACGACGAGTTTCGAGATCGTATGCACGATTCCGTCAAGAAATTCCTTGAGGACTCGCCATTCGATGAAGATCTCTGGCGTTCCTTTGCCCAAGGCGTCTTCTATCTGGCCGGCGACGTGGGGCAGCCCGAGTCCTACAAGGAGCTGGGTAAGTGCCTGGCCGAAGTCCAGGAGGCGCGCAAGACGGAAGGCAACGTTCTCTTCTATCTCTCGACGCAGCCCAGCCAGTACGCCGAGATCGCCGAAGGGCTGGCCGCGTCCGGTCTGAATAAGGGCGACGGATGGCGCCGCATCGTCATCGAAAAGCCATTTGGCCGCGATCTCGATAGTGCGCGCGTGCTGAACGGCCGCCTGCAGAAGTGCTTTCAGGAGAGCGAAGTTTATCGGATCGACCACTATCTGGGCAAGGAAACGGTCCAGAACATTATGGCGTTCCGCTTCGGCAACGGAATCTTCGAGCCACTCTGGAACCGCACTTACATCGATCACGTGCAGATCACCGCCGCCGAATCGATCGGCGTGGAAGGCCGCGGCGCTTATTATCAGGAAGCCGGCGCGCTGCGCGACATGATCCAGAACCATTTGCTGCAGGTGCTGGCAACGGTAACGATGGAGCCGGGTTCCTCGTTTACATCCGATGCGGTTCGCGACGAGCGAGCCAAACTGCTACGCGCTATCCGCATCATGCGGCCCGAGCAGGTGGCGGACAATGCCGTTGCCGGCCAGTACGGTCCCGGGCGCTCCGGCAGTCAGCACGTGGTTGGCTTCCGGCAGGAAAAAGGCGTCAGCCCCGAAGCCCAGACCGATACCTACGCCGCCGTCACTTTCCTGATCGATAACTGGCGCTGGGCCGGCGTTCCCTTCTACATTCGTACCGGAAAAGCGTTGCCGAAGCGCGTGAGTGAGATTGCGATTCAGTTCCGCACCGCGCCTCTCGCCATGTTCCGCAAGGCTACGGCGGGTGCCGAAACCGTGCCGAACATGCTGATCCTGCGCATTCAACCGGAGGAAGGGATTTCGCTCAAGTTCGTGTCGAAGCGCCCCGGCTCGGGTATGCAGTTGCGCCCGGTCTCGATGGATTTCAACTACGGCTCCAGCTTCGGCGAACGTTCGCCGTCAGCTTACGAGACGCTGCTGCTCGACGCCATCACGGGCGACGCCACGCTCTACACGCGCCAGGATATGGTGGAAGCGAGCTGGTCCGCCGTGCAGCCGATCCTCGATTACTGGAGCACCCAGCGATTCAATTTCCCGAACTATCCGGCGGGAACCTGGGGGCCTGCGGCGGCGGACGAAATGCTCGCCCGCTGGGGTCATACCTGGAGGAGGCCATAAAAGTGCCCGAATCTACTACCCTTAGTCAGCCCCCGGGCGGCGCACCCATCAAGCCCGACAAGATTCTCAAGGAGTTGGGCGAACTCTGGACTTCCATGGCGAAGCCGGACGCAGGCGGAACCGTCGATACCGCCGAAACCGATATGGCGGAATCCCATGGCGGCGGCGTTTTGCGCGCCTGCGCCATGACGCTGATCAGCTTTGTCGACGACGAAGAAGATTCAATTGCACTCAGCGCGATTCTCGGCGACCTGATGAAGGAACACCCCAGCCGCGCCATCGTGGTGCGCCTGCGGGAGGGCGAAGACTTCCTCGATTACAGAGTCTTCGCGCAGTGCCAGATGCCCTTCGGCCATCGGCGTCAGATCTGCTGCGAGCAGGTGGAGATTACGTCCGCCATGAATCGCCTGGCGGATGTGGCTTCGATCGTCATGCCGCTGGCGGTGCCGGATTTGCCGCGCGTCATCATTTTGCGGTCGGCTCGGATCGTGCGCGCGGGTGCGCTGCGTAAGATTCTTTCGCTGGGCGATAAGATCATCGTCGATTCAGGGCGTGCCGGGGCTCCCGGATTTGGCGAACTGGGCGGCTTGCTGGATGTCGGTCTGATTACGGGCGATCTGGCCTGGACGCGCATTACCGAGATACGGGCGCTGTTGGCCCAGTTGCTCGACGACCGTGTGCCGAAGCAGATCACCATCGAGTACGCCGGCAAGGAAGCCGGTGCGGAGGCCCGTTATCTGGAAGCCTGGCTCCAATCCTCGCTCCCGACCACACATGTGGGCTTGAAGGGAAACCAGAGCGCCGGTAACGGCAAGCCTACGGTCATCCGGGTGGACGATAACCTGACCGTGACGCTGAGCCAGGGTGCGGCCGAATATGACATCGGGAACCTGCATCAACGGGCCAGCATGTCGTCGGGCACCGATGAGGAATTGTTGAACACCGAGCTCAGCATCGTGGTGCACGACCAGGTTTTTGAGGCGGCGCTGAACAAAATCACCGCATGAGCGTTCAAATCAAGAAATCCACGGACGCGAAAAGCGCGGCGGAGGCGTGTGGCGCCGCGATTTTCGAATTACTCGAAGCGGCCTCGCGCGAGCGCGGCTCGGCTACTCTCGCGGTTTCCGGCGGCAGCACCCCCCGCATCATGTTCGAATGGATGGCGCGGCAGAAGTTCGATTGGCGACACGTCGACCTGTACTGGGTCGACGAACGCTGCGTGCCCGTCGACGATCAGCAGAGTAATTACCGCATGACGCGCGAATCGCTGCTGGATTCGATTCATCTGGCCGCCGGGCAACTGCATCGCATCCATGGCGAGATAATTCCCGACGAAGCGGCCATCCTCTATGCCGACGATATCAGCCGGTCATTCAAGCTGCAGCCGGGCGAGTTGCCGGTCTTCGACGTGATCCAGCGGGGCATGGGACCGGATATGCATACCGCCAGCCTGTTTCCGGGCGAGCCATTGATCCATAACCATACGGGGATCGCCGCCGCCGTCTGGGTGGAAAAGTTCAAACAGCATCGCGTCACGCTGCTGCCCGGGGTGCTTGAACGCGCCCGGCATACCTTGTGCCTGGTGACTGGTGCGGATAAGCAGGAAGGACTCCGCAAGGTGTTGCGCGAACCGGCTGATACGCTGCACATGCCGTCGCAGATCGCCTCTCCCGAGATGATCTGGTATATCGACGAAGCCGCCGCCGCCAAACTCTGACAACCCATGTTCTTACCGCTCCCTTACGGTCGCGGCTCGCATACAACGTGGTTCTACCGAGCCGTGACCGAGAGGGAGCGGTTATGCAACAGCAGAGACACAGCACCTAGTCGATTCGTCTGGTCAGCTTCGCCGTCCCGGCTACCAGCCCCTGCATGCTGCCCAGACTGCTCGTGTTCCAATCGACCTGCATCACATTGTCGGTGGTAATTTTCAACGTGATCTGGCCCTTGGCGCCCCCGGGTCCGGTCCAGGGGCACACCACGACGGGTCCGTTGGCCGTCCCGCTGAATTCGAAGTTCACATCGGGCGGAATGGCGCGGTCGACAATCTCGTAGCGGGCGCGGTACTTGCCGGTTACCACGCCGCCATGTTCATCGATTGTCGCCTCGATGAACTCAGGTGGATAGAGCGCCACGTTGTTGTGAGGCCCCCCCTGTGCGCCACGGGAATAAAACCAGAATCCCTTAAAGGACTGGACGGGCGCTGCAGAGGGACGAACCGGCGCATCCCGGAGAGGTCTGGAAGGTGGCGAAGCTACAGTGGGCTTCATCGGCGAAGGAAGTTCTGTCACGGCAGCGGAGAGCGGCAGGGAGGGACGGACCGGCAGCGGTTCCTCCGGCTGTACTTCCTCGATGCCCGGATTCTTAGCCCCAAAGCCATGCGCGCGGCGCAACTGGCGGATTGCCGCGTCACGCTCCCCCCGCGCGGCACCCAGATCCGAGCGCAACTGTTCATTCTCAGCCACCAGATCGCTGACGCTGGATCCCAGAGAACCGCCCCTTGGCGTGTTGCCGGCCCGTTCGCGGCTCCGCACAGGCTGCGCGGCGGGACCGGAAGAGGCCAACCAAATGAGGACCACAACGCCAACCAGTCCCGCGCCCACCCAAACCAGCCGGGACATCAGGCGCCGGATGTTCACCTCCGACGAGGGGTTGAAGATGATGGTGGGGGGCCGATGGTCTTCTTCAAGGCTGTCGTCGTATCGGCGGCGGCGGTCCGGATCGGACAGCACCGCGTAGATCCGATTGATCTTCCGCATCTGCCGCTCGGCGATTTCTTTCAGCTGCGGGTCTGTCTGCTGATCGGGATGAAGCAACCGGACCAGCGACCGGAAACCATCGTGAATCTGTTCCGGCGACGCATCGGGCGCCACTCCCAATTCTTCGTAATAGGTGATTTCGCCCGCCCAATGCGGCATGACCAGCGTGTGACTTTCTCGAAGGACTCTCTTGTTCTTAACAGTACCTGAACGGCGGGTTGGTCGCAAGCCTTGGCGGCTATCGAGGGTAGCAGGGAATCCAAAACCCGAAAGTGAGTGGAATGTAAACCTTAGATAGCTTGTACGGCCCTCCGGATCGGGCTATGGTCAGAATTGGATATAAATCCGGAATTGGAGACAATCATGAACCGCGCGATTTTAGTGTTGGCGCTGGCCACGTCGGCGTTTCTCACGGGCCAGGTGAACGGCCAGACAGCGGCGCCGCGGGTGACGATGTCCACGATACTGGCCATGGTTTCCGGCGGGGTCCCGTTGCGGACGATCATACAGACGATCAGGACGGCCAAAAAGATCGACTTGTACATCAACGACGGGGAACGCAACCGGCTTATGGAAGCGGGTGCATCGGCCGGCGATGTCGCGCAGATTTTTGACGCGATTCATTACCGGGAGTACATGAATGTGGACGCCCATATTGTCGTTCCACCTGCTCCCGCTGTGAAGGCCCCCATAATCGCTGCTTCCGTCGCTGCGCCGGCTCCCGAGGCGCAGGTTGCGACTGTAGCCCCCGTCGCGCCTGAGGTACCTGCAGCACCCCCAGCGCCGGTCGCGCCCGTGGCTTCAGTGTCTTCCGCGTCTTCCGTGGCTTCCGCAACAACCGTCGTCCCCTTCGCAACCCGGCCTGAACCCGCTACAATGGCCGCGGCCCCAGCCCGGCCGGTTCCGCCTGTGGTCGAGGCGCTGGCAGACCCGACGGTTCTCGAAAACTCCACTCCGGTCAGACTTCGCCTCTTGCATAATCTTTCGTCGGCCGATGCCAGCGACCACCAGACGGTGGACCTTGAGGTGCTCGAAGCGGTAAAAGTCGGTGACATGATTGTGATTCCCAAAGGAGCCCTTGCCTCGGGAACGGTGACCGATGTCGAGCGCAGGGGGCGCATGGGGCATGGAGGCAGGCTGGAGCTGAACGTTGAATCGGTGCGTCTGCCGGATGGCGAAAAAGTGCCTCTGCGCGGCGGCCAAACGGAGGATGCGGGGGACCACATCGGAAACACCACCAACAGCGTTGCGGCTACCAGTTTGATGTTTTGGCCGGCCGCTCCCGTTTTACTGATGACGCACGGTAAAGATGCAATCATTCCGGCGGGCACCGAGATCGCGGCCCGCGTCAATGGCAGGGTGACGCTCGATACCGCAAAGCTTCTGGCGCAGCCCGCGCAATTAACCGCGGCCAGGTAAGTCTGCTGAAAGTTGGCGGAAGCCAGTGGGGGTCGAACCCACCCGCGATACAAAGTAACGCCCGCCGGGTTTGAAGCCCGGGCCCGGCACCGGCCAGGATTGGCTTCCAGCGACAGTCTCCGCGTGTTGGTCGATTGTAGCAGTGTGGGTTACACTGGGGAAAGCAAGCCCTCCCGCATCGCTTTTTCCCCGGTCGTCTAACGGTAGGACAGCGGCCTTTGGAGCCGTGAATCGTGGTTCGAATCCATGCCGGGGAGCCACCACTTTAATTCAAAGTTGCAACGCAACTGTCCCGTCTCTGAACCGGTCTTGTACCGGCCTCTCGGTGCCGTTTGGCCGAAGTCATTGAAGGCATCATCACAGCGCGTCGACCATGGATTCGAGGTTTGAAATCAGGAAAACGATGCGGCGAGCTCGCAACCTCGGACACAGGCGCTGCGTAGAGATATGCAATCAGAACACTGAGTAGTTGCGGCCCGTTCGTGCCGACCTGTGGTGCCATGGGGCAAACAGCCCAATGCCCAGCGTCATTTAACTCCGAAGCCGGTCATCACTGACTCCCGCAGCCTGCAAGTAGCGCCGAGACTGGGCCGCGTTCATTTCATCTCCTTCCCTCCGCAGTCAGCACGCAAAGGCTGCGGGCAGCAAAGGCTGTATCGCTAAGCGAATGCCCCCGAGAACGAGAAACGGCCTCTGGTGCTTCGCGTGCACAAATGGGTCATGATTCCGGCAATCCTGATTGAAATCAGATTCTCGACAGCCCAAAATATCCTGGGGCGCCGGATGAGCACGGTTTTCCCGCGCACAAGGAGGAACACCAGGTGCAAACGGAGTTCGCAAGTTCGTTCAGGCTTTTTCAGGAGATCGCCGACTCGCGACGGTCCGCCCGATCGTACCTGCCGGAAGCGATACCCGAGGAAGTCTTACAAGCCTGTTTCGACGTTGCCATCCGCGCGCCAAGCTCGCACAATCTCGAAATATGGCGTTTCCTTGATGTGCGTGACCCGGAGATTCGTGCTCGATTGAATCACCTGTGCCTGGATCAGAATCAGGCAAGGCAGGCTCCGACGCTCATCGTGGCTGTCGCGAGACCGGATCTTTGGCGAGTCGGGTGCCGGCGCATGATCGAGCGTTTGAAGTATGATGCGGCGGCGGGTGTCGGCGACGAGAACTATCGAAGGTGGCTTCCGCTGCTTCAGAAGAAGTATCGGATCATGGTTCCCTTACTTTTTGTCGACGGACCATTGCACGTGTTTGCGCCTTTCAAAGCTTTTCTTCTTTGGATGGTCGGTTGGTTCCGGCCGATTATGCGAGGACCGTTTGGCTGCGCCGAACAGCAGATGTGGGCGATCAAGACAACGGCCCTCGCCTGCGAGAACTTCATGCTCGCTTTGGCCGCGGCAGGGTATGACAGTTGTGCTCTGGAGGGATTCGACGAGCCTCGGGTAAAGCGACTTCTGGATCTGCCTCGGGAAGCCCGAGTCACCATGGTGATTGCTGCGGGGAAGAGGGGGGCCGATGCCATCCTTCCTCAAATTCGATTTGAGCGATCCTTTTATGTTCAGAAGGTCTAGTATCGGAAACCACGCTCAATTGCGCCGAACAGCCTTGTGCGATCTTCGCAACAGCGATGGAAGCAATTCGCTGGCGCCCCTCAGCCTGCGCAAGAGCCGAAATTCCCCGAAGTGCTGCCACGTGCTGTTTCCTGTGCTTCCGGTTCGAATCCATGTTGGGCCAGATGGGCTATGCCGCTCCGTTGCGGGCGTGCAGGAAATGATAGCTTTCGACCAGGAAACGGGCTGCTTTTGCCCTGCTGCACTCTCTTGAGAGGCGGTTTTCGCCGTCCGAAATTCCCCACTTTGCTTCGTCAGTAAAGTTCATCCTGAATGGCTCGCCGATGCTGCTTTCCTTCGGCGTTAAGCGATTCGCGTCGACCACAAACTCTTCGCCTGATTTGTTTGAAATGTTCGAATTGTTCCTGTCACAGATTGGTATGGCTCTCAGCCTTCGTGAGAGAGAGCCGAAATCGAAAGCGAGGATTTGGAAAATGGCCGCCCTGAAAGGAACTCTGACAAATGCCACTGGAATTCCGCCATTTAATCCGCCGGCGGTCTGGGGCGACAGCAGCAACACGGTTGGCGTGGAAGGCACGAGCAGCTTGGCTCCCGGCGTCCAGGGCCAGTCGAAAGGGCATGCGGGCGTGTGGGGATCGTCCGACCTTATAGCCGGAGTGTGCGGATCGTGCTCGGGAGACTCCAGCTCCAACGTCGGAGCCGGCGTGATCGGATACAACGGCAGCCAGGTACCCCTCGGCGATCCGACAGTCCTGGTGGACGAAATTAACACGCAGTGTGGCGTTTTGGGGCTCAGTGACAATTCGGATGGGATCCATGGCCTGAGTTTCGGGCAAGGTAACGGTGTCACCGGTCTCAGCACCCCAGGATTGGGCGTGGGTGGCGGAAGCACTCAATCGTTCGGCGTCGGAGGCAAGAGCGAGCAGTCCGCCGGCGTTGCGGGCGTAAGCGCACAGTCCGTGGGCGTCTATGGAAACGGCGCCACCCACGCCGTGACTGGAATCATTACGGACGGAGAAGTTGGACAGCAGGATGCCATCGCCGGCTATTTCAGTAACCTGCAAATAGATCCCGAGGTTAAGCCCAGGCAGTGGCAAATTACTTACCTCAAGGCAGCGGAGTTCGCAGGTAATGTTGATATCGACGGCGACTTGTTCGTGGCGGGGACCAAGGGTTTCAAAATCGACCATCCTCTTGACCCCGCACGCAAAACGTTAAAGCACAGCGCCGTAGAGTCACCGGATATGAAGAACCTGTACGACGGAGTAGTTCAGCTCGATCGAAAAGGGAGTGCGGCGGTCAGACTGCCAAAATGGTTCTGCGCGCTGAACAGGGATTTTCGGTATCAGCTCACAGCGCTTGAGGCCGCCGCCCCATCGCTTCACATCGCCGAGGAGATTACGGACAACGAATTCACCATAGCTGGCGGTGTTCCGGGAGGAAGAGTTTCATGGACGGTCACCGGCATCCGGCAAGATCCATGGGCGAATGCTTACCGCATGAAGGTCGAAGAGCCGAAAGGACCAAAAGACCGGGGCCGTTTCGTGGCGCCCCACCTGTACAAAGAAGCCGCGGATAAGGAGCCGAGGTCGGTTCTAAAGCGCGCCATGGCCGAAGGCTTGGCGCTTCAGGAGCGCTTCGCAAACGAACTCACTCTAAAAGTGCCACCTCCTGCTCACCGGGGACCGGGCCGCAGCCCGAAACGCGGGGCCGGCAAGAGGAAGAGCCAGCCCGCGACGAAGACTCGCGCCGGTCGATAAAACGGCTATCGATTTAAGCGGAAAAAGCTGCCATGTTAAAAGCCGGGTCGGATTTTCCATTCCTGACAGAGAGTTACCACAGGATTCGCCAAGCTCAGACGGAAAAGGCCGTGGCCGCGCAGTTGCAGCGACTGGCCGATATCGCTCAGGGTGTTAAACCCTCGACGCCGAGGCGTCTCTTCCCACCGCATCCTCTGCCGCCACCTGCAGTCAATCCAACCATAAACCTGACGCCTGCGTATGCGGCGGGTAGCCCCAACCCTGAATACAGATTCAACGCCACAACGGGACAGATACAGAATTCGGGACCCGGCATCAGCGCCTTCGCTTTCGGCGATCCGAAACTGGGACGGATTTCGCTCGGGGCGGATGGCGGAATCAGTCTCTGGGGCATCTTTACGCCTCTGACCGGTCTCTGGCTGCTGGGAGACGCTACCACGGTATCGGCCAGCCTCTTTGCGTACGCTCGCATCGAGAATGTGGACGTGCCGCAGAAGGCCGCGTCACTCGAATGCGTCGCAGAGGTCTGGAACTCGGTACTGCTTGCGGAATTCGGAACGTCCGGTTCGCTTATCTGCTTTCCCGGAAAAGCCGGCGCGGCACTGTCTGGATTCGTCGGCGTAACCGGCGCCATTGACGTCACCGCGACATTGTTGTCGCGGGGTTTGCCGGTTGTAAGTGAATCGTCTTCGGATATATTTCTGGAGATCGCAGTCAATTCACAAAAACCTGGAACCAACGATAAGCCGTTCGACGCAACTCAGTTTCTCACCTGCGCGTGGCAGTTCGACGCGGAATCAGATCGCACCATCCGCGGCAGCGTTAGTCTGCCCGCAAGGCATGGGAGTCCGTTGATTGATCCGGCGGTGATGGTCGAAGTGACGATCCGGCTCACCGGTGCCAGGGGAGGCGTAGCGGATCCCGCGGGAGGCTCTTTCGCGTTCGATTTCGCGGACGCGGATCACGGAAAAGATCCGCTCGCGTTTTCGTCGGCAGACGGATTCTTCGCAGTTCCGCTCGTCATTCTGGATCCCATCTTCTGACCTGCAGGGTGCTGTCGGTCAGCGACATCGCCTTGCGGCGTGAAGTTCATTTCACCCACGCTGCTCGAACACGGGGGATGAGGGCCTGCTGCTCGTCTATCCAGTCCTGTTGGGCAGGGAAGGCGCTTCTTCTGCGGAGGGAACCCGCGACGTTCATTCGAGCTCAGGCATAGTTATCAATGACTACAAGGCCGATGCGCCTTTGAAGAACCAACCATAAGGAGTACCTTCAATGCGTTTCAGCGTCGCCGAGGGGCTCAAGGAAGAGAATCTGAGTACGGCCATACTTCAACTGCTCCTCCTGCGATCGGAGGGCATGCGAGAACGCCTCAGCGGTTTAGTATCGCTCGACTGCCCCTTCTGTTTGGGTTGTGATCTCTGATTTCTTGTATGTAAATCTCCGGTATGCAGCGTAACACCACGAAAACTACTGATTCCGGGGTCCACCATCAGTTCGGCAGCTTGCAGGAAGCAGTCCCGGTTGGAACACGGCCTTTCGCAAGGATAGCTCGAATTCGAAGCTGGTCTTGATGCGGAACAGGTCGGCCTTTTTGTGCGTCAATTGCATGCATCAGATAAGAGCCGAACCTTGCCACGAACGACAGAGGCTCGGCTCGGCTGCGGAAAGAAGCTACAGACTTTCGAACGGGGTCAGAGTCGGCCTTTTCAGGTTCGGAGCTCGCCACCAATCAATATCGACCATAGCTTGCCGCCTGAGGTTGCTTCCATCTTAAGACGCACCGTCGCGATGCCGAACAAGTTTCCGCTTCAATGAATCGCGCTACTCGCGTCAGGATGCTGATAGCTGCATGTCCGGTCGATAGCAAAGGAACCTCAGGAACACAAGATTAACCAACCACGTCCTGAATCTTGATAACTTCGGAACGGTATACCGATCGCAGACCGACCATATTCGCGCCGCATCTGCTGCCAAACTTTGCCGGCGTGGATTTTGTTCGGAGGCCTTATCGAGCTCGGCTAAGTTATCGTGCGGCGCCAGGGGGCCTTGAGTACCTTCGCTCGCGCGGGCGCACACGGTTCGAGGTATGATATGGAACTATTAGGACATTCCTTTATCCCACGGGCACGCGCTGTTGCGCACTTCTGGCCACGCTGATCTTTGCCGGCGGATCAGAGAATCTGCGCGCACAGGGTGACACGAACTGCCCGGCCATTTCGCCCGCCATGCGGCTGCAGTACGAAAAGGCTCTGACGCGGGTCGTGCGGCCGCCGCACGCGAAAAGTACTCTGACCCCCTACGATTCCTCTCAGAACGTAAACTTCATCGATTCGTACTTATTCCAGCAGATGGCGCAGGATGGCGTCACGCCGGCGGGTCCGGCGACCGACGCGGAATTTCTCCGCCGGATCACGCTGGATATTACCGGCCAGATTCCCAGCGCGCAACAGGTTCTTAATTACACCGCCAGCACAGATCCCAATAAGGAGTCCGCACTTATCGAGACCCTGCTGGCATCCTCGCAATATGTCGACCAGTGGACCCTGTGGTTCAACAACACCTTTCAGGTGACCAGCGATTATTACAATTTCATCGGCATACCCGGGCGCACCCTTTTCAACAGCACGCTCCGTTCCTTCGTTGCTTCGAATGGCTCTTATCAGGATTTCGTGACTTTATTGATTACCGCAACCGGGGATTCGCATCAGAACGGCGCCGCCAACTTCATCATGCGGGGGTTGCAGTACAGCCAGCCCATGCAGGATTCCTTTGACGAGCTCACCAACTACGTCACCGCGGACTTCCTTGGAATTCAGACGACCTGCATTTCCTGCCACAACGGTCGCGGACACCTGGATGTGGCAAGGATCAATCTCTACCTGTCGCAGAAGACCCGCGTCCAGTTCTGGCAGCAATCCGCCTTTTTCTCGGGTATGAATGTCCTTCGCGAGGCTGACGATGCGTCGGGATCGATCGAGAAGGGAGTGATTACCGATTTTCCGAGCGTTGGCTACAATTCGGTGCTCGCCGATCCGAACAACCCCGGCCCGCGCCCGCCTCGCACGGGAGGCCCATACACGCCGGTGTATCTTTTCAGTGGCACGCCCGCGTCTTCCAATTCCGAGGAGTGGCGTCAAAATCTGGCAAGCATGGTTGTCAACGACCGCCAGTTCGCGCGCGCCTTTGTGGACCGTCTCTGGGCGTTCTTTTTCCGGGTGGGCATAGTCGATCCCCCGAACTCTTTCGATCCGTCGCGGCTTGATCCCGCTAATCCTCCTCCGGCGCCATGGGTGTTACAGCCCAGTAATGCGCCGTTGCTGGAGGCGCTTACGGATGCTTTCATTCAGAACGGCTACCAGATAAGGCCCATGATCCGGCTGCTTGTACAGAGCCGCGCGTATCATTTGTCGAGCGTCTACCCCGGGCAGTGGACTCCCCTGGCCGCTCTGGATTACGCAAAAAGCCTCCCGCGCAGGTTGTCCGCCGAGGAGATTTATGACGCCGTGGTGACCGCTACGAACACTCCGGTGCCCATGACGGTCGAAGGCATTCCTTTCACGATCTACTATGCGGGTCAGTTGCCCGATCCCACCGAGCCGCGCAGCGAGGGAATCAACCCGATTACGGACTCGAACCTCGACAGCTTCAACTACATCCGGGATTTTCTATCGGCCTTCGGTCGCGGAGACTGGAACCTGATTCCACGCGATAACACCTCAAATCCCGTGCTTGCGCTTACGTTCATGAATTCTGAAACCGTGACGCCGCGGACGTTCGGCAATGAGCTTAACTTCGCCGACTCCCTGGTAGCGCAAGTCGCCGGTTCGAACATGTCGAAAAGCGACGCGATCACGCTGCTCTGCCTGTCGACTCTGGGCCGGCCGCCGACGGATGCCGAAATGGCAACCGCCCTCGCCTACCCGGCCCCGGATGCCAACCGGCAACATCTGTTCGGCGATATTCACTGGGCGTTCCTCAATGAAACCGAATTCTTTTTCAATCACTAACCGCGCCGCGCGACCGACCCTGAGCCGTCGCGAGATGCTGGCCGGACTGGGCGGGCTCGGTATGATGGCCGCTCTGCCCACGAGCGCTCAGGCGGACATCGTGCGCAGCGGCGCGAAGCCCAAAAACTCGGCGCAGGTTTGTATTTTCATCAATCTGCAGGGCGCTCCCAGCCACGTGGATACGTTCGACTACAAAGCCGGCAACGCGCCGCCGGGCCACAACATCGTCACAAATGGGGCGATCACGCTCAACGCCACATTGTTCCCCAACCTGAGTGCCCTTTCAAGCAACCTCTGCCTGATCCGGTCGATGTCGAGCGTGGAAGAAGCTCATCCTCGCGGACAGTGGACGGTCTATACGGGTCATTCCTCGAATCCGGCATTTGACAACGAGACGCCGCACGTCGGCGCAGTGGTTGCAAGCGAACTCGGGGTTGGCGAATTTCCCTCGTTCCTCGCCTTGAACGGGCTGCCTGGGGCAGGCGCCGCATTTCTGGGTGGAACCTTTGCTCCGACGGTTACCTCTGGCTGCGGATTTCCTTTTTTTCAACACAACTTTTACGGTGATTCAAGCCAGCAGAGGTTCAATGAGAAGTTCAACCTGCTGACGTCGCTCGACCCGTCGCGCGCCGCGCCTCCGGATTCGAGCTTCTCCGACTTTCAAGCCTATTACGATTCGGCGAAACGGATGATGTACGACACGAACATCAGCAATGTGTTCGTCTGTTCGGGCAGCGATATGGCTCGTTATGGCAGCAGCGCCCTCGGTAACGCTCTCCTCGTGGCGAGGCAGGCGGTTCAGGCCAGAAACGGCGTGCGTTTCATCCATGTGCTGCACCAGAACTGGGATACCCATGTTCAGATGTACGCGCGGGGTTACACTCTTGCGGGCATAACGGCAAATCTCTGGGACCTCTCGGTCGAACTCGATCGGGGCCTTGCCGCGCTGATTAACGATCTGAAGGCATCGGGGGATTTTTCCCGGACCCTTATCATCGCCGTGGGTGAATTCGGCCGCACTCCCGGTCCCCAAAACGGGCAGGCCGGCCGCGATCACTGGAAAAGCGCGATGTGCGCGCTGATGACAGGCGGCGGGGTAGCCGGCGGACGCGTGATCGGCGCCACGGACAGTATCGGGCAGGTGGTTACCGACTTCGGCTGGAGTCAGAATCGAAACATTTATCCGCAGGACATCGCCGCAACCATGTATTCCGCGCTGGGCATCGACTGGGGAACCACCATTACAGGCACGCCGATCGGCACCTATCAGTATTGCCCCATCATCGACGACGGCAGCCTCAATGGTGAGACCCCCGCACCCGTCAATGAGGTTTTTGCATGAGGCCGGCGCCCTCGCGAGGCGCGTGGGCATCGCCGGTCTTCATCGCTTTCGCCGCTCTCGCCCTCATCCCGGCGGACGCTTCCGCGCAGGTGCTCTATATCAGCGCGCCCTCGAACTATCTCGTTGTTCACGCCACGATGCAGCTTACGCCGGAGCTTTACGAACCGGACGACGTCACTCCGATTCCCGCCAAAGACTGGGTTTGGACTTCGTCGAGCCCAAATATCGCCTCGATCGACAGCGGCGGCAACGTCACCGGGCTCGCCCTGGGCGTTACTCAAATCACGTTGCAGGCGCCGGGAGAAGCCGGCAGCCAGTTTACCTCGATACAGATCGAAATTCAGCCGCAATCGATGAGCATTACTCCCGCCACGCAGAATCTGTTTGTCGGCCAGTCGATCCGGTTCACCGCGATCGCCACCGACGTGAAAGGGCAACCCATTCCCAATCCTCCGGTCGTCTGGTTTCTGACGACGGAAGCCGGTGATCCGAGCCTTGTTCCCGCCAACGTTACCATCGGCAGCGACGGGACCTTCATTGGCGGCGCCACAGGCACATACACGGTGCACGCCGACATCTACTATCCGCTCGAGTATGGGCAGCCGTCGCATTTCGAGGCGCTCGCGTATGCCGTCGTGGCGCTGCCGCAGACCTTCACGATCTCGCGGTTGATTACCAGCGATCCGGTTCCCACAAGCACCCTTCGCCCCTCGCCCGGCTTTTTCGCTTCGGGCGCCTCGGGAACCTTCGCGTTCACGGCATCGCCTGACGGCCTTTCTACATCGGTAATCGGTTTTACCGGAAACATCCCCCAGTCGCTGGTTGAATCCGGTGGGCCTTCGCCCGAGCCGGGAGGCGTGATTGCCGGCTTCCAGGAGGCGGCCGTTAACGCCAACGGCGACACGCTTGTAGCCGTTAACCGCGGCGCTGTTGCGGATGGCGCGATTCTTGCGGCGCCTCACGGTAAGCAGCCCAATTATGTGGTGTCGGACAACGCTAAGGGCGTCGATCAGAACGGCAACAGTCTTTATTACATGACGTATATGCATCTCACGCCGTACTCTTTTAACGACAACGGCAATGCGGTCGTCAAGGCTCTCTACAGCCCGCAAGTCAACAGCACCGCCAACGAGCTTAATGGTCTGTTTCTGCTGCAGAACGCCACTTCGCCGACACAGACGCCACTGCTCCTCTGGAATGAAGGTCAGGCACTGGATTCGTCGGTTCCGCTTTCCGGAAATCCACCGAGATTCACTCTCGCCGAAGACAACACAGAGAGTAAACCGGGCTGGATGGGAACACGCGACTTCGGAATCGACAACTCCGGAAATGTGTACTTCATGGCGCAGTCGGGTTCCAGCCGCGGCCTCTACATGGTGCCGTTTCTGGGTACGGCCGCCCAGCACGTGCTGGCGTTGGGAGACACCCTCCTCGGGGGGAAAGTCACTTCGATTCAGGACCTCATTGTAATGAGCAGTGGCGATCTCGCGCTAACCGCGGCCGTCCAGATCGGAACGGTTGGATCGATCTATATTGTCTACTTTCACGGGGGCAAGTATTCCTCCTCTCTTCTGGTGTTTAACAGCCCTCCCCCTCGTACTCTCGCCGCCAGCGCGGCCGGGATTCTGTTCGAAGGGGTGCCGGCGGCGAAACAAGCCGAAGGACTCTGGCTTTGGAAGCCGGGAACGACTGCGGCAACGTCCGTGCTCCCGCTCAGCGCTAACGTGAAATATATCTCGACCGCGTGGATCGACCCTTCGGGAGCCGTGGTGGCGGTCGTCGAGGATGCCAGCAACAGATTTGTGTTGATGCAGCCTGGCAGCCCCAACCTGTTCGTCTCAGGACCGGCAATGGGTCTGAGCAGCTATATCGATCTCAGGAACCTGGTGCGGGGAAGCATTGCGGCCCTGCCTTCGGTGCAGGTTGCTCTGCCCTCCAGTCTTTTCACCGTCGGCGCATCCGGAACTTTGAATCCGAGGGTTGTGGTGGGAGATCCGAATTTCTCCGGCACCGACAATATCGTCGAGGATCCCGGAGGCTCGCAGTACTATGCAAGCGGTGGCACTCTGTTTAAGTACAGCAACGGCAGCGCCACACCACTGGTTTCGGCCGGAACCAAGGCGCCGGACGGAACCCTGATCACGCCAAATCGAGCCTATGCGGTGAATGGCCTGGGTGGGGTTGTCTTCGATGCCACCACGAATGCAACGGACGGCCACTCGAGTTTGTTTCTTCTGCAGAACGGCGCCCTGACTTTGTTGCTCCGTACTCTTTCGCCATTTGGGAGCGCTCAGATTCAAAGTTGGTCTGAAGCCGCCGTGGACGGTTCAAACCAAACGTCGGCCATAGTTTCGCTCAGCAGCGGAACCGAGTTGCTGATGGTCTTTAACAGCAAGGGCACGTCTGTGATCTCATCGACCGGCTCTCCGCTTGGCGGCGAAACAGTGGCCCTGTTCGATCATCTTCGCGGAACCCCGAACGCATTTTATGTCCGCGTCGCGCTGACCGCCGACTATACGCACGCCGCCGCTGCGATGTTCACCGGACCACAAACTCCCGTCGTGCTTATACAATCGGGCGCTACGCTGCCGGATGGAACGACGCTGGGCGATTTCCGCCTTCTCGACGCCAACGAGGAGGGCGCAATCGTCATGGCCGGCACCGCCAGCATCACGGGGACGCAGGTTCTCCTTTACCGCCCGCCGACGGGCCCGATCAGTTTCGTCTGCGCCAACAACCAACAGCTTCAGACCGGTGATTACATCGCCGCGTTCATCGATCTTAATCTGCGCGATAACGGCACGGTTTACTTTCTTGCATTCGACGTGAATGACCGGGCAATCGTATTTCAGGCAACACCGCTCATGGCTCCATCAATTAGTCCGGGCGGCATCGTACCTCTTTACAGCACATCGACTGTAATTCAGCCGGGCGAGTTCATCTCGATTTACGGACAAAACCTTGCCAGCTCATCTGTAGTATGGAAGGGAGATTTTCCCACATCACTCGGCGGGACAACTGTAAGCATCGATGGAAAACCGGCATATCTGATCTATGTCAGCTCCACTCTGATCGATCTGCAGGTTCCGGATGACGCTGCAAGGGGAACGGTTTCGGTCTCTGTAACCACCTCAGTGGGAACCGGGACTTCCACCGTGCAAATGGCAGATCTCAGCCCTTCGTTTCTGGTCCAGGATTCGAAACATGTGACTGGAATTATTTTAAGGCTGAACGGATCTGGTGCATATGGCGGCGGAACCTACGATATCCTCGGCCCAACCGGTAGTTCGCTCGGATATTCAACAGTGGCCGCAAAGGCAGGCGATATTGTTGAACTGTTTGGCGTGGGATTCGGACCGACCACGCCGACGGTTCCGGCAGGGCAGGTGCTTTCAACGAATACGCCGCCGGTGACGACAAATACGGTGCAGCTTTCAATCGGCGGTAAATCCGTCCCTCCGTCGTTCGCTGGTCTGACCGAAGAGGGACTTTATCAGCTCAACGTGACGATCCCTCCGGGTCTGGGCACAGGTGATGTAGCGCTTGCTGCCACCGTCGGCACAGCACAGACTCAACCGGACGTGGTCATTTCGCTGCAGTAGGACCAGTTGCACGTCTGTGTCGCCCTCCCCGTGAGTATCGGTCAGATCAGTGCGAGCCGACTGGCAGCGAACAGGGTTCACGGCGGGACGGCGTCGACGCTGGATGTCACCCGGCTGGAGACAACGAAAAGACCGATAAGCCCGAGCACCGTAAGTACCAACAGTCCCTGACCATACCGCGTTTACCGCGGCGTTTCGAACCGCATCCGGATTTTGTGCGCTCCCTGAGGCTGACACGTGGGGCTCCTCGCCAAAACGACATCGGCACATGAATTGCTGCGCCGCCCGTCGCCGTACCTCCTTTGCTATGATCGTTACCGTCCCATGGATCAGGCCAGCCGGATCATCGCCAAATGGACTGGCGCTTCCGACTTAATCAGCCCGGAACGTATTGCCTGCAGTGCCTGGAAAAAGGCCGTGGGGCCGCGCCTCGCCGAACGCACCCGCGCCGTCAAACTGGTGCGCGACAGGCTGGTGGTGGAAGTGGAAGATGAGATCTGGCGCAAGAATCTGTGGAGCCTGCGGTTTCAGATTCTGAAAAATCTGGATAGAGCCATAGGAACCCAGATCGTGGCGGACGTGGAGTTTCGCGTGATGCCGCCGCGCCGCGCGCCGCAACGCGCCGAATTCCCCGGCCTGCAGTCGCCTCCAGGGGCTGCGGACAAAGGGGTGGAAGACGAAGGCCTCGAAATCGCCGACCCAGGAATGCGCCGTATTTACCGCAATTCGCGCCGGCGCGAAACTGCTTGAAAACAAGCTTTGCTCAGGAACCGATTTGAAACTGACCGAGAAAGAAGTTCGCTACGTAGCCAACCTCGCCAATTTGCGGCTCACGGAAGAGGAAATCGCCCGCATGGTGCACGATCTCGGCGGCATCCTGGAACAAATGGATCGCCTGTCGGAGATTGATACCGGCGCCGTCGCGCCCATGGCTCAGGTGCTGTTCGAAGCGGAAGAAACCGCCACGCTCCGCCCCGATGTGGAGCGCGCCCCCATCGGTGACAAACTCGCTGTCGCCAATGCGGCGGTCTCGGGTGGCGGCTACTTCAAAGTGCCGAAAGTTATTGAGAGGTGACCCGGATGACCGCCCCGAACATCTCTTTCATCCGACAGGCGCTGCTTAAGAAAGAATTCAGCGCCGTCGAATTCACCCGCGAAGCTCTCGCCACCGCCGAGCGGGAGAATCCTCAAACCAACGCATACCTGTCGCTGTGTCCCGAGCGGGCGCTCGCCGCGGCCGAAAAGGTGGATGAAAAACTGGCTAATGGCCACGAGCCCGGCCCGCTGGCAGGAGTCCCGATCGGCATTAAAGACGTCATAATGACCCGTGGCGTCCGCAGCACCTGCGGCTCGAAGATTCTCGAAAACTACATTCCACCCTACGATGCCACAGCTGTCGAGCGCATCGAAGCCGCCGGCGGCGTCATCCTCGGCAAAACCAACTGCGACGAGTTCGCTATGGGCTCTTCGAACGAGAACAGCGCTTTCGGGCCGGTGCGCAACCCCGTGGCGCCGGATCGCGTCCCCGGCGGCTCGAGCGGTGGCTCGGCGGCGGTGGTGGCACAGGGGACAGCCGTGCTCTCGCTTGGATCCGATACCGGCGGCTCGATCCGCCAGCCAGCCTCGTTTTGCGGAGTGGTGGGGGTGTGCCCCACCTATGGCCGCGTTTCCCGTTACGGCCTGGCGGCATTCGCCAGCTCCCTCGACCATATCGGCCCGTTCGCGCGCAGCGTCGGCGATGCGGCGACGCTCCTTGAAGTAATCGCAGGCCGCGACCCGCTCGATTCCACCTCCGCCGACGCCCCCGTACCCAACTACACCGAGCACTTGACGGGTGACGTCCGCGGCATGAAAATCGGCGTGCCGATCGAGTACATGAAGCATGCCACCGGCGAAACCGCGCAGATCGTAAATCGATCGCTCGAAGACTTGCGCCGCATGGGCTGCGAGGTCCAGGAGATCAGTCTTCCCGCCACCGATTACGCCATTGCCTGCTACTACGTCATCGCCACCGCTGAGGCAAGTTCTAATCTGGCCCGCTATGACGGCGTCCGCTATACCTTTCGTTCGGCGGATTCCTCAACTCTCGGCGCGATGTACCAAAACACGCGCGGCGAAGGATTCGGCGCCGAAGTGAAACGCCGCATCATGCTGGGAACCTACGTCCTGAGCCACGGCTATTACGACGCTTATTATCTGAAAGCGCAGAAAGTTCGCGCCCTGATCGCGCGCGATTTTACAAACGCGTTTCAATCGGTGGACGCTGTCGTCGCCCCGGTTTCGCCGTTCCCCGCCTTCCGCATCGGTGAGAAAGTGGACGATCCCGTTGCCATGTATCTCTCGGATATCTATACAATTACCGGTAGTCTGGCCGGTATTCCCTGCATGAGCGTCCCCGCGGGCGCCACCACCGAGGGTCTGCCGGTGGGATTGCAGATTCTGTGTAAGCATTTCGATGAGAAGAACATGTTCCGGCTCGCCGATGCTTTCGAAAAGCGGTAGCATCGAATTTCGACCGATTTCATCCATAACACTTTCAAGGAGAGAACCATGGCTTTTACGCTTCCACCGCTCCCATACGCCCCCGATGCCCTGGAGCCTTACATCGACAAAATGACGATGGAGATCCATCACGGCAAACACCACAACGCATATGTGACCAATCTCAACAAGGCGCTCGAATCGGCGCCGGATCTGGCCGGCAAGACTCTCGAGGAGTTGCTCGCCAATAACTGCGCCATCGTACCGGAGAACATCCGCACGGCCGTTCGTAACAATGGCGGCGGCCATGCCAACCATTCCATGTTCTGGACCATCCTGGCAACGCCTGGGAGCGGGGCGGCGGCGCCCTCGGGTGCGCTGGCCGATGAAATAGGTTCCACCTTCGGCAGTTTCGATCAGTTCAAGGAGAAATTCAACGCGGCGGCGACCACTCGCTTCGGTTCCGGCTGGGCATGGCTGTTGAAGAGCGGCGGTAAGCTCGAGGTTACGTCAACGGCGAATCAGGACAGTCCGATCATGGAAGGCAAGGGCATTGTGATGGGCCTGGATGTCTGGGAGCACGCGTATTACCTCAAGTATCAAAACCGCCGGCCCGAATATATTTCGGCCTGGTGGAGCGTGGTGAACTGGAAAGAAGTCGAAAAACGCTATCAAGCCGCCTGATAAGAAAAGCGCAGGCCTAAGGCATGCTCTACAACGCCCTGTGGCTTGTGGAGTAGGCCTTAGGCCTGGCTATTCTCAAATACCGATTAACCCAGCTTCGACATAAGCTGCCGGATATCGTTTTCCTGATTCTTAGTCGGCTTATCGGCCAGCGCCGCCTGGCACTCTTTTCTCGCGCTGTCCCGATCGCCCTTCTGATTCAGTGCCATCGCGTAGTGGTAATGGAAAGTGGGGTTCTGCGGCGCCTGCACCACCAGACCCTTATAAGTATCGATGGCGCTGTCGGTCAGATTCTTCTTCAGGTAGATCCAGCCCAGGGTATCGGTAATTTCGGTGTAGTTGGGCAGCTTCTGCTTGGCACGCTGCGCGTAAGTCAATGCCTCATTCAGATCTCCGTTCGATTCCGTGATCAGGTAAGCCAGATTGTTGAGCGCAATCGGGTTGCCCTGGTCCAGCCGGAGCGCGGTCTCATAATATTTTTTGGCGATATCTTTCTTGCCCAGCTCGTCGTAGAGCATTCCCAGGCTGGTCACCACGTTGGGGTTGTCGGGAAGGCCCTGCCGTGACTTTTCCAGCGCCTCGATGCTGTGCACCACATCGCCCTTATAACGGTAGGCCTGGGCGATACTGCTCCAAAGACTCGCCAGCGCCCGCGGATCTTTTACCTTGGTCAACAGGTTCTGATAAGTAGCGATCGCGACATCGAATTCGCCGGCGGCCATCTGCGCATTTCCCAGTTCCCGCTGCAGATCCACGCGGTCCGGTTGTTTCTGCGCCTCCGTCTGAATCACTTCGACAGACTTGTCTCGCTGTCCGTCCATCAGATATGCTTTCGACTCACCCAGCAAGCCCCGGACATTATTGGGGGCGGCCTCCCAGGCTCTCTCGAAATATCCCACTGCGTCTTTATTCTTGCGCTCGTTCAGGTCCAGAACACCCAGTTCCAGAAGCGTTTCCACCTGCTTTGGATTCTTCTGGAGAACCGGCTCCAGAAGCGCACGTGCGTCATCGAACTTCTGCAGGCGTTGCAGTGCCGATGCCTTCATCACGCGGCCCTGAATGTTGTTAGGATTCAGCCGCAGAATCTCGTCGGCACTGTGAACGGCGCCTTCATTGTCGCCGCGAATCAAAGCTATCTGCGTCTGCGCCAAACGGGCGGGAAGATAGTCGGGACGAAGCTCAACGGCTTTGTCGAACTCCTGCCGCGCCTGTTCGTATTCCCCGCGCGCGAAGTGGGCCCGTCCGAGGTTAAACCGCGCCACCCAGTTATTGGGTTTCGCCGTAACCACAGACTGGAGATCCGTCATGGCTTCGGTTACTTCACCCTTATCCAGCTTGAAAGTCGCCTCGAGGGCGCGCGCTTCCGGATCTTTAGCATCGATCTTCAGTATCTCGTTGTTCCTCGCGTAAGCCAGGTCGGCCTTGTTCTCACGCAGGTACGCTTCAATCTGGTGCTTCATGTAGGCGATCCTGCGGTCCGGATCCTTCTGTATCCCCTGCTCGTACTGCTTCACGGCCTCGTCGACCTGGCCCACCCGCAGGTAGAAATCGCCAGCCTGAATGTAGGCTTGGGGGAATTGCTTAAGATCGCTCTTCATTTTGTTGAGCAAAGCGATCAGATCGTCTCGTCTGTTCGTCCCGTAATAGAATTGCGCCAGCCGCAGACGAAGATCCGTCGCTTTAGGATTGTTCTGGATTTCGCTCTTAAGGAGAGCTTCGGCCTCCGGATAGCGGCGCTGCGAGAGATAAACTCGATAAAGTTCGGCGTACCCGCTAAGATTGGTCTTATCTTTCGCGACCAGACCCTTGAACAAGGTCTCCGCTTCGGCGCCCTCGCCGTCGAGCATCAGAGTGCGCCCCAGCGCCAGAGTGATGGCGTAGTCGTCAGGCTTCAGTGTCAGCGCCCGGCGATACTCTGAAATGCCCGCCGCCAGTGTTTTCTTGGCCTCTACGCCGTCGCCCTTACGATATTTGACCCCGGTCTCGAGAACGTCCAGATCCGCCGTCAGCATGTGACCCTGCCAGGAGTTTGGATTGCGCTTCAGAAGCCCCTCGGCAAAATCGCCTATATCTTTTCTCAGTTGATCGTTATTCTGCTGCGACTGCGCGGCTATGACATAAATTTCGCCAAGTTTGAGAATTGCGTCGTCGGAATCCGGAGTGCCCTTCTTCAGGCCTTCGTCCGCCCGCCGGAGCGAACCAACGGCGCTTGACAGCTGTCCCTGCTTCAGTTGCGTCAGAGCGTAATGATACCAGGCTTCGCCGTACTTCCGGTCCTGTTCGAGCGCCTTCCTGTACATGATGGAAGCCTCGTTGTAGCGGCCCGCGTCGAAGTACTTGTTGCCGTTCGCCAAATACTTCTGCTTCAGATAATTCGGGTCGCGGTTGCACGAAACAAGTGCGAGCGCCGTGAGGACAAGTGCCAGATATCGCATAGACTTAACGTCCCCCATTATCCTATAAAACTGCGCCTGACGGACGTTACCACATGAAAAGATCGACAGGTGGGGTTCTGGTACCGGCTGCTCCGCCACTGCAAACGGCGGGGAGTTCAGGCGACTACGCGCCGCGCTACTACCAGGGTGATATCGTCCGACTGCGGCGCGCCCGCCGTGAATTCCGCCACCGCCCGATTCACTTCCTCAATGATCTTTTCCGCCGGCAGATGCCGGTTGGCAATTACCGACTGCACCAGTCCTTCCACTTCAAACTCGTCGCGGCGCGGGTTCTCCGCCTCTGTAACCCCGTCGCTGTAGATCACCAGCGTATCGCCTTCCTCGAGCCTTACATGGTGTTCCTGATATTCGATCGTCGCCAGTATCCCTACCACCGGCCCGCCCCCGCGTAATTGCTCCCATGTGCCGTTCGCGCGGATAATCAGCGGCGGATTATGCCCCGCGTTACAAAACGTCAACTCCCCCGTCTCCCCGTCCAGAATGCAGAAAAACAGGCTGATAAATCGGTTCGCAGGGCAATTGAGGGACGTAATGCGATTCAGCTTCGTCATCACTTCCGCCAGGTTCTTCGGCTCGTCGATCAGGACCTGCACGCGCGCCTGCAAACCCATCATCAGCAGCGATGCAGGCATGCCCTTACCCGAAACGTCTCCCAGCACCATCGCCACCCGGCGCTGCTCGTAGGGAAAAAAATCGTAGTAATCGCCGCCCACCGTGCGGCACGGCGCGTTGTGGCCCGCCAGATCCAGACCGCGCACCACCGGCGCTACCCCCGGCAGGAAACTGCGCTGAATTTCCGCCGCCTGATCCAGATCCCGCGCCAGTAGTTGCCGCGCCTGCTCCACCTCCGCAAAACGCGTGTGCTCGATCCGAATAGCCGCCACGTTAGCCATCACCGTCAGCAGATTCAGATCGTCCTTGGTGAATTCCCGCAGCAGCGAAGGCGAGTCGACATAGATCAGCCCGATAATCTGCTCCCGCGTCTGCAGCGGCACAGCCATCAGCGTGCGGATATTCTGCTCCACAATGCTTTTCCGCTCGCGGAACGCGTCGTCGCTCGATATGTCGCGCACCAGCACGGAATTGCCGCTGTTCAGCACCCGGTCGCGCACCGCCGAACTGATGTGAAACCCTTCGCCTTTATTCGCCCGCACCACCAGTTCGCCATCCTCGAGCGTCATCAGCACACCGCGGTCCGCCTTCACCGTCTGAATCGACAAATCCAGAATGAAGCGGAAAAGCTCCGGCAGTGGACGATGGCCCGCCAGTTCGTTACCCGCGCGGATGAGTGCCGAAACCTGGGCGGCGGCGAAACCCGAATCCCCTTCCGGTTTGTCGGGCTTGATCACCCCCTCGAGGTTGGTGATCACGGTCGAGGAACTGGTGTGCTCCGCCTCTTCATCCTGCGCGTCGAAAATTACCACCGGCTTGGCGGACTCCGCCGCCCCGCTGCCGTTGAAGATCAGAATCAGGTGGCCGGCCATGATCCGGTCCCCCGCCTTCAGCGGAGCGCGCTCCGACACTTTGACCCCGTTAAGAATTGTTCCGTTCTTGCTCGCGAGATCCTGCAGCGTCCAATGCTCGCCCTCGCGTTCCACCGCCAGGTGCTGGCGCGAGAGGCCATTATCGTCGGCAAAACAGAGCTCAACAGAGCTCGAACGTCCCAGCACGAGCCGCTCGCCTGTAAGCTCGATCACACGGCTCTTGCCGTCCGGAGTCAGGATCTGCAGTTGATTCATCAGATTTGGTTCGTTCCCATGCTACCAGGTGACGACGGATCGGATCTGCCTTTGTTATTTCAAATAAGCGCGCAGAGCATGAATCAGGTCGTCGGCCGCCTGAGCCTGCTCGTCGGTCGGCGCCGTGTTCGGATCCAGCACGTGAAAACGAATATGCCCCTCGATCACTTCCGCCATCAGCGCATCCATCGCGCCCCGGCAGGCCGAGATGTTATGCAGCACGTCCGAGCACTCGGCCTCCTGATCCAAAGTGCGCTCGATGGCTTCCACCTGACCTTTGATACGCCGTACCCGATTGAGTAGTTTCTTCTTTTCTTCGACCGTATGTGCCATAAAATGTGCGACCGGAGTCTTTACAAATATACCCCGGCGGGTATACCGTGGTAAAGGAAGTTCCCGCCCGGGTCCGAGTTTAAATCATTCGTGCTGTAAACCGAGAGAGCTCAGTGAACCGGGAGAGCCCAGTGAACCGGGAGGGCCCTGTGACCCGTGAGAGCCCTGTAAACCAAGAGAGCCCTGTAGACCATGAGCCCCGTCGACTTCACCGTCCGTATGTTTACCGCGCTCCTGCTCGGCGCCGCCATCGGCCTCGAGCGGCAATGGCGCCAGCGCATGACTGGCCTGCGCACTAACGCGCTGGTCGCGGCGGGTTCGGCCATGTTCGTCATGATGGGGGGATTAATCGCCGGAGGCGCCAGCCAGGGCAGCGTAGCCGCCTACATCATCTCGGGCATCGGCTTTCTCGGCGGCGGCGTCATTCTGAAAGACGGCTTCAGCATACAGGGCCTGAACACCGCCGCCACATTATGGTGCACCGCCGCCGTCGGCACACTGGCCGGACTGGGTCACCCCGACCTCGCCGCCCTCGGAGCCGTCGGTGTTCTGTCCGCCAACCTCATCCTGCGTCCGGTGGCATATCTCGTCAACCGCGCGCCCGTGCAGAAGGAACAGCATGAAATCCTCTATCGGCTCCGCTGCACCTGCCGCACTACCGATGAAGCCAACGTCCGCACCATGTTGATTCAGAATGTGGGGCGCACACCTCTGGTCCTCATCGCCCTGCACAGTCTGGACGATGAAGTGCTCTCAAGGGTCAACGTGAAAGCCTACCTCAAGAGCATCGGCCCCCGCGAGGAGGCTCTGGAACAAATCGTCACACGGCTGTCACTCGAAGCCGGCGTAACGGCGATTTCCTGGGAAGTGGTCGCGGCCGTCGATAACGAAGGCGCAACGCTTGAGGCCGCTGGAGAATAGGTGCGCCCCATGTCAGCCACCCGCCTTCTCAAATTGACTCTGCTTTCATGCGCGGCCGCCAACCTGTGGGCGCAGGGCCCCCCTCAACCCAATGAACCCGTCGAGGCTGAACGCTGGAATCTCTTCTATCAGGCCACTTCGATCGGCCAGTATCACGGTACTTTCAACTCGCCCTACGAGGGTCCTTACAGCTTGCAGGATTATCCCGAGCGCGACGCTTCGCTCACCACCACGCTCTTCTTCACCCTGCGCCTCCAAAAGAACACGCTCTTCGTCTTTAATCCCGAAATCGCCGGTGGGCGCGGTTTCAGCGGTGTGAACGGCCTCGCCAATTCCTCTAACGGCGAGTTGCCCCGCGTAGCCTCCGCCACTCCTAAACCGTACATCGCGCGACTCTTTTTAACCCACGATTTCGCTCTCGGCACCGAGAAAGAATCTGTCGAAAGCGATGAGAATCAACTGGCCGGCGCGCGCCCCGTTAAGCGTTACACGATAACCGCCGGGCGCTTCACCCTGACCGACTTCTTCGACGATAATCGCTACACCCACGACCCGCGCACACAGTTCATGGGTTGGGGCGTAATGTACAACGGCGCCTGGGATTACGCCGCCGACGTCCGCGGTTACACCTGGGGCCTGGTGCACGAACTCCACATGCGCAACTGGTCCCTCCGCTATGCCATCGCGGCCATGCCGAAAGTCGCCAATGGGTCTCAGTTAGACCGCAGACTGTTCGTGAATGACGGCAATGTGTTCGAAGCCGAATACCGCTTCAACGTAAACAAGCATCCGGGAACTGTCCGCTTATTGAACTATGAGAACCGCGCCGATGCGGGAACCTACGCGCTGGCCATCCGCGATGCCCAACTTACCGGCGGCGTTCCGGACGTCACTGCCACGCGCCGCAACGGCACTCTGAAATATGGCTTCGGCATCAGCGCCGATCAGGAAATCACCAAGGATATCGGCGTATTCTGCCGCCTGGGATGGAACGACGGCAAGACCGAAAGCTTTGCCTTCACCGCCATCGACCGTTTGGCCACCGGCGGACTGTCGGTCGACGGCAAACGCTGGCACAGGCCCAACGACACGGTCGCGACCGAGCTCACCACCAGCGGAATTTCCGCCGTTCACGCTCAATACCTTGCCATGGGCGGCCATGATTTTCTGATTGGCGACGGACGTCTCGAATATGGGCCCGAGTATGCGTGGGAAAGCTACTACCGGGCGCGGCTCTTTCCTGGCTTCTTCGCCAGTTTCGATCTCCAGCACGTCGCCAACCCGGCCTATAACGAAAACCGCGGACCGGTATGGATCGAGTCGATTCGCCTCCATATCGAGTTAGGCAAAAACACCTTCAACCCCAAGCCGTAGTGCCCACAAGCCGTAATGTGAATCGGCGCTTCCACCTGTCCATCAAAGGGTTTTGCCGGTCAAAAGCCGAGCCAGCACCGGCAAAGGAACCGCGCCCTCTTTAAGCGCCGCATCATGAAAATCGCGCAAATTAAAACCCGCCCCGCGCGTCTGCCTCACTAACTCCCGCACCCGCAGCCAATCCCGCCACCCAACAAAATATGTCGGCAATTGCGTAGACGACAACTTAGCCCGCTGCAGCTTAGCCACTGCCTCTTCATGCTCCTGAAAAGTCGATTTCTCCATCAGGTCCATAGCCTCCTGATCCGTCATGCGATTGGTCTGCAGCCGGATATCGAGAATGGCATTGGCATCCACCCGCAATTCCTGCTTCAACAAAGTAATCCGCAGTTCCGGCGAGTGATCCATGAACCCCTCGTCGAGCACAACCTGCGTAACGTATTGCGCCCAACCCTCCACATACGGTCCATTACCGAAAACCGCCCGCAGCACGCGCCGCGCCTTCGGCTGCACATTGTTGGCGAACTCGGCCTGCACATAATGCCCTGGCATCGCTTCATGAATAACGATCAATCGCATCTGATACGCGTTATACTCGCGCAGCTTGGAATCGCTGCGCTCTTTCGGCCAATCCGGCGGAATCGGCGTCACCCAGAAGAACGCGCCCAGTTGCGGTTCCAGCGCCGGCGCGCCATTAAACCCCGCCACCCCATAGATCCCGCGCTCAAACTCAGGCGTAGGTATCACCTGCAGATTATTCCCCGCCGGCAGCGTCAACAGATTCTTCGCCTGCACGAAACTGCGCGCTTCTTCAAGATACTTGCGCGCATCGTCCATATAGCTCGCCGGAGTCGAATGGTCCTGCGCAATGTGGTCGAGCACTTCACGAACCACCGCGTTCTCGCGCTCCACGCCTTTCAGATCGTCATGATTCCCGTGCCCCGCAAACCACGTCGCATGCAGCGGCAGGGAGATCTCCAACATGCGCGTGCGCACTTCTTTGAGACGCGCCTCCGCATCGGCGAGGACCTCATTGGGAGTGCTCGCAGTAGCCAACGCCAGCTGGAACTTCGTGCCATACTGTTCCGCCCCCAGGCGCCAATCGAAGTTCGCGGAGCCGTTGACGGTGTCGCGCAGGCCTGGCGCGTCCGCCCGCTTTCCCTTCGAGACCATATCGAGGAATCGGTCGAAGCTGCGCAGCGCGTCGAGCGCCGGTCCCGAGGCAGCATCGTAATCGGCCTTAAGCGCGGCCGGAACGCCCGCGCGCAGCGTGTTCGAAATTAAATCGATATTGCCCTGGTTTTCCTCTCTCGCCACTTGCGCCCAGATCGGCGGTATGCCTCTCAGCTGGCGCCGCGCCACATCGATAAAGTGCGGGACCTTTTCCATGCGCGCGATGATGTGCCGGTAGCGATCCTCCTTAGCCGCATACTCGAGCACAAAGGGGTTGAACAGTGCGGAACCGATCAGTTCCACATATGACTGTGGACTGTGCTGTGACGAGCGGCTGACATCCATGTCAAAAAGAGATAGCCCGATCTGGTAATCGATGATGTCGTAATCGGCGCGATCTTCCGGCGTAAGCGCGTTTTTATCGAACGCCGCCAGGCGCCGGTGCAGATCGATCAGATAGTCCCGCTGTTTCTGTATACTCCGGGCGCTCAGATCGTCGAGCTCAACGTCGAAATCCTCGCCGTTCCATTTATGCAGGCCCTGGCTGGAAGCATTCACAGGAGAGAACGAGAGTAGCTTGTACACGGCCTCTTCCGACAGCTTCGCGAAGTCCGCAGGCGGCGTGCGCCGTGCACAGCATGTGGTGAACACCAAAAACAGAAGAACCGCGTAGCGCATTCGATCCCCATAGTAGCGCCGCCTGTCTTAGTAAGCTTCCGGTTGGCACAGCAATTGCATATTTCATGTCAGGCAGCCGGTAGGTGAGTAACTCGGATGAGGCTCAGCCTCCCGCCCTGTCGGAAGGAGATTTCATAATGAAAATCACAACTATAGTGGCGCTTGCATCCGGCCTTGGGCTGGCCCTCGCCATCCCACAGGTGCGGGCGGACGAGTGGAACCAGTTAACCAAAATGACGTTTAACGAACCGACTGAGATTCCCGGACGCGTGCTCCCGGCCGGTACCTATACATTTAAACTGATCAATACTGCCGACGGCGAGGACACCGTCGAGGTCCGCGACCAAACCAACCATGTCGCAGGCATATTCCTCACCATCCCCGACTACCGCATGAAGCTCACCGGCAAGACGGTTGTCACTTTCAGCGAGCGTCCCGATGGAGCGCCGGCCGCACTGAAGGCATGGTTCTATCCCGGCGAGAACTTCGGACACAGATTCGTCTATCCGCGAAGCGAGGCGGCCAGGCTCGCCAAGGTTAATAATGAGTCTGTAGCCGCTATGCCTGACGAGGACCTTAAAGGTTTCGCAACCAGACCCCATGGGTCGCACATAACCGCGACTCAGCCGAACGGTCAGGACATGGATTCATCCCAGGCATTCGCCGCTCACCCGGATGAATCTGCCGAACAGAAGTAATTTCAGTCAAATTGCTGACGATAAGCTCACGGCCGAGCCGTGAGCTTATCCGTGTCTG
>Ga0302320_10003951_pt1 | contig 33947 bp, 27 predicted proteins | sample Bog_T0_3_FD_202130 | JGI IMG/M metagenome (GOLD analysis project Ga0302320, IMG submission 202130) | Peat permafrost microbial communities from Stordalen Mire near Abisko, Sweden - Bog_T0_3 | ecosystem: Environmental > Terrestrial > Soil > Wetlands > Peat | place: Sweden: Abisko, Stordalen Mire... | reverse complement strand
GCGGTGGTTCGCGGAGTGCTTCCGGCACTCCGCGAACCACCTTGCTCGTCGAATGGTAGCTACAGATTTAGCTACAACTCAGCTACCTGCCTAGCTACAAGTGTAGCTCAGAGGCAGTTGGAGGTCAGTGGACGTTTCTGGTCAAAACACCCAGAAACTCAGGGATTTACGGCGACTTCTCTGGAGGTCTCTGGACGCCCCCGGAAGTCACTCGATGTTCTGCACCTGTTCGCGCATCTGCTCGATCAGCACTTTCATGTCGACGGCGGCGCGGGTCGTCTCGATGTCCTGCGATTTCGAGGACAGTGTGTTCGCCTCGCGGTTCAGCTCCTGCATCAGGAAATCGAGGCGACGGCCGGCGGGCTCTTTGCCTTCGAAGGCCTTGCGGACCTCGACGACGTGGCCGCGCAGGCGGTCGATCTCCTCGTCCACGTCGATGCGCTGCGCGAGGATCGCGAGTTCCTGTTCCAGCCGCTCCTGATTGACCTCGGCGACCATCTGCGCGATGCGCTCGGAGAGTCGGCTGCGCAGGCGTGCGCGGACCTCCGGCAGGCGGATCTCGACTCGTGCGCTCAGTTCGAGGAGACCCGCGCAGCGCTGCTCCAGAGCCTCCTGCAGTCGGCTGCCCTCGCTGTCGCGGAATCTTGCCAGGTCGGCGAGCGTCTCGCCGAGCAGTACCTGCGCGGCTTCGAGGATCGGTGCGGGATCGCGGCCGGCATCGCGCACAATGCCCGGCCAGCGCAGCACGTCCATCACGTCGATGCGCGCGGCGGGGCCGGCGAGGCTGGCAGCCTGGCTCGCGCGCTGCGTGACTGCGGCGAGCAGCGTCTCATCGACGTCGAGCGACGCAGCGACGGCGCTGGGGCGGAAATGCAGCGTGCAATCGACCTTGCCGCGACGCACCGCAGCGCTGACGGCCTGGCGCAGCTCGGCTTCGGCGGGACGCAGCTCTTCGGGCAGGCGCATGCCGACCTCGAGGAAGCGGTGATTGACGGTGCGCACTTCCCACGCCAGCATGCCTGCGTCGAGCTGGCGCTCGCGGCGCGCAAAGCCAGTCATACTGCGGATCATAGGGATTGCGCCAAAGGCCGGCCGAAATCGGCCATAATCGCGCTCGATTCTACCAGAAGCACCGGAGAGGTCATTGCAGATCGAAACCGCGGACGTCAATCTCATCGGCTACCGCGAGGAAAACCAGGACCGGGTCGCGATCGTCGCCGACGAGCGTGCCACGCTGCTTGCCGTCGTCGACGGCATGGGCGGACATGCCGAAGGCGCGCGCGCCGCGGAGACCGCGCTGACGACGCTGGTCGGCGCGTTCTGGCAGACGTCGCGGCCCATGTTCGATCCGCTGGGCTTCCTGCACCTCTCGCTCGGCCGCGCGCACGAGGAAGTCGTCAAGCTCGGCGCCCACCTCGGCGTCGAGGCGCGGCCGCGCGCAACCTGTGCGCTGTGCCTGATCCAGGACGGAGCAGCTTACTGGGCGCATGTCGGCGACAGCCGCGTCTATCACCTGCGCCAGCAGCACGTGCTGGCACGAACCCGCGACCACAGCCATGTCGAGCTGTTGTTGCGTGAAGGACTTATCAATGAATCGGAAGTCTCCGGCCATCCGCTGCGCAACTATGTCGAATGCTGCCTTGGCGGCGATGCGGCACTGCCTGAAATGACTATCACCTCGCGCCAGGTGCTGAAGAGCGGCGACCTCATCGTGCTGTGCACCGACGGCTTATGGGGCAACCTCGCCGACCGGGATTTCCTGCGCCTCGCGCAAACGGCGGATGGGTCGCTGAAGGACGCGCTGTTCGAGCTCGCGACGCATGCCGTGCAGCTCGGCGCCCCGCACAGCGACAACACTACCGCGGCTGCACTGCGCTGGCGCGCGCCATGAGCGCCCGTCCGAGCGGGCGTGCAGCCGATGAACTGCGTGCCGTTGCGTTCAGCCGCAGCTTCACGCGCAACCCTGAAGGGTCGGTGCTGGTGAGCTTCGGCGAAACGCGCGTGCTGTGCACCGCCAGCGTCGAGAGTGGCGTACCGGGGTTTCTGCGGGGCAGCGGCCAGGGCTGGGTAACGGCCGAATACGGCATGCTGCCGCGAGCCACGCATACCCGCTCGGCGCGCGAAGCGGCGCGCGGCAAGCAGACCGGACGCACGCAGGAGATCCAGCGCCTGATAGGGCGCGCACTGCGCGCGGTCGTCGATCTGAAGGCGCTCGGCGAGCGCACGATCACGCTCGACTGCGACGTGCTGCAGGCCGATGGAGGCACCCGTACCGCGGCTATCACCGGCGCGTACGTCGCGCTGGCCGATGCGGTCGACGTCATGCTCAAGCGTCGCGACATCCAGCAGAATCCGTTGCACGGCCAGGTGGCGGCGATCTCGGTCGGGATCTGCAGCGGCCAGCCGGTGCTCGACCTCGACTATGCCGAGGACGCGAACGCCGAGACCGACATGAACGTGGTCATGAACAGCGGCGGCGGTTTCATCGAGGTCCAGGGAACGGCGGAGGGCCATGCGTTCCGCCGGCACGAACTCGACCAGCTGCTGGACCTTGCCGCGCAGGGCATCGCGAAGCTGCATGCCGCACAGAACCTCGTCCGCGGCGTCGCTTAAGGGACGCGCCGGCGGCCGACTCGTCGTGCTGGCGACGGGCAACGCCGGCAAGCTGCGCGAATTCCGCGCCCTGCTCTCCGGCCTGCCTTACGACCTGCAGCCGCAGTCGGCACTCGGCGTGCAGCCCATTGCGGAGACCGGCACCACTTTCCGCGAGAATGCGCTGCTGAAGGCGCGGCATGCCGCGGATGCGACCGGTGCCGCCGCGCTGGCGGACGACTCGGGGCTGGAGGTCGATGCACTGGGCGGCGCACCCGGGGTCTGGTCGGCGCGGTATGCCGGCGAGGCCGCCGACGATGTGGCGAACAATGCGAAACTCATTGCGGCACTCGCCGGCGTGCCGCAGGCGCTGCGCAGCGCGCGCTACCGCTGCTGCCTGGTGTTCGTCGCTTCCGCCGGCGCGCAGCCGGTCATCGCGGAGGGCAGCTGGGAAGGGTTGATCGTCGACACGCCACGCGGCGACGGTGGGTTCGGCTACGACGCGCATTTCCTGGTGCCGGAACTCGGGCTGACCGCGGCCGAGCTGACCGCCGCCGACAAGAACCGGCGCAGTCACCGCGGGATCGCGAGCGCGGCTCTGCTGCGGGCACTGTGCGGCCTGTCCTGATGCCGTCACCGCCGCTGCCGCCGCTCGGCCTGTACGTGCACATGCCCTGGTGCGTGCGCAAGTGCCCGTACTGCGACTTCAACTCGCACCAGCTGCGGGACGCCGAACCCGACGCCGCGTACATCGACGCGCTGTTCGCCGACCTGGACCTCGAGTTGCCGGACATCGGCGCGCGGCGCATCGAGACGCTGTTCTTCGGTGGCGGCACGCCGAGCCTGTTCGCGCCGCGTGAGATTGCGCGCCTGCTGCGCGGGCTGCGGAGCCGGGTGGAGTTCGCGCCGGACGCGGAAATCACGCTCGAGGCCAATCCGGGCACGATCGAACGCGGCCACTTCGCCGCGTACCGGGAAGCGGGCGTCACCCGCGTCTCGCTTGGCGCGCAGAGCTTCTCCGCGGGGGCGCTCGAGGCCCTGGGCCGCATTCACACCCCGGACGACACCTGCGCTGCGGTGGCCGAGCTGCGCAGTGCCGGCATCGACAACTTCAACCTCGACCTGATGTACGCGCTGCCCGGCCAGGATGCCGGCGCTGCGCTGGCGGACATCGAGATCGCGATCGGGCTCGGGCCTCCGCACCTGTCGTATTACCACCTCACGCTCGAGCCCGGCACCGTGTTCGCAGCGCGTCCGCCAGTGCTGCCGGATGAAGATGCGGCCTGGGACATGCAGGCGGCCGGACAGGAGCGGCTGGCCCGCGCCGGTTACGCGCAGTACGAGGTATCGGCCTACGCGCGCGCGGGTGCCGAGTGCCGGCACAACCTGAACTACTGGTCGTTCGGCGATTACGCCGGGATCGGCGCGGGCGCCCACGGCAAGGTCAGCCGGGCGCTGCCGGGCGATATCCTGCGAACTGCCAAGCCGCGCCAGCCGCGCGCCTACCAGGCCGCGCTGAGCGCGGGTGAGCGGGTGCTGGGCGAGCGTCGGCTTGTGCCGGCTGCCGACCTGCCGTTCGAGTTCATGCTGAATGCGCTGCGGCTGAACGGCGGATTCACGGCGAGCCTGTTCGAGGCGCGCACGGGACTTGCGCTGGGGGCTGTTGCACCGCAGCTATCCGCAGCCGTGACGCGGGGCCTGCTGGCGCCGCTGCCGGCCGCCGCCGGGCCGGGATGGGCGCCAACCGCGCTTGGCCTGCGCTTCCTGAATGACCTGCAGGGCTTGTTCCTGGGGTGAGTTTATGCACATCGCTGCTGCGACCCTGAAAAAAAGGTACCTACAGCACATTGCAACGGTGTTTCATCAGATGACACCCGCAAGTTATTGATTATACTTATTAAATGTGCCTGGCTATTTTTTGACCAAGTTAACATTTATGCGAAATTCCGCTGCGCTGTCACTGCAGGGATGGTTCCGTCCACAGACTTATCCACAGCTTTTGTGGACAATTCCGTGCCAGAACGCGCGCGCCCTGCCGCCCCGGCCTGCGCCGAGTGTCTTTGGCCTCAAGGACTTGTGAACGAAGCGCCCTTTTCTGTAGACTGCGCGGCCCGGTATGGCGGCACGAGCCTCTTGCATGAAGACGCCTCGCGCCGATTCTGCCGACACATCACATTTTCGAGGAACATCATGAAAGCCGGTATCCATCCTGACTACAAAGAAATTGCCGTCACCTGCACCTGCGGCAACAACTTCGTCACGCGTTCGACGATTGGCCACGACCTGCAGGTCGAAGTCTGCTCGAACTGCCATCCGTTCTATACCGGCAAGCAGAAGGTCGTCGATACCGGCGGCCGCGTCGACAAGTTCCGCAAGAAGTACGCCGCCGCTGCGGCGCGTACCTGACGCGCGCGCGCCGCGCGAGCGGGCGGCCACACGCTTTATGAGCCGCGGGCGCCTGCCGCGGCTTGATTCTGCCTGAGCGTCGTGCAAGTCTCTGAGGCCTGAAGAAGCGGATACTGGCATGCCCACCAAGTTCGAAATCAAGAACCTCACGACCGGCAAGGCGATCCAGCTGGATGCAATGCCCGGGACCATCGGTCCCGATGTGATCCCGATCGCGCCGTTGCTGAAGGATCACGGGGTTTTCACCTTCGATCCGGGCTTCATGGCGACAGCCAGCACCGAGAGCCGCATCACCTACATCGACGGCGATGCGGGCGTGCTGCTGTACCGCGGCTATCCGGTCGAACAGCTCGCGGAGACTTCGACCTTCCTCGAAGTCACCTACCTGCTGATCTACGGCGAGCTGCCGTCGAAGCCCCAGCTCGACACCTTCGAGACCTCGATCACGCATCACACGATGGTCAACGAGCAGCTGCTGCGCTTCTTCTCGGGCTTTCATCACAACGCCCACCCGATGGCGATGGTCTCGGCGATGGTCGCGTCGATGGCGGCTTTCTACCACGACACGACGAACATCACGGACCCGCGCAATCGCGAGATTTTCGCGCATCGCATCGTCGCCAAGCTGCCGACGATCGCCGCCGCCGCCTACAAGCACTCCGCGGGCCAGCCTTTCATGTATCCGCGCAACGACCTGCGGTACTGCGCAAACCTGCTGAATATGCTGTTCGCGGTGCCCTGTGAGCCGTACCCCGTCGACCCGATCGCGGCCGAGGCGCTCGACCTGCTGCTGATCCTGCACGCCGACCACGAACAGAACGCGAGCACGTCGACGGTGCGCCTTGCCGGCAGTACCGGCACCAACCCCTACGCCGCGATGTCGGCCGGGGTCGCCGCCCTGTGGGGCCCGGCGCACGGGGGGGCCAACGAAGCGGTGCTGGACATGCTCGACAGCATCGGCTCCGTGCAGCAGATCGACAAATTCCTCGCCAGGGTCAAGGATAAGAACGACAACGTGCGCCTGATGGGCTTCGGCCACCGCGTGTACAAGAATTTCGACCCGCGCGCCAAGATCATCCGCGGCATGTGCTACCGCGTGCTCGAGAAACTGGGGCGGACCGACAATCCGATGTTCGAGCTGGCCCTGAGGCTCGAAGAGATCGCGTTGAAGGACGAGTACTTCGTTTCCCGCAAGCTTTACCCGAACGTCGACTTCTACTCCGGCATCATCTACAGCGCGCTTGGCATCCCGCGCTCGATGTACACCGTGATGTTCGCGATTGCGCGCACCGCCGGCTGGGTCGCGCACTGGGAAGAGATGATCGCCGATCCGAACCTGCGCATCAGCCGTCCGCGCCAGCTGTACACCGGCTCGGTACGCCGCGACTACATCCCGATCGACAAGCGCTGACGGCAATGCTCCGGCTTATCCGGTCGGCGCGGGCCAGGATTGCGGCAACTGCGCTGCTGGCGGTCGCCGTTCCCGCCACCGGACCGGCGATGGCCGCGCCCTGCGAGAGCCCCAGCGCCCCGGTCGCTGTCGGTACCGCCCAATGGAACGGCTGGGGACGCGATCCCGAGAATTCCCGCTACCAGCCTGAGCCCGCGCTGCGTGCCGCCGATGTGGCCAGGCTGGCCGTAAAGTGGGCCTATGGCTACGCCGGCACCGAGGAGGCCGGAGCGCCCGCGGTCGTCGACGGTCGCCTGTTCTTCGGTGACGCGGCGGGCCGAGTGCATGCGCTCGATGCGCGCCTCGGCTGCACCTATTGGGTTTATGACGCCGGCGCGAGCGTGGACACGGCCGTGTCTGTCGCCGAACTCGGCGCCTCCCGGACACTTCCCGGACAGGCAGCGGCGAAGCCGCCGAAGTCCCGCAAATCGAAGAAGCACCGGGGTCCGAACACCGACGCCCACGTCGAGGTCGTCAAGGCGCCGAGCGCAGTGCTGTTCGGCGATGCGACCGGCACGCTCCACGCCCTCGATGCCGCGCAGGGCACGCTGCTGTGGAAAGTCCCGGCACAGGCGCTGCCGGGCGTGCCGCTGGTCGGCACGCCGCTGGTCCACGCCTATGTGGTCTATGTCGCCTCCTCTCCTGCACAGGGCACCGGCGCCGTCGCCGCGCTCGACACGCGCACGGGCAGGCTGCTGTGGAGCACGCCGCTCGACGTGCGTTCGGGTCCGACCGTCGATACCGAACGGCAGCTGCTCTACGTCACGACCCTCGCCGGCGTCGCGGCGCTGGACCTTGCGGATGGACGGCTGCACTGGCAGAAACACCTGCCACAGGCGGATCTGCACCATGCACCGGTCCTCAGGCGGCTCGCCGGCGCGCGCGAGATCCTCGTCGTGACCGCCCATGCCGGTGACGTCCTCGGACTCGACCCCGCCCGCGCCGGCGAGGTCATCTGGGAAACCCGCGTGGGCGGCGAACAGGGGGACGTGCGCATCGACTGGGCTGCGGCTGCCGATCACCGCACCGTCTACGTCGGCTCCGTGGGGCCCGGGCTCACCGCACTCGACCTGAGTACCGGCAAGCTGCGCTGGAACACGCCGGTATCCCGTGCGCCCTCCCATGCGGTGACCGCGATCCCTGGCGCGCTGTTCTCCGGTTCCATCGATGGTCACCTGCGGGCGTACTCGACGATCGCCGGCAAGGTCGTCTGGGACGTCGACACCGCGCGGCAGTACAACTCCGTCAGCGACGTGGCGGCAACGGGCGGCGCGCCCGGTCACGGTGGGGTCATCATCGTGCGCGGACTGATCTACCTGAATGCCGGCAATGCGCTGCTCGCATTTTCGATCGACGGAAAGTAGCATTCCGACCATCTCCAAACCCCCGGTGTAACACCTCATGTCCAGGCGCCAACCCCTGTTTTCCTGTGTCGTCGCCCTCGTACTCTGCGGGATCGCGAATCTGTCTGCGGCGGCCAGCGTCGCGAACTCCGTCGTCAAGGTGTTCTCGACGATGCGCTATCCGGACATGGCGAAGCCCTGGACCAAACAGGCGCCCTCCGAGGCCACCGGCTCCGGCGTCATCATCGAAGGCAAGCGCATCCTGACGAATGCCCACGTCGTGATGTACGCGAGCCAGGTCCAGGTCCAGGCCAACGAAGCCGGCGACAAGGTGTCCGCGACGGTCGTCGCCATCGCGCCGGGCATCGATCTCGCAGTCCTGAAGCTCGATGACGAGTCCTTCTTCGACAACCGTCCGCCGCTCGCGCGCGCAGCCAGGCTGCCGCAGATCAAGGACGCGGTGCTGGCCTACGGGTTCCCGACCGGAGGTTCCTCGCTGTCGATCACCAAGGGCATCGTGTCGCGCATCGAGTTCGTCCCGTACAACCTCGCCGTCTCGGGCCTGCGCATCCAGGTTGATGCGGCGATCAACCCCGGCAACAGCGGCGGACCGGCGGTTGCCGACGACAAGATGATCGGACTCGCGTTCAGCAAGCTCACCGGCGGTGCCGACAACATCGGCTACATCATCCCGAACGAGGAGGTCGAGATGTTCCTGAAGGACATCGCCGACGGCCACTATGACGGCAAGCCCGCGATGTTCGACGACCTGCAGACGCTCGAGAATGCGGCGCTGCGCGACTACCTGCGGCTCGACAAGTCGGTCGAGGGCGTCGTCGTGCACAAGCCTTATTCAGACGATGCCGGTTATCCGCTGAAACAGTGGGACGTCATCACGCAGATCGGCGACGCACCGATCGACAACCAGGGCATGGTCAAGCTCGGCCACGACCTGCGCGTCAGTTTCCATTATCTGATCCAGAAGACCGCGCACGACGGCAAGCTGCCGCTGCGCATCGTGCGCGACGGCAGGGCGCAACAGGTCAGCCTGCCGGTCGGGACCGAGCGCCCGACGCTGGTGTCCGACCTTGCGGGCGGCTACCCATCGTACTTCGTCTACGGACCGCTGGTGTTCTCGCGCGCGACCTGGCAGTTCCTGCCGTTCATCACCAACAGCAAGAACCCGATCAGCCTGATGACCAGCCCGCTGATCGGCCATGCGCTCAGCGCGCCGACACCGGAACTGGAGGAACTGGTGGTGATTTCCTCACCGCTGTTTCCGCACAAGCTCGGCATCGGTTACTCGAATCCGATGGGCCTGGTTGTCTCGCAGATCAACGGCGTGCACGTGAAGAGCCTCGCGCACCTGGTCGCGCTGCTGCGCGACCTCAAGGACGAATTCGTCAAGATCGAGTTCGACCAGGAAGGCGGCGAATCGCTGGTTTTTCCGCGGGCGGCGCTGGTGGCGGCTACCGACGAGATCCTGACCGACAACGGCGTGCGGGCCCAGGGGTCCGCCGACACTCTCGCTGTCTGGCAGGCGACGAAGTCACGCTGAGGGGGCGGCGACCAGTTCCGCGACTTCGCGCGCGTCGGCGCGCCGCATCGGGCGGCCGTCGACCGGCGAGTAGGGCGACTGGCGGATGCCGTCCACCGGGAACACCGTCGCATCGACCATGCGGCCGTTCGCTGCGAAACGCAGCGCCGGGAAGCTGAGGCTCCGTTCCGAATCCATCCGCACGCGACGCTCGTAGAATTCATGCGGCACGCCGATCTCGATCAGGCGGATCGCAACGCTCTCGGACGCGTCGGCGAACAGGTGCAGGTTGATGTCGCTGTGGCTCGTCGCGGTGCCGGTCAGCACCGAGCCGACGAGGCGGGGCTGGAATTCACCGAGCAGCCGCATGGCCTGCAGCGCGATGCGGCGCTGTTCCTGGAGTGACAGGTCGTGCGACTCCCCGCCGAACAGGCGCTGGCGCTCGAGCAGCGCCGCCTCGATCTCGGTGTTCTTGGGTAAAGCCGCGACATCGTCCACACCCAGTCGCTCGGCCGCCTTGCGCTTGGCCTGCAGGAAGTCGCCGATGCCGTGTTCGGACATCAGGCGCGCGGCCTCCTCGGCGACCGCACGGCGCAGGATCTCGGCGCGTGGCGATAATTTCTTCGGCATGCCTTGAGCTCAGAAAATCGATTTATCGCCGGAGTTCACCGGCTTGTCCCCGTTCGACCCCTCATAGGCCTCCGCCTGCGGCAGGCTGCCCTCGGCGAATTTCTCCAGGATCCCGTTCGGGTTGTCGGCGCTGGCGATCAGCCCGGTGTCGGGCGAGATGCGCACCGTGACGATGCCATCCGGCACCGGTGCGCCGTGGCGCGGCGTGCCGGCCAGCGCCTCCTTCATGAAATAGGTCCAGGTCGGTACCGCGACGCGCGCGCCTTCCTCGAGTTCGCCGAGCGAGCGCTCGCTATCGAATCCGGTCCACACAGTGGTTACGAGGTCGCCGTTGAAGCCCGAGAACCAACCGTCGCGATGATCGTTGGTCGTGCCCGTCTTGCCGGCGATGTCGTCGCGGCCGACCGCGCGCGCGCCCACGCCGGTGCCGCGCCTGATCACGTCCGCCATCATGTCGGCGAGCAGATACGCGACCTGCGGGCGGATCACCTGCGGGGCGTAATGCTTCGCATCGCCGCTGCGCTTGCCGTCGTGCTCCGCGCTGTCGAGGAAGTCGCCGCGTACCGCAGTGCGCGGCGGCGGCGGCTGGCCGGCATCGCGGCATTCGAAGCAGGCGACCGCCGGTTCCGCCTGGAACAGGACCTGGCCGCCGGCATCCTCGATCCGGTCGATGTAGTAGGGGCTGACGAGGAAGCCGCCGTTCGCGAAGGTCGAGTAAGCGGCCGCCATCTGCAGCGGACTGACCTCGGCCGTGCCCAGCGCCAGTGTCAGGTTGTCCGGCAGCTGCGACTTGTCGAAGCCGAAGCGCGTCACGTAGTCGCGCGTGTAGTCGAGGCCGATTTCGCGCATCAGCCGCACCGAGACGAGGTTGCGGGAGTGTATCAGCGCTTCGCGCAGTCGCGTGGGACCGAAGAACTTCTTCGCGTCCTCCTTCGGGCGCCACGTCTTGGCGGGGTCGACTTCATTTTCAAAGACGATCGGCGCGTCGAGCACGATGCTGGCCGGCGTGAATCCCTTGTCGAACGCGGCGGCATAGACCAACGGCTTGAACGAGGAACCCGGCTGGCGCCGCGCCTGCGTGACGCGGTTGTACCTGCTCTGGTAGAAGTCGAAGCCGCCGACCAGCGCGACGACGGCGCCGTCGTGCGGGTCGAGCGAGACCAACGCGCTTTGCGCCTCCGGCACCTGCACGAACTGCAGGTTCTGCGCCGTGGTGCCGACTGTATAGATCACGTCGCCGCGCGCCAGGATGTCCGGCGCGCGCGCGGGCGCCGGGCCGACATTTGCGTCAGGCAGCTCGCGCCGTGCCCATTGCAGCTTATCCCAGGGCAGCGTCACGGCGCCCAGGCCCTTGACGTAGACCTCGGCGCTGCGCTCGGCGACCGACCTCACCAGCGTCGCGCGCAAGCCCCCGACCGATGGGAAGCGTTCCAGAGCTGCCTCCAGTGCCGCCGGCTCCGCAGACGCGGGGACCGCGATTTTTGCCACGGCGCCGCGATAGCCATGGCGACGGTCGTACTGGATGAGCCCCGTGCGCAGTGCGACGATCGCGTCCGTCTCCAGCCGCGAGTCGATCGTCGTGTAGACCTTGTAACCGGCCGAATAGACGTCGTCACCGTACTTGGCCGCCATATCGTTGCGGACCATTTCCGCGACATAGGGGGCATCGACTTCGACCGACGGACCGTGCAGCCGCGACTCCACCGGGGTGGCGTCGGCAATGTCGTGTTCCTGGCGGGTAATGAAGCCGAGTTCCAGCATCCGGTGCAGCACGTAGGCACGGCGGATCCGCGCCTTTTCCGGGTTCGTGACCGGATTGACCTGCGAGGGCTCCTTCGGGATCCCGGCGATCGTCGCCATTTCGGCGATGCTCAGCTGGTCGAGCGGCTTGCCGAAGTAGACCTCGGCGGCTGCCGCGACGCCATAGGCGCGCTGGCCGAGGAAGGTCTTGTTCGCGTACAGCGAGAAGATCTCCTCCTTGGAGAACTCGGCCTCCATCAGCAGCGAGATATAGATCTCGCTGACCTTGCGCTTGATGTCGCGGTGCGGCGTCAGGAATACGTCGCGCGCGACCTGCATCGTGATCGTACTGCCGCCCTGACGCACCCCGCCGGCCCGGAAGTTGGCGAGCGCAGCGCGCAAAATCCCTTCCCAATCAACACCATGGTGCTGGAAGAAGCGGTCGTCCTCGGCGGCCAGGAAGGCATGCACGAGCTGCGGGGGGATCTGTTCGTAGCGCACCGGAATGCGCCGCTGTTCGCCGATCGACGCGATCAGCCGCCCGTCGCGGGTATAGATGCGCAGCGGCACCTGCAGCTGCACGTCGCGCAGCGTATCCACGTCCGGCAGCGCCGGCGCCAGGTAGACATAGGCACAGACATTGGCGAACACGAACAGCGCCAGCCCCAGGACGAGCACCGCGCCCGCCCGGGACAGCCAAAACAGGTACTTTTTCGTCACGGTCTATCGATTTGACTTAATCTATGGGCAGATCCGATTAAGCATCTTACCGCTGCCAGCCGATAAACAGGGGGTGAATCTCTGAGGGCCCCGGCGATGCACGACTTAATTCGAGTAACGTGACTATTGTCACGTTCGAAAACCGGGGTTCTTGCTAAGTTTGTCAGGTGTAGTTAATCTTGTGCTGCAGTTTAGATCCACAAGGCCCTGAGCGAAAAAGGAAAAATCTGTGTGGTCTTTCGGTAAAAAAAACCGGCCTCTGCTGGGACTTGACATAACGACGTCGTCCATCAAGCTGATCGAACTGACGCTTTCGGGGGGTCAATACCGCGTGGAGTCATACGCTGCGGAGCCCACGCCGCACAATGCGATCAACGAAAAGGCAATCGTCGACGCCGATGCCGTCGGTGAGGCGATCCGCCGCGCCGTCAAGCGCTCGGGCGCGAAGAGCCGGCTCGCCGCGATCGCGATCAGCGGCGACGCCGCGATCACCAAGGTCATCCAGATGCCGGCCAGCCTGCGCGACAACGACCTCGAGGCACAGGTCGAGATGCAGGCGGACCAGTACATCCCGTTCCCGATGGAAGAAGTCAGCTACGACTACCAGGTCGTGGGGCCGTCGGAGAAGGACTCGACGATGATGGACGTGCTGCTCGTCGCGACCCGCACGGAAAACGTCGAACAGCGCCGCGCCGCCGTGCAGGCTGCCGGGCTCACGGCGCGCATCGTCGACGTCGAGGCCTTTGCGCTCGAGAATGCCTGCGCGCTGATGCGCCACCAGATGCCCGACGGCGGCATGGACCGCACGATCGCGGTCGTCGACTTCGGTGCCAGTGCGACGACGTTCAGCGTGCTGCGCGACATGAAGGTCATCTACACGCGAGATTTCGCCTTCGGCGGCCAGCTGCTGACCGAGGAGATCATGCGCACCTACGGCCTGACGATGGAAGAGGCGGGACGCGCGAAAAAAGAAGGCGGCCTGCCGAGCAACTACCAGCCCGAAGTTCTGGATCCGTTCATCGACGACATGACGCAGCAGGTCAGCCGCTCGCTGCAGTTCTACCTCGCCTCCGGCAGTGGCCGTGCCCAGCCCGACCAGATGCTGATCTGCGGCGGCTGCGCGAACATTCCCGGGGTCGCGGACGTGATCTCGAGCCGGGTCGGCGTCGCAGCCCTGAAAGGCGATCCGCTCGGCAACATGAAAATAGCGTCGAAAGCGCAGTCCGTAGTGAATGACGCGACGGCTCTGCTGACTGCCTGCGGCCTCGCGTTGCGCAGTTTCGACTGAGGGGAGCCATGCCGCGTATCAATCTATTACCGCATCGCGAAGAAGCGCGCCGGGTCAAGCGCCGGGAATTCATGATCGCGCTCGGCGCCGCAGTGCTCGCGGGATTCCTGGTCTCCGGCCTCGGCAAGCTTTTGTATGCCAGCTGGATCAACGACCAGACGGCGAAGAACGACCTGCTGAAGCGTGAGATCGGCAAGCTCGACTCGCAGATCACCGACATCCTCGACCTCGAGAACCGCAAGCAGCGCCTGCTGGCGCGCATGGACATCATCGACAAGCTGCAGCGCAGCCGGCCGGAGATCGTCCACCTTCTCGATGAGCTGATGCGGACGGTCCCCGAGGGGGTCTACCTGACGTCGATCAGCCAGAGCGGCAAGAAGATCGAGCTTCACGGCATTGCGCAGTCCAGCACGCGCGTCTCGACGTACATGCGCAACATCGACGCCTCCACGCGACTCGCGAACCCTGAGCTGCAGGTCGTGGAGGCCGCCCCTAATTCGCCGACCGGCGGCTCGAGCTTCACGCTGACCGCGACGACGCCGAGCGTCGACCTGGACGACGTGGCGCGATCCGGCAAGGCCAAGGGAGCCGCGAAATGAACTTCGTGGAACAGCTGAAGACGCTCGATCCCCGCAGCCTCGATCCGCGCGACCCGGGGCGCTGGCCGGGCGTCGTGCGCGCGCTCTGCGTGCTGATCGTATTCGCGTTCTGCACCGGACTCGCGTGGTACCTGCTGGTATGGGACGACGACCGCCCCGTACTGCAGAAGGCCCAGCAGGAGGAACTCGACCTGCGCAGCCAGTTCGAGAACAAGCAGCAGCGCGCCGCGAACCTGGCCGCCTACAAGGCCCAGCTGGGCGAGATGGAGCGCACCTTCGGCGCAATGCTGCGCCAGCTGCCCGGCCGCACCGAAGTGCCGAACCTGCTGGTCGACATCTCACAGACCGGCCTCGCCGCCGGCTTGCAGGAAAAGCTGTTCCAGCCCTCCGGCGAACAGTCAAAGGGCTTCTATGCTGAACTGCCGATCAGGATCCGCCTCGTCGGCAGCTATCACCAGTTCGGCGCGTTCGTCAGCGGCATCGCGGCGCTGCCGCGCATCGTCACGCTCGATGACATCCAGATCAAGCCAGTCAGCGCAACCGGCAACAGCTTCGATAACCTGACCATGGACATCACGGCAAAGACTTACCGCTATATCGAGGATGAGGACGCACCCTCCAAACAGCCGAAGGCAAAGAGCGGGGGTCCGACATGAGGCCCGCCGTACGCACGCTGTCGATCCTCGTCGCGCTCGCCGCCACGGCCGCGCTTGCGGCATGTTCGGGCGGCCAGTCCGACCTGCAGCAGTGGATCGACGAAACCCTGAAGAAACCGGGTGGCCGCATTGCGCCTTTACCTGAGGTCAAGCCTTACGAGTCGTACGTCTACAACCCGGCCGGCATGCGCTCCCCATTCCAGCCGCAGGGCCCGAACGCAGGCTTGGGCGGCGTACGACCGGTCGTACACCGCAGCCGCGAGTTCCTCGAGTCCTTCCCGCTCGACACCCTGCGCATGGTCGGCACTTTCAAGGTCGGAAAGAATTTCTACGGCCTCGTGCAATCGAAGGACGGACTGGTGCACAAGGTGCAGCCGGGAAATTACGTGGGACAGAACGACGGGAAAATCACCGAAATTACGGCCAGCAAGATCAGCCTGAACGAGATCATCCCCGATGGTCTCGGCGGCTATATCGAGCGACCTGCTTCGTTGGCATTGGCCAACTGAAGGCATAGGGAGAGAAACGCATGACCAGATTGCAGAACAGAATGACAACGATCGTGGCGCTGCTCGTCATCGCCTGCGCAGGACTTGCGCAGCGGGTGCACGCCGCGGAGCCGAACACGCTCCAGTCGATCGACGTCCAGGCTCTTCCCGGCCAGCAGGTCCAGCTGAGGCTGCACCTGAGCGGCCCGGCCACCGAGCCGCTCCCGTTCACGATCGACAAGCCGGCGCGCATTGCGTTCGACCTGCCGAACACATCGCTGGCACTGCCGCAGCGCCGCATCGACGTGCGTTCGGGTGGTGTCGACACGGTGCTCGCTGCCGAGGCGAATGGCCGCACCCGCGTCGTCGTCAACGTCGAAACGCTGATTCCCTACACGACCAAGGTTGATGGCAATTCGATCCTCGTGACCCTGGGCGCTGCGACCACCAGCGCCGCCGCGGCGCGCACCGCCTCGATGGCCCCGGCGTCGGCCGCAGGCCCCGGCGAACGCGCGATCCGCACGATCGACTTCCGCCGCGGCTCTGATGGCACGGGACGGGTGATCGTACAGCTCTCCGATCCGCGCACCGCGGTCAACGTCCGCCAGGAAGGCAACCAGGTCATCGTCGACTTCGCCGGGACGCTGATGCCGAAAAACCTGCTCCGGCGCTATGACGTGCAGGACTTCGCGACCCCGGTCCAGACCGTGGACGCCGTGCGCATCGAGGGCAGCTCGCGGCTGATCATCACCGCGCAGGGCGAGTTCGACCAGCTCGCCTACCAGTCCGACAACCAGTACACGATCGAGATCAAGCCGACCGTCAAGCATGCGGTGGCCGAGGAGAAGAAGGAATACACCGGCGAGCGCCTGACCCTGAATTTCCAGGACATCGACGTGCGCTCTGTGCTGCAGCTGCTGGCCGACACCAGCGGCCAGAACATTGTCGTCAGCGACTCGGTGACGGGCAACCTGACCCTGCGGCTGCAGAACGTCCCGTGGGACCAGGCGCTGGACATCGTCCTGCGCACCAAGGGCCTGGACAAGCGTCGCCAGGACAACGTCATCATCATCGGTCCGACCGAGGAACTGGCGACACGCGAGAAATCGGAACTGACCGCGCGCAAGGACATTCAGGAGCTGTCGCCGCTGCGCTCCGAGTTCCTGCAGGTCAACTACGCCAAGGTCGCCGACCTGTCGAAGCTGATCAAGGCGAACAACAATCCCAAGGACACCATGCTCTCGCAGCGCGGTTCGCTGTCGGTCGACGAGCGCACCAACACGCTGCTGGTCATGGACACGGCCGACCGTCTGGAGACGATCCGGCGCCTGGTCGCGACGCTGGACGTGCCGGTCAAGCAGGTGCTGATCGAGGCGCGCATCGTCGTCGTCTCCGATACCTTCGAGCGTGACCTGGGCGCCCGCTTCGGCATCACGTCCGCGCAGAAGAGCGGCAACAACGGGCTCTTCGCCGTCACCGGCACCGGTACGGGTGCGGACACGATGACGCAGTCCGGCCTCGCAAGCCGCAACGCCACCGGCAGCATCAGCTCCGTGCAGGTGCCGACGCTCGCGAACCGCTATGCAGTGGACCTCCCCGTCGCATCGCCGGCCGGGTCGATCGGCATCTCGATCCTCGGCAGCAGCACCCTCGTCGACCTCGAGCTGTCGGCAGCGCAGAACGAGGGCCGCAGCGAGGAGATCTCCTCGCCGCGCGTCATCACGGCGAACCAGAAAGAGGCGCTGATCCTGCAGGGCGTCGAGATTCCGTATCAGGAATCGGCGTCCAGCGGTGCGACGACGACGCAGTTCAAGAACGCCAACCTGTCGCTGAAGGTGACGCCGCTGATCACGCCGGATAACCGCGTAATCCTCGACCTCGACGTCTCCGACGATTCGGTCGGCCAGAACGTGCAGAGCGCGACCGGCGGCTCGGTGCCGTCGATCGATACCCGCGAGATCAAGACCCAGGTCCTCGTCAACGACGGCCAGACCGTGGTGCTGGGCGGCATCCTCGAGACGACCAAGACCAAGTCGGCGGACAAGGTGCCGCTGCTCGGTGACATACCGCTGCTCGGCTACCTTTTCAAGACGACTACCGACATCAACAACAAGACCGAGCTGTTGATATTCATCACGCCGAAGATCCTGCGTGAAGGTACGAACATCTACTGATGCTGTGCGCCGGCGCCGCCGGTGAGGGATACGAGTTATGCGTAAATTAGCTTTTGTTGCGTGTCTGGCGATGATGCTGGCTGCCTGCGGCGGCGGGGCCTCGCTGGGCAGCGGGACCACGAGCACCGGCGGCTCCAGCTCCGGCTCGAGTTCCGGCGGCAGCTCCAGCGGCGGAACCACGATAGTCGCAACCACGCTGACGGCGCGCGCTAGCGCAACGTCAATTCCGGTGGACGGCTCCGAGACGGTCACCATCACGGTACTGGCACTTAACTCGACCAATAACCTGCTGTCCGGCGTCAACGTGATCTTTGCGGCAAGCGCAGGGGGTGCCATTGCGGTGACCCAAGGCACAACGGGAAGCGACGGCGCCGCGACGGCTACGCTGTCGGCGGTCGGTGCTACCGTCGGGACTCCGATCACAGTCACAGCGACGGCAGGCGCCCTTACTGCGACGGTCAAGATAGCCGTTGTCAACACGGGGACCGCCGGGACCACTGCGGTCGCATCGTTGATCCTGTCGACAAGCAGCGATTCAATTTACACGGACGGTTCCAATACGGCGACAATCACGGCGCTTGCTCTCGATGCGTCCAACAATGTCATTGCAGGTGTGCCGATCGGCTTCAAGGTGACCTCGACTGATACTGGTGTCGCAGGTGCACTGCAGGTGACTCAGCCCACAGTCACCGGGGCGGCAGGGACGCTCACGGCGATCCTCAGTGCCGGCGGTAACACCGCCGTGCGCACGATTACGGTCACTGGCTCGACCGCGAACCTGTCGTCCCAGGTGCAAGTCACCGCAAAGACACCGACAACGCCCACCTCGCCTATCTACTCGATGGGCAATGGCAACGGTGCATCCTTCGTCCCCAATGTCATCTATCTTGATACGGTCCCGCCTGCAATCCTGTCACCAGGTACCGCGGCGAATCTGAGCCTGACGATTGTCGACCAGACGAACACCCTGTACAACGCGACGCCCGTGACCGTGACGTTCAATTCACCATGCCTGTCGAACGGCCAGTCCGAACTCTTTGCATTAGGCAGCACGACCCCTGCTCTGTCGATCACGACCTCTACCGGAAGCGTGTCGGCAAGGTATGTGGCCAATGGTTGCAGCGGCGACGATACCATCAAGGCGACGGCGAGCGTGGCGGGCCAGAGCATTGGCGCGACGGGGACGGTGGACGTCGGAGCGCCGTCGGTGGGATCAATCCAGTTTGTTTCTGCGACTCCTGATTCAATCGGCCTGAAGGGTACTGGCCTTGGCCAGTCGTCGACGGTGATCTTCAAGGTGACGGACGGCCAGGGCAATCCCTTCCCGAACCAGCAGGTGACCTTTGCCCTCGACACGTATGATGGCGGGCTGAATGTCGTTCCGAATGCGAATAGCAGTCCTGTTTATGCGGTGTCTGCCTCAGACGGAACCGTCCAGGCGGTGGTCAGTGCCGGTACCGTGCACACCACCGTGCGCGTGACGGCAACGGTGGTGGGCTCGGCCATCAGCACCAAGTCCAGCCAGCTGACGGTGACGACTGGCCTACCGACATCCGGTGCCTTTTCTATAGCGATTGGTGCTCCCAGTGGTGCATATTCAAGCAGCCTCGCTTGCCCGAACGTCGAGGCGTTCGGCGTCGATGGTGTGACCGTGCCGCTGACGGTTCGTCTTGCGGATCGTTATGACAACCCGGTGCCGAACGGCACGTCGGTCGCATTCACAACGGATGGCGGCCATATTCAGGGCGCCTGTACGACGCCGTCGACGGGCCCGACCGGAGTGCCCGACGGTACCTGCTCGGTCCTGTGGACCAGCGCCAATCCGCGACCTGGCCTTGACCCGCTTACCACGCCGGCGTCCATCGATCTGACCTATGGCTATCCCCCCGGCTATCCGAGCCTGCTCAGGGCAGGTCGAGCGACCGTGCTGGCCACCACGATCGGCGAGGAGTCCTTCACCGACCTCAAGGGCAGCGGTTTCTTCCAGACCGGTGATCCGTTCGCTAATCTCGGTGAGCCGTACGAGGACGACAACGAGAACGGTGTCTATGACTCTGGCGAGCAGTTCCTGGACTTCAACCAGAACGGAATTCACGATGGGCCGACAGGGCAATTCGTCGGCATTACGTGCACCGGGACTTCGGCCACTGATACCTGTTCCAGTTCGACGCTCGCAATCGGCGTCTCCCATCTCGTGATCATGTCGACGAGCGCGTCTGCTCAGCCGGATCTGATTGCTGATAACGGCTTTGGCGGGGCGACGTTGAATAACACGACGGGATTCTATGACATCGCGAGCAGCGGCCTCACGATTACCAATGGCGCCTCGGGCACGCTCACGTTCGGGATACAGGACCTGAACGGCAATGCCATGGCAGCCGGTACCACCGTATCGTTTGCGTTCAGCAATTCTCAAGTGGGCGTGGCGGTCTCCCAGTCACTGCCAACCGCGTTTGGCTGCAACTCCGACGTTGGAGATACCGACTTCACCGTGACAGTCAACACGACGCCGACGAAGACAGGGACGGGGTCATTGACGCTGACGACGACCTCGCCAAGCGGCTCGTCAACCACCTGGAGTTACGGTCTCACCGTCCAGTAACTGCGAATTCAGGCAACGGGTTTGCCTGGTGCATGGAACGGCATGCACCAGGCAAACAACCAGTGACGCCTAAACCGGCTGCGACCCCTATAATGGGTCGCTACCATGCTCGAACAACGCAATATCTTCCTGATTGGACCGATGGGGTCCGGCAAGACCGCCGTCGGCCGTCATCTCGCCCGGCTGTTCCACCTGACCTTCCATGACAGCGATGCGGACATCGAGGCCAAGACCGGCGTCGACATCGCCTTCATCTTCGAAAAGGAAGGGGAAGATGGCTTCCGCCAGCGGGAGCGCGAGGCGATCGGGCGCCTGACCCTGCTCGAGGGGATCTGTCTCGCGACGGGGGGCGGTGCGGTGATCCTGGAGGACAACCGACGCGTGCTGGCGGCTCGGGGCGTCGTCGTCTATCTCGAGACCTCGGTCGAGCAGCAGCTCGAGCGTACCCGCCATGCGCGGCATCGCCCGCTGCTGAACGACACCGACCCCGAGGTCAAGCTGGCCGAGCTGATGGCCCATCGTGCGGCCCTGTACCAGGAAATCGCCGACATCACCGTCTCGACGGACAACCGCCGGGCGAACGTCGTCGCCGACGAGATCCAGAACCAGCTGCGTGCCGCCCAGGGCGCCTGACGCGTAAGCTTGAGCGCCGCCATGCAGATCATCCAGGTTGACCTCGGCAGAGAGCGCTATCCGATCGCGATCGGCGCCGGCCTGATCACCGACAGCCGCTGGCTCGCCGGCAATGTGCCGGGGGATGCGCTGCTGATCGTCAGCAACACGACGGTGGCGCCGCTGTATCTTGCGCCGCTGCGCAACAGCCTCGCCGAGCGGCGCGTCGAGAGCTGCATCCTTCCCGACGGCGAACAGCACAAGACCCTGCAGACCGCGGGCGCCGTCTTCGATGCGCTGGTCCACCACCGGCTGCACCGCGATGCGACAGTCGTCGCACTCGGCGGCGGCGTGGTCGGGGACATTGCGGGATTTGCCGCTGCCTGCTACCAGCGCGGCATTGCGCTGGTCCAGGTGCCGACCACGCTGCTCGCCCAGGTCGACTCCTCGGTCGGCGGCAAGACCGGCGTCAACCACCCCGGCGGCAAGAACCTGATCGGCGCCTTCCATCAGCCGGTCGCGGTCGTGGCCGACACGGACACGCTCGCGACGCTGCCGGACCGCGAGCTGCGCGCCGGCCTTGCCGAAGTGATCAAGTACGGTCTGATCTGGGACCCGGAGCTGTTCGACTGGATCGAGGCCAATGTCGGCGCGATCATCGGCCGCGACCCGGACATGCTGCGGCTCGCGATCGCGCGCTCCTGCGAGATCAAGGCGATGGTCGTTGCTGCCGACGAGCGCGAACAGAGCCTGCGTGCCGTCCTGAACTTCGGCCACACCTTCGGCCATGCGATCGAGGCGGCCACGGGCTACGCGCGCTACCTGCACGGCGAGGCGGTGGCGCTCGGCATGCTGATGGCCTGCGATCTGTCGGCGCGCCTCGGGATGATCGACGCAGACGTCACCCAGCGCCTGCGCTCGCTGCTGCTGGAGGCGGGCCTGCCGGTCGAGCCGCCGCGCATCGGCGCCGCGGCCGCGCTCGGGCTCATGCAGATGGACAAGAAGGTCCAGGCCGGATCGATCCGGCTGGTGCTCCTCGAGCGGCTCGGCAAGGCGGCGATCGTCAGCCGCTACCCTCAGGCTGCGCTCGACGAACTGCTGACGAGGTACTGTGGATGAGCGAGCTCGCACCCTATGCCGCACTGGAGGCGACCTCGCGCGGCCGCCGCTATCCGGAGCCGCCGCCGCAGCACCGCAGCGAGTATCAGCGGGACCGCGATCGCATCGTCCATTCGGCCGCGTTCCGCCGGCTGGTCTACAAGACCCAGGTATTCGTCAACCACGAGGGCGACCTGTACCGCACGCGCCTGACGCACTCGCTCGAGGTGGCGCAGATCGCACGCACGGTCGCACGTGCGCTGCGGCTCAACGAGGTGCTCGCCGAGGCGATCTGTCTGGCGCACGACCTCGGGCATACACCCTTCGGCCACGCCGGGCAGGATGCGCTGAACGAATGCATGGCCGACCACGACGGCTTCGAGCACAACCTGCAGTCGCTGCGGGTCGTCGATGAGCTCGAGGAGCGCTACGCGGCGTTCAACGGCCTGAACCTTACCTTCGAGTGCCGCGAGGGCATCCTGAAACACTGCTCGGCGAAGAACGCGCTGCGGCTCGGCGACGTCGGCGAGCGCTTCCTCAACCGCCACCAGCCGGGCCTCGAGGCGCAGCTGGCGAACTTTGCCGACGAGATCGCCTACAACAACCATGACATCGACGACGGTATCCGCGCCGGTCTGATCTCGGTCGATGAACTGCTTTGCATACCGCTGTTCGCCGAGCACCACGCGGCCGTGATCGCGCGCTACCCGGGTCTGGCCGGCCGTCGGCTCGTCTACGAGGTGCTGCGCGGCATGATCAACCACATGGTCATCGACCTCATCGAGACCTCCGCGGCGCGACTCGGCGCCGCCGGCGTCGCCTCGATCGCCGAGGTGCGCACGAGCCCCGGCTACCTGATAGGATTCAGCGATCCGCTCCAGGAGAAGAACCTGCAGCTGAAGAAGTTCCTGCGCGACCAGGTCTACAGGCATTACAAGGTTCAGCGCATGACAGCGAAGGCGCGGCGCGTCATACGCGAACTGTTCACGGCATTTCTCGATGATCCCGCGCTGATGCCGGACGAGCACCGTGCGACCGGAACGCGCCGGGATTCGCTGCAGGGACCGTCGGGACGCGCGCGTGCGGTCGCCGACTACATCGCCGGCATGACGGATCGCTACGCGATTCTCGAGCACCAACGTCTTTTTGATCCGAGCGAGAGAACATGAGCCAACTTCTGAAGAATGATCTGCTGCTGCGTTCGCTGCTGCGCGAGCCGGTGCCGCGCCGGCCCATCTGGCTGATGCGCCAGGCGGGGCGCTATCTGCCCGAATACCGCGCGACACGGCAGAAGGCGGGCAATTTCCTCGCCCTGTGCACGAACCCGCAGCTCGCCTGCGAGGTGACGCTGCAGCCGATCGACCGCTACCGGCTGGATGCCGCGATCCTGTTCTCCGACATCCTGACGATTCCGCATGCGATGCACCTCGGCCTCGAGTTCGAGACCGGCGAGGGCCCGACCTTCCAGCGCCCGGTGCGCTCGGCGAAGGACATTGACGCGCTGTTCATACCCGACCCCGGCAGCGACCTGAAGTACGTCATCGACGCCGTGGCGCTGATCCGCCGCGAGCTCGGCGGCCGTGTGCCGCTGATCGGCTTTGCGGGCAGTCCCTGGACCGTCGGCACCTACATGGTCGAGGGCGGCAGTACGAAATCCTTCGCGCACATCAAGCGCATGATGTATGCAGCGCCCGCGGAGCTGCATCGGCTGCTCGAGCTGCTGGCTCGCGCCACGATCGTATACCTGAACGCGCAGATCGCGGCCGGCGCGCAGGCCGTGATGGTGTTCGATACCTGGGGCGGCATCCTGACGCCGCGCCAGTACGAGGAGTTCTCGCTGCGCTACATGGCGCAGGTCGTCGCCGGCCTCACGCGCAACGCCGACGGGCGCCGCGTTCCGAACATCGTGTTCACGAAGGGCGGCGGGGCGTGGCTGGACCGCATCGCCGCGATCGGCTGCGACGCCGTCGGCGTGGACTGGACGACGGATCTCGCCACGGCGCGCGCGCTGGTCGGCGACCGGGTGGCGCTGCAGGGTAACCTCGATCCGTCGGCTCTGTTCGCGCCGCCCGAGGCGTTGCGCGCCGAGACGCTGCGCGTGCTCGACAGTTTCGGCAAGGGACCGGGGCACGTCTTCAACCTGGGACACGGCATCACGCCGGACGTCGATCCGGAGCGCGTCGCCGTGCTCGTCGAAACCGTCAACAACTACGTGCCGGGCTGACCCGCGAGTTCCTCGCGCAGCGCACGCCGCAGGATCTTGCCGACGTTGGTCTTCGGCAGCTCGTCACGGAAATACACGTGGTGCGGCACCTTGTAGCCGGTGAGGCCGGTGCGGCAATGCTCGATCAGCGCCGCCGCGGTAAGGCCGGGGTCCTTGCGCACGACGAACAGCGCGACGGATTCCCCGGACGCAGGGTCCGGCTGCGCCACCGCAGCGACTTCACGCACCCCGGGATGCATCGCGACGAAGTCCTCGACCTCGTTCGGATAGACGTTGAACCCGGACACCAGGATCATGTCCTTCTTGCGGTCGTCAATGTAGACGAAGCCCTTGGCGTCGAAGTGCCCGATGTCCCCGGTCCGCAGCCAGTCGCCGAAGAACACCTGTGCGGTCTCGTCCGGCCGCTGCCAGTAGCCGGGCATGACCTGCGGGCCGCGCACGCAGATCTCGCCTGAGGCGCCCGGCAGTACTTCACCGCCGTCGTCGTTGCGGATCGAGACCTCGGTCGAGGAGATCGGCAGGCCGATGGCGCCGTTGTAGTCGAGGCCGATCGGATTGATGCACGCCGCCGGCGAGGTCTCGGTCAGCCCCCAGGCCTGCGTCAGCACGCAACCCGTCACCGCCTTCCAGCGCGCGGCGACCGCGGCCTGCACGGCCATGCCGCCGCCGAGGGTCACGCGCAGGCCGCTGAAGTCGAGTGTGTCGAAGCCGGGCTGATGCAACAGCGCGTTGAACAGCGTATTGACGCCGCTGATGAAGTAGAACCGGTGCCGGCGCAGCTCCGCGACGAAGCCCGCAAAGTCGCGCGGATTGGTGATCAGGATATTGTGCGCACCGACGAGATTGAACAGCAGGCAGTTCGCCGTCAGCGAGAAGATATGGTAGAGCGGCAGAGCCGTGATCACGATGCGCTCGGCGGGAGGCGGGAGTGAGGGTCCGAGCCAGGCCTTCGCCTGCAGGATGTTCGCGATCATGTTGCGGTGGGTCAGGACCGCGCCCTTGGAGATCCCGGTGGTGCCACCGGTGTACTGCAGGAAGGCGATCTCGCCGGGCGCATCCCGGACCGCGGCGAGTTCGAGGCGCCGCCCGGCAGCGAGCGCCGCGCCAAAGCGCAGCGCGCCCGGGATGTTCCACCGCGGCACTTTCCTCTGCACATGGCGCAGGACGAAATTGACCAGCCAGCCGCGTGGTTTTTTGAGCATGTCGCCGACCGCGGTCACGATCACGGTGCGCACGGCGGTGCGCGGCAGTACTTCCTGCAGCACGTGGGCAAAGTTCTCGAGGATCACGATCGTCGTCGCGCCGGAATCGACCAGCTGGTGTTCAAGCTCCCGCGCTGTATACAGAGGATTCGTGTTGACGACGGTGCAGCCGGCACGCAGCACGCCGAACAGCGCCACCGGATACTGCAGGATGTTCGGCATCATCAGCGCGACGCGCTCGCCCGGCGCGCAGCTCCCCGGTCCCTGCAGCCACGCGCCGAATGCGCTGCTTTCCGCGTCCAGTGCAGCGAAGTCCAGCGTCGTGCCCATGTTCGAGAATGCCGGCTGGGCGTTGAACGCGGCGAAGGCTTCCGCGATCAGCTGGCGCAGCGACGTATACTGGTCGGGATCGACCGTCGCCGGGATGCCGGGCGGATACTGTTTCAGCCAAATGGGATCCACTCTGCAGCCACTCCCGTTATTATGCGGTTGATATTACACCGCGCCCCGGGCGCGGCAATGTCCGTCTGTTCCGGCGCCTGGACCTGCGGCGCGGAGGGCTCGTCGATGAAGCGTTTTCTCGGTATCTGCGCCACCCTGACCCTGTCCGGCTGCGTGATCGGCCAGGGGCCCTGCCGGCTCCTCGAGCCGATCTCGACGACACTGTCGGGCACGATCCATTTCCGCGACTACCCGTCAGGCGGCGGCGTCGACAACGTACCCGTGCTGGCCCTCGACAATACGGCGAATGTCTATTCGCCGGCGGAAAGCCAGACCTGCATGCCGGTCAACGACATCCAGCTGGTCGGCTGGTCGGAGTTCCCGCCCGACATCATCGAGGGGGCGCGCATCAGGGTCCACGGCTCGCTGTTCGCCGCGGCCTCATCCCATCAGCACACGCGCTTCCTGATGAACGTCGCGACGGTGACGCCGCTGCGTGCCGCGCCGCACTAGTACGCCGGCGCGAGCCGGAATATCATCGGTAGCGGAAATAATTCCAATCCTGGGGGATATGCTGATGAATACCAAGTTCCTGATGACTCTGGCGGCGACGACTCTGGCCGGTGCGTTCGCGGCGGCGCCGCTGCAGGCGCAGACCGCGGCTACCGCACCGACCTGCAAGGACGGGACCACATCGACGGTGATCGGCAAGGGTGCCTGTTCGCATCATGGCGGCGTCAACAAGGCGGCGGCTGGCCCCGCTGCCGCGGCAGCGCCTATGGCCGCAGCGCCCGCCGCTGCAGCGCCTGCCGCAGCTCCGGCGGCCAAGGCCGCACCGGCGAAGGCAGCTGCGCCTGCCGCTGCTGCACCGGCTGCCGCCAGTGGCGCCGCGCCCGCCGGCGCAACCGCGAAGTGCAAGGACGGTACCTACTCGATGTCGAAGCACCACAGCGGTTCCTGTTCAAGGCACGGCGGAGTGGACACGTTCCTCGACGCCAGCAAGTAGGCGGAAGTCCGCGAACGGATGGCGCGCGGCCTCTCGGGGGCCGCGCGCCGTCATCTGTGCAACATCGGCTGCAGTGCCGGCCAGACTGTCTGTAACAGCCGCGGCTGGCCCTTCTCGTTGGGATGGAAATCGTCAGCCTGCATCAGGCCCGGGTCCAGGGCGACGTCCTGCAGCAGGAAATCGACGCTGCGCAGGTGCAGCCGGCTGCTCAGATCGACGAACGCTGCGTGGAACGGTTCGGTATACGCCGCCCCGTAGTTCGGCGGCATCCGCATCCCGAGCAACAACACCTCGGCTCCCGCAGCCCGCGCAAGCCCGACCAGCTGCGCCAGGTTGGTGCGCAGCGCGGCCACCGGGAGGCCTCTCAGCCCGTCGTTGGCCCCGAGCTCCAGGATCACGATCGCCGGATGATGGACCGAGAGGGCTCGCGGCAGGCGGGCGAGGCCGCCACCGGTCGTCTCTCCGCTGACGCTGGCGTTGATTACCTCGTATCCGTACCCTTCAGCCTGCAGCCTGCCTTGAAGTAGCTTCACCCAGCCCTCATTGACGGAACTGAGTCCGAAGCCTGCGCTGAGGCTATCACCGAACACCAGGATCGAGGGCGTCGCGGCCTGCGCTGCGAAACTTGCCACGGTCAGTACCCACAGGACAAACAGCCGCTTCACGGACCCTCCGGATGCCAGATCAACAGATGCAGGACGGAATCGTCCTCGAGGCCAGTCACGTATCCAAGACCGTGGCCAGCCCCGAGGGTTCATTGACTATACTCGCCGACGTCAGTCTGCGTGTCCGCGCCGGGGAGTCGCTCGCGATCGTCGGCGCCTCCGGGGCCGGCAAGTCGACGCTGCTCGCGATCCTTGCCGGACTCGATGCGCCGTCCACGGGGCGCGTGCTGATCGCAGGCAAGGATCTCGGTGCGCTGGATGAGGACGGCCGTGCGCGCATCCGCGCGCGCCACGTCGGCTTCGTGTTCCAGTCGTTTCACCTCATTCCCTCGCTGACCGCCATCGAGAACGTGATGCTCCCGCTGGAGCTCGCCGGGCGTGCCGATGCGCGTGAGCGGGCGACGGAGGCGCTGCAACAGGTCGCGCTGGGCCCGCGCATCGCGCATTACCCGAAACAGCTGTCCGGCGGCGAACAGCAGCGGGTCGCGATCGCGCGGGCCTTCGTCACGCATCCCGAGGTGCTGTTCGCCGACGAGCCGACCGGTAACCTCGACACGGTGACCGGCGGTCGCGTCACGGACCTGCTGTTCGAGCTGAACCGTACGATCGGCAGCACGCTGATTCTCGTGACGCATGACCGGCAGCTGGCTGCCCGCTGCAATCGCAGCCTCGAACTCGAGGCCGGCCATGCGGTCGGCAGCGGCCTGTCGTGAGCGTCCCCGAAGTGCTGCGCCCGCTGCGCTTCGCCCTGCGCACCCTGTGGCGCGACCTGAAATCCGGTGAGCTGTCGGTACTGTTGCTGGCACTGACCGTCGCCACGGCCTCGCTGACCGCCGTGGGCTTCTTCACCGGCCGCATCACGCAGGCGGTGCATGCCCAGGCCGGCGAAGTCCTGGCGGCCGACCTGCGCCTCGAGTCCTCGCAGCCGTTCCCGGCCCGCTATGCGGAGGCTGCGCGGCAGCGCGGCCTCAGCGTGGCCGACACCTGGTCGTTTCCGACCGCGATCTTCCGTGGGGATGCCAACCAGCTGGTGTCGATCCACGCCGTCAGCAGCGCTTATCCGTTGCGCGGTCACATACGCGTCACCGATACGCCGTTTGGCATCGCACGCACGACGGATCACACGCCGCCGCAGGGCGAGACCTGGGTCGATGCGCGGGTCATGGCGCAGCTCGGCCTCGCCGTCGGTGACACGCTGCGTGTCGGCGAGGCTGCGCTGCGCATCAGCGCCGTGCTCGACTACCGGCCCGACCAGGGCACCGGCTTCGTCAGCCTCGCTCCGGCCGTGCTGCTGGGTATCGCCGATGCCGAAGCGACGCGGCTGATCCAGCCGGGCAGCCGGGTCAGTTATGCGGAGCTGTACGCGGGGCCCGCCGCCGCGGTCAGCGACTTCCGCACCTGGCTCGTCGCCACCAAGAGTGCCGGCGAGCGCCTGCGCGAAGTCGATGAGTCGAGCCGGCAGCTGACCGCCGCGATCGACCGCGCCAGCCGTTTCCTGAGCCTCGCGAGCCTTGCCTCCGTACTGCTCGCGGCCGTTGCGGTCGCGATGGGTGCGCGCCGCTATGCGGCGCGGCATATCGATGCGGTTGCGCTGATGAAATGCATGGGCGCGTCGCAGGCCTTCGTGCTGTCGGCCGCAATGACCGAACTGGCGCTGCTGGCCCTGGCTGCGGTCGCGGCCGGCACCGCGGTGGGCTACGTGGCCCAGCAGGGCATCGCATGGCTGCTGCGCGATCTGCTCCGTACCGCATTGCCCCCCGCCTCGTTCGCGCCGCTGCCGCTGGCGTTCGTGACGGTCAGCGCGATGCTGCTCGGTTTTGCGCTGCCGCCATTGCTGCAACTGAAAAATACGCCGCCAGCGCGGGTGCTGCGCAAGACCATCGAGGCGCCGCCGCTGCGGCTGTGGGTGCCGTACCTGCTGGCGATCGCTGCAATGTTCGCGATCCTGTGGGTGCTGGTGCGGGACAGCGAGCTGGTGTTCACGGTGCTCGCGGGCGTCGTCGCCGCCGCCGCGGTGCTGGCGGGCGCGGGCTTCGGCCTGGTACGACTCACCGGGCGGTTGCGCGGCGGCGTCGGCATCGCGTGGCGCTATGGACTCGCAAACGTGTCGCGCCGCGGCGGCTCGAGTGTCGTGCAGATCGTCGCCTTCGGGCTGGGGCTCATGGTGCTGCTCGTGCTCGCCGTCGTGCGCGGTGACCTGGTCGCCGACTGGCGGCACAGCCTCGCCGGCAATGTGCCGAACAACTTCCTGATCAACATCAGTCCCGCGGAGCGCGCGCCGCTGCAGGCCTACCTCAGTGCCCACCAGCTGGGAACTCCGCCGATGTACCCGATGGTGCGTGCGCGCATCACGGCCGTCAACGCGACGTCCGCCGAGCGGCTGCATCCGCAGGATGATCGCGGCCGCAACTTTCTCGAGCGCGAACAGAACCTGACCTGGTCGGCCGACCTGATGCCGGACAACCAGCTGCTCGCCGGCCGCTGGTGGACCGCTGCCGACCAGGGCAAGCCGCTGGTGTCGATCTCCACGGAATACCAGGAGGCGCTGCACCTGCAGCTCGGCGACCGGCTGCAGTTCGACGTTGCCGGTGAGACGCTGACCGTCACGGTCGCGAGCATCCGCAAGATCCGCTGGGACAGTTTCCGCCCGAACTTCTTCCTGGTGTTCCCGCCGGGACTGCTGGATGGTGCTGCGGGCACCTATATGACTGCCATTTACCTGAACGCCGCCGAGCGTCCGGCGCTCGCGGGCCTGGTGCGCCAGTTTCCGACGGTCAGCGTCCTCGACGTCGATGCGATCCTCAAGCAGATCCGCGAGATCATGGACCGGGCAGCGCTCGCCGTGCAGTACGTGTTCCTGTTCACGCTCGTCGCCGGTGTCGTCGTGCTGCTCGCGGCGGTGCAGTCGACGCGCGACGAGCGCCGTTACGAGAGCGCCATCATGCGCACGCTCGGCGCGAGCCGCCGCACGGTGCTGCAGGGAGTCGCCGCGGAGTTCGGCGCGCTCGGCTTCCTGTCCGGACTCCTCGCGGCCTGCGGCGCCAGTGCGATCGGGCTGGTCCTCGCCGAGCGGCTGTTCTCGCTCGACTACCGCTTCGACCCCTGGGTCTGGGCGATCGGCCTCGTCTGCGGCACGCTGCTCGTCGGGGTGAGCGGCACGCTCGCGACTCGCCGTGTCATCTCCTCCTCGCCGATGCTGAGCCTGCGCGAGGACTAGGACTCCGATTCACAGGCCCTGGACCTCAGGGCGCGACGTAGGGCGTGTTCGCCTGCACCGTTGCGCTGTTGCCCGCGGCGTCCTGCACCTGGACCTGCCAGTAGTAGGTCCCCGACTGCAGGCTCTGCCCGGATGTGGCGAGGTCCACGCTGGTGACGCTGCTCGGCAGCGAATTCCCGTTCTGGCCGAGATTCTGCAGACTGTAGAAGAACGGCGTCAGTGACGGAGGCGTCGCCGGTGCGCTCCAGCTGAAGGTCGGGGTATCTGCGCCGGAAGCCGACGAGACCAGCAGGTTCTGCGCGACGTTATCGGGGCCGAGCACGACACCGACGCTGCCCTCGCTGATCTGGGTGGATCCATCAGCGTAGGTCACCAGGATGCCGTAGCTCTGCCCGACGACCGGGGCGATGCCGCCATTGGCCAGGTTGAAGAACTGGTAGCCGTTGCCGGCGCTGAAGCCCAGGTCGATCGGCAGGGCCACGTTGGGTCCGGAGATCAGCGTCGCGTTCACGACCTGCCTTGAGCCGGGATTGACGCCGAGGTTGAGGCCGTAGCCCCCGTTGCTGCCGCTCAGGAAGTAAGTCGTGAGCACGAGCGGTGTCGCGGCCGCTCCCGGCAGCGTAACGTCAGCGTTGGTCGTGCCGTTGACCACGATGTACGGGGGATTGCCGCCACCGATGCCGTAGGTAAAGTCTCCGGCACTGGTCACGCCGTTGTTGTTGTTGTCGATGAGGATCGCGAACTGGTAGAGGCCGCTGGCGACGCCCGTGATCGTATAGCCCGCACCGCTCGCGGGCGGGCTCGCCTGACTGCCGACCACGGCGTAATAGAAGTCGCCATTGCCATGTGCCGGGTGAAGTATCACGATCATCGGCCCGGTCGCGTTGCCGCTGAACGTGACGGTACCCGACACGGTGTTGCCGCCCGTGGGCTGGCCGATCGTCACGGGCCCGGTGATCGCCGAATAGGCGGTGCTCCCTGCCGGGCTGGTGGCGAGCACCTTGAAATACTCGCCGGCGCCGTTGACGAGGTTCGGTATGTAGGCGACCGGCGCATTGGTGCCCAGCGCATTGAAAGTCCTCGAGCCGCCATTCGAGGCGTTCGTATCCGTGCCCCAGGACAGGGTGTAGGACGTCGCGACCTCGTTGCCGCTGTTATCGGTGTCCGGCTGGTATTCAAGGAACGCCGAGGCGTTGCCGGGGGAGACGAGGCCGATCGAAGGCACTGCCGGCACAGCCACCGTCGGGTCGCTCAGGGTGATATCCGCACCCGAGGTCACGTTGGCTGAGCCGATGGAGATCGTGGCGCTGGTGCCGGCGGGATCCGCTGCGTCGTTTTGCTGGCCCGTACCCAGGGTATCCATGAACGCCGACACCGTAAAGGTCTGGCTCTGCAGTCCCCGGAGCGTGTAGGTGCCCGAGCCGCCGGAGAGTCTGATCAGCGTGCCGCCATTCGGCGAGCAGCCGCCACCGCAGGTGTAGCCCGTGTTGTATAGGAGTATGTAGACGGGTCCGGTCGCGCTGCCGGCATAGTTCACCGTGCCCGAGATGCTGTAGGACGAATTGGCCGCCGCGGCGGTGATGACCGGGACGGTCACCGCACTGGAGCTGCCGCCCGGGATCGGGACGGTCTCGCTGCCGGGCAGGTAGTTGTAGCCTGACAGGCTCGGCGTGAAGGTATAGCTCCTGCCCGACGGCAGATTCTCGAAGCGGTAGTTGCCGTTCGCATCGGTGGTGGTGGAACCGCTTGCACCGCCGCTCAGCGTGACGGTGACAGCCTGTACCCATGCGCCGGCCAGGGTTCCGTTGGCGGTTGCCAACGGGGTCCCGACCGACACGATCTGGCCGGGTGTAATGACGGCATTGGTATAGACGTGGCCGCCGAATTGAATCGCGGCGATGGTCAGCTGCTTCGTCTGTGGGTCGTAGACGTCACGCACGTTCTGCGGCATGCCGCCGCCCTCGCTGATGACCTTGCCGGGGGTGATGATGACATTGTTGTAGACGGCGCCGCCCAGCAGCTGGACGGACGGAATGATCAGGTCGGGGCTGTAAAAGCTGTCCACTCCGCTGACACCGCCGATCGAGATCAGGCTGTGCACCGTGACGACGACGTTGTAATAGGTTCTGCCGCCCAGCGTGACGGCGGGGACGGTCAGCTGATTGCTGGCGGGGTCGTAGCTGTCCTGGCTGGCGTCGGGCGCCGTGCCGGACGGGCCGCTGACGATGCTGCCCACCGTGACCACCATGTTCGAATAGGTCGCGCTGCCGACGGTAACCGACGGAATGGTCAGGCTGGCGCCGTCATAGCTGTCGGTTCCCCAGGCCCCGAAGGCGCAGCCCAGCAGCAGTAATGTCGCGACAGATGCACCGGCATGGCGGCGCAGGAATGATGTGTCGAGCTTCATACTTCCCCCTTGTGATGCCGGCGGGAGGTCTGCGCGGTCGCGCGCGACCAGCCGGGCCCCGTAATGCTTCTAATCGGCGCAGGCAAACTCCACTATCCGCGCTAACCGCGGGTGTCCTACGTATTACTACATAAGACAGTTGTGCGCCACAAATACTGCCGGCGGTCGCCGGGAAATAATCCGCGATTCAATTCACCAGTCGCGCGACAGGATCAGCTTTATTACCCGATGATCCGACGCGCCGGTAAGTCCAGCCCCAAGGCCAAATTCAATATCGACCGCCCTGGTATGGAAATCGACAACACCAAACAGCTGGTGTGACTGCCGGGCGGCCGGCAGGAAGCGACTGATGCTTCCAAAATCGGCGTATTCCTCGAGCGCCACCTTGTACCGGTCCGATACCGCCATCGCCACCCGGGTTTCCGGGACGAACTCGAGCTTCGAAAAGCCATTCCACGAATTGTCGACGATGGGATTGACTATGAAATCAAAGCGCCCGAGGTGCATGCCCACAATGCCGCGGATCTCGGACGTGTAGGATCGTGCATCCCAGTGTGCCGTATTGAAGCTGAATTCAAAATTGACACCGTAGAAAAGGGCACGCATGGCCGCAGCCGGTGTGACGAACAGCGTACGGAGCTTGAATCCGTCGTAAACGACGCTGCCATCACGGGTGATCGAATACAACGGAAAATAAAGGCCCCCCTCGAACCACGGAGTTACGCCGTACGCCCACTCGGCAACACCGTTGAGCGAGTGGTCCGCGACGATTCCGCCCGCAAAGGCAGGTGTCGCGCTGCCGCCCGGCGTGTAGTTGTTGTGCAGGTTAAGACTGGTGGTGCCGGTCGGT
>Ga0302320_10003950_pt1 | contig 33960 bp, 24 predicted proteins | sample Bog_T0_3_FD_202130 | JGI IMG/M metagenome (GOLD analysis project Ga0302320, IMG submission 202130) | Peat permafrost microbial communities from Stordalen Mire near Abisko, Sweden - Bog_T0_3 | ecosystem: Environmental > Terrestrial > Soil > Wetlands > Peat | place: Sweden: Abisko, Stordalen Mire... | reverse complement strand
GGGTAAACTCCTTGCCTGCCCGCAGCAGTTCAACCACTGCCTCGGCCAGTTGAACGCCCGTCGCCCACGCTTCGTCCACGCCTGAGCCGGTCAGCATATTCGTGCTGCCACTGCCTTCGCCGATGCGCGCATATCCGTTTCCTGCAAGAAACGGTTCGCCGTTTGCGCCAGACTCCTGCAGAGACTTCGCGCCCCACGAATGCATGGTGCCGCCGTTCAAATAGCGCCACAGGTACGGATGCTGCATGAAATGCTGCAAGTACCGGTACGAGCTTCGCGCGGGATTTCGCAGCCACGATGGCACGAAGATTCCTACCGAAGCCAAGCCCCCTGGATGCACATAAAGAAATCCAAAAATCTCCGGCTCGGGATACCCGAACGTATGCCATACGGTTCCAGCTTCGAGCGGCGTATCCTCGGGTAGTTCCACCACCATCTTCATGCCCACGGCCCACTCGTGTATCGCGTGTCCCGCCGGCATTCCAAACTTTTCGTCGATGCTGCGGCCCACGGCGCCCACCGGGCCATCGCCCACCACGGTGAATGCGGCGCGCACGTTCATCCCCGCCATGTACCCGGCGTCTGGATTCCCGCTGCGATCCACTCCCTGGTCGGCCAGCCGCACGCCCGTTACGGACTTGCCCTCGAACAGCGCCGTGCTCACCGGCGTTCCTGGCCACACCTGGGCCAGTCCGCTTTGCATCAACTGTCCACTGACCCAGGAATTGAACTGGCCAATCGACATTACCAAGCCATCGTGTTTTTGCAGGAATTCCGGGGTGTACGGCAGCTCCAGCGCGTCATGTTCCACTGGTAGCAAACTGCGCAGCGCGCGGATCGCAGCATCTCCGGCGCGCAAGGTTGCCGAGCGGCGGCTTGCCCCAATCGGATCGAGCAGGTACAGCACTTTCTCCTGTTTCACCGGAGTCAGCATCGGAACCTCGGCCGTCGCAATTTCCGGAAAGTTCGCGCGGATGGCCTTCCCGCGCGTCACCACTCCGCTCACGCCTGCTGCAATATCGTCGGAGCGTTCGTAGCAAAGCACCTGCAGGGGCATTCCCGGGGCAGCCTTGCTCTCCAAGGCTGGGTCTCCGGGGTTCGCCATCATCTCAGCCGTCAAGGCCGTCAGGAAGCCGCCCATCGCCGGGCCGAAGCCCACGCAAGCAATGTCCACGGCCATCTCCTGCCGCTCGATTTCCTGTGGAATTTCCGTGGTTACATCGCTCATGCGGGGTAATCCAGGGCTTCCGGAATCATCACCTTGGCTACCGTCTCCGCCGCGCGGTCTTTTGCCAGACGCGAGCCGGTAAGGCATGTTGCCAGTTGATTCTGCAAATGCAGGAAGTCCACCGATCCCGCGCAACCCGCGCATGGCCCAGCTTTGATCGGATGGACTCCATCCGTGATCACATCTGTTGCGAGCGTCGAAATTCCGGGGATGAAACCTTCGTACTGATCCAGTTCATCGCTCATGAAGCAGGCTTTGTGCCCCTCGGAGTCCCACGCCGGATGCCGGTTATAGCCATACACTAGCTCGGCGCAGATGCGCGAAACCTCACCCGAGGCCCTCGCCGACTGCACATGGCACAGGTCGGAGAAGAATTGCAGCGTAGCCGCAAGGTCTTCGGCCACAACCGGATCGTCTCCGCCGCGTGCTTCCAGTTCCTGCACGTCCAGAATCTGGCAGCGCACCGCCAACAGCCAGCAAAGGGCATCGGCCAGCGCAAACGTCACGCCCTGCCGTTGTCCGTGATACAGCTTGTTGCCGTCGGCGTCTTTGGCGTGGAGCGTGTAAGTCAACGTCCAGAGCCACATGGTCATCGCCGTGGCCAGCGTACATGCGCCCGTGCCCGGACGCTCGGAGGCAATTCCGCGCATCTCCTTGATCCAGACGCGGAACTGCGCGAGGAACAACTCACTGGTGATGGTCACGGTCAACTGCCGCCGCTGCACCGCTTCTGGACCTTCGTAGGTCGCCTCCAACTGTGCGTCCATCCACTTGTTCGCCAGGTAGCCGGGGCAATCCTCGGTGATTCCGTAGCCGCCCATGAGGCTCACCGCCTCGCGCATCATGTGTGCGCCTTCACCGGTGTTCCACAGCTTGGTCGCCGGACACAGTACGTTCGCGGCGGAATCTTTCAGCACAAATTGCACCAGTATGTCGGCCTCCAACTCGGCTCGGCGCTCGTCAGTCAAGTTGTTGCCCAGCAGCTCCAGAGCCCGGGCTTCACTCTCGCGCAAAGCCTTCATCTCAGCTCTACCGCCATTGATGCCGCGTTCCGCCATGATCGCCGACTTCTGTTTCTCCAGCGGATCGAGCTCGTCGAACAGTCGCGACGTCGCAAATCCAAGCGACGCGCCTGCTTCGCCTGAAGCCCACACGTCCACCAGCCGCTGCAGCGCATCCTCGCGCTGCTGGATTCCCATCTCGTAGCGCAGACTGCCTTCCTTGATCGATTCAGCCCCGCGGAAGCGTCCCCTCTGATAGCGGATGACTGGCTCCACGGCTGACAGCAGCTTGGCAGAGGTCATCAACCCGACCCCGACCCTGGTTCTGCGGAACACCGCCTCGATCACTTCGCCGTGCGTGAACTTCGGAATGATCGTGCCGTCCTTCACCGTGTATCCGCCAACAATGCGGTTGGCCGGAACCTTGAGACTGAAGATCGGATCGCCGGTTGACGAGAGCTGATGCACGAGCTTCTTCGTCGGCGTGCCGCGATCAAACGTCCCCTCGTCGGTGTCTTCCAGGATGATCATGCAGCTACCCTTGATCCGTTCGTCGCCCGAATCCACTGCCGCGGTCACAAAGCTCGCGCAGGCAATATTGGTGATGAAGCGCCCGCGCTTCTCCACCTGCAGCATCGGTTCTTCGCCATCCTTCCACTCGGCGATGCGCACCCGCCCGCTCAACATCCCGGTGTCCACGCCCACGTAGGGAAGCGGCTCGGTGAGCGCGAAGGCTCCGCGCCTCGGAGGACGATCTTCGCCCGGAGCGGCCATCGCCATGTAGTGTGCCGATTGCTCGGCGGTGCCGCGCTCGCGGATTGGCGCAAGGGCCAGGCAGCTTGCCAAACTCGCCGTGGCCGCTCCGCCATCCACCCATGCCAGCTCAAACGCCGAAAGTGCCAGCGCCAGGTTCTTGGGCCCGCTGATGAATCCGCCCTCTTCCGGCTCCATGAATGCGGAGGTGATGCCGGCGCGATCAAACGCCTTCATCATTTCGTCCTTCGCGGGAGTCCATTCGTGAGTGTTGCGCTCACCGGCGGCAACCATGCGGGCCACGGGGCCGCGGGCCACGGCGCGAGCCGACTGTACCAGCATCTGTAAATCGAACCGGTCGGCAAAACGCCACAGAATCTGGCGGACGGCATCTCCGGGGAGAGTGAGCATCGCGCCCACATGAGGAACGGCAGTTAACGGCATTATGAGTCCTTTCGCAGCATAATCATTGTCTTTTATGCTTGACACTTCAGGCTGTGACGTATGTCATCCGCGAGGGTGATTTTGCCCGGGATCATGACCGAAGGCGGTTCTCAAGGGCTGAACATTATGAAATGCCGGGTGCTCCAGGTTCGCGCCCTGTCTTTGGGCAATAACCTGGGATGCAACGCCCTTCAATGCTGCAAGGATGTCTTGAAGACGTACTTGGTTATTCTTTGTTCTTCCACCTTCCGTGCTCATGTGTTTCAATTCTCCCGATAGGAGATTTATATGCGCAATTCACTTCTCTGCGTTCTTGCCTTGGCCTTGGCCACACCTTTTCTTTCGGCTCAGCAGCCCGCACCGGCGACAGCGACTCAAATTGCTCTGCCAGCCCCAACCCTTACTGGGGGCATGACCCTCAACGAGGCCCTTGCAACTCGACGGACCACCCGCTCCTTTGAGGCGACTCCGATCACCACAAAGGAACAATCCCAACTTCTCTGGTCTGCCCAGGGAATCACGGACTCTAAAGGCCACCGTACCGCGCCGTCTGCCAGCGCCAAGTACTATCTCCATGTTTATGTTGCCCGCCCCGATGGATTCTTCGAATACGTGCCAGCCAGCCACTCACTCCGGCTGATCTCGGGTAAGGATATTCGCAGCACCCTATCCACGCAGCCGCCCGTCAAGGCTGCTCCAATCGTTTTCATCATCGCCGGAGAATATGACCGCGCTGTCAAGGAAGTCCCCTCAAGAGGAATTCGCCTCGTCGATCTTGAAGCTGGCCACGCGACAGAAAACGTGCTTCTCCAGGCGACGTCGCTTAAGCTAGCGGCCATCCCTGTCGGAGGGATCGATACCAAGCAGACCGGTGAAGCGGCCTCTTTGCCAGCAGGAATAACGCCGATCTACCTCGTCCCAGTGGGACACCCAAAACCGTAAGGTTGCCGGACGGAGGCGCGTTACTTGTGTAGGCGATCAACCCACATCTGCTGAAAACGGCAGATGTGGGGCACCAGCACCAGGCGGTGTTTAGAAGAGATGTTATTCGCAGAAACAGAAAAGCCCGGAACGATTAGTTCCGGGCTTTCGCTGATTGATTCTTACTTACAGAACCTGTACGTTTTCCGCCTGGAAGCCTTTCGGCCCCTTAACGACATTGAACTGGACTGCCTGACCTTCTTGAAGGCTCCGGAAACCGTTCGACTGAATTGCCGAAAAGTGAACGAAGACATCTTCGCCATTCTGGCGGCTGATAAATCCAAATCCCTTTGCGTCGTTAAACCACTTCACTGTTCCTTGTTCCACTGTGTTTGTACCTTTTCTTTTTGTTTTGTATTGAATGTCCTGCTGAGAAGATCGGATGCTACTGAGAGTGGAGCGCGGAAGGTGATTCGGCGGTACCAGCTCAAAATCGCGTACGTTCCAACTTAGCGAGATTTCGATTAGCTAAATTATAGGACAGTTTCCCCGGAATCGCACAACTATATTTTGGCCCTGAGAAATACAGTGATCAATCGCTCGCCGCCTAGGGCGCCAGCGCTGCATTCTGAGCCGGTTCGCCGCGGGCGAGGAACTCCATAGCTTGGTCGACGGACATGGGAGGTACGGGCCGGTAGTCCCACGAAGTCTGATTATCGTCGATGTGGATGGATTTGAAGAGCAGCGCTTTGCCATCAAAATGCAGAATCAACCGGGTTGTGTCCCAATGGGAGGGCGCGACCTCGGCCTGTTCGACGACGAATCGCCCGCCCTTATAAAGCTTGCCAAGAATCCCCCAGCCGAAGGTCACTTCCTTGAAGAGCGTGCCATCGATCTTTGCGAGGCGTTGTGCGGTCTCGTCGATTAGCATTTCGCCTCGCATTCCGCTAAACACCATGGACTCACGGCTTGGCGGATTGAAGCCGGGACGGGCAACGAAGCCGATGCGGGTGAGTTTGTGGCCGTTGGGAGCCTGTGTGCTGCCGATGTATTGGAAGTCAAACGCGTCGGGGATAGCCGCGAGCATTTTGCGAGTGCGCTCGTCATCCTCTTTCTGTTCTTTCTGCTTGCGGCGCAACTGCGCGGGATCGAGCATGCGTCGGATGCGCTCATCTTCTTCTTTTTGCTGCTCCGGGGTGAGAGGCTTGCCGTCAATCAGCATGACGCGGCTGAGTTCGCCGCTGGGAGTGTCCACAATGCGCTGGATCAGGGGGATGCGTTCGCGGAACTTGCGCTCTTTCCAAGTGAAGAGCCTCGAGTGTACTGAGTCATCTTTGATTTCGTATTGAATGGCCGCGCGCACGAGTTCCGCGGGAGGGGTCTGCTGAGCCAAGGCTGAGCCCGCGGAGCAGAACAGAAGGCAAACCAGGGCCAAGGCAGATATTCGCGAATTGCGGTACGGAGATCGTGAGTTAGTCATGGCAAACCTGCGCAGCCTAAACTCTTTTAGAAGCAAATTAAGCGTGTGCCGTTGCAGGCAGGTTCGGTAATCCGCAACCAAGCGTAAGTGCCCAGGTATGGGTAATTGGACTTTCCCGGGGCCACTGGGCGGGGAGAAATACAGGTTGTGGCGATTGGCGTAGAATCGAAAAAGCGTCAATGAATTGGGCGTTGCCGCCTGCAGTGCGGTTCGCTATAGTCAAGTTAACGAATGATTGCGCTATTCCTATGGATGGCGAATAGGCGACACGGAGATTGTGGCCGCCAAATATGAAGTGAACGGGAGTGTTCCCATGTGGAAATCGCGCAGAGAAGAAGATGAAAAGCCATTCTCTTCTGCTAACCCGCAGCCGCCGGCACCCGTGGTTCCGGCCTCGACCCCGACCCCGTACCAACCTCGCAACGTGGAGACTCCAAGAATGGATACTTATCGCGCCGATGTAGCCCACATCGGCAAGTCTGTCATCATCAAAGGCGAACTGTCTGGAAGCGAAGATTTGTACCTTGACGGCGAGGTCGAGGGCAATATCGATCTACGCAATCACAACCTGGTGATCGGACCGAATGGCCGCGTTCACGCCAATGTCTTTGCCAAGGACGTAGTGATTCACGGCAAGGTGGACGGCAAAGTCATCGGCTCCGATAAGGTCGAGCTGAAGAAGTCCGCAGTGGTGAATGGCGACATCGAAACGCAGCGCATCGTGATCGAAGACGGAGCGTTTTTCAAGGGCGCAATCGATATTCGCAAAGGCGAGGTTAAGGTCGAGGCAGCCCGTCCGGTTGTGCAAGCCGCCGCTGCAACGCCAACGTTTAGCGCACCCGCCGCGGGCGCACCCGTCGCCGGCGCGTCGAATTTGGCGGAAAAGAAGTAGAATGAGAATTCATGGGCCGGCGCGCGTGGGTGCGCCGGTCCAAATTTCTCAACCTTGGTAAGGTCTCCCTTGGGTTTCTTTCGCAATCTATTTGGTGGCGGCACCCTGGCACAGTCTGCGGTGGGCGCGAGCGCTGTCCGGATTCCGCGACGTTCCACGGGATTCAACCAGTTCACCAAGGCGATTCTGCGCCCTGACGGACAGAGAGTGCTCGACCTTGGTTCGACCTCCAGCAGTAATATCAACTTCATTACCGGGCTCGGGCACAAGGCCTATAACGAAGACGTGCTGATGGAAGGCAACGACAGCCAGTTGGTTATTCCCGGGCCTGAAGAAGACAGCAAGACGGTGGATGTGGCGCGCTTCCTGGCCGAGGATCTGCAATACGAAGCGGAATCCTTTGACGCAGTGCTGTTGTGGGACGTTTGCGATTATCTGCCGGAGCCGCTAGTGAAGCCGGTTGTGGAACGAATCTACCAGATCACCAAGCCGCGAGGCGCGTTGCTGGCGTTCTTCCACACTCGCGATGCCGGAGCCGAAGCGCCGTACTACCGCTATCACATCAAGAACGAGGAGACGCTGGAATTGCAGCAGGGGCCGCACTTCCAACTGCAGCGAGTCTTCCAGAACCGTCACATCGAAAACCTCTTCCACGACTACAACTCAATTAAGTTCTTTTTGGGCAAAGAGAACATTCGCGAAGTTTTGCTGGTGCGATAGGCTCGTACTAATCTCGAACCGCGCTACGCAGTTTCCAATTCCTCTTCCAACAATTGCTTATCGTGCAGACCGGTGTAGTAGCCGTTGAGCGCGAGAAGTTCGTCGTGGGTTCCGTATTCGACGATCTGCCCGTGATGAAGCACGGCAATGCGGTCGGCGTTGCGCACGGTTGAGACGCGGTGCGAGATGAAGATAGTCGTGCGGCCCTTCATCACTTCGCGCAGACCGTTGAGGATATACTCCTCGGTCTGGGTATCGACGCTGGCCAGGGCATCGTCAAGGACGAGAATACGGGGTTCCCGAATGAGGGCACGGGCAATCGCCGTGCGCTGCTTCTGGCCTCCCGAGAGGGTGAGGCCGCGCTCTCCGACCATGGTTTTATACTTCTCCGGGAAGGCCTCGACATCCTGTGCAATGCGCGCGATCTCAGCCGCCTTGTGCACCTGTTCGTCGGTCGCATCCTCGATCCCGAAGGCAATGTTTTCGCGGATGGTGGCGCTGAACAGAAACGTTTCCTGGGGGACGAATCCAATCTGGCGGCGAAGCGTTTCGAGGGGATATTCGCGGATGGGCCGGCCATCGATCAGTACGGAACCTGGATCGGCGTCGGCAATGCGTGGGATCAGCGAGACGAGGGTGGACTTTCCGGAGCCGGTGGGCCCGACGATCGCAAGGCTGGTGCCGGCGGGCACCTTCAGGCTCATGTTGTGCAGGATGGTTGCGCCCGCTTCCACGGCGGAAGAGAGCGCCGTAACGCCGAGTTGCGATTCGGTTAGCTTGGATTGCTGATCATAGGCGAAGGTGAGATTACGGAACTCGATCTCGCCGCGAATTTCCGTACCGGAAGGAACGGTGATCTGCGCAGGATCGTCCGCAATGATTGGCTGCTGGCGCATGATTTCGTCGATGCGTCCCATGGAGGCCGTGCCGCGCTGGAAGATGTTGATGACCCAGCCGAGGGCGATGATGGGCCATGTGAGCATCACCATGAACATGTTGAACTCCACAAACTTGCCGACCGTGATGCGGCCCTGCAGCACCTCGCGCCCGCCGACCCAGAGCACGATGACCAACGCGAAGCCGAGCATCATCTCAAGCGTGGGCCACAACATTCCCATGAGTCTTGCGAGCGGCAGGGAGCGGTTGATGTAGTCGGTATTTTCGCGCTCGAAGAGGGCGATCTCGGCCTCCTCTTGGGCGTAAGCGCGTATGAGACGGGCACCGGAGAAATTCTCCTGGGCGCGGGCGCTGATGTCGCTGAACTTGGCCTGAATGCGCTCGAAGCGCTCGTGAATGCGGGCTCCGAAGTACTGCACTATGATGCTAGCGATAGGCAGCGGCAGAAAGGCCCAGAGAGTGAGGCGCGGACTGACCTGCATCATGAAGAAGAGCGCGGCGACGGTGAAGACCACGGTGTTGGCCGAGTACATGATGGCCGGGCCCAGCAACATGCGCACCGAGTTGAGATCGTTGGTGGCTCGGGCCATGATGTCGCCGGTGCGGGTGCGCTGGTAGAAGCCAAAGTCGAGGGCTTCAAGGTGGCTGAAGAGATCGTTGCGCAGGTCGAACTCGATCTCACGTGAGATGCCGATGACGATCCAGCGTGTGAGGAACTGGAATATTCCTTTGCAGGCCGCGACGGCGACGAGCAGCCAACACCAGGTGAGCAGCTTGCTGTGAGTGACCCCGTGGTTCAGGTCGTCCACGATAAAGCGGATCAGACGCGGGCTCTGAACCATGATTCCGTTGGTGCAGAGTACAGAAGCGGCTCCGGCCAGGAAGCCTTTCCAGTACTTCTTCATGTATGGGAGCAGGGGCCGGAACTTGGAATATTGCAAAGGCAGTCACCTGAAAAACACCAGTAGGATATAGATGCGATTGTAGCAGCGGCGGTCGCAGTGGCGAGGCCACATCAGGGATGCGCATTCCCCACCACCGCCCAAAGAAGACGGTTGTGTGCCGCTGGATTCTAGGTTGGAACCTTGAGCAAGAGGTATCCGCCGAGGAAGGCGAAGATGAGGTCTGGAGCCCAGGCGGCCATGGAAGCAGGTAGTTGGCTGGCATTGCCCATGGCTTCAAAGAGTCCAGCAGCTACGAAATAAGCGATCGCCACGCTCAGGGCCACGGCGATACCGGTGAGCGCGCCCTTGCGTCCGGACGAGAGCGAGAAAGGAACGGCGAGCACGGCCATCACGAGCGTAATCAGCGGATAGGCGAACTTCTTCTGCAATTGCACCCGGAGGCGCACCACGTCAAAGCCGCTCTGCTGCAGGTCGGCGATGTAGGCGCGCAACTCCCGGTAGTTCATCTCCGAACTCTGGCGCACTTCTTTCTTGAAGTAATTGGGATGCTCTACCAGGGTGGGGAAGGTGCTTGCGTCGAATTCATGGAAGCTCTGAATCGCCGAGCCGCGGAAGGTCCGCTCCCATCCGCGCTCGAAAATCCACTTCTTCAACTCCACCGACCAGTGGGCCCGCGAGGCATGGACGCGTCCAGTCAATTCGAAGGTTGTGGGATCGAATTCAAAGACCGTGATGTTGGCGAAGGTGTTCTGGTCGGGGTCAAAAAACTCGTAGTAATAGATATTGTTGTGCTCGCCGAAGATCCACTTGCGATCAGGACGCAGATAGGTTTGCGCGGGCTTTCCCTTGATCTGGTTGCGGAGTGTTTCCTGGCGTTGGTTGGCGGCTGGGATGTAGTACTGGTCGAAGAAAAACAGGCCCGTGCTGATAACGGCGGCGATGATAAATATGGGGAAGATCACGCGGTAGATGCTGGTCCCCGTGGCCTTCATCGCCGTGATCTCATTGGATTTCTGCAGCAGGCCGATGGTGGTGAGAACCGCCAGCAGCACGCTGAGCGGGGCCATGATGTAAATCATGGAGGGCGTTACATTCAGCAGGTACTGGCCCACCATGATTAGCGGAATGCGATTGCGCAAGATGTCGCCGAGCAGTTCAAAGAAGGTAAAGACCAGGGTCAAAAGGATGAACGAGGCCAGAATCATGCCGAGATACGTGGCGAAGTCGCGCAAGATCATTTCATCGAGCAGCATGGGATAACGCACGCTCTGACGCCGCGTGTAGCTGAAAGTCACGGCTCCATGCTGAGAGCGTTCGCCAACTGGATGTAATTCGGCATGTTCCCTGGGAGTGAAGCGTTGGCGAATCGCTTCCCAGGCGCCGCGCAACGATCCAAGATCGATGATTGAGCGTTCAACGCGATACAGCAACACGAGTCCAGCAATCAGAAACAGGGTGTTCGCCGCCCATACGCCGGCCATGGGAGGGATTCTGCCATTCCGTCCCAAAGAGATTCCGGTCAAGGAAACGAAATAGTAAAGAAACACGAGGACGATGGTGAGTACGAAGCCCATGCTCTTGCCGCCCTTCTTCGAAGAGAGGCCAAGCGGGATTCCGACGAGCGCAAGGACGAGGCACGAGGTGGGAAGAGCGAGGCGGCGATGGAATTCGACGAGATACCAGCGGGCGCGCACGGTCGGCGTGTCCTGCGGATTGCGCGGCTTACCGGTATTCGCCTCGGGATGGTGGCCGCGGAACCAGAGTTCGGCGGTGCTCATTTCGCTGACCGGTACAAGCTCCTGTTTTGCTTCATCGGATGCCGGAAGCGCCATCGGTAAATCAGTTTGCGCGAAGGTAGAAATCTCGTATTGCTCGGGACGATTCGTCTCCACCGCCTGTTGCGAGCCGTGGCTGAGGTGCATGCGGATCTGGTCTGGACCGTCGGCGATGATTACGCCGCTGCGCGCTAGCGTAATTTTAGGTGTGGTTGGGTCGGTGACATCAGCCAGGAAGACGCCTCGCCACTGCGAGGTATTGGAGCCGGAACGGACATCTTCCACATAGAGAACCATGTTCTTGAAGTCTTCGTAGAAGACTCGCGGCTGAATCTCAAAGGATGCCTGCGAACTCTTAAGCTTGCTCTGCAGCCTTGTGAGCGCAGCCGAAGACATGGGGGCGAGCCAGATGCCGTTGGCCAGTGCCAGCAGCCAGGTAGCGACGGCAAAAATGGCGATGACGCGGACAAACATCCAGGCGCCGAGTCCGCTAGCCCGCATTGCGGTGACTTCACTATCGGCGGCCAGGCGGCTGAGGCCGATCAGGATTCCGACGAGCAGGCCCATGGGGATGGTAATGGTGCAGGCGACGGGCAGGGTAAGGAAGAATAGCTCGGCGACGCTGGGCAGAGGAGCGCTATCGCGAACCACAATCTCGAGCAGCCGCCCAAGATCCCGCATAAAAATTACGAAGGTGAACAGCGAGACACCGATTGCGGCGTGCTGGACAACCTCGTTGAGAATATAACGCGAGAAGATCTTCACGGCCGAATCGGACCAGACACCTTCATGGAGACTGTAGTTTCATTCGAGAGTCTAGCATGGCGGCAGGGGAAGTCTGACTGATATCGGAATGCTGCTATCCTATTCGTTGCTTCTTAATTGAGCGCTTCTGTAAAGGGATCCCGGGTTTTTAATTCCGATGGCGCACGGCAAACTTCGACTTCTTCTTCTTTGGCATATGCACCAGCCCTTCTACAAGGACCTGGTCAGTGGTGAATATCGCCTTCCCTGGGTGCGCCTGCACGCGCTCAAAGACTACTATGGCATGGTCAAACTGCTGGAGGAATTTCCGCAGATTCACCAGAATTTCAACATTGTGCCCTCGCTGGTTGCGCAAATCGAAGATTACAACTCCGGGACTTTCAAAGATCCATTCTGGGACGTTGCGGCGAAACCTGCTTCGGAACTCAGCCTGGATGAACGAAATTTTGCCCTGACATACCTGTTCCAGGCGCACGGGGAGCGCATGATCGGGCGCTACCCACGCTATCGGCGCCTGTGGGAGCAGGTTCGCTCCGCTGGCCCTGACCCTGCCAACGCCGCGATCACGTTCTCGGAGCGCGACTACCGCGACTTGCAGGTTTTGTCGCAGATTGCCTGGTTTGACGAGTATTACCTGGAAGACCCGCTGGTCAAAGCCCTGATCGAAAAGGGTCAGGATTACAGCGAGGAAGACCAGCGCTTCGTGATGAGCAAGCAGCACGAGATACTCAAGGGCGTGCTGCCCGCCTATCGTGCAGCGGCGGCAAGCGGTTCAGTGGAACTGTCGGCAACCCCGTACTACCACCCCATTCTTCCGCTGCTTTGCGACACAGACGCTGGCCGTGTATCGTCTCCCGGATTGCCGCTGCCGTCAGAGCGCTTCCGGCGTCCCAACGATGCGGAGGAGCAGATTCGCCGGGCGCTCGATTCGCATCAGCGCACCTTCGGGGAGCGTCCCGTGGGGATGTGGCCGAGCGAAGGATCCGTTTCAGACGAGGCCATAGGTATTGCCGCACAACTCGGCGTGCAATGGGTCGCAACGGATGAAGGCGTGCTTGGACGCAGCATTGACCATGAGATGTACCGCGACAGGGAAGGATTTCTCGACCGGAGCAGCGCCGAAAAGCTGTATAACATTCACCGCTGGGAGCGTGACGGTCTGGCGATGAATATGGTATTCCGCGATCACCGGTTAAGCGACCTCGTGGGCTTCGTTTACGCCGGGATGCGAGCTCCGGACGCCGCGGAACACTTGCTGAATAACATAAAGCGTGCGGCGGCGCCGGTGATTGAGTCATGCCGTGACGCCGTGCTCTCGATTATTCTGGACGGAGAAAACGCGTGGGAGAGCTTCGAACGGAACGGCCGCGATTTCTTGCGCCAGTTTTATGACAAGCTGCAGCGGGAGCCACAGATTGAGCCGATTACCATATCGGAGGCAATTGAGCGCCAGAAGCCGGCGAGCTTTGGCAAACTTCGCGGACTGGTTCCGGGCTCCTGGATTAATGCGAATTTCAACGTCTGGATCGGGGCGCCCGAGGACAACAAATCATGGGACTACCTTAGCCAGGCACGCGATTTTTATGACGATAACGCAAGCCGGGTCAGGGAAGGCCAACGCAAACTCGCCTATGAAGAATTGCTGATCGCCGAAGGCAGCGACTGGAACTGGTGGTACGGTCCGGAACACCACTCGGCCAACGATCGCGATTTCGACGAGCTGTATCGAAAGCATCTCTCGAATGTCTACACGGCGCTGGGCGGGGTTCCTCCGGATCACCTGGCGCGACCGATTTCAGACACGCTGACCCGCTCGACGTTCGTTCCGCAAACCGCCTATGTACATCCGCTCATCGACGGGCAGGTGAGCAACTACTTCGACTGGATGGGCGCGGCGATGTTCTCCAGTGATCGCCGGGGCGGCAGTATGCACGGTAAAATTTTCGTTCTTGAGGCCGTTTACGCTGGCATCGACGAAGAAAATTTATATGCGAGGCTGGACTTTGCCTCGAATCTGCCCGGCGGCGATGCGACGGCGGCACTGTATCTCGCGTTGCGCGATGGCGAGCAGATCGTCGCGAATTTTCGCCTCGACGTGGAACTTGCGTCGGGACAGTTCAATGGTTGGAAGCTGCGGAACGGCAAGAGTCTTGTTGCGTCAATGAGTAAACCGGCGGGCGTTGAGGTTGCCCTGGTCAAGATGTTGGAGACGAAGCTGCCCATGGCTCTACTGGGCGCTAAAGAGGGACTCAGCTTCAACCTTCGCTTCGTGCTTTACCGGGATAGCTTGACGATTGACGCGCTGCCGCAAGAGGGCTCGCTGGAGATTCAGGTTGCGCCGGAAGACGTGCTGATTGAAATGGCATACGCGGCGCAATAGCGATGCAAAAGATCGCGGAGTTTGGCGAGATGGAAATGATTTCACCTCGCCAAACGGAGTCTCAGGTTGTTTTCGGCAGTGGCTGGAAGATAGCAAAAACAGCGCCTTGCGGGTCAGCCAGAACGCTCAAGCGGCCGACATTTTCGATGGACATTGGCTCCAGGCAAAACCTGGCTCCAAGCTGCTTTGCTTTCGCTGCCGTCGCGTCGCATTCCGTGACCAGAATATACGCGAGCCAATGCGAGGGGGCGTGAGCCATCATCGGACGCACTGGCGGAACCCCACCAATGAAGTCATCGCCGCTCTGAATGTGCATATAACCGGAGGGTGGATCGGAGTGGGTGTCCGCGGCGAACTTCCAGCCAAAGACTTCGCCATAAAACTTGCGAGCGCGTTCGGGATCGGGCGAATTCAAGTCGGCCCAGCAAAGCGTCCCAGGCTCTCCCGCGACCTGGATGCCGGTTCCTTTGTTTGCCTGCCAGACGCAGAAGGTTGCGCCGGTAGGATCCTGAATCACTGCCATGCGGCCTACGTCCATCACGTCAAAGGCTGGAGCGAGAATCGTGCCGCCGGCTTTGGCTGCACGGTCAACCGCAGAGTCGGCGCTCTCCACGGCGATGTAGATCATCCAGTGAGGCGGTACTTTGGCTGCGAGTTGTTCCGGGCGGAGAGTGGCTGCGGCGCCGGTATCGCGCCCTGCAAGTTGGAACATCGTATAGAACGCGTCAGGGCCCATGGGCATATCGTTTGCAGCCCATCCGAAAAGCGATTCGTAGAATTTCTTGGCAGCGTTCTGATCGGTGGTGGAGAGCTCAATCCAACAGAACGAACCCGGTTTGTGCGAGTCGATATTGGGCATGGGGAAAGAGTATATATCTCCGTGGATAGCGGTAGTTTGAATTTTTCTCAAGAACGGCAACGCTGTTAGAAGGATACTTAGTCCTGTAAGGTTTAATGTCAAGCGAAACAAGGAGAATTTGAGAATGGCTGAACTGATCAGAACCGGTGTCTCAATTGAGGCGGATCTGCTGGAGAAGTTCGACAAGTTGATTGCCAAACGTGGCTACGGAAACCGCTCCGAAGCATTGCGTGATCTGATCCGCGAGATGCTGGTCTCAGAAGAAGTGAATGACAACAAGCAGGTTGTTGCCACTCTTTCGATGATTTACGATCACCACCGCCCAGACCTTTCCACCAAACTCACGGAAGCACAGCATCACCATCACAACAATGTGTTAGCGGCAACGCACGTTCATCTCGACGCAAAGAACTGCTTCGAGGTGGTAATCATGAAGGGTCCGTCTGGCGAGGTAAAACACATGGCCGACCACATGCTGAGTCTTAAAGGCGTGAAGCACGGCAAGTTGGTGATGACCTCGACCGGCAAAGACCTCTGAGCCATAGCACGAGAGGAGCACTGCGATGCGAACTCCGTTGTACGTTGCCTGCCTGGCTGCGGCACTGGCCGCAGTCTTTACCGCAGCTGCACAAACGCCCACACCGGTGCCTAAGGTCGTGGAGTTGGATACGCATGGGCACGATTACCTACCGGTGCTGAACGGTCCCCCGGAGACGGCGGGGATGCGCTCGGGGTTGGTTGTGCTGGCGCCGCAGAAGTCGGTTGGACGCCATAGCACCGGACAGAATGAAGAGGTCCTGATCGTGCTGGAGGGCAAAGGAGAGATGCTCTTTTCAGACGGTCATTCGTTGCCGGTGCAGGCTAGTCACGCCGTTTACTGTCCTCCTCATACGGTGCATGACGTGAAGAACACAGGCCAGGTTGAACTGCGTTATGTTTACGTGGTCGCCCACATAAGCTAGGGCGCTAACCCTCAAGCGCACGTTTTCGCAATCTTCATCCGCATACCTATTTTATTTTCGTGCTACTCATGTAATAATTTTCCTCGTGACGTCGATGCTGGTTTCCCGCTGCGCTGCTTCTCCGTCCTCGGTTCGCAGGGGGGCTCTGCCGGAACGGTTATCTGATTTCCGGTTGCGCTTTGCGTCCGCGGGAGGGTGTTGCTGCAATGAAATGGAAATGTGTGCTGTTCTTATTGCTTCTTGTTCCCAGCCTTCTATTTGCCCAAGGAATCGCCCAGCTCTCAGGAACTGTCGTTGACACGTCCGGCGCGGTGATTGCCCGGGCTACCGTGCAGGTTCGTAGCGCGAACGGTACTGCAAAAAAAACGACAGAGTCGAACGCGAGCGGCTCCTTCAGTATTTCTGGATTCTCGGCGGGCAGTTATCGACTCGTTGTATCTAAACCCGGTTTCGAAACTAAAGAAGTGCCCGTCACCATCGGGGCCACCGAGGTGCCGTCCCCGCTGCGCATCTCTCTGGCTGTGGGCGCGGTGAGCACCTCCGTAGAGGTACTTGGCCGGGCGGATGACCTCGTCGGAATTGCCGCTTCCGCCACCCAGGGAACAGTGGGCGCAACGGAAATCGAAGAGCGTCCGATGCTTCGTTCGGGAGAAGTTTTGGAGGCGGTTCCCGGGGTTATCATCACGCAACACGCCGGCGGCGGCAAGGCCAACCAATATTTTGTTCGCGGCTTCAATCTCGACCACGGCACGGATATCGCCATTTTCTTGGACGATATGCCGCTGAACCTGCCGTCGCATGCGCACGGCGAGGGCTACTCGGACATGAACACCGTCATCGCGGAGTTCGTGAAGGGAGTAAGTTACGAGAAAGGTCCTTATTACGCTGATGTCGGCAACTTTAGTTCGGCTGCGTCGGTCCATGTGGAACTTTTCAAGACGCTGCCCCAAAACTTCTTCACGGTGGAAGGCGGCAAGTTTGGCTATGGGCGGGCCGTGTTCGGCGTATCGCAAAAGCTCGGCAAGGGCAGTTTGCTGTACGGCGGCGAAGCGTATCACGATAACGGCCCATGGACGACGCATGAGGATAATTTTTTCAAATACAATGGCCTTCTAACCTACAGCCAGGGCGGAGACGACAAGGGTTTCAGCATCACGGCCCGCGCTTACCGTGGAACATGGCACTCGAGCGATCAAATCCCCGTTGACGCCATACCCCTGGTTGGTGTCTACGGCACATTGAACCCGACTGACGGTGGTGAGTCACAGCGTTATAGCCTGCAGTCGGAGTGGCATCGCCGCAGCGCAAATTCCGAGACCAAGGTCACGGCCTACGGATTTTATTACGACCTCAATTTATTTTCTGATTTCACGTACTACCTGATTGACCCCAACAAGGGCGATCAGTTCGAACAGCAGGACAGGCGCTGGGTGGCAGGCTTTGACGCACACCACAAGATTTTCAGCACATGGTTTGGCCGCAAGGTGGAAAATACCTTCGGACTGCAGCTCCGCAACGATTGGGTCCACAACGGCCTTTTCCGGACGGAAAATCGTGTGCGCACGGACAAGAATGATATCAACGCCTGCAATGACGAACCCATCCCCCAGTGCGTTACCAATCCGAATCTGACGGCAATCTTGCCCGCAGACACGGATTTGAATAGATTTACGGACACGATAGGCAGTGTTTATGTGGAAAATAAAATCCAGTGGTCGAGCAAATTCCGCTCGGTCGTGGCTCTGCGCGGAGACGACGCAAAATATATCGTCACCAGCTTGACTCCCACTTATTTGTCCCCCATCTTCGGCTCGGTCAACTTTGCGACGCTCAATTCCGGGTCGGCCACCAAGTTCCTGCCCAGCCCCAAAGCAAGTTTGATTTTCGGCCCGTGGGCCAAGACTGAGCTCTATGCCCAGGGCGGATTCAGCTTCCACAGCAACGACGCGCGTGGCTCAACGCAAAGGGAGCAACCGATTTCGCCGGACAGTCCTTTCCCCACGTCCAGCACCCCAATTACTCCCCTGGTCCAAACCAAAGGCGGGGAAATCGGCGTGCGCACTTCGGTCGTCCCACATCTGCAAAGCACCCTTGCGCTCTGGTATCTCCACAGTAACTCCGAACTGATGCAGGACGGCGATACCGGAGGCACGTCTGCTTCAGACCAGTCGAGCAACCGCTATGGCGTCGAATGGGCGAACTACTACACGCCAGTGGAACACGTGTCTTTTGACATTGACATTGCGGACTCCCGCGCTCAATTTACCCAGATAGACCCGGATGATGCGGCGTACACCGGCGTGGGTGGCAAGCTTGTGCAAGGCCCGGGTGGCAAGCTTGTGCCCGAAGCGGTTAAGGTGGTGATTTCATCGGGCGTCACACTGCACGATTACAAAAGCTTTTCGTCGAGTTTGCGCCTGCGTTACTTTGGTCCGCGCGATTTGACGTCCGACGGAATCAATCGCTCCAAGGCAACAGCGTTGCTCAACGCCGGGCTCGGCTATCAATTCAACAAGAAATGGGGCGTTTCGACCGAATTGTTGAATTTGCTGAACCGCAAAGATGACGACATCACCTACGCCTACGTCTCCCGAATAACGCCAACCGCCACTCCGGAATTCACAAACGTCTCCCACCCCACAGAACCGTTTCAGGTGCGATTCGGGTTGCACTACCGGTTCGAATAGCAGGGAGTTCACAGTTCCTTGGGCTTTGCGAAGGGCCACTCGCGCTTTCGCAGCGAAAGCAGCAGGAATGCCGCCACACCCACTCCGGCAAACAAGAGTCCACGGCCAACCAACGGAAGCTTATCCAACAGCACCAGCGAGAAGCCCGCCACGGTTACGAGCACGGGCAGCGGATACAGCCACATGCGGAAGGGACGGGGCTGAGTCGGATTGGCGATGCGCCACACCACGGCTCCCACCGCCTGCAGCAGGAAGAGCAGGAGGATACGAATCACCACCAGCGCCGAAACCAGATCGCGCAGTTGGAATACACAGAAGAGGCAGGCAAGTCCGCCGAGCAGCAACACGCTCGCCGTAGGAAAATGATCGCGGGGATGGACGCGCTGGAAGACCTTGAAGAAATTGCCATCGCGCGCCGCCGCAAAGGGAATTCGCGAGTATCCAGTGAGCAGCGAAAAGACCGAGGCGAAAGCGGTCCAGATCACCAGCAGCGCAACGACGGTGCCCGCCCAACGTCCGTAAACAAGCTCGGCAGCCTTGGCCACAACAAAATTCTGCGATGTGCTGCGAGCCATGGCGGCGATTTGCGGAGCGGGCATCACGCCCAGGACGCTGACGTTCATGGCGATGTAGAGGCACGCCACGGCGGCAATCGAGAGCAGCATCGAACGCGGGATGGTCTTGTGCGGATCGACGACCTCTTCGCCCAGGAAGCAGATGTTGTAGTAGCCCCAGTAATCGTAGAGGGCGATGAGCAGCGCGGCGGCAAAGGCTCCGCTGAATCCCGAGGATGGCATTGTGCTCCAACCCGGAGGAAACGCGATGGCTGAATTGAAATGCGAGAGCCCGAGATAGATTACAAACCCCAATGTGCCGAGTACGCCTACCCAGAGAAATTTCGAGATGCGTCCGATGCCGCTGATGCGCCGGTAAACCAGGAATGTTGCGCAGGCCGCCGTAAGCATTGCCAGCAAAGTTGCGCCGGAGAGTTCGACCACAAGATTCACCGTCCCCATCAGTGGGAAGCCAACGGTCGAACGCCAGAAGATTTTTCCCAGGGCAGGCGCGACGTAAGCGGCATAGCCAGCCAGTCCAATGCATCCGGTAGCCATGGAGACCGGGGCGCTGAATACCAGTTGAAAGACGAAGAGGAACGAGAGCAATCGGCCCATCTTGTGCGGCCCGTAAATTTCCTTCAAGTACTCATACGAGCCGCCCGCGCGGGGCATGGCCGCACCTAACTCGGCCCAGATTAATCCGTCGGAGAGTGCGAGCACGGCACCGGCAATCCAGCCATAAATTGCCTGCGGGCCATGCATGGCCGCGACCATCAATGGTAGCGTGGTGAACGGACCCACGCCGATCATGTCCACCATGTTCAGGGCCGTCGCGGGCCACAGGGTCAGTCCGCGTATGAGTCCGGGCTTGCCGCTTGTGGCAGATGAAGCGACGTTCTGTGGCGCGTTCTGCACTGCCTACGAATATATAGGGTGGCGCGGCGCAGACCCAAACTGGAGCGGCGGGGCCGTACGTGCTTCGCGCGCCCACTTACGCGGCTTGCTCCTCTTCCATTGCGGGCCTGATTGCATCTACACTCAAGCTCAGGATTCATCTGATTCCGTTTCGGAGAACCATGAAGAACTTGCTCGCGAACGTCGTGCGTATCAGTACCTTTTTCCTCCTGCTGACTGGCTTTGCTGTTGCGCAACCATCCGTTGCGCCCGCGCCGATTGCTGCGCCCACCGCACCGCCACGCGTGCTGATCGTGGTGGCGCATCCCGATGACGAGGTTTGCTTTGCCGCCACAGTGTATGAAATCACCCACAACCTGGGTGGTACGGTCGATCAACTGGTCGTCACCAATGGAGAGGGCGGTTATCGGTACTCGCTTCTGGCGGAATCGTATTACGGTATCGCGCTGACCGACGAAGCTGTCGGGCGCGCTGAACTGCCGGAGATTCGCAAGCGCGAACTGCTCGACGCGGGACGAATTCTGGGCATCACGAATAACTTCTTTCTGGATGAGCCCGACCTCCACTACACCCAGGACATCGAAGAGGTTCTCGGAATGCACTGGCATCCCGGTGTGGTGCTTCCGGCGATACAGAGGCGTATCGAGGGTGGAAACTACGATTTTGTTTTCGTACTTTTTCCCTCTCCTCAGACTCATGGCGGACACAAGGCCGCAACCATATCGGCGCTCAACGCCGTGCAGCAAATGGCAGGCCGCAAGCCGGTCGTACTAGGCTGCCAGAACGCCCGTGATGGCGCGCCCGCGCAGCCATCCTGGAAGGGATTCGAGAGCGCGAAGCATCCTTTCACCGTGCTGCCGCAGGTCTATTCGACCGACCGCAATGTGAAGTTCGGCTTCAGGGATGCGCTGAGCTACCAGGTGATCGTGAGCTGGATGATCGCCGCCCACAAATCGCAGGGAGCGTTCCAGTCGGGCCTGATTCGCGGCGACCGCGAAGAGTTCGCGATCCTGGAGAGTAGCGCCGCCGATGAGTCCGCCCGGACGGACGCGCTGTTCAAGGCGCTGGCCGAAAAAGCGCCGCACCCAAAGGGAATTCCCGCCCCGGCGCACTAAGGACGGCAGAAGAATCGATAGAAATTTATTTGCTTGCATCATGCAAGTAATTGTGTTATTTTTCATTTTGTGAAGAATAAGCCTCCCACGTCCGTTCTTGAAGTTGTTCCCGAAACCCAGGCGCAGGCTTGGTGGAACGAGCTTGAGCGGCTTTCCGCCGTGCTCGGGAGAGTCGGTCCAGACGAAATTTGCTGCGGAGGCCTGACCCAGCGCCAGTGCGCGATCCTGCGCATTTTGGCCGCTCGCGAAGGCGCGCGTCTCTCCGAACTCGCAAGCCACTCCTGCCTCAGCGCCAGCGCAATGAGCCGCTTTGTGGACAAGCTTGAAGAGCGGGGCTTGGTCGAACGCGTATGGGGAACGGGCTCCGATGGCCGAGCTGCCAGCGTAGCGATCACCAGCGCCGGACGCACTACCCGCCGCCAGTTGGACCGGCTCATGCTGCAGCGTTCCGCGCAGCTCGTAGCCGCCGTGCCGGAAGCCAAACGGAAAACCGTGTTAGAGGCGCTCCAGATTCTCAACCATGCATTGGAATCCAGCACGTGCTGCGGGCTCAATGAGCCAGTGGCCCGGCTGCCGGAAGAAGGAGATGAACGATGAAGGACTCGACAATTACGGAAGCGGTGAAAAGTCACTATGGCGCGGTCGCACGCGGGGAAGCCTGCGGATGCGGCGCTCCGGTAGCGGACGTAGCGCGTTCGCTGGGCTACAGCGATGCGGAGTTGGCGTTGGCCGGAGACGCTAATCTTGGATTGGGCTGTGGCAATCCGTTGGCGCTGACCCAGGTGCAACCCGGTATGACGGTGTTGGATCTCGGCTCCGGCGCGGGCTTTGACGCGTTTCTTGCCTGGGATCGCGTAGGCGCTTCGGGCCGCGTAATCGGCGTGGATATGACCGACGACATGCTTGAGCTGGCGAGGCAGAATGCGGCAAAACGCGGCGCAGCCAACGTGGAATTCCGCAAGGGACACATCGAGGAGCTGCCGGTAGATTCCGCGTCAGTGGATTACGTGATCAGCAATTGCGTGATCAACCTTTCGGCCAACAAGCCTGCCGTGTTCGCGGAGATTGCGCGCGTGCTCAAGCCCGGAGGCCGATTCGCGGTTAGCGACATTGTGCTGCTGCAGGCATTGCCGGAGGAGCTGATGCGGAGCGTGACTGCGTATGTCGGGTGCATCTCTGGAGCCAGTCTGTTATCCGATTATGTTTCGATGGCGCTCGCAGCCGGGCTGTCTGGATTGTCCATTCCGCAGATTGCGCACGGCCCCGACCTGGTGAAGATGCTTGCGCCCGATAGTGTTACGGGCCAGAGTTCCTGCTGCGGATCGACGATTTCGGTTGCATCGCTCAAGAGGCCAAACGACCTCGTGATGCAAGCTGCTGCGGCAGTCGCGTCAATCAAATTGCACGGACGGCGCTAGGGCAAATCCATGAAGACGTACCCTGGGTGCCCTACCCTTGTCCGCTGTCTTTGCGGACAGGGTGGGGTTCCGTTTTGCCCAGTGTAGGATGACTCTTGGAATTGCTCTGACCCGCGTCGTTACAGAGGTGAAGGTCGTTACTTCCCACCTTGTCCGCGCGAAAGCAGCGCGGCAAAGGTGGGGCCCCCGCCATATCTGATTTTTCTACCCTTGAGAACCGCTACGAGCGCAGATCGCCTTCGCCGGGGGCGAGAAACAGATTTTCTTCGAGTCCGTGCTGGCGCGTGTAGAGGTCGTAGTAGCGTCCGCCGAGCGCGAGTAATTGTGCGTGGGTGCCGTGCTCCACAATGCGCCCCTCTTCGACCACGAGAATCTGATCGGCGCGCCGGATGGTCGAGAGCCGATGCGCGATCACGAACGTAGTGCGTCCGCGCATGAGATAGGCGAGGCCGCTCTGAATGATTGCCTCCGACTCGGAGTCAAGGCTGGAAGTGGCTTCGTCAAGAATGAGGATGCGGGGATCGGCGAGGATGGCGCGGGCGATGGAAAGACGCTGCCGTTGACCTCCGCTGAGTTTGACGCCGCGCTCGCCAATGACGGTGTCATATCCGCGCTCAAAGCCCTTGGCGAACTCATCGACGCGCGCGATGCGGCAGGCTTCCAGAATCTGCTCCTCGCTGGCGTGGGGCCGCGAAAAGGCGACATTTTCGCGAATGGTTCCGTCGAAGAGGAAAGAGTCCTGCAGCACCACTCCAAGCTGGGTGCGATAGCTGTCAAGCCGCACGGCTGCGAGATTCGCGCCGTCCACCAGTACCTCGCCGCTTTGCGGTGAATGAAACGCCGCAAGCAACGAGATGATAGTCGATTTCCCCGAGCCCGAGGAGCCCACCAATGCGGTCAGGGTGCCGGGTGAGGCCAGGAAGCTGACCGAGTGCAGCACGGGTTTATCCGGCTTATATCCAAAAACCACGTCATGGAACTCGACCTCGCCATCAATCCTGTCGAGGCGCACAGTGCGTTTCGGATCCTCATCCTCGGGACGTTCGCTGAGAACCTCGCGGGTACGCTCCAACCCTGCCAGCGCCTCGGTGATCTGGGTGCCGATTCCAACCACTTGGAAGAGCGGCGCGGCGAGGTATCCGAGAAACATGATGTAGGTGATATAGCCACCGATGGTGAGCTTGTCCGCCAGAATCTGGCGTGAGCCCATGAACATCACAATCGCTCCCACCACGCCCATCAGCATGGCGGAGGAGAGGCCGAGCAGGGAAGATGCGGTGAGAGTCTTAAAGACGTTCTGCAGCAACCGGTCGAGTCCGATGGCGAAGACTTCGTGCTCGCGCGCTTCGGCGTGATAGCCCTTGACGACGCGTACGCCTCCCAGCGACTCGGTGAGGCGTCCAGTAACCTCGGCATTGATCTTGCCGCGTTCGCGAAAGATAGGCCGGATGGTCTTGAACGCCTTGCGGAGCGCGACACCGAAGACAAGCAGGAACCCGAAGGCGATGGCCGTCATGACCGGGCTGATGTGGACCAGGAATCCGAAGGCAATGACGGCCGTCAGCAGTCCGCCGGCAAAGTCGATCAAGCCGGTTCCGATCAGGTTACGCACGCCCTCCACATCGGTCATGATGCGTGAAACCAAGGTGCCGACCTTGGTCGAGTCGAAGTATTGCAACGGCAGGCGTCCGACGTGTTCCTGTACCCGGCTGCGCAACTCGGCAATGAGCCGCTGCGCGGCCTTGGAAAGCGTCTGGGTGAGCGCAAACGAGGTCAATCCCTGGATCAGGGTTGAGATAAGCACGGCGGCAACCAGAGGCATCAACAGGGAGGCGTGGCGTTTGCCAATCACGTCATCGACGAGGAATTTTGTCGATGCCGGGAGCACCAGTCCCGTGACGCGATTGATCACCATCAGGCCGAACCCGAGGGCTAATAGACGGCGTCGCGGACGCATCAGGGCCCAGACTTCAGGCAGGGCCTTGAATACGGAAATGGGAGGACCGACGTAAGGTTCGGAATTGGTTCTCAGATGCACGGCTCTATTGTCTCACCCACGAGCGTCTCAGGGGCTTCAAGCCAGATACGCAGGAGGCTTGGGAGACGAAAAAAGACCCGCCGAAGCGGGCCTTTGATGTTTCATGCACAGGGGTTACTTTGCAGCGCTCCCAGAACCCATGGCTTGTGAAACTCCCGGAGTATCCGGTTGCTCCGGGACTGTATCTGCAGGCTTGGAGTCGTCTTTCTTTGTCGTCTCCGCTGGCCCGAGACGCGTGAGGTGAGGGAATACCGGCGTCAGCTCGAAAGGCATCTTCTCGCGGGCGGTCAGCAGCGTGACAGGCTTGTTCTTGCTGATCTCGATACGGTTGTTCCAGGGATCGACGCGGATTCGGCCGCCGAGCGGAAGGGCTGCAATCTGGGTGACTTTCTTTGGTTCAAGCTTGGGAGCCGTGGCAGTTAGCTCCCTCATGCGGAGGTCGGGGCCAACGCCAGTTCTCAGCGAGTTGCCCATGTCCGAACGAATCAGGTGCGGCAGGGCTACGCGTCGCGCATCCACCTGGCGCAGGAACAGGCCAACTGTTTCCAGTTTGTCGCGATAGGGCGAGCTTTCCAGCAACAGGAGAGCCTTGGCGTCCGCTTCCTTTTCTTCAGCCAGCGTGCGGCTGAAATGCATCCGGCTTAGGAGCTGCTGATCGGAGACAATCGACCGGTCCTTGAAGGCGAAGGTTGTATCCGTGGGGTGGCCAAGGACAATGTGTGCGAGTTCATGGGACAGAATTGCCGCCAGCGACGCTTCGTCGGGCAAGACATCCAACATGCCCCGGCTGATGAAAATGGTATGCCCCACGCTGAAGCTCTCCAGCGGCGTGGTCAGCAGGACGCGGCAGCGAACTTCCGGTTGAATGTCGAGATTATTGGTAATTTCAAGGTTGTTCACTACCGTATTGAGAACCTTGTCCACTTCGCCGGTTCTTGCCAGCAGACCGCCGCGCTCCAGGCGCTCAATGACGTTATCTTCCGCCTGGCGCAGCCAGGCGCGTTGGGCAGCTACCGGTGCAAGATCCTGTGCTTTGTCGCTGTTATCCTTCACGTTGCTTGCGTCATCCACCAGGACTTCGGTGAATTCGTTCTCGGCGTGGCCCTTGCCTACGTTGTAGCCCCAGATGCGGGTTTCGGCCTTATAGCTTCCGTGATGAATCTTGGCTCCGGGAGTGTCACGGTCTTCGCTGTAGACATAGGCGGGAAGCCACACGCCGGGGAGCATATTCAGGCGCCAGGTGTCGAAGTGCATATATTGGCCTCGGGGGGAGCGCGAGAAGGTTCCGTTGAACCGGACGACGTTGAAGTCGCGGTCCTCAACCCAGACGCGTCCGACAAAGCGGCCCTCGCCGGAGTGAGCCTTCGGCGTTACGTCGATCACGATGCAGCGCAGATCGCCAAGGAATTCGCGGCCCTGGTAGTCGAATGTGTAGTGCGCGCGATCAAGTCCGCGCATATCCATCAGCATCATCCACGCGAAGCCTTGCGAGACAAACTCGGTCGTCAATTGCTTCTTGACGTTGTGCATCACGCGGCTCATGAATCCGGGTTCAGGATGGAACGAATACGCTTCCAGACCCTTCTTGAAGCCGACGCGAGTGAGAAAATATTGATCGCCGTAGGGCACCAATCCGAGTTCTTTGTCCGGTTGCATGGTCTGCAGGTAGGTTTCTACCAGCGGAGAATAGCTTCGGAGCGCCTTGGTATTTTCCGCTTCGCGGATCAGCACGCGATCCACCACGCGATCAAATGCAGCGTTCGCAGGAGCAGGAGCAGGAGCGGGCTCTGGTAGCCGTTTTGCTGCAAAGGCAGTGCTGGCGACTGCTAACACGATTCCCAACAGCAGGTAGTTCAGACTTCGTTGCATCATGATTCCTCGGTTAAATTCGCGTTAGGATAGCTGAAAAATTACGTGAAGGGTCGCGTTGGAGTCAACCGGGTGACCGTCTCGCATTGCCGGGCTGAATTTGAGGCCCTGCACTGCACGTCTTGCGGATTCATCCAAGCCGTATCCAAGTCCGCGCACCACGTTCAGGACGCGGATCTTCCCGTCCGCCGTGAATATCACATTCAGCAGAACCTCTCCCTCAACCTTACGAGCCCGAGCTTCGGGAGTGTATACGGGGTTCGGCTTACTTTGAATGGATACGGGAACTGAGACCGCCGGATTGCTCTTGACGTTTCGGCGAGCCTCCTCCGATTTTTGGGGTACTACTGGCGCTGGCGCGAATCCGGTAGACTGAATACGGCCCTGACCGGCATTTCCGCCGCGACCGCCGCCGCCCTGAACCGCGACACCGTTTCCGAATCCAGCGCTGGCAACTGTTCCGCGAGCGCCTGACTTGCCGCCGGTCCCATTTCCGTATCCGCCGCCTGAGGGAAGGTCAAACGACCCGGTCGCTGCGATGTTTGGCCGATTGCTGCCATTCGCGTTGACGGGTACTCCGTTCGGATCGCCAAACCCGCCGGTCTGAACCTTGCTGGGCGCGACGTGTTGCAGGGTGGGCGTGGCTGAGCTTCCACCGAAGGTATTGGTGGCAATAATTCTGCTGGCGGCTTTAGGTCCGGGGAGCGCGTTCAGTACCTTTGAATCGAACTTTGGCGTGGCAATCGTAATTTGTGGCTGCGCAATTTCGGCTACTTCCGGGGTCCGATGCACGCGCTGGGGTAGTTGAACCTGCAGTACCGGCGCGGAAATCTTCGGGGGAGCGGCTGTGACGTGGGCTGGCTCGATTCTCGGCACCGGGCGCAGCTTCACTGCTGCCAGCGGTTTCGCTCTTGGCGCCAAATCCAGCTCCGGAGCCACCAAGTCTATGTGCTGAACCTGTGATGGCACGATTGTGGGCGCGGTCATTGCGTAAACCACGAGAGCCACCACTGCGGTTGCCTGCACCATGTAGCTGGTCACGAACGATCCCCAGCGATGCTGCCGCGGAGCGATGTCGATACTCGTGAACAAAGGACTGCAATAGGTACTCATCCCATCCCCATTCTCTTTACCAAATCCGGATTGTCGCCAATGCAATCCGGCCGATAAACCCATACGCGAATGCGTGAGTTCACGTTGAGCGAAACCTGCGGCCTCTTTGGAATCTATAAAGAGTCCCAGAATTATATGTCGAAGCGCCCGGACGGACATACAGCGCTTCCCCTTAATAGTTACCCTAATTTGTCCGTGGCTCCAAAGAATGGCCGCAGAATATCCGGAGGAACTCAAATTACTATTGATTCTCAAGGATCATGCGTCCCTTGCCGTGCGAGGGTCAAGTTACCGGAGTTGTGCTGTTTGCTCCCGGGGGTCCTATTACTCTCCGATGATTTTGATCAGGACTCGCTTGTTCCGGCGGCCATCAAACTCCGCATAGAACACTCGCTGCCATGGTCCCAGGTCAAGCTTCCCGGCGGTTACCGGGACGATAACCTGGTGATGGACGAGCATCGATTTAAGGTGCGCGTCGCCGTTGGTTTCGCCGGTCTGGTGGTGCTTGTAACCGGGATCGCTTGGTGCCAACTTTTCGAGCCATTTCTCGATATCGTCAATCAATCCCTCCTCGTTGTCATTCACATAGACCCCGGCGGTTATGTGCATGGCGGAGACCAAAGCCAGACCCTCCTGGATCCCACTCTGGCGCACGGCTTTTTCTACCTGCGGAGTAATGTGAACATATTCATGCTCATGGCGAGTGTTAAAAGTCAGATATTCGGTATGCGATTTCATATCAGAAGAGTGTAAGTCAGAAATGGGAATCCAACTGCTCACAGGTATAATTCCACGCAATGACCGAACAGGAAGAACTTCGACTGCTGCGTGAACAGGTTGCCCGGCTTACCGAGCGCGTATGGCGTCTTGAAGCCGGAGGGGTTCACGCTGGGCAGTCCGCCGCCCCGTCCGAGGGATCCGCTCCCGGACCCGCGCCCGTGGCACAGGTTTCGGAAGCTCCGATCAGCGTTCCGGCTCCGCAGCATCCGGGTTTCCATGCCCCGGAGTTTCGAAGCCAGCCAGTGAACCTGCAGGCTGAATCCCTTGAACGCCGGATTGGTTCACAGTGGCTCAACCGCATAGGAGTAGTTGCCGTACTGGTCGGAGTTTCCTATTTTCTAAAACTTGCCTTCGATAATGGATGGGTTGGCCCCGGTCTGCGGGTGCTGATCGGATGCATCGCAGGCGTGGGACTCTGCTGGTGGAGCGAGCGCTTCCGCCGTCCCAACTCGCTGGGGTTTTCCTATTCGCTGAAGGCGCTGGGCGTCGGCGTTCTCTACCTTTCGCTGTGGGCCTCCTTTCAGCTCTATCACCTGCTTCCGGGCGCGATTGCCTTTCTTGCGATGATTGTGGTGACGGCGGCAACGGCTGGACTCGCAATTGTCCAGGATGCCGAGTTACTCGCCGGACTCGCCCTGCTCGGCGGGTTGGTGACTCCGGTGCTTTGCAGCACCCACGAGAACCACGAGGCAGCGCTGTTCTGCTACCTGCTGCTGCTCTCGCTTGGAGCTTTTGTTCTGCAGCGCGTGAAGCCCTGGCCACGCATCCTGCTCGGCGCGTTTGTGGGCACTTGTCTGCTGGGTGCTGCTTGGTTTAATAGCTACTATAGCGACGATCAATTTGCCGAATCGCTGTTGTTTTTCACCCTGCTGTTTGCTCTCTTCGCGGTAGCCCCGCTCTACGCCTTGCTTGAACCGGAGCGTGACCGCCCCACCCGGCAGACTGGATTGCTGCTTGCCATCCTGAACGCCGCTGCGTATTTTACGGCCGTATATTCGCAGCTGGAGACCGCTGCGGTATCCTTGGAATTGCGCGCCTCGGCCTATGCCTTGGGACTGGCCGTGGTGTACGCCGCGCTTGCGGTGGCCCTTGAACGCAGAGTTTCGGAGCGGCCCGGGATCGAGCGACTGCTGCCCATTGCACACTACGGCCTTGCCGTTTCGTTTCTTACCATCGGCATCGCACTCAAGCTGCATCAGCACTGGATCACCCTGGCATGGCTTGCTGAAGGTGCGCTGCTCTTCTGGGCCGGGGCCAGCACTTCACGCCCCAGGCTGAAGCTGTTTGCGTCCGTGGTTTTTGGCTTGGGAATGCTGCGCCTTCTCGCGTTCGATCTGGTGCAATGGGGAGTGCAATCAGCCATCTTCAACCCGCGTTTTGCGGCCTTCGCGGCCGCCGTCGGAGGGCTGCTCTGGATGATTCATCTCGACCACGGCTCCTCGAATCGCGAGCCTGCAGGCCCTTGCCTTGCCATTGCCGCGATCCTGGTAAACCTGCTGGCTTTGCTTGCCCTTTGCCTGGAGATTCACGATACGTTCTCAACTCTCCTGCGAGGAACGGTGTTTGATCCCAGGAACCCGGCCTCTTACAACGTGGCGCAAGCGAGGCATGGCTTGGTCATTGTCCGCAGCTTCTCCTATTCCGCTCTGATCATGCTCTATGGCGCGGGCCTGATGTGGATGGGCTTTGCCCGCAAGTCGGCAGTGCTGCGCTGGCAGGCGATTGTCCTCATTGCGGTAACGGTGCTCAAGGTGTTTCTGTTTGACGTTTCCTCTCTCGATCATGGCTGGCGCGTTCTCAGCTTCATCATTCTCGGTGCGCTGCTACTTGCGGTTTCCTACGCCTACCAGCGTGACTGGCTCGGCTTGCAGCACTCTCACTCGGAGTGAGCCACGTTCGCCGATTTCAGATAAGCGGCGAGTCATTATCTACAATTCATGAGTGATCTGATTTGGCTGGCTCCCGCATCCAAGCGCAATATGAGTTAGCGCTGTTCTCTCGCATGGCTCGTACCTTGTGATTGATTCGACAGCAAAAGAAAAAGCCTCGCGGAATGCGAGGCTTTTCAGCCGTCCAATGGTTCAGGGTCTCCGAGTTTACTCACTCGGGCTGAAAATTACCGGTAATCGCAAGCAGCCGAGGTCGACGGAGTATCGGGAGTGCAGACGTACTCGTTATCCTCGGATTTTGCCTCGTGCTTCTTCTTCCCTTTCGATTCGCTCCGCTTCGACTGGCTCGACGTATCGGTTGACTGCTGTGAGCTCATCGCCCCCGGCTGTGCATGCTGTTCAGCCTGCATCTCGTCCTGCTGGGTCGCCGGCTGTTCACTCTGGGGATCAACTTGTACGCTTGTCAGCGGCGGCGTGCCGGAATCCGTGCTCTGCGGATTCAAGGCCATGCTGGTGCCGGCAAATGATAGGACGACCGCAAGCAAAGCCGCGGCGATACTCGCTTGTTTCGTGATGGTGTATTGGCTCCGAATTCGGTTCATCGATTTATCTCCTTTTTGTGCTGCAACTACCACTAAGACGAAGGAAGAGAGCGATTTGAACCATGAATAGAATGTATCGCGATCATAACGGGCGGTTATGGGAGGCCATATGCCGATGGGAATCATGGGGTTAACAACGCAAAAGGCGCGGATTCGAGATCCGCGCCTAGGTGTAAATTTCTTGTCTTAGTTCTCCATCTCTGAAATCCACTCAGGCGGTTTCAGAATCTCCCTTGGCTTTGGGCCGTCAGCCGGACCTACAATGCCGTCGCGCTCCATCAAATCGATCAGGTGCGCTGCGCGTCCGTAGCCAATGCGGAGCCTGCGTTGAAGCAGGGAAGTAGAGGCCTTGCCGAATTCGAAGACCAGGCGCACTGCATCGTTGAAGAGCGGATCGTTATCTCCGGCATCCTGCTCCAATCCGTCGTCGTCCTTCATGCTGTTGCCGTCTTCCACGGGAGCGGAGAGGAAGCCATTTTCGTATTGCGCGGTGGCTTGCGCCTTCCAGAACTCGACGGTTGCGGCAATTTCTTTTTCGGCCACCAGCGGAGCGTGTACTCGCAACACGCGCGACGAGCCACTGGGCAGGTAGAGCATATCGCCGCGTCCCAGCAGCGACTCGGCCCCGTTGGCATCGAGAATCGTGCGCGAATCAATCTTGGTAGCGACGCGGAATGACATGCGCGCAGGGAAGTTTGCCTTGATGAGGCCCGTGATCACGTCGACCGAGGGCCGCTGGGTGGCAAGGATCAGGTGAATACCGATGGCGCGCGCCATCTGCGCCAAACGGGTGATCGACTCCTCGACGTTTGCGCCATCCACCATCATCAGGTCGGCCAGTTCGTCCACGATGATGACGATATAGGGGAGCGGCTTTTCCTCCGAGCCATCCTCGAAGAGCGATGGCGTGTAACCCTCTTCAAAGAGCCGGTTGTACTGGTCTATGTTGCGCACGCCTTTTTGCGCCAGCAGCTTCAATCGGCGCTCCATCTCGCGCACTGCATTGCGCAAGGCGTTGCTGGCCAGCTTTGGTTCGCTGATGATCGGCGTATAGAGATGAGGCACGCCGTCGTAGTTGGTCAACTCCACGCGCTTCGGGTCCACCAGGATCAAGCGCACCTGATCGGGCGTGCTCTTGTAGAGCATGGCCATGATGAAGGCATTGATTGCCACCGACTTGCCGCTGCCGGTCGATCCCGCGATGAGCAGATGCGGCATGTTATTCATCTCGGTGACCATGAGGCGGCCGTTGATGTCTTTGCCGAGGGCAATCGTAAGCTTTGATTTCGAGGCCGAGAATTCAGGGCTCTCCACCACTTCGCGCAGCCAGATGGTTTCGCGCTTTTCATTCGGGACCTGGATGCCGACGGTCGATTTTCCAGCGACGCGCTCAATCAGGATGCTCTCGGCGCGCATGGCGAGGCAGAGGTCGTCCTGCAGTCCGACAATGCGGCTGTACTTGATTCCTGCCTCGGGCTTGAACTCGAAGGTAGTCACCACGGGGCCGGGATTGATTTGCACCACCGTGCCGAGCACTCCGAACTCACCGCACTTCTGCGTGAGGGTCTGCGCCAATTCCTTCAGTTCCTGCTCGTCGTAGGCCTGTCGCGCCTCGGGACGATGCAGCAGCGTGCTTGACGGCAGCTTCCACGAACCCTGCTGTTTCGGCAGGCTGGTGCGTGCCTGGGTCGCGCGTGCAACGTCTGCCCGCATGCCAATCGTGATCGGCCCGCCCGCTCCTGAAGCCGAAAGCAAAGCGCCGTTCCGTGCAGCTCGCTCGGCGGCCTCGGCCTCCATGCGCTCGATACCGGAGAGTTCTCGTTCTTCGCTGCGGAGCATTGGCGGGCGATAAGGCGGCTGCACCTCACGAGACCCTTGCGCCGGTTCCGGGAACGCAGGTTCGTCCTCGATTTCCGTTATGGCTGGCCCGGCTTGCAGTGAAGCAACGCTTGAAACGGGGATCTGGACAGCAGATTTTTTCGCGGCAATTTTCGCTTGATCTGCACGCTCCCGTTTCTCGCGCATAAGCTGCTTTTTCTCCAGCAACTTCAGTTCGTGAGCCTTCGCGCGGCGCTCCCGCCAGTCATGGATGCGATCACGCAGGGCGTAGAAAAACGTGAAGCGAGTCCGTGACCAGAGCCGGAGGCTACTGAGGGAAAATGCCGTGGACAGGTAAAGCGCCGCCGCAATCGCCGTGAGAGCGACAATGTAGGCTCCAACGAAATTCAGGTAATGCACCAGCAGATCGCCCACCAGGCGGCCCAACAGGCCCTCGACCGGGATGGCGCGTGCCAGCCGCATGGGCCAGGGCAACAGCGCCAGCAGGGCGCTTGCAAACGTCAGCAACCCAACCGACCCAGCGGCTTTCACCACCGGATTCTCCACGGGGTGCGTCCGCAACCAGCGTACCGCCAAGAAGAACAGCATCACCGGGAGCAGGAAGGCCACCACCCCCAAGCCCTGCAGGATGAGGTCCGACGAATAGGAGCCTACCAACCCAATCCAGTTGTGAGTAGTTCGCCCGTCGGAGGCAATTCCAACCGTGTCGAGCGAGCGGTCCAGCGGTGAATAGGAAGCAAGGGCCAGCGCCATCAGCACGGCCACCATCAGCAGCAGAATGCCGATCAGCTCATTGAGCCTCTTGCTTTGCGTAGGTACAAACAATCTGGAGAGAACCGTCATAATGGCGTGCAGAACCGCGACCGGACACACAAACACTAGCTCGCGCTATTCGCGCTTTCACTGTCCGATCAACGCCAGAGCGTGTTTATTATGACCTAATCCGGCTGGAAAAAGCAGCCGAATCAGGCAGCGCAGGTTGATGAGAAGGATTCGCCCCCGGTTTACCCGATGGCTACTTAATGGCCCACCAGAGTACCGCGAGGCCCACCACGATCCGATAAACGGCAAAGGGGACGAAGCCGCGCGTGCGCACCCAATTCATGAACCACGCCACGACGCCGTAGGCCACGATGAAGCTGACCACAAAACCGAT
>Ga0302320_10003949_pt1 | contig 33961 bp, 27 predicted proteins | sample Bog_T0_3_FD_202130 | JGI IMG/M metagenome (GOLD analysis project Ga0302320, IMG submission 202130) | Peat permafrost microbial communities from Stordalen Mire near Abisko, Sweden - Bog_T0_3 | ecosystem: Environmental > Terrestrial > Soil > Wetlands > Peat | place: Sweden: Abisko, Stordalen Mire... | reverse complement strand
CTTCCAAACTCAACTTCTCTGCCTGGTGCACGCTGACGTTCACTTCCCAGCATGACTAACCCTTCAGGCTCATCTTGTGTTGGAATCAGTTCCGCGCTTCAGGCTCATCTTGTATTGGAAAAGAGTCCCCCAACCCAGCATCCAAAATCCGGGTTAAACTAGATTTAGCACCATGGCCCTCCACCACCCCATCCCGGCACTCCTCTAGCGGCGCCCGGCGCCAATACCTGCACTTTGCCCGTTCCAAATCTCTATCTCTATTTCAAGACCTAAGTCCGCGGAGCGGCAAAACACCAAGACCCCGGAGGGGCCAGGAGTTTCAGAAATGCTTGATCGTTTAGAACAAATGGAACACCGCTACGAAGAGCTCTCCGCCCAGCTCTCCCTGCCTGAAATCGTCAACGACCGCGAAAAGTATCAGCAGGCCGGCAAAGCCCTCAGCGACCTCGAAACCCCGGTCATGAAGTTCCGCGAACTCAAGCAGGTTCGCCAGTCGCTGGCTGAAGCCCGCGCCATGCTCGCCGACCCCGATATGCGCGCAATGGCCGAGGAAGAGATCGCCTCCCTCGCCTCCCGCGAGCCCATCCTCGAAGAGGAGATCAAGCTTCTGCTCCTGCCCAAGGACCCCAACGACGACAAGAACGTCATCCTTGAAATCCGAGCCGGCACCGGTGGCGACGAAGCCTCCCTCTTTGCCGCCGAGATCTTCCGCATGTATCAGCGCTTCGCTGAGCAGCACAAGTGGAAGATCGAAGTCCTCTCCACCTCCGAGTCCGGCGTCGGCGGATTCAAAGAGGTCATCGCCATCATTGAAGGCAACCGCGTCTACTCCCAGATGAAGTGGGAGAGCGGCGTCCATCGCGTCCAGCGCGTCCCCGCTACTGAGACCCAGGGCCGCGTCCACACCTCCGCCGTCACCGTTGCCGTACTCCCTGAAGCCGAAGAAGTCGACGTCAGAATCGAAGCCAAAGACATCCGAATCGACACCTTCTGCTCCTCCGGCCCCGGTGGCCAATCCGTCAACACCACCTACTCCGCCGTCCGCATCACTCACATCCCCACCAACACCGTCGTCAGTTGCCAGGACGAGAAATCGCAGATAAAGAATCGCGAGAAAGGCATGCGCGTCCTCCGCTCCCGCCTCTATGAAATGGAAATGGCTAAGCAGAATGCCGAATTTGCCCGGGCCCGCAAGCAGCAGGTCGGCTCCGGCGACCGCTCTGAGAAAGTCCGCACCTACAACTTCCCCCAGAACCGCCTCACCGACCACCGCATCGGCCTGACGCTTCATCAATTGGACCTCATCATGGAAGGCCGCCTTCAGCCCATCGTCGATGCCCTCATCACCCACGACCAGGCCGAGCAGTTGAAGTCCGACTCCAGCCAGGCCGCCTGAGGCGCAATCCCATGAAGCCGGCTTCGCTGTGCCAACCCAAGGTTCGCGGCCTCATTGCCGAAGGGGAGTATGTCCTCGCAAAAGGTCCATTCCCTCAGCGCGCTCGACTCGACGCGGAGACCCTGCTGCTGCATCTCCTCCAGCAAAACCATCCCGAGAGAAACCGAGCCTGGCTCATCGCCCATTGGGATCATTCGGCCAACCACGCCACGGAGTTCCGTGCCCTCATCGGCCGCCGCCTCGCTGGCGAACCCATCCAGTACATCCTCGGCGAAACCGAGTTTTACGGCATCCCCCTCCACGTCTCCCCCGCCGTCCTCATCCCCCGCCCCGAAACCGAGCACCTCGTCGAAAAAGTCATCCACTGGGCCAAAAGCCAATCCGCCCGCCTCCCCGCCCCGCGCATTCTTGACGTCGGCACAGGCTCCGGCGCCATCGCTATTGCCCTCGCCCACCAATTGCCCCACGCCGCCGTCACCGCTATTGACATCTCCGCCCCCGCCCTCGCCCTCGCCGCGAACAACGCAACCCGCAACATGGTTGCCATCCGCTTTCTCCACGGCGACCTCCTCGCTCCCGTCGCCCACGAGCAATTCGACATCGTCGCCTCCAACCCGCCCTACATCCCCACTGCCGATCGCTCCTCGCTCTCCGTCGAAATCCGCGACCACGAGCCCGCCGTCGCCCTTTTTGCTGACCCCGGCCCCGATTCCGATGGCCTCGAAATCTACCGCCGCCTCATCCCCGCCGCCTTCCGCGCCCTCACCCCCGGCGGTCTCATTGCTCTTGAAATCGGCTACGCCCAGTCCCCCGCCCTCACCGCCCTGCTCACCCAATCCGGCTTCCAAAACATCGAGTTCCTCCCTGACCTCCAGGCCATCCCGCGCGTCGCCTGCGCCGTCAAGCCCCAAGCCTCCCTGACCTCCTCAGATTCGTTCGCTCCTCCAATCCCACCACGTCCTGAGAGCAATCCCGCTCAGACAATCAAGCTTGTTGAGTTCTATAACTGCATCAACTCGCCCGCGAATCACGGTCCGAGTTCAGGTTCACGCGCGCTCCCCAGGTAGTTTCCATGCTCTGGGGAAGACAGCCCAATCCATGGAACGAATCAATCGTTCATTCTTTCTCAATTCACCCTAAAATCCGCGCCGAGGAGCCACGAATCGTCCAAATTCGGAGGATTGAAATCCCGCATGATTATCCATTTCTGCCGCCTTTTCATTTCGCCCACTGTCGCGTACTATCGGCTAAGCACGAAGCTTTTTGTGACCCCGTGTCCTTCCCCAAGGAGCACATAAATTGATCGACTTTCTCATCGGCCTGGCGTTTGTCCTCATGGTTGTCGCTCCCGCCATCGTCGCTTCCATGCAGAAAGAAAAGTCCGATGATCGTGGCACGGATGATCGCCCTCAGAATTAACTGACTCTTCAACTCCAGGCATCTCTCCGCAAATTATCCCAGCGGCCCATGCACCAGGCGGAGGATCTGTCTCTTCGCCAAAAACATCACCAGAAAATTCCAGTTCTTGTCCCGCTTCTCTTACTCCGCCCGCCCCGTCTTAGTCAGCTCTCGATAAAATCCCAGATCCACGCCCTGCAGCGTCTTGCTGATGTACGCAATCTGCCCATAGTGCAATCCAAAATGCTCCACCACCTGGTAAACCGCGTCCAGCCCGCTCACGTGGTATCCCTGAATCTCATACTGCGCCACCAGTTCAGCCTCGGTCAGCCGCCCCAGCACCGTCGCCCCCTGTTCCATCGTCGCGCCCAGCAGCTCCAGCAGCGCGCCCGCAGCCATCCCGTCCCGTGCCTCGAATTCTGCGGGCCGGTTCCGCTTGTCTTCCGCCTTGCTGAATGAAGCAACAAGCCACTGCCCCACATTCCCGCTCAAATGCAACACCAGATTCCCAATGCTGTTGCTCGCCTCGTTCGGCCGCCACCAGATCTGCTCCTCGCTCAGCGGCTCCACGCAAGCCCGCAGACGCGGCCAATACTGCCCCAGCAGCTTCGTCCGGCTGAACTCAAGAAACAGCCCGCTCAACTCCGCATTCATCCCGCTCATCTCCTGTTCTCCTCAGCCCGCACGCGATAGCTCCCCGAACCAACCTCCATCTCAACCCGGCCGCCCTCAACCCTCACCGACACCACGCCAGCCGCCTTCGCCGCCTCCACTCCGTTCACCGTCACCGCGCCCGCAGCCACCTCAATCGTCGCCTCCGTATTCACCGGAACACCGAACTCATACTCCGTCTCCGCCGCTCCGCGCCGCCAGTTGCTCTCCACCACCCCCAGCGCCGAATCGTAACGCGTCCTCACCCACGCCACCTTGCCCACCACCGCCGGCCGCAGCACCAGCCGCCGCGCGTCTGGCCGCGCATCCTGCCGCGTCAAATCCATCTCCAGCCCGCCCAGCCCGCGATAAAACCACTCCTCCGCATGACCCAGCATCGAGTGGTCCAGCGAACTCCGCGGGTTCGCATCCCACGCCTCGGTCAGCGATGTCGCCCCCTGCGCAAGCTGGTACCCATAGCTCGGCGTATCCGTCCGCTCCAGCATGTCCAGCAGCACATCCGACCGCCCGTTGCTCAGCAGCGCATCCACCACGTAGTGATAACCAATGTCCCCCGCCGTGACGTGATTGTTGTGGGCGCGAATGTCCTCGATCAGCGCCTCCAGCACCGCCCCGCGTTCTCCCTCCGGAACCAACCCAATCGAGAGCGGCATCGCCTGCGCCGTCTGGCTGCCCTTGTCATAGCGGTGCCGCGCCGCATCAAAAAACCACGCATTAAACTTCTCCCGCACCGCCTCCGCCTGCCGCGCATAGCTCAAGCTGTCGCTGCTCTTGCCCAGCAACGCCGCCGTCCGCTCCAGCACCTTCAAGTCCTGGTACTCTATCGCCGTCGCCGTCAGTCCCGGCGTCGTCAGCTTTGATACCCCCGGTTCGCCCGGCCCAATGTCGTACCAGTCCCCCAACCCATACGCGATAATCCCATCCTTCGCCCGCGTCGCCAGGTAGGCCACGTACCGCTGCATCACCTCGTAGTTCGTCTCCAGCAGTCGAGGGTTGCCGCTGCGCTGGTACACATACCACGGAGCCAGCACCGCCGCGCTGCTCCACTCCGGCGAGTCGTCAAACATCCCCCACTGCGGCTGGAACAGCACATATTGCGGCGCAATCTCCGCAATCCTGCCCACCGCCGGCCCCTCCGTCGCCTGCGTGTCGGCAATGTTGCGCGCCGTCGCCGCATACAGCCCCGCAAAATCAAAGTCGTAGAGCATTGAGGGCGCAAGCAGGTGCGCCTCTTCCAGCCACCCCAGCTTCTCCCGGTGCGGACAATCCGTAAACAGGCTCACCGCGTTGTTTTCAATCGCCCGCAAAATCAGCGCGTGGATCCGGTTCAGCAGATCGTCCGACGAAGCAAAGCTGCCCACCTGCGCTGACGACGAATGCACCGCCGCCCCCATCAGGCTCACCAGCTTCGCTTTATGCGCCGCGCCCGCGCCCTCCACCTGCACGTAGCGGAATCCGTAATAGCTGAACCGCGGATGCCATCTCTCCACGCCCTTGCCGCTCAGCGTATAAGCAAACCACTGCGGCCCACCCCCCGCGCTCTGTTGTGAAACCGTTCCGTCCGCGTTCAGCATCTCCCCAGGAATCAGCTTTACCACCGCCCCCGCCGAACCACTGACTCGAATCTCCGGCCAGCCCGCAAAGTTCTGCCCCAAGTCATATACCGTCACCTCCGGCTTCGGCCGCATCACCTTTACCGGCGCGTACCGGTGCATCACGTTCACCGGCGGTGCAACCTCCGGCCGCAGCGTCCCTCCCGGTCCACCCACAACCTTCACCGCGCTCCACTCCGCGTCGTCAAACCCCGCCCGGTCCCAGCCCGTCCGCTCCCGCCGCGCATCGTAGTCCTCGCCGCCATACGTCGACGAGAATGTAATCGGCCCCGCCCGCGTCTTCCAGCTTCCATCGCTCTCCACATCCATCGTTTGCCCGTCGGCAAACTCCACATGCAGTTGCAAAGTCAGCTTCGGCTCGCCATAGCTGCCCACAAACTTCGTATACCGCCCCGGCGTATCCAGCACGCGGTACATCCCATTGCCCAGCAGCACCCCCAGCGCATTCTCGCCCGGCCTCAGCATCGCTGAAATCTCATAGCTGTCGTAGTAAACCGTCTTGCGATACTCGCTCCACCCCGGCGTCAGCTCCTCGCTGCTCACCTTACTGCCGTTCACCCGCAGCTCATCCTGCCCCAGCCCCGCCACATACAACATCGCCCGCTTCACCGGCTTCCCCAACAGAAAGCTCTTGCGAAAAAGCGGCATCGCCCCGCTCTTTTCTTCCGCCGCCGCAATCCACGCCGCGTGCCAAACCGGCGCCTCGCTCCAGTGCGCTGCCGCGCTCCAACCGCTCGCCTGTCCCTGCTCGTCCCAAACCCTCACCCGCCACGCATACGCGTGCCCGGCCTTCAACTCCGGCCCGCCATACGCCACTCCCCCAGTCACGGCGCTCTCCACCTTGCCGCTATCCCAGATCGCCGTCCCAAACCCCGCAGCCCCTTCGGCAACTTCAATCTGGTAAGCCGTCTGCCTCACCCCATGCAGAGCCGGGGCCGCAGCCTTCAATCTCCATGAGAACTGCGGCGCGCCGTCGGCAACAGCCAGCGGCTCGCTCTCAAGATCGCAGCGTAAATGTGAGGGTGTGACCAAGTGGGAAACAGCAGCGGAGCCGGCAGCGACCGCACGCAGACCCGTGCCCAGCAGCAGGGCCATCGAAGTCATCAGGCAGCAGGCGCGCCCTCGTCCAGACGCACGCAGAAGATTCATCGCAGAAGGAAACATAGGCTCGGTAATACATCACCGGAGCCCCCCGAAGCAAACTTCAACTCGGCAGCCTATCGCTCCGCCGCCTCGCTGATTCGCATGTGGTAGTTGAACACCAGCAGCACCAGGATCCCGAACACCATCGACAACAACGCCACCGGCGCGCCATACGGATACCCTTCCGTCAGCGCAAACCGGATCAGAATGATCGACACCACAAATGCCGCGTTGCGGAAGACAGTTTCGTAGTGCCCTGAAACCACCAGCGAAAGAATCAGGATCAGCACATCCGTAAAAATCATCGCTGTGAACAGGTCGTTATAAAACGTTGTCGCCGGCTCAATTGCCGCCTGCCCAGTCGCCAGTGAGCGCACAGCCGCCATCGCAAATGCGCCCAGGCTGCTCGCTGCCAGCCCCACCAGCAGCGCGGCCAGCCCCACCGCCACCACCTTCTTGCGGGCAACAAAACGCAGCCGGTCCGGTGAAGCTGTATGGCTTTCCGTCGGATGAACCCCATGCCTGGCCACGTGCTGAAAGATCGCCACCATCAGGTACATCAAAAAACCCGACCACATGTCCAGAACCACCGGCAGCGCTTCCATCGTCAGCTTGTGCTGCGTCACCATTTCGCTGGCTTCGGCAATATCCTTGAACACTTCCCTGATAAAGATCAGCGAAACAATCTCGAACTGGTTGGCAATCGACCGCGTCGTTGACTCCGGCAGCGCCGCAATCAGCGTCAGCACCTCATAGAACAGGATGAAGTTGAACGGCGTCGAAATCGCCGTTAAATAATTCTGCCCAATCCCCGCAATCAGTGCCGGAGGCGTCGGCAGTGTCCGCGCCAGAAAAATCAACCCCAGGTGAATCGCAAACCCGGCAATGCTCAGCCGGATCGCCAGGTGCTTCAACACCGCCATGTGGCTCTCTGAAAACACCAGGTCGTGCAGCGCCTCAAGCCACCGCCAGAAGCGGGTGAAAGCGCTGTCAGGCATCGCATTCGATTCGTTTTTCGCGGTCGTCATGATTTCTCAGGTAGGGGAATGGTTGAGCCGCTAGATTACCAGAACCCTCCCGCCCTCCTCCGCCAAATCCATCGCCCGCACCCACGAATTCCGCATTGCCCAATCCCCTCCACCGGCATAGAATTCCCCCTGAAATCGTTTTCAAAAAAGGACCAATCCATGCGCATCTCTGCTCCACTCGCCACAACCCTCCTTGCCTTGGCTTCTCTCGCCGCCTTTCCACAACCTCCCTCCAAGAAGTTGGCCCCACCGCAGGCGCCGAAGGCGCGGTTGGCCCCACCGCAGGTGGCGCAGGGGGCGAAGGTAGCACTCACCCCTCCTATGGGATGGAACAGTTGGAACTTCTTCTTCGGCAAAGTCACTGACCAGGACATCCGTGGCGCAGCCGACCAGATCGTCGCCACGGGCATGAAAGATGCCGGCTACACCTACGTCAACATCGACGACACCTGGGAAGGCGAGCGCGACGCCAACGGCGTCCTCCACACCAACTCCAAATTCCCTGACATGAAAGCCCTCGCCGACTACGTTCACTCCAAGGGCCTCAAAATCGGCATCTACTCCGGCCCCGGCCCCAGAACCTGCGCCGGTTACGCGGGCTCTCTCGGCCACGAAGAGCAGGACGCCCAGCTCTATGCCTCCTGGGGCATCGACTATCTCAAATACGACCTGTGCAGCTTTCGCGAAGAGGTGATGGAGAAGCAAGCCCCCAACGACAAGGCTGAGCAGATGCGCATCATGCAGGCCGCCTACGCCAAGATGGGCAAAGCCCTCAAGGCCACCGGCCGCCCCATCGTTTACTCCTTCTGTCAGTACGGCTGGGACGCGCCCTGGGAGTGGGCGCCTGCGATCGGCGGCAACCTCTGGCGCACCACCGACGACGTCTCGCCCAATTGGGACCGAATCGCCGTCATCGGCTTCAGCCAGGCAGGTCTTGAGCGCTATGCCGGTCCCGGCCATTGGAACGATCCCGATATGCTCGAGGTCGGCAACGGCAAGCTCACGCTGGCCGAAAACCGTGCCCATTTCTCGCTCTGGGCCATCCTCGCCGCGCCGCTCTTGGCGGGGAACGATCTCCCTCATATGACTCCAGAAGTGAAGGCAGTCCTCACTAATCGCGACGTCATTGCCATCGATCAGGACAAGCTCGGCCGCCAGGGCTCCCGCGGCTACGCTGAAGGCGAAGTTGAAGTCTGGACCCGTCCTCTCTCCGGCGGCGCCAAAGCCATCGCCATCTTCAACACCGCCTACAACGGCCGCTTCGCCTCCCATCCCTTCCACCTGAGCCTCGCCCGCCTCGGCCTCCACGGCCCCCTCCAGGCCAAAGACCTCTGGACCGGCCAGCCCATCACCCTCACTGACAACATGCCGATTGAGATTGCCAAGCACGATGTCCTTCTCGTCCGCATCCCCGCCCCAAAATAAAATCCCACACACAACCCGGGTAGGTGGGTTCAAGTTTCAAGTGCAGGCGCCCCATCCTTCCGCGCCGTCTGCGGAAGGGTGGGATACCTCAACCTCAAGCTCTCCCTTTCTCACCCCACCACCATCGTCCCGTGCCCCATCTGCAGCTTTATCGCGGTTGGGTGCGATACCCAACTCTCACCTAGTACTACAGTTGTATTTGCTGCTTTTCGGGAGAGAAGGGCAAAGACCCGGGCCTAAAGGCCCCGGAATTTCGCCCTCTTTCAGGGGGTTGAAACCCCCTGCTGCCTCCGGATTTTCCGATCTACAGCTGTAGTACTAACGCCCTTTATTTTATTGCGCTTTTCGGCACGACTGAAGTCGTGCCCTGACACTTCCTGCTTCTCCGGATGCATTTTTCTGCAAGCTGTCAAGGCGTTCCCTTACGCATTTCTTGCCGGAGTTGAGTTTCTTGCGGAGTTGAGTTTTTCCGAAAGCTGTAAAACCCTGCTGACTTCGGAGTTTCCGATCTGCGAGTGTTGTATTAAGTTCTTGCGGAATCCAACGGAGGTTTCGTTCATCTGAGAGAATAGTGAAAGTGAATCGAGAGCTCAGTTTTCTTCCCCGGCATGGGGGAGTGTTGGTTTTTGCGGTTCTGGCGCTGGCCGGAGCGGCGGCGGTGTGCGCGCAGGCGCCGAACCCGAGTTCGGCCGCGAATCCGTTTTATGGCAGCGTGACGCTGCGGCCGGCGGTGGACGCGACGCTGCAACTGTCACTGGACGACGCGGTGCGGCGGGGACTCGAGAACAACCTGGGATTGAAGGAAGCCGAGAACGGCGAGAAGGACATCAAGGCGCAAAAGCTTGAGGCGCTTCAGAACTTTTTGCCGACGATTAACCTGACGGGTTCAACGGGATTCTTTCAGCACAATCTGGCGGCGCTGGGGTTTGGGCCGGGAGCGTTTGCGGCGATTGCGAAGGAGTTTCCGGGGGGATTGCCGGGGCTGAAGGAGATTACGAAAGACGACCTGACGCAGGGTCAGATTCAGTATGAACAGATGCTGTTTTCAGGGCCGGTGATTGCGGCCTGGCGGGGGGCGCGGGCAGCGGAGCAGGCGGCGCATTTTGCGAGGATGAGCGCGCGGGGCGAGGTGGTGCAGCAGGTGGCTACGGCTTATCTGCACGCGATTGCAGCGGCCAGCGAAGTGGATAACGCGAACGCGCTTGAGAGTGAAGACGAGCTGCTGCTGAGCCATGTGCACGCGGCGCACGCGGCGGGGACGGCGGCAAATCTGGACGAACTGCGGGCGAAGGTGCAGTTGCAGGCGCAGCAACAGGCGCTGATCGGGGCGAAGAACGCGCTGGAGAAGGACCTGATTCTGCTGAAGCGGGAGACGGGGATCGATCCGGGGCAGAAGATTGCGCTGACAGATGCGGCGCCCTATAGCGAACTGGCGGCGCAGACGCCGGAGGAAGTGCGGGCGGTTGCGTATAAGAACCGGCAGGATTACCAGAACTTGCAGAACCAGTTGGTTGAACTGAAGGCGGTGCATTCCGTGTATCGCAGCCAGCGGTTGCCCAGCCTGAGCTTTGGCGGGTACTACGGGGTGAGCTTGGTGAACGGGGCGGGCGCGCACGGGAACTTTGTGGCGCAGGGATCGCTGAGCATGCCGCTGTTCCGCGAGGCGCGGCTGCGCGGGGATGTGGATGCGGCGAAGGCGAATGTAGACGCCGTGGCGGCCGAGCTTGAAGATTTGCGGTCGCACATTGACGAGCAGGTTCGCTCGGCGCTGCTGGACGTGGGGGCGGCGACCAAGCTGGTGGAGGTGGGCCGGTCGAATGTGGAACTGGCGACGCGGGCGCTGGCCGACGAGACGGACCGGGTGAACGCTGGGGTGGACGATAATCTGCCGCTGGTGGCGGCGCAGGCGACGCTGGCCGCGGCGCAAAGCAACCTGGTGGAGAGCCTTTACCAGTGCAATGTGGCGAAGCTGGCGCTGGCGCGGTCGGCGGGGGTGCTGGAGACGCAGTACCGGGAATACCTGGGGCGGTAGGGCCTTTCAGGTATCCAAGGCGCAAAAAACGCAGAAAGCTCAATATGGCACCTTTGCTGCGGCGGGGTACGCGCGTCTTTTGCGTGCTTGAATCGCCAGCTTTGGCCGGTGTTGGCTGCTTGCCCCAGTCAATTTTGTACCAGTTATCGATCCATGGGCATGCGGCGGCTTGCAGCCGCGTAGAGTAGAAGTAAGGGATATTTGAGACTTATGTCGAGAACTTTGCGAATCAAGTATTACGTGGAACCGGATGCGGGTGCGCTGGCGCGGCGTGCGGCGCAGTACTTTGTGGAGATGGCCGGGGAAGCAGTGGAGGCGCGCGGGCGGGTGCGGATTGCGATCAGTGGCGGGTCGACGCCGAGCGCGGCTTTCAAGTTGCTGGGGGATGCCAATGAGCCATGGCGGGCGCGGATGCCGTGGGGCAAGCTGGATATTTACTGGGTGGATGAGCGGCCGGTTGGCCCCGATGCCCCGGAGAGCAACTACCGCATGACGCGAGAGGCGCTGCTGGACCATGTTCCGCTGCAAGCGGATCAGATTCACCGGATTGCGGGGGAGCTGGAGCCGGAGGTAGCGGCGGCGCGGTATGAGGCCGAGTTGCGCAACAGCTTCAGGCTGGAAGGCGCGGAGATGCCCCGGTTTGACCTGGTGGCGCTGGGGATGGGCGAGGACGGGCATACGGCATCGCTGTTCCCTGAGACCGCCGGGCTGCACGAGACGGGGCGGCTGGCGATTGCCAACCATGTTCCCCAGAAAGACACCTGGAGGGTGACGCTGACGTGGCCGGTGATCAACCGGGCGAGCTCAGTGTTCTTCCTGGTCGCTGGCGCGGATAAAGCTATTGTTTTGAAGGAAGTATTGACTGGGCCGTGGGATCCGGAGCATCTGCCGAGCCAGTTGATTTGGCCTGCAAGCGGTATACTTACCTTGATTTTGGATGAGGCTTCTGCCGCCCTTTTACCCGCGACGGATGGGGAAGGCTGTGGGGTTTTGGAGAGGGAACGATGATTCTGGCGGGCGACGTAGGCGGCACCAAGGTCCACCTGGCGCTGTATGAGTTTATCGATGGCAAGCTCAAGTACTCGCGGGACCAGAAGTTTTCAGCCAAGGAGTACTCCGGGCTGGAAGCGATTGTGAAGGAGTTTCTGGGCGCGGAGACGGCGACGGCGGCGTGTTTTGGCGTGCCGGGGCCGGTGCGGGACGGGCGGCTGCGGCTGACCAACCTGCCGTGGACGCTGGATAGCCGGGAGCTGTCAACGAACCTGGGGATTGGGCACGTGTTCCTGATTAACGACCTGGAGGCAAACGGCTACGGCGTGGCCGAGTTGGCTCCGGACCAGATTTATACGCTGAGCGAGGGAGACGTGAGCCAGGTGGGGAACCGGGCGTTGCTGGCAGCCGGGACCGGGCTGGGTGAGGCGATCCTGATCTGGAACGGACACAGCCATGTTCCCTTTCCATCCGAGGGCGGACACGCGGATTTTGCTCCGCGCAATGAAGACGAGATTGACCTGCTGCGGTATTTGAAGCAGAAGTACAACGGGCGCATCAGCTTTGAGCGCGTTGTGAGCGGGATGGGGCTGACGAATGTGTACGAGTTTTTGCGCGAAGTGCGGGGGATGGACGAGCCGAACTGGCTGGCGGCGCAGATTGCCGCGGCAGACGACCCGAACTCAGTGATTACCGAGATGGCGCTGGCGGCCAAGAGCGAGATCTGCGAGAAGGCGCTGGACATGTTTGTTTCAGCGTACGGGGCCGAGGCGGGGAACATGGCGCTGAAGATTCTCTCCGTGGGCGGGGTTTACATTGGCGGAGGGATTGCGCCGCGGATTCTGGAAAAGCTGAAGGATGGAACCTTCCTGAAGGCATTCACGGACAAGGGACGGCTGAGCCAGCTGCTGATCAACATGCCGGTGCGGATTATTCTGGAAAGCCGCGCGGCGCTGATGGGGGCTGCGGCTTGCGCCGAGGCGCGGGCAGCGGAGCTGAGCGGGGTTTCTCCGCGGGCGGCTTCAGTGAAGAGCTGAGCGGGTTGATTGAGTAGAAGCGGGAAGGGCCAGCCGATGGAGGCTGGCCTTTTTGCGTTTGGCTGGAACCAAAGCTGCGCGAGGCCTTGCGCGATGGCCTCTGGTTTGTACGAAGCGGCAGGAATACGCAGGTCACCGCCGCGACGCCGAAAGGATCGTGATGATGGTTCCGCCGTGGAAGACCTGACCGAGGCCTGCCGTGGAGAGTGAGCAGCTAAAGTGCGGGAGGGTGTATACTCTTGCCGAATTTTGAGTCCGGAGGAGTTGCGATGTGAACCGGCAAAGCAGGCGCGCGGTTAGCAGATGGACGAGGCCAGGGAGGAAGAAAGTGATGCTGCGAGAATTGTTTGGAGTTCAACCCGACTTCCGCTTGAGCGGGACGAGATTCACCAGCATTGCCGCCCTTTGCCTCGGCCTGGTGTTTGCATCGGGGACACCGGCGCGGTCGCAGGAAGCGGCGGCAACGCCCGATAGCGCCACGTTGGCTTACACCACCTTCGAGGTCCCGGGGGCGGGCACGGGCGAGAATCAGGGAACCGCCGCCCTCTCCATCAACGCATCAGGGGAGATTACGGGGATTTACATCGACGCGAATGGCCTTCTCCACGGCTTCCTGCGCCCAGCCAGTGGCAGCCCGATCACCGCCTTCGACGTTCAGGTCTCCGGACTGGGGAAGGTTCTTGCAACGATCCCCACTGCCATCAATACGGCTGGAGAGATTACGGGATCCTATGCCGACGGCAACGGTGTGTATCACGGCTTCCTACGCGCCGCCAATGGCACCTTCACTTTCTTCGACGCTCGGAATGCCGGCACGACCGAGCATCGGGGAACCTATCCAATAGCGATCAACGCAGTGGGGATTGTAGCGGGAACTTACACCGATGATAGCGCTGTGTATCACGGATTTGTACGCGCCGGCGACGGCACGATTACCCCCGTCGACGTTTCCGGTGAGGGAACGGCGCCGTATAGCGATCAAGGCACCTTCGCCGACTGCATCGACACGGCAGGAGATGTCGCGGGCTTTTACAACGATGCGGACGGCGTCTCCCACGGCTTTGTGCGCGCCCCCGGCACTGGCGCGATCACCACGTTCGACGATCCGTATGCCGGTGGAGGCCATTCGAAACTGGCTGTGGGAACCAACCCCACCGGCATCGACACGGCGGAAGATATTGCGGGAACCTACACGGATGTAAACGGCGCGCGCCACGGCTTTCTGCGCGCCGCCAATGGCGCCATCACCACCATCGATGTTCCGGGCGCTGCTGTGGGGACTTACGATACGACCTTCCCCTTCGGCATCAACACGGTGGGGGCAATCACGGGCGCCTACGCCAACGCAAGCGGCGTGCACGGGTTCGTGCGCGCCGTCAACGCCACATTCACAACCCTCGACGCTCCGGGAGCGGGCCTGAGCTCGTGTACGTCCAAGGGCATCAGCAGCATCGTCTGCGGCACAGTCGGCGTCGCCGTCAACACCGCGGGAGTGGTCGCGGGAACTTACGTCGACGCCGACGCCGTGCTGCACGGCTTCGTGTACTCCCCTGCCGCGCCGCCCCCGGTCCCGACCACAACTTCGCTCGCGTCCTCGCTGAACCCGTCGGTCTATCTGGAGCCGGTGACCTTTAGCGCGAAGGTGACTTCCAGCAATGGTGCGCCGCCGAATTTAGAGGATGTAAAGTTCTATGGCGGGGCGGCCTATATAGGAACGGGGACCCTGGGCGGCGGTTCGGCCAGCACCACGACCACGGTCCTGCCGGTGGGCAAGGACTCGATTACGGCATCCTACGCGGGTGACGGCACCTTCGGCGGGAGCACGTCTGCGGCGCTCAGCCAGGTGGTCAACAAGGCCAACTCCTTCACAGCTCTCACCGCGAATCCGAACCCCTCCAGCTTCGTCCAGTCGGTCACGCTCAAGGCCACAGTCACCGGGCAGTTCGGCGGCACGCCCAGTGGAACGGTGACGTTCAGCAACGGAACCAAGAAAATAGGGACGGCCACGCTGAGCAAGGGAGCCGCAAGCCTTTCAACCGCTACACTGCCGGTGGGCGCCGATTCCATCACCGCCGTCTACAGCGGCGACACCAACTTCGGCGCCAGCACCTCGAATACCGTCAAGCAAATGGTCAATCAAGCCTCAACCACCACAACGCTCACGTCGTCGCTGAATCCCTCCAAGTCCGGGCAGTCGGTGACATTCACTGCCACCGTCACCGGGCAGTTCGGCGGTTCGCCCTCCGGTTCGGTGGCGTTTAAAAATGGAACCAAGCTTCTGAAAACAGTGACCCTGATCAGCGGCGTAGCCACGTACACCACCACGACGCTGACCTCCGGCACGCACAGCATCACGGCGGCTTACAGCGGAGATACGAACTTCAAGGTCAGTTCGGCTTCGCTGTCGCAGAAGGTGAATTAGAGCGAATCACCAGTTTTCGCGGTGTTTCAATTGGCGCTTTTACTTCCACGTCAGCGACGAGGAGCTATCGCTGGGGTGGTCGCGGTCGCAGCGCGTCATCGCCGCAGCGCGGAGCCGACGGATTCAATGGTGGCGTGAAAGAAGAAGGGACCCAGGCCCACGGTGAAGAGCCAGCAGCCATAGAGGGCGTGTTCAAAGCTGGAGGCGGCCAGCGAGGCGGTTTCAGCGTAGCGCAGGGCAAACAACAGGCCGCCGGCAAAGGTGAGGGAAACGGCCACCCAGTTATGGAAGATGATGTGGAGAAACGCGAAGGCGGCGGCGCTGGCGAAGATCATGGTCCACTTGGAAGGGAAAAGGCTGGTGTAGCGCTGGAAGAAGAAGGCGCGGTAAAGCAGCCCCTGCGGATAGACCGACAAGACCGGATAGGCCACCATCACCAACATCCAGAAGAGCGGATGCTCGCGCACCAGGCTCCACTGAAGCTGGGGCGCAAAGCGGCGCACGGCCAGCCACAGGGCCAACGCCGAAATCGTAAAGAAGATCAGAATGACGCCCAGGCAGGCGGGCAGTTTTGCCGCGTTCCACAGTTGCGCGCGGCGGAAGCGGGGATCGCGCAGCAACTGAGCCAAGGCATAAGCGGAAACTAACCATAAGAGCGGCAGCGGCGGCGCCTGCAAGGGCGAGAAACGGTAAGCCAAAGGCAGAGCGATAAACAGCAACACGAACTCGGCAAGCAGCGCGCTACGCGACATGGAGAGCCACACCCTCTGCTCAGCATAATCTTTACCGCAGCCGGAATGGCTGGGGAGTCGCGAATCCTCTGCGCTGCGCACTGTGAGTGAGCGGCTATTCTATTGAGACAGTTGGAGCGGCCGCATGAGATTCTTTTCCACCCTTGGGAATGAGCGCTACACCTTGGCCAGCTTGTGTGCCCGGGCGCGCCGGTTTCGGCTGACCGGGTTTGCGCTGAAGCTGGATCTGCTGAAGGAAGGTTGAACCGTATGAGGCGTCGGGTGGAATGGATTGTTGTGGTGGCGCTGGCGGGGTTTGTGGGCGTGTATGTGGGGGATTGGGCGGTGTACAAGCTGCGCGGGTCGCCCCACGGGACGGTGACGGTGAGCCGCATGCTTACGGTTCCACTGAAGGGCAACAAGACGGAGTTCGACTACCAGGGTTCGTCGGACGTGCCATGCTCGGTTTCGCTGTTTCCGCAGGGCGGGCAAAGCCCCTGCTGGCGGCTGCGGCGGCATCCTATCCAGACCACGAATCTGTAAATCGGGAGTTTCCTGGGGAAAAGGGAGATTTGGGTAAGGCTGCTCACATGGGCGGGTGATGCAGGTCACGCCGGAGCGGTTCAGGCGTGGATAGCATCGTAGAATCTCGCAGTGTCGCCGAGGCCCGATGTATAGCCGCACCCAAAACGACAACGGCACATACAATACGCGCTGCCTGTATTGCTTCATGACGATTGCTTCGTCGGTGGAGTCGCCGCAGGAACTGGCCAAGGTGGAGACGCGGCATATTTGCCCGGAGCGGGCATTAAATGAGCTGCTGGAGAAGGAAAAGGCGATCGAAGGGCAGGCGCAGGTGAACTAGGCGGCTGACTGCGTAGCGTTGTGCCTTGAAGTGTTGGTTTCCCCCAACGAACGGCTCAGGTCGTATGCCCCCTCATTTGGAATCGCACCGGAGGATTGGGCAGAGATGCAAACTCCGGATACCTTCCTTGGCCTCAGCGGGACTGGGTGGACTGGGGTCGCTTCGATCATCAGTGCTCTGTCGATCGTGGCCCTTGTAATGTATAACCAGTCTTACCTAACGGCCGCAGTTCAGGGAATCAAAGCCCAGCTGTTGGGCATCGAAGCAGGCCTGTTTTCGGCGTGTCCGGTCCTGACGCTTCGGAAGGAGCACGATGGGCGCTTCAGTGTCTACAATTGCGGCCAAGGACCAGCCTTGATGGCGCAGTGGGCCTACGGAGAATCGGCTCCGGAGTCCACCGTTGAGGACAGGCTTGACGACAACATAATCCCAGCTGGCGACTTCCGGCCAATAAACCTTGACTTGGATCGCGCCAGAAGCACCGGACTACTCCTGTTTGCCTATAGTGTCACAAACGATCAGTCATTCACGACGATTAAGTGGCCGAGGACGGGCGGCGAGAGGTACGTACATTTTGGGATCTACAGAGGCAAACTTCCTGTTCCCAAATAACCTAGGCAATCTGAGGCTGCCGACGGTCGCTGGGCGATTAGTTGCTGCAGTATTGTCGCCTACCCGGCAATTATTTCGGGGAAAACAGAATTGCCGCTGATGGCGCCGCACAGAATTAGCACAAGAAATCTCAGCGTTAATTTCAGAGCGTTCATGTTGTTGAGCTTGGACCCCTTCGAGAGGTGGGGACCCTAGCTTTGTGGGAGAGCGGGCGGCCCAAGGCCTGGAGTCTTCTCCATTCGATTGGATTCTCGCAATGGGATTTCCTCTATTGCAAACGGGCGACGTCGCGGAGTTGGCGGGCGGTGGCTTCAAGGAAGGTTTCGAGGCTGGTTTCGGGCGGGATTTGAAGGCCTGACTTTGCTTGTAGGGCGGAGGCGATGCGCTGGGCGAGGAGATGGCGCGTGGGCAGGGTCATGTCGAGGCGGCGGGCAAAGAAGCCTTCCAGGACCTCAAGGTCGGCGGCGTTGAGGCGGGCGATGCCGTCGGCGGGCAGGGTGACGGCGAAGTGCGGTTCGGGAATCAGGGTGGTGGGAGCAAAGACGTTGGCGGTGAAGGTGCGGCCGCCGGCGTCGGCCCAGAGCGGGGCTTCCTGGGGACGGGCGCGGACGACGAGGGTTCCGGCGGCCAGATCGCCGAGGCGCTGGTGGCGGCGGGTGCAGAAGACGGCGATGATGCCGACGACGTAGAAGAAGGGGATCTGGTCAACGTAACGGATGAGGTTGCGGGCCATGGATTCAAAGAGGCCGATAGCGCGGCCTGAGGATTGGATGACGCGAATGCGGGCGATGTGCTTGCCGGGGGTTTGGCCGTTCCAGAAGGCCTCAAAGAGGGTGAAGTAACCCCAGTTGAGCAGGAAGAAGAGGAAAACCTGGGCGGCGATGACCCACTGGGCGGTGATTTTGGAGTAGGCGAAGATGCCGGGGAGGACGACGGCGAAGACGATGGAGATGAGGGCGAAGCCGGCAAACCAGATGAGGTAGTCGAGGAGCAGGGCGATGAAGCGGCTGCCGATGCCGGCCAGGGGCATTTCAATATCGACCAGCTCGGGCGTGGCGATGGCGAAGCGGTCTGGGTTAAGCTGATCACGACCGGGCGGGCCGGATTCGAGGCGCATGGCGCAGATCCTCTCAAACCAGTGGATAGCAAAGCGGCGGCCACACTGGGACCGGCTGACGAGCCTGCTGGCGCAGGCCGATGAGGGCGGCCCGCGGAAGCTGAAGCGGGACGAGTTGCAGGAGATGGCGCTGCTCTACCGGCAGGTGGCCGCCGATCTCTCTGTGCTGCGGCAGGACGCGACGGCGCGCAGCTATGCGGAACATGTGAACCAGTTGCTGGCCCGGGCGCACCCGCTGATCTACTCGGGTCGAAAGACGAGCCTGATGACACTCTACCGCTTTCTGCGGGACGAGTATCCGGCGATCTTTCAGCAGCAGGCGGGGTATGTGGCGGCGGCAGCGGCGGTGACGGTGGCGTGGGGGCTGCTGGGCGCGGCCATGACCACGGCGCGACCGGAGTTCATGCGGCACTTTGTGGGGCCGCAGATGATTGCCACGATGGAGCGGCACGAGATGTGGACGCACTCGATTGTGGGGATTGCGCCGATGGCGACCAGCCAGATTATGACCAACAACCTGACGGTGAGCTTTGTGACCTTTGCGGGAGGGATTGCGTTCGGGCTGGGGACGTTTTTCTATCTGTTTATCAATGGCATGATGCTGGGGGTGATTGCGGCGGCGTGCCACCAGTATGGAATGTCGGTGGCGCTGTGGAGCTTTGTGGCGGGGCATGGGTCGCTGGAGCTGCCGGCGATTTTGATTGCGGGGGGCGCGGGGTTCCGGCTGGGGCATTCCATGCTTTTTCCGGGTGAGCTGCTGTGGCGAGACTCAGTAGCGCGCGGGGGGATTGAGGCGACGCGGCTGGTTTCCGGCATCATCCCCATGCTGGTGATCGCCGGTTGCCTGGAAGGCTTCTTTTCGCCTTCGCAGGCGCCGGTTTGGCTGAAGTTTACGGTGGGGGGACTGCTGTTTTCGCTGCTGCTGGTTTGGTTGTTGAAGCCGGTGAAGGGCCAATCCAAGCGAGCATCGCTCGGTGTGGAATAGGCAGCGCCGAGTGCTCCTGAATGGGAGCAGAACGCTGGAAGAAGCCTTAGCAGGGGCTGAAGCCCAAATCTATATTTGCGGCTTTTCGGCACGACTGAAGTCGTGCCCTGTTACAAAGCGCCCCCAGAATTGGGTTTTCCCGCAAGGTGTGAAGTCGTTCCCTCTTACACGCCCGGTGAAATTGTGTTCAGCTGCTGAAGCTTGCCTCAATCGTTTCTTCATTGGACGGAGATGGATTGGATTTGCGGGGGTGGGCCGGCGGCGGGTGAGAATTCGAGGACGTTGGTTGCGCCGGGGCGGTCGAGTTGGGACTGGATGGTGACGAAGGCTGGGGTGGGTCCGGTGGGCGGGAAGGCGATGCGCGTGGCGATGCGGCCGTTGACGCGGAGTTCGGCGAGACGGGTGGTTTTGGCGGGATTGGCGTAGACGACTTGAACGCGGGCCATGGAGTGCGCTGCGGCGACTTGGGTGAAGGTGGCGAGCTGGTTGGGGCTGGGGGCTGGCTTATAGGTGGTGAATTTTGCCTCGGCTCCGTGGATGAGGAGCAGGGCGGCGTCGCCGGGTTCAACCGTGGCTGAGTAAGAGGCGGGGAAGCTGCCGAGAGATTTGTCGGGCCAGAGATCTTTTATGGTGACGGGGACGGCGGCGGTGAGGTTGAGATCGCTGAAGCGGGCGGTGATGGATGCCGCTGCTGCGGTGCGGTTGAGGAGGAGGACGGCACGGTCGCCCGATTTCGCGAGGGGCTTGGACCAGACCTGGAGGCCGGGGGCTGGCTCGGCCACTTTGACGGCCTGGAGGCCGAGCGGGTCCTGGTTGATGGCGAGGACGTCGGGGTTGGTGAGCAGCGAGAGGGTGGCGGGGGTGAGTTCGGTTAGGTCGGCGCCGATGAGGAGAGGCGACGCGGAGATGGCCCAAAGGCTCATGTGGACGCGGTTTTCGGCATCGGAGAGGCCGGACATGCCGGCGACCATCATGTCGAGATCGTTGTAGTAGCCGGTGTGTTGGGCTTCAGGGTGATTGCCCTGGTCGAACTCGCGGAAGACCTCTTTAAGTTCGGCGCGGCGGGAGGCGTTTTTGGTGCCGGCGACGATGGGGGCAACGATGTCTCCGCCGGTGCGCCAGATATCGGCGGTGACGCCGCCGACGCCAGGGGCCCAGGTCCAGGGGCTACGCGCTCCCCAGTTGCAGATGGAGTAATAGAGGCGGTGGCCGGTGATGGACTGGGCACGGGCGATGGCGCGGGCGATCTCAGCGTATTGCACGGCGGGGTCGAGGTTCTCTTTGTCGCCGCCGCACCAGTCGACCTTGACGTAGTCGAATCCCCAGCGGGCGAACTGGAGAAAGTCCTGCTCGTAGTGGTTCTCGGCGCCCTCGTTGGGATAGCCGGGGCCGAGATCGGGGCCGACGGTGCCGCAGCCGTCTTGGCCGGCGTCGGTGTAGGTGCCGGCTTTGAGTCCTTGGGCATGAATGAAGCGGACGATGTTGGCCATGTCGCCGGGTTTTTCGCCGGAGGCTAGGGCGGGCCAGGCTTTGGGGTCGACGACGATGTTGCCTTCGGCATCGCGATCGCCGAGCCACCAGCCTTCATCGATGTTGATGTAGCGGTAGCCGGCCTTGGCCATGCCGGTGGAGACCATGGCTTTGGCCTGGGCGATGGTGATGTCTGAATTGATGGTGTTGGAGAAGCTGTTCCAGGAGGACCAGCCCATGGGCGGCAAGGGGATGGTTGCCGGGCGCTGGGCGGGGAGAAGAGCGGGGAACAAAGCGAGGGCGGTGAGAGTGAGGAATGCGAAGCGACGAGCGGGTGCGAATTTTGATTTCGGAGAGTTTCCCATGGTCTTCCTCGATGTTTGGCTGCGATCAAGCTTTCGCTGTGTTGTTTCGTTTGCTGTTCCCGCAGTTCATTCAAGAACACCCGCAGATCCTTCGCTCACCACCCCCAAGCTGAAAAGCGCTACGGGCCCCGTACGATCAGGATGACAGCAAGTCTTAAGTTGTGAACTTCTGGGACAAGCCACTAGACCTTGATGAAGATCCTCTTGCGATAGAGGACCCATACGGGGATGAAGCAGAAGGCGGCGAAGGAGACCGAGTAAGAGAACGCGGCCCAGCCGGGGTCGGGAATGTGGGCGCAGACGTGGTCGAAGTACCAGGCGAGCGCGTCTGTGCGCTGGCCGTTGGCGGTGAAGGGCAGGTTGAAGAGCGCGCTGGGAACCAGCTCACTGAACATGTAAGCCACGATAGCATTGGAGCCGAAGACCAGCCACGGGTAAGCGAGGCCCTTGCTCTGGCCCTTGCCCCAGCCATGCTGCTCAATGGCCCACCAGGCGAGGGTGAGAACGGCGAGGGACCAGCCGGCGGCGACGAGGACAAAGGTGCTGGTCCAGAGGTTTTTGTTGAGCGGGAAACTGAGGGACCAGAGGTAGCCCACGGCGAGGCAGCCAATGGAGCCGACGGCGAGGCCCAGGGTTTTGGCTTTCACGTCCCGCTGGCTGCGCATCCACAGGCCGGCGAGCAGGCCGAGCAGAGCGGTGCCGATGGCGGGCAGGTCGCTGAGCAGGCCTTCGGGGTCGTGGCGATTGTGGGCCGGGGCATCGAGATAGAGGTGATAGGGCATGATGTGGCGGTCAAGCCAGCTGGTGAGGTTGAGGGTCTGGTCCATGAAGGGGAAGTCGCGGCCGGGGAAGCCCGCGCCGGGGATGGGGACCCAGCGGAGCAGGATCCAGTAGCCGACGAGGGCGACGAAGAGGGCGGCGATTTTGGTGCTGACGCGCTGGTCCCAGAGGTAGAAGAGGCCGACGACGAGGTAGCAGACGGCGATGCGCTGGAGCACGCCGTAGACGCGCAGGTGTTCGAGGGCGAAGAAGGGGAAGTTATTGACCACGATGCCGAAGAGGAAGAGGATGACGGCGCGCTGGACGGTGTGACGGGCGAGCTGGGCTCGGGTTGCGCCACGGGCCAGGCGGGACTGAAAGGCGAAGACGATGGATGCGCCAACGACAAAGACAAAGGTGGGAAAGACCAGGTCAGTGGGGGTGAGGCCGTTCCAGACGGCGTGGTTCATGAAATGCCAGGAGCCGGGGCCACCATTGTTGTTGACCATGATCATGAACATGAGGGTGATGCCGCGCAGCACGTCGAGCGAGAGCAGGCGGTTGATGGGCTTTGGGGCAAGAGCGGGGTTGGTCATTGCGGTTCAGTTCTCCGGGAAAGGCCAATGCGGGTTCGCCCATACGGTACGCGCCTGGGGTGGGGTTCGCCAAGTGGGAAGAGCGGGCAGGGGCGGGTGAGACTACACAGGTTTGGCGTTAATGCCGTACACTTCCCCTTCAGGGAAACTCGACAAATACATCTCAGGAATTGATGGAGGCGATCCGTGCCAGAATTTCAGCCATTTGTGCCCGCCGGCGACAACCGTCCGGAATTTACTTTACGCGCCGTTTTGCTGGGGTCGTTCTTCGGCATCATGTTTGGGGCCGTGACGGTGTATGTGGGCCTGCGGGCCGGGTTGACGGTGGCCGCTTCCATTCCCATCGCGGTGCTGTCCATCAGCATTCTGCGTGCCTTTGGCCGGTCGTCGATTCTCGAGAACATCATCGTCCAGACCACGGGCAACGCCGGGCAGTCCATCGCCGCGGGCGTCATCTTTACGCTGCCGGCGCTGATCTTTCTCGGCTTTGACCTCGAGTACTCGCGCATCTTCATGCTGGCGCTGATCGGCGGCTTTCTCGGCGTGCTGTTCATGGTGCCGCTGCGCAAGCAGCTCATCGTGGACGAGCACGAGAACCTGAAGTTTCCTGAGGGCACGGCCTGCGCCGACGTCCTGATTGCCGGCGAGAAGGGCGGCTCATTCGCCAGCCGAGTCTTCTTCGGCCTCGGCCTGGGCGCGGCCTACACCTTCTTCCAGAACGAGAACCTGTTTGGCGCATGGCCCGGCACGCCGGAGTTTCAGCCCGACTTCGGCCCGCAGCATGTCCTCAAAGGTTCTTCCATCAAGGCCGACGCGACCCCTGAGTATCTGGGCGTGGGCTACATCATCGGGCCCAAGGTGGCCGGCATCATCTTTGCCGGCGGCGTTTTTTCGTGGCTGGTGCTCATGCCGCTCATCTACTTCTTCGGCAAAGAAGTGGGGCATCCGATTTATCCCGGCACGCTGCCGGTTTCGCAGATGGGGCCAAGCCAGTTGTGGTCCACCTACATCCGGCCCATGGGCGCCGGAGCGGTTGCGGCGGCAGGCCTGATTACGCTCTTCAAAACCCTCCCCACCATCATCAGCGCCCTCAGCTCCGGCTTCAAACACATGCGCGGCGGCGCAGCGTCGGTGGAAAAGCCAATCCGCACCGAGACCGATTTTTCCATGACCACGGCGGTCGTCGGCTCGGTGCTGCTCATCATCCTCATGTTCTGCTTCCTGGTCTTCAAGCCGGTTCCGGGGGCGTTTGTGGGCGTGTGGGCCAACCTGGCGGCTTCCATCCTGATCGTGTTTTTCGGATTCCTGTTTGTTACCGTCAGCTCGCGGATCGTGGGCTTGATCGGCAGCTCGGCGAACCCCATCTCCGGCATGACCATCGCCACGCTGATGGCCACCTCGGCCATCTTCCTGGTGAAGGGCTGGACGGCCCCTGCCTTTGGCGCGCTGGCCATCACCATCGGCGGCGTGGTCTGCATCGCCTCAGCCGAGGCTGGCGACACGTCCCAGGATCTGAAGACCGGCTATCTCGTCGGTTCAACGCCGCGCTTGCAGCGGTTCGCGTTCCTGATCGGCATCGTGGTTTCCACGGTGGCCATCGGCTTCACGCTCAAGCTGATGAACGAGGGGCTGACGGAGTTCCACGCCGCGCCGCAGGCATGGAACATTGCTGCGCCGCACCAGGGCGTGAACGTGCAGGCCGACACCACCAGCCTCCACGAGCAGTTCCCGGTGATCGGCGCCGACAAGACGACGACCATTCACCACAAAAGCGAATACGTTGTGCTGAATGCCCTCGGCTCGCCCGAGCTGGCCGACGGCAAATATCTCTACTCGCCCACGACGGGCGAGATTGAGGTGCAGTGGATCTCGGGCATCGGCAGCGAGAAGGCGGCCGCGCCGCAGGCCCGGCTGATGGCCACGGTCATCAGCGGCATCCTCAGCCAGAAGCTGCCGTGGGGGCTGGTGCTGCTGGGCGTTTTCGTCGTCATCGCCGTCGAGCTGCTCGGCATCCGTTCCCTCTCCTTCGCCGTAGGCGCGTATCTCTCCATCGGCACCACACTCGCCATCTTTACCGGCGGCGTGGTCCGCTGGATGGTGGACTCGGCCGTCAAGAAGGCCGGCGGCGACGCGAACGCGGAGGGGGATGTTTCGCCGGGTTCGCTGTACGCTTCAGGACTGATTGCGGCGGGCGGCATTATCGGGCTGCTGGGCGTGGCGCTGAAGCTGTATGAGACAACGTTTGGCAAGGAAGACCCGATCGCGCTGCCAAGAACGTTCCTGTATCACGACTGGGTTTCAGTGCTGGCGTTTGCGGCGCTGGCGTTCAGCCTGTACTACTTTGCGCGGAAGCCGCTGAAGAAGTAACGGGCGAGTTGGCCGCCTAAAATTGTTAACTTCAATCGATTGTGCATGTCAGGCCTCATTCGTTGCGCGAATGAGGCCTTCGGCATTTGATTCAGTTACAATGTGATGTATGATGATTGATGCGTGATGCTTCAATTGGAGGGCGGCTTGCGAACGACGTTAGCGATTGATGATGACGTTCTGGCTGCCGCCAGGGAGATGGCGGCGACTGAACGCAAGAGCGTGGGAGAGGTGATCTCCGACTTGGCGCGAAAGGCAATGCGGCCTGCTCCCTCCGCACGCGCGACGCGCAATGGCGTGCCCCTGCTTGCGGTGCGTCCGGGGACGCCGAGGGTGACCTCGGAGCTGGTGCGGCAACTTCAGGAAGAGTTGCCGTGACGCGTTATCTGCTGGATGTGAATGTTCTGATCGCACTGATCGATCCGACGCATGTGCAGCATGACCGGGCGCATGACTGGTTCGCCGAGCGTGGCCGGCATGCCTGGGCTACCTGTCCGCTGACTGAGAACGGTGTACTTCGCATTGTTGGCCATGCGCGCTATCCGAATTCGCCAGGAACTCCGGCAGCGGCGGCTGAGTTGGTCTCGATCCTGTGCTCTCTCGGCGGGCATGAGTTCTGGCCGGATGACATTTCCCTTCTGGATGGCCAGCGCGTTGATAGCCGACGCTTGCTCGACTCGGGCCAGGTGACTGACAGTTATCTGCTGGCCCTGGCCGTTGCTCACGGCGGCCAGTTGGCAACGTTCGACCGTCACCTGGTCGCTGACGCCGTAATCGACGGTCAAAAATCGCTTCATCTGATTGCGTGAGGTTGCGGGCCTGTTCCGCGCAATCCAGCACTTGACATCTTCCATTCACCAATTCCGCTTATGATTCTGTTGTGGGAGGCATGAAGACGATGGAGTTTACCGGGAACACGATACTGATTACGGGCGGCGGGTCGGGGATTGGGCGGGGGCTGGCCGAGTCGCTCAAAAAGCTGGGCAACCAGGTGGTCATCGCTGGCCGGCGGAAGCATGTGCTGGAGGAGACCTGCGCGGCGAATCCCGGCATGAAGTGGATGCAACTGGATATCGAACATGCCGCGGCCATCCGGCATTTTGCGGCGCAGGCGACCGCCGAGTTTCCGGCGCTGAACTTCCTCATCAACTGCGCGGGGATCATGCGCGCGGAGAAGCTGCTGGCGCAGCAAGAAGACCTGCACGACGCGGAAGCCATTGTGGCGACGAACTTGCTGGGGCCGATAAGGCTGACGGCGGCGCTGTTGCCGCATCTGGAGAAGCAGCCTCATGCGGCGATCATGAATGTTTCGTCGGGGCTGGCGTTTCTGCCGCTGGCGCTGACGCCGACTTATTGCGCGACCAAGGCGGGGATTCACTCGTATACCCTGTCGCTGCGGTATCAACTGCGGGCGACGAACATTGAAGTGATGGAGTTGGTCCCGCCGTATGTGGCTACGGACCTGATGAGCGGGGCAAGCGACCCGCGGGCGATGCCGCTGGGCAAGTTCATCGCGGAAGTGATGGAGATTTTGACGGCCAGGCCCACGCCCCAGGAGATTGTGGTGGAGAACGCGAAGGGGTTGCGCTTCTCGGCCGAGAGCGGGAAGTTCGATGCGATCTTCAACGGGCTGAATGCTTCAATGGCGGATGTGCACTGAGGCGGATGCGAGGGAGTTCCCGTCAGCGAAGCTACGCTTCATTGGCCACCTGCGGTGGGGCCAACTGCCTTCGACTGGGAGAACCAGGCGTGGTGGTTTTCCACCCATTCGTCCGCCGCGGCGGAAGGCTGCGAATGGATGGAGCACCCCAGCTTTGAGAGATGATATAGAGATGGATATTTCGACGGAAGAGATTGCGCAGCAGTTTGCCAGTGACAACTACACGGGAATCTGCCCGGAGGCTTGGGCGGCGATGGAGAGCGCGAACCGCGGCTGCGCCACGTCGTACGGAGACGATCCGTGGACGGCGCGGGCGGCGGATGCGTTTCGCGAGCTGTTTGAGACGGACTGCGAGCTGTTTTTTGTTTTCAACGGGACGGCGGCGAACTCGCTGGCTCTGGCTTCGCTTTGCCAGTCGTATCACGGGGTGATCTGCTGCGACCAGGCGCACGTGGAGACGGATGAGTGCGGCGCGCCGGAGTTTTTCTCGAACGGGTCAAAGCTGCTGGTGGCGCACGGGGCGGAGGGCAAGCTGACGCCTGGGGCGATTCATGAGCTGGCGACGCGGCGGCAGGACATTCACTTTCCCAAGCCGCGGGTGGCGACGATTACGCAGCCGACGGAGCTGGGGCGGGTTTATACCGTTGAGGAGACGCAGGCGATCTCAGCGGCGTGCAAGGCGCACGGGCTGCTGCTGCACATGGACGGGGCGCGGTTTGCCAACGCCTGCGCCAGCCTGGCGCGCACGCCGGCGGAGCTGAGCTGGAAGAGCGGCGTGGACGTGCTGTGTTTTGGGGGAACCAAGAACGGCATGGCGGTGGGCGAGGCGGTGCTGTTCTTTAACCGGGCTCTGGCCGAGGATTTTGACTACCGCTGCAAGCAGGCGGGGCAACTGGCGTCGAAGATGCGGTTTTTGGCGGCGCCGTGGGTGGGGATGCTGGAGAGCGGGGCGTGGCTTAAGAATGCCGAACATGGCAACCAGTGCGCGCGGTATTTTGCGGAGCAGTTAGCGGGGATGGACGGGGTGACGGTGACTTCGCCGGCGGAGGCGAACTCGGCTTTTGTTGCGGCGGCGGATGCGATTCTGGAGCGGCTGCGCGGGCGGGGATGGAAGTTCTATACGTTCATCGGCGGGGCGGCTCGGTTCATGTTTTCGTGGGATACGGATTTGGAGAGGGTGGATGAGCTGGTGAGCGATCTGCGGGAGTGCGCGGGCGCCTGACACGTGCGCCCGCCTCTCTATAGCTTGCTGCGCTCCAGCTTAGTGAGGAACGGGCAGCGAATAAGTGACACCCATATTGAACTGGAATGAGTTGCCCTTGGTGGGCGGCGTGGTGACCGCCGGATCGTTGAGGTAGCTGTCGATGGTGCCCACGGAGAAGCTGAGGCGCTTGTAGACGGGCAGCAGCAGCGTGTTGGTTTCGCCGCCGGAGTAGGCGTGCATGTTGTTCCAGGCGGGGATGTAAGAGAGTTGCTGGTTGAAGATTGCGCCCCGGGGCAGCTTGCGGGTGTAGTTGGCCGCAAAGGTGGAACCGATGAGGCTCAGGTCAGAGCCCGGCGCGGCATCGAGAAAGCTCTGGCGCTCATATTGCACGGTGGCCGTGAAGTCGAGCGTCTGCTTTGGCTGCTTGATGAAGGTGCGGCCGATTCCGACGCCATAGATCTGCTGCAGGTCAAGGCTCTGCGAGAAGTTGTGGTCGTAGGCCACCTGCACCAGTCCGAAGGAGCGGGGCGAGAAGTACTCATCGCGCTCGCCATCGACGTGGTAGATGTCGGTCTTCTCAGTGGGCGTGCCGGGCTGGGTGATTTTTCCATACGAGGTCTGGAAGTCGAACGAGGTGCGGTTGCGCGGCGCAAGCCAGACAGCAGTGGGCGCGACGCGCACCAGCGCGACGGCGGCGTTGAAGGTGCCGGTGTTTTGCGTTGCCTGGACGACCGAAGCGCCGCCGGTGACGTTGCCGGTCCAGGCGGAGAAGAAGCTGGTCTTTCGGCTGAACGCGCCGTCGAAGGTGGCCTGATCAATGACGTAATCGACGGACTGGAGGGGGATGAGTTGGGGAGTTGCGCCTTCGGCAGGGGTGAGCTCAATCTGCTGGTTCCTGACCGAGAGGCTGCCCTCGGGCGGATGCGTGGGTAGGGCTTTGCGGGCGGGCTGAGCGGATTTCTGGAGCACAACAAACTTTTGGGTGGAGCGAATCTCCTTGACCTTGTTCCAACTGACGGTGATGTCGCCGGCGATGTCGCTATGGAAGACGGCGTTGCCGCCGGCCGAGCGCAGGAACTTGCCGGTGAGCTGGTCCCCGTTGGTGAAAAGGATGACGTCGGGCGCGGCCGGGGCCGCCGCGGCATGGGCCTGAAGCGCGGTGACAAGCGCGAAAGCGGCGAGTGCGGCGGCGCAAGACAGCCGAGTGAGGCGAAGGGTTGAGGCGGGGATGCGGGCAGGGATGGGGCGCATGAGTTTTTGGTTCATGATTGAGATCAACTTCTCCTTGCAATTTGGGAAAGCTCAAACGGGGGATGCGGCTAAATAGGGTCTGGGGTGGGCTGGGCGGGGCAAACCAACCAATCCATGGACAATTCTACTATCCGGCAGGGACGGCAACGGCTATTGGCTGCGCTTGCGGAAGACGACTTTGAGCTCGCGACGCCAGTGTTCGGTAAGGGCGATCAGCTCCCACTCGACCTGCGGGGAGAGATAGCGGAGGACGGCTTCGTTGGCGGGATGAATGCGGAGGGCGGGGGCGGCGAGCAGCAGGCGTGGGGCGAGCTCAGAAACTTCAGCGCCGGGAAAGTAGCCCTGGCGCTCAAAGGCTGAGAGCGGGCGCGAGCCCTCGTTGCCGGGCGCGGGCTGGCGGTCGGTGTTGAGGGCGCGGACGCGAATCCAGTAGTCGAGGGCCTGGAGCGGGAGGTGAAGATCTTCGTCGGCCTTGAGCTCGATGACGGCGAGGCGGCCGTTGCGGTCGAGGGTGAGCAGATCGAGCAGGCCGCGGTCGCCTAAAGAGAGCGCGGGGACTTGGGTATAAAGCAGATCGCCGCGCAGGCCGGGGAGAAGCTCGACGATGGAGGCGCGCAGGCGGGCCTCAAGCCAGTGCTCGGGCTGCATGCGGAAGAGGGGATCGGTGTGCGCGCCGTCGGCGTGGCGGCTGAGGAAGAGCCGGGAGAAGAGGTCGCGGCAGAGGGATTCGTTTTCAGGGGTGAGCGGGGTTTCGTTGGCGCCGGCGCCGAAGGTGATCTCGTTTTGGCGGGTGAAGGAGTTGGCGGCGGCGGCGTTGCGGACACGGGCGAACTCAAGGCCGTGGAGCAGCAGGCCAACCTCGGTGGCGGAGGTGGGACGGATCTCGACGCGGCCCTTGGCTGCGGGAGGCAGCAAGGCGAGGAGCTGATCGATGCCTTGCCGGCAGCGCTCGATGGCGGCAGTGGCAGAGAAGGCGTGGACGAGGCCGGACTCGAGGTTGCCGGTGTCACGGAAGTCGATGGCGGTGAGCTCTTCACTGCGCTCGTCGAGGGTGAAGAGCTGGAATTCGGCGGCGGCGTGGTTGAGCCAGGCCATTCTTTCGGCGGTGGTGCGCCAGGCTCCGGCGGGGACGATGACTTTGAGGCAGCCGAAGTGGCGGCGGCCGTCACCGTGTTGGCGGCAGTGATGGAGCCAGAGGATGCCGAGGGTGAGAATGCCGTCGATGATGGAGGCAGACTCGGCCTGGGCGACGCCGATGACGGCATCGGCGGCGGTTCCGCGGAGCAGGCGGCCACGGATGTAGGCGGGGCCGAAGCTGTGCTCGAGGTCCATGGCCGAGCGCAGGGCGTCCACCTTGGAGCCGATGAAGTTGCGGGTGAGCACGCGCTCAAGCAGGCGCTGATAGTTGCGGCGGGCGGCGTCGCGGGCGGTGGGGGTGCGGCGGTCGCTGGTGGGGACGAGCTCGAGGGCTTGCGGCTTGGGCGCGCCCATGCGGCGCGTGATAAGGCGCAGGCAGGCGGCGCGCTCCTGGACCTCAACGACGGTGCGGATGAGGTTGCGTTCTTCGCTCCAGAGTTGGAGGAGGCAGCGGCCATGCTGCTCGGTGACGGAGTAGCGAGCGGAGCGCATGTCAAAGAGGACGCGGCCGTCTTCAAGGAGTGCGGCGGCGGGGTGGTCGGCGAGATACTCTTCAATGATTTTGGTCAGCTGTGCCGGGGAGGCAGCAGCGACCACGCCGACCGGCATGCGAGCGGCCTACCAGCCCTGCCGGGCGCGGAGGGCGGTGATGTGAGCTGTGTGGTGGCGCGAGTGCCAATCGTAGAGGGCCAGGGTTGTGGACAGGTTCATGCGGCCACGCTCGGGGTGAACGAAACCGCGATGGAAGTCGTCTTCAGAGAACGACTGGAGCAGAGCGACCCAGCGTTGATGGAGGGCGTCGATGAGCTGGAGCGAGACCTCGGCGGGAAGCCGGCAGTCGGCGAGGTTGGCCCATGCGGCTTCGTCGTAGGGATTGATCGTAGGCCAATCTTCAGTGAGCGCGAGCTTGAAACGCACCAGGCAGACGCTGTGGCTGTCGGCGATGTGATGGATGAGCTGGCGGACGGTCCAGCCGCCTTCGCGATAGGGGGTGTCGAGCTGGGCCGGGCTGAGGCCATTGACGGCGGCGCGGAGGCGCTCGGGGAGGAGGCGCAGAGTCTCGATGAAAGCGGCACGAATGCCGGGCAGAGTGCTGGCCGGCGGGCTGAAGCGGCCGATGGGAAAACGGAGGTCGTCGAGATCAGTCATGCCTGGAACTTTAGCATGGATTGAGAGTTTGCCGTGTGAGCCCGGCCCCCGGGGGTGGAGCTGCGGTGGGGCCGGGGTTGGAGGTTAAGCGTGATGGGGATGATGGTGGTGGTGATGACGATGATGGTGATGCACGGCGGCGAAGGCCGGGCTGGCAAAGACCATCAGCAGCAAGGCAGCTAAAAGAAACTTCTTCATGGGTCGAATTTAGCACGAGCGCCGGGGGGGTGAAACACCTGGGCGGCGGGGCACCAAAAGAGGTACGGCCTGGATGGCGAGCATGGCGGCGGGAATGCGCGGGCGGCGTAGACTGAAGATACGATGAACCCATTGGCTGCTTCCCCGCGCCCGAGTCACAAGCGCTACTTTTTTGAGAAGTTCGGCATTACCGAACGGCTGCTGGAACGCTGCCTGGGCGAGGCGCTGGCGGCGGGCGGCGACTATGCCGATTTGTACTTTGAGTCAGTGACGGCGACGTCGCTGGGCGTGGACGAGCAGATTGTGAAGTCGGCGAGCCAGGGAACCAGCGCGGGGTGCGGGATACGCGTGCTGAGCGGGGAGCGGACGGGGTATGCATATACCGACAACCTGAGCCCGGAACGGCTGCTGCATGCGGCCAAGACGGCGGCGCTGATTGCCTCAGGGCCGGCCAAGCAGACGGTGCAGGGATTTGTGGAAGCGCCGGTGGCGGATTTGTATCCGGTGCCGCTGGGCGGATTCGATCTGGATCTGGCGGCGCGGCTGGAGCTGATTTTGCGGGCGGATCGGGCGGCGCGGGCGTTTGACAACAGGATTGTGCAGGTGAGGGCGGGCTACAGCGAGGAGCTAAGGCGGATTTTGATTGCGGCTTCGGATGGGGCGTTTGCAAGTGATACGCAGCCGCTGTGCCGGCTGAATGTGTTTGTGATTGCGAAGGAAGACGCGACGACGACGAAGGGATCGGCGGGCGGGGGCGGACGGGCTGGGCTGGAGCAGTTTGTGGGGTCGAAGAGTCCGGAGAGTTTGGCGCGGGAGGCGGCGCGCGGGGCGATTCTGCAACTGGGGGCGCTGCCTGCGCCGGCCGGGGAGATGGAAGTGGTGCTGGGGCCGGGCTGGCCGGGGATTCTGTTGCACGAGGCAGTGGGGCATGGGCTGGAGGCGGACTTCAATCGCAAGAAGACATCGGTGTTCACGGGGCTGATCGGGCAGCAGGTGGCCAGTTCCAAGGTCACAGTTGTCGACAACGGAACCATGGTGGGCCGCCGCGGCTCGCTGAATGTGGACGATGAAGGCTCGGCGACGCAGGAGACGGTGCTGATTGAGGGCGGTGTGCTGAAGGGGTATTTAACGGACAAGCTGAGCGCGCGGCTGACGGGCGCGGCGAATACGGGGTCGGGGCGCCGGGAGAGCTACCAGTGCATCCCCATGCCGCGGATGACGAACACTTATATGCTGGCCGGGGACGACGCGCCGGAGGATATTCTGCGCAGCGTGAAGCGGGGGCTCTACGCGGTGAACTTTGGCGGCGGACAGGTGGATATTACGAACGGGAAGTTTGTGTTTTCAGCCTCGGAGGCTTACCTGATCGAGGACGGGAAGATTACCGCACCGGTGCGGGATGCGACGCTGATTGGGAATGGGCCGGAGGCGCTGAAGTATGTGTCGATGGTGGGGCACGACCTGCGGCTGGATGAGGGGATTGGGACCTGCGGGAAAGACGGGCAGAGCGTGCCGGTGGGGGTGGGGATGCCGACGATCAAGCTGGATAGGATGACGGTGGGGGGGACGGGGCGGTAAGGAAAGCGTTACGACTGATTCGGCCACGCGCTCCCCCTCCCACAAAGCTGTCGTCCTGAGCGGAGCCGAAGGACCTGCGGTTGCCCTTGTTTTTCTCCGGTTTGACGGCAATTGACCGGGCAATCGATTAGATAATGGAATGCCGACCCTCTCGCGTCCTTTCCAAGGATTAATCAGGACGTTGCGCGCTATTTTGCCGAAGCCAATGCGCTTTTTCACCAGCGCGTGTCGGTAAAAGACGCTTCCCTCAGCCCAGCGTATCTCTTAGCTCAAATCACGTCCGCCGAACCCGACATCGTCTTCGCGTCGAGGAGCGGCTCCGAGTTCGCACTTGATCCGCTTAAGAGCCTAATCGTATCCAGCAGGGTGGCAGACGTGATTCGGAAGTCTACTGCGGGACAGGAAAACCTCGACGCCTTTCAAGAAGTGGCCGTCAACGGATCCAGGTCTATTCGGGAGGCTGTCAACAGCGGCGACCGAACTTTCCGTGACGTAATCCGACTCGTTGAACAAGCACATAAATTCAAAGAGTGGATTCGGCAGACAAGCGAAGACTCGGTTCTCCGCGACGAATACTGTAGGACCGTCGCCGCAACCGAATGGGCGGAAAAACTTCCACCAAAGTCCCTGCGATTCCTTGTGATGACAGGACTGAGCACCCTAGCCTGCATATCTCACAGGCGGATTGTCGATTTGGGTGAGCTTGGGAGCGGAAATAGTTGGAAAGGCCGTCTTTTCTGTGTCATAACTACGTTGTCGAG
>Ga0302320_10003947_pt1 | contig 33969 bp, 30 predicted proteins | sample Bog_T0_3_FD_202130 | JGI IMG/M metagenome (GOLD analysis project Ga0302320, IMG submission 202130) | Peat permafrost microbial communities from Stordalen Mire near Abisko, Sweden - Bog_T0_3 | ecosystem: Environmental > Terrestrial > Soil > Wetlands > Peat | place: Sweden: Abisko, Stordalen Mire... | reverse complement strand
TGCCCGGCAGGCTCGGAAACTCGACCGCGTCCTCCATGTGCAGGTACAGCTCCTGGTATCCCCAGGCCGCGTAGCGCGGCAACTGGGCCTTGAGCCAGCCGATCCGTTCGACCTGGCGGGCCAAGTCCCACTGGAATCCGCGGATCGGCATGGGCAGTTACGAGTTTCGCCAGGGATTTGGGTCGCGCAGGTATCCCTCGAGCCACGTAAGGCCGTCCATTTCGTTCGCGAACACGCCGTCGAGCTGCGCCTCGAAGGCCGCCGCGAGGATGGGCTTGAATTCCGGGCCGGGCCTGCGCCCCATCTCCACAAGGTGGCGGCCGAGAATGATGGGGTGCGGCGCCTTCTGGGCGAGCGCAAGGGCCTGCGCCTGCGTGCGGAGCTGCTCGATGAGCGGCGCCGAGTCCGAGGCGTCCTTGGGCGGCCTTCCCATCGCATCCGACATCATGACCAGCGCCAGCTCCTCGATCGTCGCCGGGGCGAGCTTGCGCGCCAGACGCCGGACGTGGGAAGGGGTGAACCCGCCATCCCGCCCGCGGTGGTGGAGCAAATGGTTGACCACAAGCGCGGCGACCGGCTCGTCGAGCTCAAGCGGAGCGCCGATCCTGCGCAGAAAGTTCACGGCGAGCGGCCCGCCCGCGGGTTCATGGCCCGGGCTGACCCAGCGCACGGCGCCCCGCCGCTCGGCGCGAACGGTCGTCGCGGGCTTCCCAAAGTCGTGGGCAAGCACGGCAAGGGTGAGCATGCGCCGCTTGGGGGCCTCCGAGGACTTCCAGCCGTCCAATGTCACCAGGGCGTCGAGGCAGTGCTGGGTGTGCGAAAACACGTCCCCCTCCGGATGCCACTCCGGCTCCTGGGGAACACCGCGCAGCGCGGCGACCTCCGGGAAGTGCCTCAGCCACCCGGTTTCCTCCAGCACAGTCAGGCCCCGCGAGGGTTTCACGGACTTAAGGGCCCACTTCTCCCATTCGCCCCATACCCTCTCGACAGGGAGTTCCGCATAGCTGTCCGCGATGCTGCGGCAGAGCGCGGCCGTCTCGGGGGCGAGGGAAAAGTCAAAGCGCGCCGCAAGCTGGAACGCTCGCAGCACACGCAGGGGATCCTCCACGAACGCCGGGCTCGTGTGGCGGAGCACCCGCGCGGCCAGGTCCGCCATCCCGCCGTGCGGGTCGATCAAGGTCCCCGAGGCGGGATCATAGGCGATCGCGTTGACCGTGAAATCCCGCCGGGCCGCCGCCTCCGCGTCGCCCAGCCCGGGATCCGGCTCGACGGCAAAGCCTCGATGGCCCGCCCCGGTCTTGGACTCCCTCCTGGGGAGACTGAAGTCATACTCGGCCTTGGTCGCGGAGCTGCGCACCTTGACTACGCCAAAGCTTCGCCCGACGACATCCGTCGCCCCGAATGAGGCCAGGGCGCGCCGCAGCGACTCGAAGTCCGTGCCTGCCACCTCGATGTCCAGGTCCTTGGGCTCGAGGCCGAGCAGCCAGTCGCGGACGCCCCCTCCCACGAGTCGCGGGCGGCCGACCCGCCGCACCGCCTCGAACATGGCCCGGAGATCCCCGGGAATGGGAAAGTCAGATGTCATACTCCGATCGCGGTGCAAGGGCCGCGCCGGCTGCAGCAATCCAGCCGGCAACGAAGCCAAGTCCGCCGAGCGGAGTAATCCACACCAACAGGTGAGGCCCGCCCAGCGCGTATGCGTAGAGCGAGCCCGAAAACAGGATGATGCCGGCGGTCCAGAATTTCACCGCCTGGGTGGCGCGCCGCGCGGCAACCCCCGTCGGCGTGCGCCGCATCCACGCCGCCATGCCGAGGAGCGCCAGGGAATGATAAAAATGGTACTTTGCGGCCGTCTCCCAGACTGCCTGGGCACCATTTGCCGCCAGGACGTGACCGAGGGCGTGGGCGCCAAAGGCGCCGAAGAGGACTGCGGTGGCCCCGGACACCCCGGCGGCTAGAAGAGGAAATCGCTCGTGCATAATGTCCGTAAATGGCAGGGAACGGGCCGGTTTACGAGTGAGAATGTGGTGTCCGTGTTTCGAGTTAGGGGGACGGGCGTCCCCGCCAAGCCGCGGTGCGCCTGGCCTGTTGTAGGTCAGCGAGCTTGCTCGCGCTCCGGGATGGCGCGAGCAAGCTCGCTGACCTACGAGGGTCGAAAGGCCCGGACGCGCGGGACCGCCGTCCCTACCCGGTCTCAGTCAAATGGACCCGTTCCCGGGCAAATTGATGGGTTGACACCGCGTGGCGTAATCCTTGCAGTCAACCCCCTTTTCCCATGAAAACCTTTCTAGCCAAGAAGGAGACGGTCCAACCCAAGTGGCATCTGATCGATGCCGAGGGCCAAGTCCTTGGCCGCCTCGCAGTTAAGGCCGCGAACATCATCCGCGGCCGCCACAAGGCCTCCTACACCCCCCATGTCGACACCGGCGACTACGTCGTGGTGATCAACGCCGAGAAGGTGGTCCTCACGGGCAAGAAGGAGGAGCAGAATGAGTACATGTCCTTTTCCGGCTACGTCGGCGGCGAACAGGTCCGCAGCCTGAAGCTTATGCGGCAGCTGCGCCCGACGCACATCATCACCCACGCGGTCAAGGGCATGCTGCCCAAGAACCGCCTTGCGGCGACGATGCTCACGAAGCTGCGGGTGTTTGCCGGCCCGAAGCACACCCACGAGGCCCAGAACCCCGTGAAGATTTCCCTCTGATCCCGCCATGACCGCCCCCGCCAACATCTTCACCGGCACAGGCCGCCGGAAATCCTCCACCGCCCGCGTCCGCATCGCCGAGGGCACTGGCAAGCTCGTCGTCAACAAACGCGATTTCGAGGAGTACTTCAGCCACGAAAATTTCGCCAAGCAGGCCTACGCGCCGCTCCTGACCGTGGAACTCAAGGACAAGATCGATGTCACGGTGAATGTGGCCGGCGGAGGCGTGTCCGGCCAGGCCGGGGCCGTCGCCCACGGCATCGCCCGCGCGCTCCAGAAGATGAACCCGGAGCTCCGCATCCCGCTCAAGAAGGCGGGCCACATCCGGCGCGACCCGCGCGAAAAGGAACGCAAGAAGGCCGGCCAGCCCGGCGCGCGCAAGCGGTTCCAGTTCTCAAAGCGCTGAGTCCGCCTCACTACCGTATCATTTTTTCTACTACCGCCGGCGCGAAATGCGCCGGCGGTCTTTTTTTTGGGGAACACGGGACGCTGCGGGGCGTCACAGGACTGTCCGTCCATGACGGGCACTTAACCCTGTAAGACTGAAAACAAAAATGAATAAACAATCCCTGCTGTTTCTCCTCGGCGCCTGTGCCGCGGGAGCCCTTCCGCTGCGCGCACAGACCAATGCCGCGGCACCGACGCCCCCGGCGGCGCCCGCACCCGCGGTGGTTCCGGCCGCGGCGCCGAGCCTGTCGGTGACGCTCACGCCGTCCTATGTTTCTGAATACATGTTCCGCGGTGAGCGGCTCGGCGGCCAGTCCTTCGAGCCCTCGGTGGAGGCGGACTACGGCAACTGGGCGCTGGGCGTCTGGAGCAATGTTCCCCTGGCCAACCGCGTTCCGGGCCAGTCCAACCCCGAGGTCGATCCCTACGGGTCGTACACGGTGAACCTGAGCGACTCGCTGAGCCTGCAGCCGGGCTTCACGATCTACACGTATGAGAACGCGCCCACGAACCAGGGTTTCTTCCGGTCGACGTACGAGCCCAACTTCGCGGTCAACTATACGATCGACGGCTTCAGGCTCACGCCGAAGCTGTATTACGACCTGATCCTTCGCGGGCTCACTTCCGAGCTTTCGGCGACGTACGCCGTCCCGATGAAGGAGGTCGGCTCCGAGCTCGATTTTACGGGCACCATCGGGAATTACTTTCAGGAGGACGCCGTGAACAAGATCGACAACCCCGGAGCGAAAGCCGCGGGCAACTATTGGCTGCTCGGCGTCTCCGCGCCGTTTACGGTCGCCAAGGACACCAAGGTGACGGTCGGCTGGGCGTACACCGAGGGCACGGGGGCCTACGTCAAGGTGGGTTCCCTCCCCCGCGTCAACAATTCCGAGGCGGTGGGCCGCGGCGTGTTCTCCGCCAGCTTGTCCTACACGTTCTGATCCGGCCCGCGCCGGTCCTTTCCCAGCCCGCGCCGAACCGGCGCGGGCTTTTTTGGTGCTGGGTGCACGTGACTGAAATCGGGTAGGGACGCCCGGCCCGGGCGTCCTGGCATGCATTCGGGCCCATCCGTCATTCCCGGACGGGCGAGCCGCCCGTCCCTACCTCGAAACGCCAGCATGAGTCAGCTTGTCCACGTGCACTCAGTACCGGGCTGTTTTGTTGATTGCATCCGCATCGCGGGCGACAAGGGTTGGTACCTCAAAATGAACGTCGGAATTGTCGGGGCGTCCGGTTACGCGGGCGAAGTCCTTGTGAAGATCCTCCTGGGCCATCCGCAGGCGCGGCTGGCCGCCGTCACGTCGCGCACCCACGCCGGCAAGCCGCTGGCGCAGGTCATGCCGGCGGTCCGCGGCCTCGACCGGGGGCTGTGCTTTTCCGACTCCGATCCGGCCGCTCTCGCGGTCGGGGACATCCCCCTGTTCTTCCTGGCCCTGCCCCACGGGGCCGCCGCCGACTTTGCCAAGGCCCTGCTAGCGTCAGGCAAGCGGGTGATCGACCTGAGCGCGGACTTCCGCGTCTCGGATCTCTCAACCTACGAGCCCTATTATGGAAAGCACCGCGCCCCGGAGCTGCTCCCGCAGGCGCGGTACGTGATCCCCGAACTCACTCCCCCGGCATGGAAGACCGAGGCAAGGCTCGTCGCCTGCCCGGGCTGCTATCCGACAAGCATCCTCCTGCCTCTTGTCCCCCTCCTTCGGGACGGCGTGGTTTCCCGGGAGCACATCGTGGTGAATTCCTTCAGCGGGGTGAGCGGCGCCGGCCGGAAGGTCGAGGAAGGCTACCTTTTCGTCGAGCGGGCGGAGAGCGCCAAGGCCTACAGCCTGACCAGGCACCGCCATCTTCCCGAAATCGAGGAGCAGCTGGCGCTGCACACCGGGGCGCCCACGGTCATCCAGTTCAACCCCCACCTCGCCCCGATGCGCTACGGCATCGCGACCACCATCACGGTCCCGGCGGCCCCGGGGTCCTCGGTGGCGGCCCTGTACTCCTCCTGGAAGGCGGCCTACGCCAACGCGCCCTTCGTCCAGATCCTGCCCTCAGGGGAAACGCCGGACACGGCGCATGTCGTGGGCACCAACCGGATCGACATGTCCGCCGTGCACGACCCGCGGACCGGCAACTTCGTGATCACCTCGGCGGAGGACAATCTCTGGAAGGGCACCAGCGGCCAGGCCGTCCAATGCATGAACCTGTGGTACGGCTGGCCCGAGACCTCGGGCCTGGTTTGACGATTCCGCAGATTGTCACCTTTGGAACGGGAAAAATTCTTGTAAGCTCCGCCGTTTCCGGCACTCATCGCGACCCAGCCCCATGATCGAATTCAACAAAAAAATCCTCTTCGTCGGCTATGGCGCCGTGGCCGAATGCACGCTGCCGATTCTTATCAAGGAGATCCGCGTTCCCGCCGGGAACATCACGATCATGGATTTCGAGAACAGGTCGGCCAAGCTCAAGCCCTGGACCGACCAGGGCGTCCGATTTGTGCGCGACCGGGTGGCCATCGACAACCTGGCGAAGATCCTGGGGAAGCACCTCTCGCCCGGCGACCTCCTGATCGACCTGGCGTGGAACATCGACGCCTGCGAGATCCTCCAGTGGTGCCACGACCACGGCGTCCTCTACATCAACACCTCGACGGAGCTGTGGGATCCCTATGCGGGAGGCCCGAAGACCCCGCCGGTCAAGCGCACTCTCTACTGGCGCCACATGAATGTGCGCAAGCTGGTCGCAAGCTGGAAGGCGAAGGGGCCGACGGCCGTCATCGAGCACGGGGCCAACCCCGGCCTCATCTCGCACTTCACCAAGCAGGGCCTGATCGACATCGGCGAGAGCATGATTGCGGACCGCAAGGCCAAGGGAAAGGCCGCCGAGGAGTTCCGCCGCCTGATCTCGGAGCGCGAGTTCAACCACCTTGCGCGCCGCCTGGGCGTGAAGGTGATCCACTGCAGCGAGCGCGACACCCAGGTGACCGACCGCCCGAAGCAGGTGGACGAATTCGTCAACACCTGGAGCATCGAGGGCTTCCGCGAGGAGGGCACGACCACTTCCGAGCTCGGCTGGGGCACGCACGAGAAGAAGCTCCCCCGCTTCGCCTACCGGCACAAGGACGGCCCACGCAACCAGATCTGCCTTGCGCGCATGGGCATCAACACATGGGTGCGCTCGTGGGTGCCGGACTACCGGATCCAGGGCATGGTCGTGCGCCACGGCGAGGCCTTCACGATCTCCGACAAGCTCACCGTCTGGGAGAAGGGACGCGCCGTGTACCGGCCCACGGTGCACTATGCCTATTGCCCCTGCGACTGCGCCATCGCCTCCCTGAATGAGCTGCGCGGCTATGACTACCGGCTTGTCGAGAACCAGCGGATCATGAACGACGAGATCACGGGCGGCGCGGACATCCTGGGTGCCCTCCTCATGGGCCACGCCTACAATTCCTGGTGGATTGGAAGCGACCTCAGCATCGAGGAGTCCCGCCGCCTGGTGCCCCACCAGAATGCGACCACCATGCAGGTGGCTATTTCCGTGGTGGCTGCCTCGATGTGGATGATGGAGAACCCGGAGAAGGGCGTCTGCGTTCCTGACGACCTCCCGCACGACTATATCCTGGGCGTCTCCAAGCCATATCTTGGCAAGTGGATCTCCAAGTCCTCGGACTGGACGCCCCTCAAGGGCAGCGTCAACACGTTCAAGGGCTACAACCGGCCGGATCTGGACACCAGGGATCCCTGGCAATTCCAGAACTTCCTGATCGGCGAGAGCGACTGACAAGGACATGGTCACTCGGGCCCGATTGCAGCATCTGGCGAGGGAGAACGGCACGCCCCTCTTCGTGATCGATCACGACGAGCTGCGCAGGAACTACCGGCAGTTCCGGCGCCACATGCCGCGGGTCCAGGTGTACTACGCGGTCAAGGCGAATCCGGACCCGGCGATCGTGCGCACGCTCTTCCTCGAGGGGGCGAGCTTCGACGTGGCCTCGATGCCGGAGTTCATGATCGTGCACGAGAACATCAAGCACCTGCCCGCGCGCGACCGCCAGGCGTGGATCTGGGACAAGATCATCTACGCCAATCCCACCAAGCCGGTCGAGACGCTCGAGGAGCTGAACCAGTACAAGCCCCTGGTCACGTTCGACAACCTTGAGGAGGTCAGGAAGATCCGGAGGCATGCGCCGAACGCAGGGCTCGCCCTTCGCCTGAAGGTGCCGAACACCGGCGCCATGGTGGAGCTGTCGTCCAAGTTTGGCGCCGCCCCGGGCGAGGCGGTCGACCTGATCCTGGCCGCGGACAAGGCCGGCCTCGTGGTCGAGGGCATCAGCTTTCACGTCGGAAGCCAGACGACGAATTTCGAGAACTATGTGCAGGCCCTTCACCTTGCGGCCGGGGTGTTCGAGGAGGCGAAGGCCCGGGGCTACACGAAGATGAACCTGGTGGACATCGGCGGGGGCTTCCCCGCCCCGTACGACTCGTCCGTGAAGCCGTTCCGCGAGCTGGCCAAGGTGGTCAACGGCGAGCTCGACCGGCTGTTCCCGCCGGAAATCCAGATCCTTGCCGAGCCCGGCCGCTTCCTCGTGGCCTCGGCGGGCTACGCCGTGTCCAAGGTCATCGGCAAGGCCGTCCGCGACGGCAAGAAGTGCTACTACATCAACGACGGGGTCTACCACACTTACTCGGGCGTCATCTTCGACCACTGCAAGTACCCGGTCCGCGCGTTCAAGAAAGGGCCGACCGAGATTTGCTCGGTCTTCGGTCCGACCTGCGACGCGCTGGACGTGGTCTCGATGGCCGAGAACCTGCCGGACCTTGAGCGGGACGACTTCGTCTACAGCACAAACATCGGCGCCTACAGCCACGCCTCCGCCACCTACTTCAACGGCTTCCCGCCCGCGACGGTGGTGCACGAGAACAGGTAGGGATCAAGCTGGGCGGCGGGTTGCGGCCCGCATGCTTTAGAGGCGTGAGTTCGCCCCAAGGCACGGGCCCGGCGGTGCAGGACCGATCTGCGGCCGCCCGCTCAACGTCACGAATGGCATCCTTCTCTCCTCAAGGTTTTCCGCCCTTCAAAAACAATCTCGGTTGGGTCCCGCTCCTGCGTCCGGCCGCCACGCACGAGGTCCGCCGGACCCGGGCGAACAACCGCCTCTCAAGCAAGCGAGCCTCCACCCTTCGCCGGCGCCGTGCCTAAGGTTTCGCCGTCTGCTGCTCGTCAAATCCTTGGTCGGCCAGCTAGTAGTCGGCGGGCAGAACCGGGGCGGCTACCGGAAAGTATTGAACGAGCCCCGCCCTATCGAAGAACGTGCCGTTCCCTGTCGCCGTGCCATTTGCTCCAGTCTCGGCATACTGCGTGGAATATGTCACAGAGCCATTGGGACTCGTCTTTCGGAGGATGGTGATCGTCCGCTCCTCCGCTCCAAAATTATCCAGCGAATTCTCAACTTGTTGGTCAGCAAAGTCGTCAAAAAGAGGTTGGCGATCTGGCCCAAGTGTAGTTGCGAATGTTTGGTGGAGCTGATCATAGATTTTCCCGCCGTCTTGGGGAAATGCCGGAACATCAATGACAACCTTCTGGCCATTGTCCTCGAGGCGGGACGTTGCATGCGCCAGTTCCAACGCATACTGTTGTTTGCCGGCGTCGTCGAGTGCCTGGTTCAACGTGGCCTCCTCGGTCGGAGTTAACTCGAAGAGCTGAACAAAGGCTGGAGAGATCTGGTAGCCACGATGATTCTTGGGGCGTACCAGGGCCTGTAGGTTAAACCAAATACCGTTTGTTTTTTCGAGGCGCACTAGCTTCTTCAGCAAGTCCACGTTTGAAATCTGCCGGGGCTTTGAGTCGCGTGGACTCGCCGAAAGGGCCGGAGGTAAAGCAGCTGGATTCCCAATTTTAGAGTCCTCAACCGCCAGCTTCGCCTCGTAGTTCTTGATTCCGGAAATGTCGGCCCTCTTCCGCCCAAGAAGCCATCCTGCACAGAATCCGACCGCGAGACCAAACGAGATGTAACCAAGTGCCTTTGCAGTGCCCCGGCCCATGAAGATGAAAGGAAATGCCTCTCATGCATCGTGTGTCAACGCATGGCATGATCGGATACTCAGCAGACCTGCGTGGGCGCGTGAAGGCGAAGGCGGTCCGGGTGCGTGCCCAGGAAGGATGTTGTGCCTGCCCTGCCGCGGAGGGGAATTGATTTGGCAGAAGGCTGCGGAGCGCAGGTCTTCCGCGTTGTGTCTCGGTGGGGCTTTGGGGTGCGAGGAAAGTTCGACCCGAGCCGTGTTTCGATGCGCAGCAGCCGAACCAGCAGGTCGTTTCCCTCCGGGCAGGGCGCCTTGGCACTCAATCCTGACAGGGCATGCACCCGGACCGCCTTCGCCGTATACTAGATTCTAGACCCGTTGGGTATGCCCGGACGGGCGAGCCGCCCGTCCCTACCTTCAGAGGGTCGTTCCGGGCCCCCACCCTGCGGCTAACCAAATCAGCTGCGGTAGTCCGCGTTCTCGCTGACGTATTCGTGGGTCAGGTCGCCGCCGAGGACAGTTGCGGCCGCCGCGCCATTGCCCAGGTCGACCTCGACCTCGACGCACCGCTCGTGGGGCGGGAAGTGGATCGGGGCCGAAAACACCCCGTTCTTGGGCGGGGCGCTCTCATAGAGCTCCGCTCCCTTCAGGTGGGCAACCAGCGCGGCCTCCTTGGCGGGGTCGAGTTGGAAGCACCCGTTCGCGAAGATCTCGATCCCTCCCATGCTCAGTGTGAGATGTGAAAGATTCACAGCCTTTGGCTGCGCCCCCACGTGCTTGCCGACCGCCTGGACCAGACGCCCGACATTGGGATCATTCCCGGCCACCGCGCACTTGAAGAGGGGCGCGTTGACGATGGCCTTCCCCAGCGAGCGGGCGAGCCCCGTGCTGGCCGCGCGCTTCACTTCGACGCGGATCACGTGGCGCACGCCCTCGCCGTTCCTCACCACATCCTCGGCCAGATCCCGGCAGACGACATGGAGGGCCCGCTCAAACTCCCCGAGGTCGGGACATGGGACGCGGCCCGAGGACAGCAGGACCACGGTGTCGGAGGTGCTCGTGTCGCTGTCGACGCTGATCGCGTTGAAGCTCGCGTCGACGGCACGCGGCAGCATGACCCGCAGGTCGGACCGCGGCACCTGAAGGTCGGTGAGCAGATAGACAAGCATCGTCGCCATGTTGGGCTCGATCATCCCGGCGCCCTTGGCAATCCCGACCAGGCTGCCTCCGGCGACCGCGGCCCGGCGCACCTTGGGATAGAGATCGGTCGTCACAATTCCCTCGGCCGCCGGCAGGACCGATCCGCCTTCGAGCGAGGCGACAGCCTGCGGCAGCGCCGCCACCATGGCCTCGACGGGCAGCCCCCACCCGATGACTCCGGTCGACGACGGCAGGACCTCGGACTGCGCGATCCCGAGCAGTCGTCCGGCCTCGGCGCACACGCGTTCCGCCGCCTCGACCCCGCCAGGCGCGCATACGTTCGAAATCTTGTTGTTCACCAGGACCGCGCCGATCCTCTGCCCGCCGAGCCGGCTGCGGCCGATCACCACCGGCGCCCCGGGAAAGGCGTTGCGCGTGAACATGGCGGCAAAATCCGGCGAAGGCCGGTCGAGCGAAATCAGGGTGATGGTCATCGCCGCCGGCTTCTGGGCCTCGCGCGGCGTGAAATCAAAGCGCGTGCAGCCGACGCGGAACCCGGAAGGCAGCGAGCCCTGGGTCGCGAGCCAGGCACGGTGCTCGGCGGCGTCGCGGAAGGTCAATTGGGTGCTTCGCACACGAGAGAACTGCGCGGGAGACGCTGCGGAGGAAAGCGTTTTCTTGATTTGATGAAAATTCTTATGGAAATCTTCGCCGCGAACGCATTAAACATTTTCTGCACACGTCCCATGGCGAGCTCCGTTTCCCTTCCGTGCCTTCGCATTCCGCTGCGGCCTGCAGCGGCGCCCCTCCCTGTTTTGACGTTCCGATGAACGTCGCCGAAGTCACAGCCAAGGCGAAAGTCCTCCTCGAGGCGCTGCCGTACATCCAGGATTTTCGCGGGTCCACATTCGTCGTCAAATACGGCGGAAGCTTCATGGACGACCCCGACCCGACGGTCCGCACGCGTGTCGCCGGGGACATCGCGTTTCTCTCCGCTGTGGGGATCAACGTGGTCGTGGTCCACGGGGGCGGGAAGGCCATCACGAGGGCGATGGACGCGGCGGGTCTCAAGGCGAACTTCATCAACGGCTTTCGGGTCACGGACGAGGCGACGATCGCCATCGTCAAGCAGACCCTCGACGAGGTGGTGAACAAGGAGGTCTGCGCGGCCCTCTCCGCCGCCCGGGGAAAGCCCCAGGGGATGCCCGGCGCAAGCGTCCTTGTCTGCCAGAAGCTCGCTGCCGACGACGATGGAAACCCGGTCGACCTTGGATTCGTCGGCGAGGTGGTCGAGGTCAAGGTGAAGCTCATCAAGAAGGAGATCGCCGAGGGCTTCGTGCCCGTGATTTCACCGGTGGCCGTCGACTACGACGGCAAATCCTACAACGTGAACGCCGACCTGGTCGCGGGCCGGGTGGCGAGCGCGCTCCGGGCGCGCAGGCTCGTCTACATGAGCGACGTGCCGGGCCTCCTTGCGGCTCCGCCCGACGCGGCCTCGCTGATCTCCACCCTCAGGATCGGGCAGGTGGATGAACTGCGGAAGAAGGGGATCATCGACAAGGGCATGAGCCCCAAGATCGCCAGCGCTGTCAGGGCCCTTGAGGAGGGCGTCCAGCGCGTGCACCTGATCGACGGGCGGCTCGCCCACAGCCTCCTCCTGGAAATCTTTACTGACAAGGGCATCGGCACGGAGATTGTCCACTAGCAACCTGTTTCCCGTGACCCTGCCCACCCTCATCCGCACGAGCGCGGCCGACCTCTACGACGCCCACGTTCTCAAGAACTACGCGCGGGCGCCCATCACGCTCGTGCGCGGAAGCGGCTCGCGTGTCTGGGACGACCAGGGCAACGCGTACCTTGACTTCACCTCGGGACTCGCCGTCACGGCGCTCGGGCACTGCCACCCGCATTGGGTCGATGCCGTGCGGCGCCAGGCGGGCGAGCTGGTCCACACGAGCAACCTCTTTCGCAACCCCAACCAGGCCGAACTGGCCCGTCGCCTGGTGGGCTATGCGGGGCCGGGCAGGGTCTTCTTCTGCAACAGCGGGGCGGAGGCCAACGAGGCGTTGCTCAAGCTCGCGCGGCTGCACGGTGTCCGGCGCTCGGGCGGCGAGGAGGGAAAGTGCTACAAGGTGATCTCGGCCAAGATGGCGTTTCACGGCCGCACCTTCGGCGGCATGAGCGCCACACCCCAGGAAAAGATCCAGAAGAACTTCCGTCCGCTGGTGCCCGGGTTCGCGCACGGGGAGCTCAACAACCTCCAAAGCTTCGCCGACCTCGTCGACGCGGAGACGGCCGCGATCTTCGTCGAGACAATCCAGGGCGAGGGCGGCATCAACCCATGCACGCCGGAGTTCCTGGTGGGCCTGCGCCGCCTGTGCGACAAGCACAACCTCCTGCTTCTGCTGGACGAGGTCCAGTGCGGGGTCGCCAGGACCGGCCGGTTCTTCGCCTTTGAGCACGCCGGCGTCCGCCCGGATGCGATCGGGATGGCGAAGGGCCTGGGCGGCGGATTTCCCATTGCCGCGATCTGGGTGGGCGAGTCCTCCGCCGAGCTTTTCCAGCCCGGGTCGCATGGCACGACTTTCGGGGGAACCCCCCTCGGCTGCGCCGCCGCGCTGGCCGTGCTCGACGTGATCGAGCGCGAGCAGCTGCTGGCCCACGTGTCGAGGGAGTCGATCCCCTGGATCCAGGCGCTGAACAAGCTCGTGCAGGACTACCCCGCCCAGGTTCGCGGTGTGAAGGGGCATGGATTCATGGTGGGCCTGCAGATGGCGGGCGACCCGGCCCCCTACGTGGCGGCCCTGCGCGAGCGCGGTCTGCTGGCGCCGGCCGCGGGAAGCAACTTCATCCGCCTGCTGCCCCCGCTCAACGCGACCTCGGCGGAGCTGGCCCGGTCGGTTGAAATCTTCAGGGACGTGCTGGCTTCCAAGGCCTGAGCAGGGAGCCGAGCCTTCAGTTTTTTGACCGAGCCCTGGCCTTGGGCGCCGCCGCCACGGGGCCCGCTTCCTCCGCCGCCGTCCTGGCCGGCTCGTCGCGCTCCGCGAACACGATGCTCCCTCCCTCCTCCAGGTCGCTTTCGACGCACTTTTGAACGTATGCGCTGAACGCGAGGCCGAGCCTTCGCGCCCGTTCCTTGGCCCGCGCCAGCAGGCCGGGCGGGAACGAGACGCTCTGGTTGGTGAAGACCCTGCCTCGCTTCGACATTTCCGGACTGTTACCGGATTCCGCGCGAATTCCAAGCAGCAGTTGGCACCGCATGCATTTGAATCCCAGATAGGTACTCGAAGGTCGACTGTGTGAGGCTTTGCGAACGAAAAGCGACCGGAGAGCACCTATCTGGGATTCAAATGCATGCGGTGCCCAGCAACCCCGCGCGACGCGGGATTGCTATTGACTGATAGTAACGGTTGGTAACCGTCTCTCGTCATGCCTTCCAACCGTTGCCAGGTTCGAGTTCGGCTGCCCCGGCGGCTAAGGCAAAAGTTGCTGGCCCGCGCGGCCACACGAAAGATCGACGCCAACGCGCTCATCCTGGGCGCCGTCGCCGCGGACCTCCGCGCCAGCGGCCGCCACATCGGCGGCAAGCCCCGCACTTCCGTATAGGAGCCCCAAATCCCCAGATTTGGTACCGGGTGCATTTGACTGAAATCGGGTAGGGACGCCCGGCCCGGGCGTCCGGGCATGCATTCAGGCCCATCCGTCATTCCCGGACGGGCGAGCCGCCCGTCCCTACCTCGAAACGCCAGCATGAGTCACCTTGTCCACATGCACCCAGTACCCCCGATTTTAGGGCGGGGTTGCAGTTTTTGCGCGGACAGCCAAGGTGGGCCGGGTGACGACCCCACACTTCCCCCTGAGGATGGCGCTCGGCCTTCTGCTGCCGCTGGCGGCGCGCGCTGGCGGCGCGGAATTCGACGTCAGAAGCTATGGCGCGGCCGCCGATGGGCGGACCCTTGACAGCCCGGCCATCAATCGCGCCATCGCAGCGGCCCGCGCCGCGGGGGGAGGCGTCGTCGTGCTGTCCGCGGGGACCTACCTCGCCGGATCGATCCACCTTCTGGGCAACGTGACCCTCGACCTCGAGCCGGGGTCCGTGATCAAGGCAAGTTCCGATGACTCCGCCTATGATCCGCCCGAGCCCAACGTCTGGGGCGACCATTTTCGGTACCAGGATTTCGGCCACAGCCACTGGCACAACAGCCTGATCTGGGCGGAGGACGCGCAGAACCTGGGCATTGTCGGGACGGGCCGCATCGACGGCGTCGGCTTGGCGCGGGACTGGGTCTTTGGCCGCCCCAATCTGGGGAACAAGGCGATAGCCCTCAAGAACTGCCGCAATGTCGTCCTTCGCGATTTCACGATCGCCCGCGGGGGCTGGTTCGGGATCCTCGCCACGGCCGCCGACAACCTGACCGTCGACAACCTCCGGATTGACACCAACCGCGACGGCATGGACATCGACTGCTGCCGCGACGTACGGATTTCGAACTGCTCGGTCAATTCCCCCCTCGACGACGGAATCTGCCTCAAGAGCTCCTTTGCGCTTGGCACCGCGCGCGCGACGGAGAACGTCACCATCTCGAACTGCGAGGTCAGCGGATTCGACGAAGGAACCGTGCTCGATGGCACCCGCCGCCGGGGCCAGAGGTATCCGACGGGCCGGATCAAGTTCGGCACGGAGTCGAACGGCGGATTCAGGAATATCGCCATCTCAAACTGCGTCTTTGAGTTCTGCCGCGGACTCGCGCTTGAGACGGTGGACGGCGGCGACCTCGAGGACGTGGCCATCTCGAACCTCACAATGCGGGACATCGTGAATTCCCCCATCTTCCTGAGGATCGGCGCCCGGCTGCGCGGCCCGGCCGGCACGCCGCTCGCGAGGCTGACCCGGGTCAGCATCAGCCATGTGGTGGCGCATGGCGTCACCGCCGAGCAGGGGATACTGATCGCCGGGCTGAAGGCTTCGCCGGTCAGCGACATCAGCCTGAGCGACATCCTCATCGAATTTCGCGGGGGTGGCACGCAGGGCGAGGCGGGGCGGGATGTCCCCGAGCTGGAGAAGGGCTACCCGGAGCCGGGGAGCTTCGGCGTGCTGCCTTCCTACGGCCTGTACGCCCGGCATGCGGCCGGCCTGACGCTCGATCATGTTCGATTCCGTTGCGACACGGAGGATGAACGCCCGCCCCTGATCTTCGACGATGTGGCAGGATGCGACCTCTCCCATGTCACGGCAGGCGGGGCGGCGGTCACTTCCTTTCCAGGTTGGGAAGGAACGCCGCGACAAACCCAATGAGCGGCAGGAAGGCGCAGACATGGTAGACGTGCGCGATGCTGGTGGCGTCGGCCAGGCGGCCGAGCAGGGCCGATCCGATTCCTCCCATGCCAAAGGCGAATCCGAAAAACAGGCCGGCCACTAGGCCCACGTTGCCCGGGATCAGCTCCTGGGCGTAGACCAGGATCGCGGGAAACGCCGAGGCCAGGATCAGCCCGATCACAACCGTGAGCGCCACGGTCCCCGCCAGCCCGACGTAGGGGAGGAGCAGTGTGAAGGGGGCGACGCCCAGTATGGAAATCCAGATGACGCGCTTCCGCCCGAACCGATCGCCGAACTGGCCCCCGAGGATCGTGCCGGCCGCCACTGAAAACAGGAAGATGAACAGGAGGACCTGGGCCCGCTGCACCGGCAGGTGGAACCGGTCCATGAGATAGAAGATATAGTAGCTGCCCATGCTCGCGAGGTAGACCAGTTTCGAGAATATCAGCATCATCAGGATGGCCACCGACGCGACGACCCTGCGCCGCGACAGCGAATGGCGGTGGATTCCATCCGGGGGGGCCCCGCTTGCCAGGTGCCTTTCCAGTCTCCTGCGGTACCAGCCGCCGACCCGCGACAGGAGGAGGATTCCCGAAAGGGCAAGAAGCGTGAACCAGAGGATGTGGGACCTGCCCCTGTGCGCGATGACGAGCGCCGCCAGCAGGGGCCCAAGCGACATACCGAGATTGCCCCCAACCTGGAAGATGGACTGGGCCAGCCCGTGACGCCCCCCGGAGGCCATCTTCGCCAGGCGCGAGGCCTCAGGATGGAAGACGGACGATCCCATGCCGACGACGGCGACTGCTACCAGGATGAGGTCGAAGCTGCCGGCGGAGGCGAGGAGGACAAACCCGATCAGCGTGAAGCCCATCCCAAGGGGCAGCGCGTAGGGATGGGAGCGTCGGTCGGCCAGCATTCCCACAAAGGGCTGCAGGAGGGATGCCGTGAGCTGGAACGTAAGCGTGATCAGGCCGACCTGCGTGAAATTCAGGTGGAAGGACGCCTTGATCAGCGGGTAGATGGCCGGGATCAGCGACTGGAGAGTGTCGTTGATCATGTGGGATGCACTCAGCGCCAGAAGTATCTTCCAGGCCGTCCCTTCGGCATTGCCCACCCGAGGCGCGACTTGTTCGTCACCGGTCTCCATCCCGACAAGGTGTCCAAAACCCGTCCCGGGGAAACTCTTTTCCAGCCAGCCTGCTAACGACAGAGCCCGGCGAATGCCCTGGCCAGGGCATTCGCCCGCAACTCAATCCAGCGCTCGCCCTTGGCCCGGGTTGCCGCCGTGGCATCGCCCATGATCCCGGACGAGGACAGATCCCGCGTCAGCCAACCAAACGTGGCTGGTGCGAGTTCGGGCCGCACCTGCCCGGGATCCTCAAGGCGGGCGGGATACTCGCACACCGCCTCCGAAGGGCGCACGAGCGAAGGAGCCGCGGCCAGCATCCAGGAAGTCTCAACCTCCCCTGCATGCATGCCGTGGGCGGACTCCTGCGCGGAAAGCCCCAGCTCCTCGTCCACGCGCAGCAGTCCCGCCGCAAGTCCCGGCCTCCGGCGGATCTCGCGCAACGTGGTCACGACGACCGCCGTGTTGCCCCCGTGCGTGTTGATCACCGCAAGCTTCCTGAAGCCCCATGCATGCACCTGGAAGGCGATCGCGAGAAGGTCCTCCCTCAAGGTGTCCTTGGACACCATCAAGGTCCCGGCGAAGCCCGTGTGCTCGTTGCTCTTGCCGACCGTGATGGACGGGGCGACATAGCACGGTTCCTGCGCCGGCAGCCTCGCCAGGGACAATGAAAGCCACGCCTGTCCCATGAGGGAATCCACGGCTACCGGGAGATGCGGCCCGTGCTGCTCGATCGCGCCGATTGCGACGATCACCAACGCCCTTTCCTTGTTTGGCAACGCTTGTATCTGCCCCAGGGTCATCGCCGGCAGGTACCGGCTCCGGTACGGCGGAAATGCCGGGAATAGGCCCGCCGCCGGTGGGCCCGCCGCGGGCTCGGCGGCGGGGGAAGGCTTGGCGAATGTCGGGATTCCAGAAATCTCCGACAAGAGCGAGCTTAGGCGGGTTGCCGCCGCCTGCAACGCCACAAATCCGTCCGACTTGGCCTGCTCAAGGGGAACCGGGGTTCCCCCCAAAGGGGTGACAGGTTCCTGGCCCCACCCTGCGCCCGCTGTGCCCGCCGCCGCAGGCAATGTCTCCGGCATGCGGCCCAGGAGCGCGGTGACAACCGTTTGCACCAGCCGCCGGTCGGGGCTGCGCGCGGAATGAAGGTCAAGGCCGAGGGCGCTCAGGTGGATGCGGAACACCTCGGCGTCGAGACTGACGCGGAGGTCGCGGGAGGCGGCCGCGCACACCTCCTCGTTCCAAGGGCTTGCATTGCAAAGGACGATCCGGCGAAACCCAGAGGCCACAATGGATGCTGCCACTTCGGCGATCTGGGCATGGGCAGCCGGGGCGCCGAGCGCAAAGGCGCATCCCGGATCCACGCCAAAGACGAAGCGCAGCGGAGGAAGGACCAGGAGGCGCAGGCCCGCCGGCCGGCCAAGGGAAGCCCTCCGGATGACGTCGAGCAGGATGCACTCCTCCGCATCGAGCGGATGCCCGATGCCCCAGTCCGCAAGTCCGGCCATGGGCAGAACGACCACGGTCTTCCCCTTGTCCGGCCACGCCGCGATGGCCGGGGAGGAAAGCCAGGGCCAGAAAGTCGCGTCATCCGCCGCACAGAGGGGAAAGGCCGTCGTCATCGGATCGCGGTCACCTCAATCTCCACGCAGCAACCCTCCCTGGCCAGGCCCTTCACCTCCAGCAGGGTGCTCGCTGGCCGCGATTCCCCGAAATAGCGGTTCCGGACGGCCGAGAATTTCTCGAAGTCCGCCATGTTGGTCAGGAACGTCTGCGCCCGAACCACATTGGAAAAATCCATTCCCGCTGCCGCCAGTATCGAACCGATCAGCTGGAACACGTACTCGGTCTGCGCCCCGGCCTCGAAAGGCGCCACCACGTTCCCGTCCGGATCCACTGCAAGTTGCCCCGTGGCAAAGAGTATCGTGGTTCCACCTGCCAGTTCCACTTGCACCCCGGGGCTGTAGGCTCCGCGCGGCGCCGGATGGCCGCCAGGGTGGATCGGGGTCGTCTTCATCGGCTGCGGCATGGCTGGTATAGGTCGTGCTTGGCGCCCGGCAAGGAGAGAAACTACTACCTTCACTACTTTGTGACTTTAGACTGGCTAATGGCGATTTCTGGGCCGACTTTCCGCGAATCCAATACATGCGCTCATACAAATCAATCCCGTGGCTTCTGGCCGCAGCCCTCTCCCTGACTCTTGCCGGCGCTGCGCGGCTCGATGCAGGCGACTCGCAGGTTCAGTTCCCTGCCACCTTCAACCTGTCCGTGGGAAAGGCCGCTTCCACCGCCGATGAAAGCGCAAACCAGGACATTCCCGCCCAGCAGGGCACGCAGCTTTATTTCCAGGTCAACTCGCCGTTCAGCGTCGTCCTCAATATCTACTCAAAGACGGACTCGGGCAAACGCGGCGACCTGATCGGCTCGATGAAGGGCACGAGCTTCGGCTCCTCGATCAACCCGCAGGATGGAGTTCTCCAGTTCTCCATCGCTCCCGAGGACAAGTCCAACGGCGGGAGCGTCACGTTCATGATTTCGGACGGGCCGCTGATGCCCTCGTTCTGAGCCGGGGCGTCACGGCCTAGGTGGCCGTCCCGAGGCGCGGGCCACGGCCTGGCGCGCGAGTGCGCAGTCATAACGCGCCTGAAGGCGCGCCAATTCGGCGGAATGCGCGTCGCTCTGGGCGTCCAGCAGCTCAAGATTGGTGGCAACCCCGTTTCCATACCGCGAGCGGGCGAGGGCAAGCGCCTCCCTGGCCTGGGAAACGAGAGTGTCGGCATTGGCCAGCTTGGCTCTGGCGGCGTTCAGGTCAGCCAGCGCTCTCTCTACGTCGGTTGCGATCTCCCTGGAGGCCTCGCTCGTGCCCGACGCGGCATTCCGGACGTCCGCCCTGGCCTCGGCTTTCTCCCCGGCGGTCCTCCCCCCTGTAAGGATGGGAACGGAGACGGTGACCCCGGCGGTGAGATAACCTTTCCTGTCATACATGTCGGGAAGGTAGCCATTCGCGACACCCCCAGTCGCCTGCGCCGCCACCACCGGCCGGTCGGCCCTCTCGGCCTCGGCCAGGCGCAGCTTCGCCGTCCGCTCGGCGTCCTGGGCAAGCCTCATTTCGGGCCGGTTCCTAAGACCTTCGGCTATGGCCGCCTCCATGTCGGGGGGTGAAGAGTCGCCGTCAAAATCTCCCAAAAGCTCGAGAGGGGAACCAGGGCTGCGGCCGAGCAACTGGCGCAGCCCCGCCTCCTGCTTCTCGAGGGACGCATGGATGTCGGCCAGGCGGTTCCGGGCCGTCGCCAGGTGCACCTGCGTGGTGAGCACGTCGAACTTCGTCGCGGTGCCGCCCGAGAACTTCCTCTCGGATATCCGCAGGGCCTCCTGAAGCGCGCGAATGTCGTCCTCGGCCACTGCCACCGACTCCCGCACAAGGATTGTTCCGTAGAACTCCTGGATCGCCTCGTAGCCGAGCTGGATGCGGGCCTCCTCAAGGGCGTCCCGCGCGGTCAGCTCGCCCGAGCGGGTAAGCTCCACCGCCGCGTCGGTCCGCCCGAAATCCGTCAGCAGCTGGCGCAGGGTAAGGCTCGCACCGTAGTTGTCCTGAACGGTCTCGTAGAGGGGGGAGGGTCCGAGCGCCACATAGGGCCGCAGCGACATGTACGTGTAGCCCCCGCCAACGGTCGCCTGTAGGCCGCGGCCGGAGTCGCTCTGGGCGGTCCGGCCCGCCGCCGCATCCACGGCCGCACGCGCCGCATCGAGGGACGGGTACTGCGCGAGCACGACGTCGATCGTCTGGGCGAGCGTCAGGGGCCCCGTTGCGGGCGCGGGGCCCGCCGCGCAGGGCGGCAGCTCCGCGGTCAGGCCGCACACGACAATGGCGAGCAGGGTTTTCATCGTAAGTGATAAGGGAGTGCGGGGAAGGTTGTCAGTGGGAGTCGGCCGCTGCAATCGTTGCCTCCCTGCTCGGCTTGGCAGGCCGGCCGGCGATCAGGATCACCGGGAGGCAGCAAAGGCATATCATACCGACGAGATGGAACGCGTCGAGATAGCTCAGGAGACTGGCCTGCCTCTCCACCGAAAGATCGAGAAGTGCGAGGGCCCGCCTTGGGGCCTCCCACAGCGTCGCGCCGTGGGCCTGCAGCCCCAGGCTGAACATCCGCAGCCTGCCGGCCGTGGCGGGATGGCCCGCGACCAGATACGAGACCAGTGTGGACCTGTGCTGCGCCAGGCGGTGGTCGAGGAACGTGTTGATGAAGGCGATCCCGAAGGAGCCCCCTAGCTGGCGCATCATGTTGTTGAGCGCGACCCCCTGGGGAATGTCCCTCATCGGCAGGCCTGACACGGCGACCTGCGTCAGCGGCACTGTCATCATGCTCAGCCCGATCGCACGGAGGATGATGGGCCAGAAAAAGTCGTGCGCTCCCGCCCCCAGGTTGAGGTTGCCCAGCATGAAAGCGAAGAGCGCCACGATCGCAAAGCCGCACACGACAAGCAGCTGGGGCGACAGCCCGCGGCCTATGGCCTGCCCGATCAGGGGCAGGACCACGATTGCCACGCCGGCGCCGGGGAGGAACAGCATGCCTGTCTGCAGCGCGTCAAAGCCCAGCAGCCTCTGCACAAAGACCGGCACGATGAATACCGTTGAGAACAGAGCGAACCCCAGCACGAAGGTCAGCATGGCCGCCGCGGCCAGGCTCCGGCTGCGCAGGACCCTCAGGTCGACCACGGGGTGTTCGGCCAGGAATTCCCAGATCACAAAGGCGGTGAGGCTGACGACGGCCACAACTGCCAGCACAGTGATGTAGCGGGTGGAGAACCAGTCCTCCGTCTCGCCGCGCTCCAGGACGACCTGCAGGGAACCGAGCCCCGCGACCAGGAGAAGGATCCCGGCCCAGTCGATCTTGTCCGCCCGGCGCGCACTGGCCGGCTCGCGCACGTAGATCCAGGACAGCAGCGCAGCGCCAAGGCCGATAGGGAGGTTGACGTAGAAGATCCAGGGCCACGAGTAGCTGTCGATGATCCAACCCCCCACGGTCGGGCCGATGGTGGGGCCGATGAACACGCCGACGCCAAACAGCGCGGCGGCGAGACCCCGTTGCCTCACGGGAAACGTCTCAAAGAGGATGGCCTGGGACGTCGACAGCAGGGCCCCGCCCCCGATGCCCTGCACGAACCGAAAAGCCACGAGTTCCCAGATGGTGTGGGCCTGCCCGCAGGCCATGGAGGCGGCCGTGAAGAGCAGGATCGAGCTGATGTAGTAGCGGCGGCGCCCGAATCGCGCCGCCAGGAAACTCGTCATCGGTATGATGATGACGTTGGCGATGGCGTAGGAGGTGATGACCCAGGCGACGTCCTCCAGGGTCGCGCCGAGGTTGCCGCTCATGTCGGACAGCGCCACGTTGACGATCGAGGTGTCGATCAGCTCGATGATCGTCGCGCTGATCACCGTGAAGGTGATGATGATCTTCCGAAAACCCTGCTCGGCCATCGCTACTCCTTGATGGCCACAATCGCGTCCACGCTCATCCCCGGCCTGAGCAGCCCGTGCCCGTCCGGGCTCGCGTCCAGCACGATCTTTACCGGAATTCGTTGGGTCACCTTGACGTAATTCCCCGTGGCGTTGTCCGGCGGCAGCAGGGCAAATCGGGCTCCGGTCGCGCCGGCGATGGAATCCACCCTTCCATGGAATACCCTTCCCGGGTAGCTGTCCGCGGTGAAGGTCGCGGATTGTCCCGCGCGGATGTGGGTGAGCTGGGTCTCCTTGAAATTGGCGACGACCCAGACACCGGTGTCGGACGCGATGGAAAAAAGCGTCTGGCCGGCCTGCACCAGCTGGCCGGGCTCGACATCCTTGTGCGCAACGAGCCCGGAAATCGGGGCCGTGACCGTCGCGAAGGACCGCTGGAGCCTCGCCATGTCGAGGGCCGCGTGCTGCTGTGCCAGTTGCGCCTGGGCAGCCACGACCTTTGCGGCCGCCACGCCCGCCTGCGAGTCTGCGGCGTCCGCCTCCCTGGCCGCCATCGCCAGCTGGGCATCAGCCGCGTCGGCGGCCGCGCGGGAATCGCTCCGTTGCCGATCGGTGATCGCTCCCCCGGAAAACAGGCCCCTGTCCTGGGCGTAATCCGCGGCGGCCTTCTCGCGCTGCACCCGGACCGTCTCAATATTGGCCCTGGCCACGGCCACTGTGGCTCGAGCGGCGTCGAGCGAGGCCTGGGCCGCCGTCAGCCCCGCCTCCACGGTCCGGACGGCCGTCGTGGCCTCGCTGACGCGCACATCGAGCTCGTCCGGATCGATCTCAACCAGCGGCTGCCCGGCCGCCACCCGCTCATTGTCGACCACCAGCACGCGGGCCACATAGCCGGATGTCCTGGGCAGGACGGGGCTGATGTCCCCTTCCACCTGGGCGTCGTCGGTCTCTTCGTGCGAGAAGACAAACCCGAAGTACCGGATCCCTGCGATCGTTGCGGCCGCAAGGACCGCGACCGCAATGGAAAGGACCAGGGGGCGCCGGGCAAACCGGATGGCCTGGGTGGCGGTGGACCGCGCCGACGCGTTCGAGTGGGGCTCTGTGGTGGACATCTGCTTCATGCGGACTTTCAAAACTGCCTGTACTTCCGAAACAGTCAAAGCCGTTGGATAATTGGTACTGGGTGCATTTGGACACGCTGACTCATGCAGGCGTTTCGAGGCAGGGACGGGCGTCCCGCCGAGCCTGCCCTGAGTTTGTCGAAGGGTCCGGCACTACGTCAGGCCCATTCGTAGGCCCGGACGCCCGGGCCGGGCGTCCCTACCCGATTTCAGTCAAATGCACCCAGTACCGGATGGTTTAACACGGCGGTAGGGATTTCCGGAACATTTCGGTCGCGCCTTGCGGCGTGTGCGGGGGTACATTCCAACCTCGAAATGCGCATTCTCCACCTAGAGGACAACCAGGGCGATGCAGAGTCCGCGAAGCTGCGGATCCTGGCTGCCTGGCCGGAGACCGAGATCCTCGTGTGTGCGGATACCTCCAAGGTCGGGTTGATCCTGCTCAGGTCGGCCAGCTTTGACATCGTTCTCTCGGAGCTTGATGTGGGTGGTGCAAGCGGCCTGGCTGCCCTCGGGCTGGTTCGGCAAATGTCCCCGGATACGCCGCTGATCTTCCTTGCGACCGCGTTCGACGAGGAGTCCGCGGACAAGGCCCTGGGGGCCGGGGCGGCCGAATGCGTCTTCAAGGATCGGATGCAGTTTCTGGTCCCCGCGATCCGGAAGGCTCTGGCCCACCGGGACGAGCGGCACCGCGCGCGCCAGACCGAGAGGCGGTGCTCGTCCCAGACCGAAATGCTCGAGCAGGCGCTCGATGTCATCATCGTGGAGGAGCCGAACGGAAGGATCAGCTTCTGGAACAGGGCGGCCGAGCAGGTGCTCGGCTGGCAGGCCCGCGAAGTGATCGGCAGGAGGCTCAAGTCGTTCGCGGGCGCCGAGGTTTCCTCCACCCTGTTCGCGGCCACACGGGCCACCAGCGAAAAGGGTGAGTGGCGCGGGGAGGTCGTCCTGACCGCGAAGAACGGGCGCCCGGTGACCTTCGATTTCCGGCGCACCCTTGTCCGCGACAAGGATGGGCGGCCGCTGGCACAGCTCAGCATCGGCCACGATCTTTCCGAGAGGCGCCAGCTCGAGGAGCAGCTCTTCCGCGCCCAGCGGATGGAGAGCATCAGCCTCTTGGCAGCGGGCATCGCGCACGACCTGAACAACGTCCTGACCCCGATCATCATGGCCCTTGGTCTGCTCAAGCACGACCTCAAGGAGCCCGGCCACGTCCGGATCATGGGCACCCTTGAAAAGAGCGCGGACCGTGGCGCCAGCCTCGTCCGCCAGCTCCTCTCGTTCATGCAGGGGACGACCTCTACGGCGCAGGCGTTCCACGTCACCGAGGCTATCCGGGAGATCGGCTCGGTGGTCCGGGACACGTTTCCCCCTTCCATCGAGCTGACAGAGCGAATCCAGGACGGGCTGTGGCTGGTCAAGGCCCAGGGCACGCACCTGCATCAGGTGCTGCTCAACCTTGCCGTGAATGCCCGGGATGCCATGCCCGAGGGGGGAAGCCTGACCGTATCGGCCGAGAACGTCACCCTCTCAGAGAAGGGATCTGGCGTTTCCCAGGCGGGCCGCACCGGGGATTTTGTGATGATCTCGGTCGCGGACACCGGCACCGGAATCCGCCCGGAGGACCGCGAAAAGATTTGGGAGCCCTTCTTCACGACCAAACCCGAGGGCATGGGCACCGGGCTGGGCCTGCCAACGGTCCGGGGCATTGTCACCCGGTACAAGGGTTTCGTGGACCTTGAGTCGGAGCCTGGGCGCGGAACCTGTTTCCGCGTCTACTTCCCCGCCGTCACGGAGTCCGTTGAGGCCGGCGCGGGGCGGGATCCCGTCCTGCGGGACAAGGGCAACGGCGAGAGCGTTCTTGTGATCGACGGCAGCCGGGATGTCCTCGACCTGACCGCAACTGTGCTCAACCGCTACGGGTACACGACCTCGACGGCGGTTGACGGGCTTGAGGGCGCGGCCCTGATGCAGAAATCGAGAAGCCCATTTTCCGTCGTGGTCTCCGACCTCCAGGCGCCGGGCCTTTCCGGCCGGCGGCTGGGCTTGGCCCTGCGCAAGCTGAACCCGGAGCTTCGTTTGGTGTTCATGGGGTCCGACGCATCGCTGGAGGAGAGCGCCGACATGAGGGAGCTTGGCGCGCAGTTCCTGGCAAAGCCCTTTCAGCCGGCCGAGCTTCTGTGCGCCGTGATGTCCGCGCTGAAGCAGGGCGAGCATGTGGAAGCCGTCTAGCACGGTGACTGGCGCCGCGGCAAAAGCCGCCCGCGGCCTTGCACTTTGGGGGAGAGGCGCAAGAGTGTCGCGGATGAGGATTCTTGTCGTCGAGGACCAGGAGTTGTTTCGCGAAATGCTCGTGAAGGCATGTCGCGAGAGCGGCTTCCCCGTGGTTGCCGAGGCCGCCGACGGCCTGGCCGCCGTGGATTTGGTGAAATCCAAGAAGCCGGATCTCCTGCTGCTGGACATCGAGCTGCCGAAGGCGGACGGCTTCGCCGTCATCGAGGCTGCGCGCTTGGTCCGCCCCAAGGCGAAGTTCGTCGTGGTGTCGTCGATCTGCAACGCGTTCACCGTGTACAGGCTGGAGCGGGCGCGCGTCCAGGGCTTCATCGACAAGAACACCGGGGCTGTCGCCATGGTGAAGCGGGCGCTCGAGGACGTCGAGCGGGGGGGCTCCTTTTTCTCGGAGACCTTTGAGGCGGCGCGGCGGGCCCGCTGGGAGGATTTTCAATCGTTCGACCGCACGCTGTCCGCCCGCCAGGTGGAGGTCCTTCGGATGATCGGGGATCTTCGCTCGGACCAGGAGATCGCGGCGGCCCTGGGCATCTCAACCGACATGGTCGAGAAGCACCGCGCGAACATCGGCCACCGGATCGGGACGACGACCCGGATCGAGATGGAGCGCTGGGCCCAGGAAAAGGGATTCACTACGTCCCTGGTCCGCCCCCATTGAGCTCCTCGATGAGGCGGTCGGCGGCGTCCCTGACCTGTTGCGCGAGCTTGGCGAGCTCGTCCGGGTCGCCACGCTGCGCCGCTGCGGTCACGGCGATTGCCAGGTCGGCAAGCGCCTGGGAATCCACATACTTTGCCATGCCAAGGATCGCATGCGCCTTTGAACGGACGGCGGCCAGGTCGGCGGAGGCCACGGCCTCCTCGAGTTCCGCCACGGACGCCCGGAGGGTCGCCGCGTAGCGCTCGATTTGGTGCGAGAGCGGACTGCCCGAGCCCTTGGCCAGGAACTCGAGCATGCTTGTGTTGACGGACTTCTTGGCCCCGGACGGACGGGACAGCTGGAGGGAGGGTGCCGGCCGGAAGCCGACGCCGGCCTCCCGCAGGATCAGGGACAGCTTCTCCGGGGTGAGTGGCTTGCCGGCAAAGTAGTCCATTCCCGCGGCGAGGCAGCGGTCCCGGTCCTCCGTCGTGCTGTAGGCGCTCACGCAGACGATCAGCGTATGGGCCCGGTTCTCCTCGATCTGCCGCATCTTCTGGGCGACCGTGATGCCGTCGACATCCGGCAGGTGCCGGTCGAGGAGGATGAGGTCGTAGTGGCGGTCCTGGAACAGGGCCAGGGCCTCGCTTCCGTCGCGGGCCCGGTCGCAGACGGTGATGCCCAGGTGCGCGAGGACCGCGGTGAAGGCCCACGTATTATAGTCGGCGTCCTCCACGATCAGCGCCCGCGCGATGCTGAAGATCGAGCGCACCTCGGGCTTGGGCGCGTCCGTGGCGATCAGCGGAAGGCGCAGGAAAAAACGGGCCCCGGTGCCCTTGGCTCCCTCTACCCCCACGCTGCCTCCCATCAGGTCCGCCAGGCGGCGGCACAGGGCCAGCCCCAGGCCGGTGCCCGACGAGTTCATCGTGGAGTTGTCCGCAAGGCGCGTGAAGTTGATGAAGAGGGAATCCTTCTCCTCCTCGGAAAACCCCGGGCCATGGTCCTGCACCGAACACTCGAGCACGTTCGGCGACTGCGGCGAGATCCCCGCCCTGAGGAGGATCCGACCCGGCGCATAGCGGATGGCGTTGGTCATGTAGTTGAGGAGGATCTCCTCGAGCCGGTGCGCATCGACCATCACGTACGCCGGCAATCCCGGGTCGACCTGGATCTCGATCATGGAATCGCTCGCCGCGGCCCTCGCCGCAAGGGAGGTCGCGATCGACTCAAGGAGCCCCTGGAGGGAGCAGGCGACCGGCTTGAGATCGACCTTGCCCGCCTCGATCCGCGAAAAGTCGAGGACGTCGTCAATGAGCGAGGTCAGCTGCTGGGCGCAGGCGTCCAGGGCCTCGAGCAGCTCGCGCTGCCTCTCTCCGAGCACGGTGTCGTTCAGGGCGACCGTGAGCCCCACTATGCCGTTGAGGGGGTTGCGGATGTTGTGGGAGACGCGGGCGATGAATTCGCTTTTTGCGGCGTTTGCCCGGTCCGCCTGCTCGGTCCGGCGTTTCACCATCACCTCCAGCTCGGCGGCCCTCTTCCTCAGGTTGCGGACGCGGAACAGGTGGCTCGCAAAGAAGAGCCCCACCGCGGCCGTCGCGAAGAGCGCCTCGAAGGGCAGCGTGCGCCACCACGGGGCGCGAACGACGAAGGCGAAGCTGGAGGCCTGGCTCGCCTCGCCGGCATCATCCAGCGTGCGGATGCGCACGGTGTAGGAGCCGTCCCGAAGGCCCGTGAGTTCGCGCTCGGACTTCGCATCGAAGGACGTCCAGTTGGTGTCGATCCCATCGATCAGGATCTGGGGCTCCACGGCCGGCCGCCTTTCAAAGGTCGGCACCGCCACCCGGACCAGCACCTTCCGCGTCGAATATGGGAGGGGGCCCGTGATCGCCTGGAAGGCTGCATCGTCGCCGCTCTGCGCCAGCACGTGGACAATCGGCGCGGGCGGGGAAACGGGCGGATCCGACGCGGTGGCGTCGATGCGGAGGATGCCGCCTGAACCCGCTATATAGAGGGTGTCGTCGCGGGGGTTCGGCTGGGCGCATATGGCCGCCGGAATGCCCACCTTCCATAGACCGTCGATGGAGTGCGGGCGCCAAACGGCCGTGTTTCCGTCGTTGGTCACCGACGCCACGACCGCCGGGCGGTCGCCGACCGGCGGGTGAACAATCCAGATCGCGCCACTCGGGTCGGCAAGGGAGACGCCGTCAAGCCCGATGCTTTCCACCGAACGATTCGGCCAATTCATGATCGGCTTCAAGGCGCCTCCATGGGCCGGCAGGAACCAAGCCTGGGTGCCGGCAAAGACGTACATCGACTTGTCCGGGTTTGCCCGGACATCCCCGAAACCGCTGTCCGGGATCGCAGGAAACAACCGATTGGCGGGCTGGCAATCAGGCTTCGATGACGCCGGGTTCGAGACGACCCATATGCCCGCAGTGTTGGTGCCGATCCAAAGGCGGCCTTGGGCATCCTGCGCCATGGCCACGGGGAAATCGGCCAGCTTCGGGCAAATTTCACGGACGGCGGAGGTTGCGCAATTCAGGTCGAAGATTCCAATGCCGATTGAGACGAATACATGGCCGGGCTCCCTCGACGGCGCAACCGACAGGATATCGCGAGCGGAAGACAATATGCGCCGGGATCCGTTGGGGCCCGCGAAATCAACGCCCTGTCGTTGTCCCACCAGGATCCCATCCCCAAACGGGGCGAGACTCGAAATATTGCTCTCGGGAGGCAATACGACCGGAGTCGAGCGAAGGACTGGCGCAGCGGCCCCGAATCTAAATATGTTGGTAGACGTCGCCGCATAGGCCTGGTCCTTGTTGGCAATTAGAACAAAAAATGGATCAGCCGTGGGAGACGACGCGCGATCAAAGAATCTTCCGCCGGACGAAAGATCCACCCGGAATACATGAGCGGTCGATGTGGCCCAGATCCCTCCCTCACGGTCACCGGAAAGTGAAAAAATTTCATTTGTGGGCAGGCCGGCCGATGCCTTGTCGAGTATCTGCTGAAGGCTGCCATCTGCGCCGACAATCGCTATGCCTCCCTTCAGCGTTCCGAGCGCGACTTCATTGTTGGCGATTGAAACCGCACTTGTGAGCGTGTTGGCGCGCAGGAACGACCCGGCCGCTTGGCCGATTGGACGACTTTGGACCCCGTCCCATGCAAAGAGGCCCCCAGAAGTGACCAACATCCAATCCAATCCAATTCGACCGATCCAAATCACGCGGTTCCCACCAAGCTTGGATTCTGGAATCGCCAACTTGAATTCACCTTGATCGTACCGGTAGGTGCCCGTGACGCCATCGTCGACAAAAACGGTCCCGTCAAAGCGCATCGCGCTCAGCCTGGTCTTGTTTGGGAAGCTCCACCCCCGCATGGACTGGCCGTCCCACCTGAAGACCCGATCCTGGGTCACGAACAAGGCTCCATCGCCTGCGGCAAACGCGAACCAGCAGTCCCCGAAATTCCGCAGGGTTTCGGGCAGCATCGAGACAAGGGAGTGGAATTCCCAAGTCCCGTCCTGACGTTCGTCAAACCACCCGATTTCGTTGGTCGCACCGGCCCACAAGCGCTTCCCATCCGGGCTCACGTCGAGGCCCCGCAATGTGTATCCGGATCCCACCGGTGAGGATGCCCAGCGGTCGCCGTCAAAGGTGACGAGATTCTTGTAGCCGCCCAGAAAGAGCACCCCATTTGGTCCCTGCTGAGTCACCCACGCCCTGGCATTGGGTCCGAGCTCGGAGGTCGAAAACGAGGTCACCAGCGGCACGCCGACCTGGTCTGCCCTTGCCGGTATTCGGGCAACACCAAGCATGAGCACCGCCGTTGTTGCGAGCCTAAGGGCTGAGCGAGCTAGGATGGCCGAACGCAAGACGGGGCGCAGTGTGGCGCCGACCTCCTCCCGTGGCTACAAGGAAATAATGTTCCGGAATTCCGGAGCCCAAGGCTATGGAATGCCCGAATTTCAGGCTCTCGTCTCCGGCTGCAATCGCCCAATAATCGGTGTGCCATGAACAAACTAAACCTCCTCCTATCGGGCCTGCTCTCCAGCGCCCTGCTCAGCCTCGGTCTATCGCGCGTCGCCCTTCTACTGGATCCAGTCGCTCGGCAGACTCGTACCAATAATCGCCACTCCATGAAGACTTGCAGTATGTGCATCGCTCCGTGTTTTGCGCCGGCGCCCTCAGCTACAACCTAACAAGCAGAGTCAATCACCATGCAACTCAACCTCGCAGGTGTAAGGTTCCGCAACGTGCTCGAGGAGCACGGCGGGCCCATCGAAAAGATTGACGCAGGTCGGTTCACTGTGCGCGGCCGCCAGTGGTTCCAGGCCAACGCCTACCTGAAGCAGGGGTGCACCCCCGCCCGCGGGCTGGGCCTCTACAGCGACGCGGATGGCACGGGAGCAAGCCAGGATCCCCTGAAGGCGCAGCACATGGCGATTTCCGAGGCCATGGAACGCTGGGCCTACCATGCCACGATCAACTCGGACGACGCGGCCGAATACGGCTTCGATGTCGACCCGTCCTCAAACGGCATGGCCGCATTTCCCGGCCTGCTCGCCAGGCAGGCCCGCCGCCGGGCTTACCTCGAGGCGGTCGAGCGTTTCTCGGTCATGTGCTGGTGGGAAGGTAAAGTCGAGGGACACCTGATCAGCACGGATTGGCCGGGTGTCGAGGCGGTGCTGATCAACGGTCCGGCCGGAGGTATCACGGCTATCGTCTTCACCAAGACCAAGGATGGATACGCCCTCGGGCATGCGGCCGACGAGTCCATCAGCGGAGCGGTTGAGCGGGCCATCGTGGAGATGGAGCGCCACGCCCGCGTTGTGCGCTATTGGCAGGCCGAGAACCACGGAACGGAGAAACCTGACTCGATCCTGGAGCGCCGGGCGCTCTACTTCTCGACCGAGGAGGGATTCTCGCAGATCAAGAAGCGGATCGGGATCAAGCCGACGACTCCCCCGCCCGCGTTCGAACTGGTTTGCGACAAGGAGATCCCCGGTCCCTGGGCGCAGTACTCCACGGTCTGGCGGGTGGCGTTTCGTCCGCCTTCCCAGAAGTTCCTGAGCTCCGACGAGACCTACTACTACTGCTGACCGCTTGACACCGGCCTCCGGGGTGACGGAAGTTGCCCTGTGCGCGTGAGATTTTCCGCCGTGTTGGCGTTGCTCCTTGGCGGGAGCCGCATCTGCGCGGGAGCGGCCGGGCACGTATCCATTGCGGCGGCCGCCAACCTGGTGTTTGTGCTTGAGCCCTTGGACGCTGGGTTCACGAGGGCCAACCCCGGCGTCGCGGTGACCGACACCATCGGCGCCTCGGGAAGCCTCGTTTCGCAGATCGAGAACGGGGCGCCCTATGACGTATTTCTCTCCGCCGACCTCCAGTACCCAAAAAAGCTGATCGGCGCCGGCGGGGCCAAAGCCTCGAGCCTTGTCGTCTTCGCAATGGGCCGCCTGGTGTTGTGGACCGCGAGGCCCGGCCTGGACATTTCGACGGTTGTGACCGCTGTGCACAGTCCCCTGCTCAAGCGGCTGGCCATCGCCAACCCGGCGACCGCGCCCTATGGGCGGGCTGCCGAGGAGGTCCTTGCCAGGCTCGGCATTGCCGGGGAGGTTCGCACCAGGCTGGTGTTTGGCGAAAACATCTCCCAAACGGCGGAATTCGTGATGAGCGGCAACGCCGACGCGGGCTTTGTGGCCCTCTCCCTTGTGCTTTCGCCAAAGCTGCGGGACAAGGGCCGATGGCTCGAGGTGCCACCGGAGCTGTACGCGCCCATCGCGCAAGGCGCGGTGCTCACCCTTCAGGGCGCCGGCAACCCGGCCGCCCGGCGGTACCTGGCGTACCTCGCAAGCCCCCCCGCCCGCGCGGTGTTCGTGCGGTTCGGCTACGGAAGTCCTTAGCTGGTTCCGGCCTGCCTTCCAAACCTCTCGGTCTGCCGATGGAGGCGGGTATGGGTCTCGGCCTTTGGAATTCGGGCGCTGAGACAGGCCTTGGCTTCCAGCCAGTTATCCAAATCCCGGCCGGGAACGCAGCCGCTGAGGAGGTAGAGATGATACGCGTAGTCGCGTATGTCGTCGTCGCTCACAGGCTCGATGCGAATGGGAGAACGGGCATATTTGGTTTTCATGGCAGCCAAACGTAGGTCCGTTGGTGCGCAGCGGCTCGGCATATTTTGGCCGAGGGAGCGCATTTGTTGCGGGCCTCCGCATTGCGGAGGCCCGCCATGAGCGACGGCCGAAGGCCGGAGTCGAATGGCCAAAACCCCTTCCCAGTGGGAAAAGTTGAAGCCCCTTTTATGCCCTTCGACTCCCGTTGGTCGCTCAGGGCACGTTTCGGATCCCGAAACGTGCAGGGGTTGGATTTGAACCAACGACCTTCAGGTTATGAGCCTAAATGCTGATCTTAACTTGTTGTTTGATAGCAGTTTGCAATTATATACGCAAACCCTTCGATATGAGCTGAAAACATAATGCTCGGGGTTTCTAACAGTTGCTTCTGGTTTCACGGGAATCGAGGCGCTACTGCACAAGAGCCGTGTTGCAAGGATAATGTGGAATCCAGACCGATGCGTTCTTCCTATGAACGCTACAAGCCGCACCACCCTCATCGCGATGCTCACCACCGACCTCGCATTCTCGACCGCCGAACGCCAGACGGTCCTACAACTGATCAATGGCGAAACGCAGTGCGGATTTACATCTCCGGAGGCGGCGGCGCGACTTCTTGTCACGCAGAAATCCGCTGCGGAACTGCTCTCGGTAAGCCGCGTAACGATCTGGCGGATGAAACGAGACGGGCGTCTTAACCCCGTCGAGATTCTGCCTGGCACATGGCGGTATCGCTACTCGGAAATCGCCGAGATTGCCCGCGGCGCGGGGGCACAGGTCACGCATTGAAATTGAGACTTGTCTTGACGGGAAAAACACCCATTATTCCCGTCAAATTAGCCATGGATAATAGGGCACAATCCATTGATAGTTCGGTACGTAGTCGAATTTATGGCCACGCTAGAGGCTGGGTGTTTACACCCAAACATTTTACCGATCTTGGAAGCGAAGCGGCCATCGACTCCGTACTGCGCCGGTTGAAAGCCGATGGCACCATACGCCAACTTACCCGCGGGCTATACGATTATCCGGTGCAGGATCCTATCCTGGGCGCGGTCACCCCTTCCGCCGACACCGTGGCGCGCGCCTTGGTCGTCCGCGACGCGATACGTCTCCAACCTTCCGGCGCCTACGCTGCTAATCTCCTCGGTCTTTCCGAACAAGTTCCGTCGCGGGTCGTTTTCCTGACTGACGGACCCGCCCGCAAGGTGAAGTTCGGCAAACGCGAAATCATTCTCCAGCACACGACCCCGCGCAATATGGCTACCGCCAGCCGAAAAAGCGGTACCATCATCCAGGCTCTGCGTCACCTCGGTCAAAAACAGGTCGACGATCACGTGAGGGCAATACTGCGTCGGCATATCACCGAAGAGGATCGCTCTGGTCTGCGCAAAGACCTTGTTTACGCCCCCGCCTGGATCGCCGATTTGCTTCGTCCACTGATCGAGAAGCCGCCAACGACGACATGAACACGTTCTTAGAACTGCCCGCAGAGCGGCGCCGACTCGCATTTCAACAAGTGGACGAGTCGATGGGACTCCAGGCCTTCAGTGTGGAGAAGGACTTCTGGGTCTGCTGGATCCTGCGCGAACTGTTCACGCTCCCAG
>Ga0302320_10003946_pt1 | contig 33977 bp, 29 predicted proteins | sample Bog_T0_3_FD_202130 | JGI IMG/M metagenome (GOLD analysis project Ga0302320, IMG submission 202130) | Peat permafrost microbial communities from Stordalen Mire near Abisko, Sweden - Bog_T0_3 | ecosystem: Environmental > Terrestrial > Soil > Wetlands > Peat | place: Sweden: Abisko, Stordalen Mire... | reverse complement strand
ATGTTCTTTGAGCAACGCAATCGTTCGATAGACGGTGGCTCTATCGATAGCCTCATCCTGTTTCCTGGCAATCTCTAGCAGCGTCGCGACATCGAGGTGCCGAGGCGAATCCTGAATAATGCCCACGAGTAAGCGTCGCTGAGCGGTCATGCGAATTCCCCGTGCAGCTAGTTCTTTCATCAGCGAGGGACGAGTGATGGTGTCCCCCTTCGATCTTCCCAGATGCGAATCACTGGCCACAATGGTTTCAGTCTGCATGTCCCCCCGCTCCCTCTCTAACAACTCTAGTTGCGACTTGTTCGCAAACCGTACTTTTCATTGGACTTCATTCGTCTCTTGCTGTCAAGACGCTGTTCCTCAACTCCACCTGACCAAAGTGGCGCGCACACGAACGTGTGACCCAAATCACAGCGCGGTAAGTCCTCCCACAGGCATTATGAAAATGAAATTCAATTTCATCGAGATTGAGTTCTTTTTTTAGGGTTTGAATTGCGACAGAGTCGCATTTAGAAAATTTAGAAAGAGGAGTAGCGTGAGGGGAAAAGGCTTCGTGTTCGCGCAAAAACGCCGGCAGTTGGCAATCATGTTGGGACTGTGGGGTGTGCTCCTTTTCATCTGGTCTTCGCCGAGCTTCGCGAGCGACACAGGAAGCGTTTCAGGGACAGTTGCCGATCCCAGTGGTGCTGTCGTCCGGGCGGCGATCGTGATCATCCGCAACTCGGATACCGGTGCACAGCAGAGTCGCACCACCGATGCTGATGGCCTTTACACCTTTCCTGAGCTTCCCGCGGGGCACTACCAGATAGAGATCGCCGCTCCCGGATTTAAGCCATACCTTCAGACTGGCTTGGCGCTCGCCGCGTCGGCTGTCCTCAAAGTGGACGTTGAACTTGAGCTGAAGTCCGAAGCGACAACCGTTGAGGTTAGCGCTGACAGCGTCCAGATCGACACCTCAACCACCCAGATAGGCGAAACCATCAGCGGCAAAAAGATGGACGGCGTTCCGTTGAACGGGCGCAGCTTCACGGACTTGTTGGCGATTCAACCAGGCGTTATTCCGGCAAGCTCGCAGCAGCCAAATGCGGTGGTGATGTCGGGATGCACGACGACTCCTCCTTCCGGCGACTTGAATCCTGGGAACGTGTCGGTGAGCGGGCAGCGCGAAACCGCGAACGGGTTCGTCGTAAACGGCAGCAACGTCGAAGAAGACTTTAATATGGGCACAGCCATTGTCCCGAATCTAGACTCCATTCAGGAATTTCGGGTTTTAACGAGCAACGCGGATGCCGAGTACGGCAACTACAGCGGCGGGCAAGTCATCGTGGTCACCAAGACGGGGACGGATCGGCTACACGGGAGTGCTTTTGAATTCCTGCGCAACACGAACCTTGACGCGCGCAACTACCTTTCCTCCGAGAGCGCGAAGTTCGACCGCAATCAATTTGGCGGCACCTTGGGTGGTCCCCTTAAGAAGGACAAGGTCTTCTTCTTTGCCGATTATCAGGGTACATGGATGACCCAAGGAGTCGAGACCGGGCTTATTTCCGTCCCATCAATTGCCGACCGGACCGGAAATCTTGTCGACGACGCCGGCGCGTTGACCACGACTACCACTCTCCCGAATGGCAGCCAAGTCACGGTTCCGACCACGGTCGCCGGCAGCAATCTTGCCAGTTTGCTTCAGAACGAACTGGGCTATCTTGTTTCCCCCGGCTTGCCGTACTATTTTCGGAAGGGCGAAAATCAAGCAGGAAACCCAACAACCCAATATGCGACGAATTGCACCCTCCCGTCGCAATGCGTATTCCCGAACGCAGTGTTCCCGCAGAATGCCTGGTCAGCGCCGGCCAAAGCTTTACTGCAATACATTCCCCAACCAAATCAAGGAGGGACCATCTTTTCCACCTCGGCCTACAACCAGACGCTTCACGACAACGAAGGAGCGCTCAGAGTTGACGCCAACACAGGTTGGGGCACGCTCGCCGCGTACTACTCCTTCGACGACTTCTTTCAGGACAATCCATACCCCACGGGACAAGGGGGCGCCAACGTCCCCGGATTTAGCGCCACATCACCAGGGCGGGCTCAGTTGTTCAGCCTCGGCATCACCAAGGCGCTGAGCCCGAATACGCTCAATGAATTTCACCTCAGCTACATGAGATTCGCCAACAATGTCGGTCAGCCGGTGGGTGGCGTCGGGCCCAAGCTGAGTGCGCAAGGGTTTGTCGAGGGCGCGGGCACGCTTGGCATCGTTCCCTTGGACCCGAAGATTGAGGGCATCGAGAACGTTTCGTTCAACAACTACACCTTCGGCGTGGATACGACCGGCGAGACCCAGGTCAACAACACATATCAATGGACGGACAGCTTCTCCAAGGTGATTGGGAAGCACAGTCTCAAGGTGGGCGGCGGACTGCATTTCGATCAGGTCAACGTCAATCCGGATGCCGTTTTCAACGGCTCCTTCCAGTTTGAGGGAACCGAGACGGGCTCGGACTTTGCCGACTTTCTACTGGGCGTGGCCAGCTACTATCGGCAGGGCGATTCCAAGAGTTTTTACCTGCGCAACAAATACGTGGGATTGTTTGGCCAGGATAGCTGGCAAGTGAAGCCGAACCTGACGCTCAGCTATGGTCTGCGTTGGGATGTGCTTCCGCCTTGGTACGAAAAATACAATCAAGTGCAGACCCTCGTATTGGGCGAGCAGTCGGTGGTTTACCCCGGTGCGCCCGAGGGGCTGGTTTTCCCAGGCGATCCCGGAATTCCGCGAACACTGGCTCCGACGAAATACACCAACTTCGCTCCGCGCTTGGGGCTAGCGTACTCGCCAAAGTTTCAGAGCGGCCTGCTGGAAAAGATATTTGGCAGCTCTGGAACCACCAGCGTGCGCGCGGGATATGGCGCGTACTTCACGGCAATCGAGGGACTCTCGGCCGGCATCATGAGCGCCAATCCACCGTATGGCTATGACTACAACAGCAGCGCGCCGCCCTTGTTAACTACTCCCTTCGTGGCGGCTGCAACCGGCCAGAGCACAGGCCAGCCCTTTCCATCGCCCATTCCCGCCTACGGAGCTTCGGCAAGCCATCCCAATACAACGGTGGACTGGTCCAAATACGACCCGATCACAGGCGTCCCGGCCTTTTTCCCTGGGAATGTGTCGCCTTATACCGAAAGCTACACTTTGTCGCTGCAACGGCAGATCGCGGCGAATACTCTTCTCAGCGTTGGCTACGTCGGAAATCAGGCGCACCATCTTCTCGTGCTGCAATCGGCAAATCCCGGCAACCCGCAACTATGCCTCATAACTCCTGGATGCGGACCGTTCAACGAGACCGGCGCAAGAGGACCGTTCAGCTCGCAATTTGCCGCCGTCACTTATCAGAAGACCATCGGGAATTCCAACTACAACGCGCTTGAAGTCAATCTCCGCCACAAAGGTGGAGCACTGGAGTTTATGGTTGGATACACCTACAGCAAGTCCATCGACCAGTCCTCAAGTTTGGCGGAACCGGTTTACCCTGTGGCCGTTGACGCTTCCGGCACGGAGATTGGTCCCAGCCTTAACCGAGCGATCTCCGCGTTTGACATGACTCACAACTTTGTCGCCAGCTACCTCTACCAATTACCCTTCGGTCATCTGTTCGAGAATCACGAGGGGATGACGAAGGGCTGGGTAGTTTCCGGTATTACACGGTTCAGCACAGGTTTCCCGGTCACGCTTTTCAATAACAACGATACGTCCTTGCTCGGCACGATCCCCAACGGCATCAACAATAACGGCGTGGACACCCCAAACGTCGCGCCCGGCAATCTAGAAATCAATAACAACCCGCGCAACGGAAGACCTGCTTTTAACACCTCGCTTTTTAGCCTTCCGGCGCTGGGCGAAATCGGTACAGCGCGCAGGCGTTTCTTCTACGGGCCAGGAATCAGCAATTTTGATATGGCGCTCGAAAAGGATATACGGTTGTCCGAGTCCAGATCGCTAGAATTCCGGCTGGAGGGCTTCAATGTTTTCAACCATGCGCAGTTCTACGGGCCAGCGGCAGTGAATGGCAACATCAGCAGTGCCAATTTCGGGCAGGTAGTGAATGCAGCGTCTCCCAGACTCGTTCAATTGGCTGCTAAATTCTTTTTCTAGAGTGTCGTGGTCGTTTGGCTACATAGCAGATCGCACTTCCGTCGACGCGGGCCAGAAGTCGGCTTCGAGGAGATCGCCATTGTTCTCCCCCAAGCCCGTGTCTGGATAGCTTCCGGATATGGGAGTTGGGGACACGGATCAGATGGCGCATACTGGAGTCGATGCGCATGTGGCAGACAATTCGTGCCTCTGCCCTCGGTCGTCATGTCCACGAGAAACCGTATGCAGCTCTCGTACTTTCAGGCGGGTACGAAGAGGCGGGAGATCACGGACGTTTCCGGGTGAAAGCAGGAGATGTTATCTTCCATGAACAATTGGAAGCGCACTTGGACCGTTTCTCCGAAACAGGTGCAGTGGTGCTTAATCTGGGGCTGCCTGTCGGCTGTTCCTGCACGCCAAGAATTGCGCGTGTGCCCGATGTCGACTCCGTGGCGCGTGTGGCCGAGCGAAGCTGTCGAGACGCCGTAGACTTGCTTTTCTCCCTTGCTATTGGCAGCACGCCGCAGCCTGCCGACTGGCCGGACGAGTTGGCGACGGCACTATTGAAGAATCCATCTCTCAAACTATCCCAATGGGGAGAAGAGAATGGAATTGCACCGTGGAGTGTGTCGCGAGGGTTCGGTTCGGTCTTTGGTGTTTCCCCAGAGGCCTTCCGTGCGCGCACTCGCGCTCGTCGTGCATTGAAGTCTATTCAGAATACGCAGGCGCCACTCGCAAGCATTGCGGCCGAGCTGGGCTTCGCCGACCAATCGCACATGACCCGGAGCGTTAAGCAACTCACCGGAATTGGACCGCGAGCATGGAGATCCGCTGCAAATGGATTCAAGACAAGAAGGAGCGTCGGCGTTTAGAAGGGAACAATGCGCCGGATTCCTTATCAGCTCTGTCTTCTCATCTTGTGTACTGCCCAGATTACCCACGCGCATCGGCTCACTGCTGAGACGGTTCCCGTTCACAGCCACACCGACTGGCAGCTCAATCCCTCCCTCAAATACGACACCCTCTGCCTGTTGAATGCGCTTAGCGGCGACCCTTACTATCTGCACTACTATCGAGCCGAGTATGAGCACTTCTATTCTCTCTTCACGTCTGAAGAGCAGGCCGCCTTCGCCCAGTTGAAGCACGTCATCAAGGACGAGGGACATGGGATCATCTCTGCAAAACTGGCCCTCTATTATTCTGCAGTTGATGATGAAACGTTGCCCGAGATGATCCGCACAGCGCACGACAGCGGTGTGATGGAAGCAGCCTTAAAAAGGACCTCATACTGGAGCGCCGATGGGTGGAAGAACTACGAGGCGGCGAGGCCAGCCCTGGAGACGGCGCTTAGGGCTTTGGATCGGGTCGGATTTCCGGCATATTGGGAGGCAAATGCCAAGCCAAAGATCGAGAAGCGTATTGCAGAGATCTCTCTCGAACTTCCGAAGTGCAACATCATCCCCGTAATCGAGAGCTATCTTGGCTTTCCGCTGCCTTCGCAAACGATCACTGTTTATCTGCTGGCCTATTCCGAGCCTCACGGAATCCGCATCACCGGGCTGCGTTTCCTGACCCATGTATCCTATCCGTTCAGCATCGTCCTGCATAATTCAATCCACGAACCCATGCACCCGCCTTACCACGTGGACGATCCAAAGGTCCGCGACGCTATTGACTTGCTGGGGCGCGACCCGCTCGTGATCGACAAGGTTCAGCACCACGACCCATCCTTCGGATACAACACGATTGCCGGGTATATCGAAGAAGACTCCGTGCAGGCGTTAGAACAACTTGTAAGCGAGAAATTCGGTGTTGGCCGCGACCCTTGCGAATATTGGAAGGAGCAGGATGGCGGCATGCATGTTCTCGCCGCGGCTATCTACGCGGATTACAAACAAGCGTCACCTCCCAATCCCGACTCCTACGCTCAGTGGTTCGTACGCGCGGTCCAGGATGGGCAGCTCCGCGGAAGCAACCTGCAGAAAACGGTTCAGACCTTCTTTTCTCCAACCCATTGCCATTAACCCGAGACATCCACCATTTATGATCGCGAGTCGCGTTATTTCTTCGATCGCGTGAATGCGGAATGTCTGGAAGTTGTTCCGGGCCAGAAGTCGGCTGCTGGGAAGGTTCGCCCACACGGACTGAAGAGTTGTCTCGCGAGTCGCGAGCAACCATTGTCGTATTTTGGGAGAGACCACGACCGATATCGCGAATCGAAGCACTCAATTGGCAAGTGATCGGAACGAACAGTGTCCATAACCGAAGCGGTGTGCTTCCATCGGTGGAAGCCCCCTAAGTGGACGAGCGGAACACTTCCGCGCCGGAAGGGAAAATCAGTGGTACAGCAGTTGCACAGTATGCGGCGCTGAACTGATCCGTAAGCTTCTGAAACAATGCAGCCGACTTCGGAGTTGAACCGCTGACCTGCCGATTACGAATCGACCCAGTTTTGCGTATGTTGTTGTGAGTTAAGGGTTGTAGCAGAGCGTTTTGGGGTGTTTTTGGGCACTCCGGCGACCGTTTGTACAGTAATTGTACAGCAGAGTGACCAGCCGATTTCAGATCGGCAGGCTTGGTCACGCCCCACTAGCACACGGGAGTGCCCCGTACGCAAAACGTTCAAGTTTGCCGCAAACCCGTCGTTTGCGTTCGGCGCAAAGAATCAGGCATGATGTGATCATGAAGACGATTCGAGTGCGCGGCGTCGTAGGAAGCGAGAATGAAAGTCTTGCCTGGGACGTGTATGTCGATCTTTGCCTTGATGACGACGACAAGATCGTGGATCATCAGCAAGTCGAATTCGGCGCTGCTCCACCCCCGCCGACCGGCGACTATAAGCTGATTTTTTTCCACGGTGGTCAGCAGCACGAAGCACATGGACACATCGAGCGACAGACTTGGCGGCAAGCGGTCTTCGGCGCAATGTAGTGGAAGGGAAATTCAGATGAACGAAGAGACTACGAGTTTCCAATAAATTAGGTACTTCATGGATCCGATTTATCCTGTCATCGTACCGGCTGCAATCACTGCATTGCTCGCGCCTGCCTTCCTTCCGCTCTATGAGCGATACCAAGAGCGACACGATGCGATGTACCTCCCCGTGTCAAACGCGCCAGATCAGCCGCACCCGCCGGAACGCAATAGCGCACCGGTCGAAACCGCACAAGTCGAGTGGAATATCTCAGGAACGAACACGAGCGCTGCGATCGCCTCGACGATCTGGACCTCCACGACCCTGATGCTGCCGTTTGATTCGGATCTAGTTGTGGTGACGCGACTCAGGCAGGCTGGACTTACCGTTGCTGTATCGCCGTTTCAGGGAAGTTGAAACGGAAAAGCTAGTGCTCACCGCTGCGCGCGCCCCAGTTCTGCCACCTGTTCGGTTCTTACTTGCTCAGCTTTCCTGCCGCTTGGGTGTACTGGCTAAGTAGAGAATCGAGTGTAAGCGAGCGAAGTGGGTGCGCAGGGTAGCGGTGTCGTTGTAGACGATGCTCTTAACGCGCAGAATCTTTAAGAAAGAATAGCCGCGGTGATGGTTCATGAAGGAGTGACCGGCCTCGGGGTATTCCTTCACGTCGTGGGGAACGAGGGCGCGCTCCAAGGCCTGTTGCAGCTGATCGGCGATGCCCTGCACCCACCTGGCCAGACCGCCGTAGCTGCCGACGACAGGGCAGGCGGTCTTGAGAAATTCATCGACCTCCTCAGGCAGTGGGCCGCCGTAATTGACGCTGGCGGCCGAGAAACCGTGGTCGGCTCATCGCCCATCTGTCGGTGGGCGACGGCCCAGCCAGGTGGGCGGCGGCCACCGGCGTTGGCAGGGGCTTTGGAAGGACCCGCAAAATTATATTGTCAACTACCTGCACAGACCTCATTGTGAAGCTGTGCAAAACCGTCTGTAAATCCTGTGAGCCGTACCTTTCTAGCGGCTGCTCTTGTGGAAAAAACTGTGCTAGTGTGGCCTTGCTCTCGGTGATAATATTCCGCCTTTCATGCTGCAAGCAGAAGGCACTACGACAGGGCCACAACCGCGAGATGGCGCCGAACTGTTTATCGGTTTAGTTGCTCCGGTTGGGACCGATCACGACCTCCTCTCGGAAATCCTCGTAGACACATTGCGCAGTTTCGGCTACGAGACTGTCTTGGTCCGTCTCGCCCAACTTCTGCATACCTATCCGAGGTACCAAAAGCTTCCCAAGAACCCGGTTGATGCGTACATCCGTTCTCACCAAAAGGCCGGAAATGATTTTCGTTGGCTTGCTGAAAGTGCAGATGCACTTGCTGTTCTCGGCATAGGTGCAGTCCGTGAGGCTCGAAAGGGCAGGAACCAGGACGAACGCAAGATCATACCCAGCTGCGCGTACATAATTCGCTCCCTCAAAACGCCCCAAGAGGTGGCTACTCTACGGAGCGTGTACGGAAACGCATTTGTTCTGATCGGTTCCTCTGCGCACTATGAAGTGAGACGCCGTTTCTTAGCAACAGCTATCGCCACCTCGCATCACAGCTTCCAGTATGAACAATTCTTGCCGACGGCCGAAAGCCTCATGCTCATAGATCAAGAGGAGTTCGGTGAGGTGTTCGGGCAAAATCTTCGAAACACGTACTACCTCTCTGACATTTTTGTTGATGCGTCTGAAACCAAACATCTACGAGATTCCGTGGAACGCGGCCTAGAGCTATTGTTCGGAAATACCTTTCATACTCCAGGTAAAGATGAATACGCAATGTTTTTGGCTATGGGCGCTGCACTACGTTCTGCCGAACTCGGTCGTCAAGTCGGTGCGGTCATTGCCAATGACGCGGGGAGTGTGCTGGCTTTGGGCACAAACGAAGTGCCGAAGGTAAACGGGGGCCTTTACTGGGCGGGCGACCAGCCGGATTATCGCGAATTTGTAATGCGCGAAGATAGCAACGACAAATATAAGAAGGGGCTTTTGGTGGACCTTCTCAGTAGGCTCAAAGAGGACGGCTGGCTCAGTGATGAAAGAGCCAAAATTGACCCAACCGAGTTGGCCGCAATCGCGCTGGATGACAAGCAAAGCCCTTCGATCAGCGATGCACAGCTCAGGCATCTCATCGAATTTATGCGGGCTGTTCATGCGGAAATGGCGGCGCTGACTGACGCTGCATTGCGTGGAGTGTCGACGGCGGGCTCCACGATGTATGTCACCACCTTCCCTTGCCATCTTTGTGCACCGCACATCGTAGCAGCAGGCATCAAACGAGTCGTATATTTGGAGCCCTATGTGAAGAGCCGAGCAGTTCAACTTTATCCCGACTCGGTTGCTGTGGACCAAAGTGATGCTAGGCACCCGCAGGTTCCATTTGAACCTTTCGTCGGTGTCGCTTTACGAAAATACATTGACCTGTTCACGATGCTTCGGAGAAAGAAGAACGGCAAAGTCATTGATTTCGAGAGGGCCAATGCTCAGCAACGTTACTCTAGCTCTCCGGCGGCTTACACGGCCGAAGAAAAAGTTCATGTCGGTGCTTTGGAAACCGTAATCGAGCCGAAGCGCTCAATTTTGGAGCAACAGGAGTTCGCGTATGAGTGATCCGGAAGTTCTCAAACAGATTCTTAGAGACGCTAAGCAGGAAATTGAAACGTGGCCGCAGTGGATGAGAAGCCAAGAACCGGCGCTCCGCGAAAGGGAGAGTCGACAGGCAAATACCGCAGAGCCGACCGAAGCCGAAGATGAGAGGCTTACGGCGTGAGTCCCCAACTGTCATCGAACCAGAAGAGGCTTCCACTTGCTGAGATTGCAGGTTACGCTGAGCGCAACTAAATTAAGTGCGAGAGTTGGAGCTGTGCATGAAAAGGGCCGTCCTGGTGGAATCTGGCTCTGCATTCATCGACGAGAAGATCAAGGAACTTGGGGACTGGCGCGGGAAGCCAATCGGGGTCAGGTCTTCCCAGGCGGAAATTTTTTTGACCTCGTCTAATCCCCTCGGGTTCCTGAAGCGCTGAGCCCCCATATATGGCGGCAGATTCCTGAGCGCATCGGGGCCGCTGAGTGTGTGTATCCCTAGCGAAGTCGGCCATTTCCGTCACGGCAGCCATTCCGAGTCGATCAACCTGACCGAAGAAGAACCGCTGCATAGGCATCCGTCGTTGCAGGGCCAAACCTCAAGGTTGTAGAGATCGTCCTTGTAGAAGCATCGGCCAGGGCCCCAGTGAAGCAAGTCATTGCGCCGATAGGACACGCCGTCGCGGACAACCGTGTCCGGGTTCGTGTCTAGGTAGTAATTCCTCGCTTGGCCGGGCGAGAGGAATCGTCGCTGATACTACTGCGGGACGTAGTGGTGCGCATGCTATTGTTGGGTCGTTTTCGAAGGTTTAACGGCGGGGGATGCCGAGGCTACGCGGCGGATAGCCGGTCCTCGTATGCGACGAGTTCCCTGCCGCACCTCAAGCATCGAACCTCGTTGGTGTAGACTCCCCCTACTCCCACCACCGTGGGTTCAAAATCGCGTCCAGCACAAGGCTGACCGTTGGTATCGTTGTGCTTTCCCAAGTCGCCGGGGAAGCGGACGTGCTTGTCGAGCCTCATCTTTCTCTCCTCAGGGCCCCGTCTTAGATATTCTAGCAGCGCCGGGTACATTCTTGAGCGGCTCGCAGACCGGAGTGGAGAAAAGTTGCACTTGGCGCGGCCTTGCCCGTCACCGCCGCATCAGCACATCAGTTGGGCCTGGCCCGGCCTACACCTCTAATTTGCCTAGCAGGGTGCCCCGTCGAAGCTGTGCTTGGGCAGGTTGCCCACCCTTTGAAAATCACAAAAGGGTGGGGCAGCCCGCGGATCGCGCGGAGGTCGGGGCTAGTAGAATCAAGTTCTTCATGAGCAGGACCATACATTTGGTGAATAGTGCCCGCCTGGAAATCTCTGACGTCCGGTCGCTCTGTGCGTTGTGTGGGCAATTTGTAGATGTTTCCTTGCGATGCGATTCTCCGCTTCCGGAAAATGCGACGGAAGACCGGAGCAAAGTAACTTGTCGGAGCTGTCTTCGTCTGATGCGTCCCCCGTCTCCTTATGACCGTGCTGAATTGCGCAGAAAAGTATCCAATGCGCCGGATTTCGGCGAAACCTGGGAAGCGCGCGAGGCGATTGCTGAGAAGACAGCAAAGATAGATTTTGGATGTAATTTCAAGGGAAATACATGCAGAGCCATGAGAGAAAATCGCCGTGGCTGCTGCTGCCAGTCCTGTAGGTCCAGGCATGGCTTCCTTGAAACAATCAAGCCATCTGCATTCGACGAAATTCTGCCTTTGTTTGACAGGGTGTGGGGTTTTGGCGTCCCGGAAAAGGGTGCATATTGCCGAGAAAGTGGCAAAGCCCGACCTGTCTGTTTTTCGCCTGCCTTCCATTTATGAAGGAAAAAGACCGGCACAATTTGGTTCAAATGTCCGTAAGCGCTGGAGAACCTAAACCTATCTGCGACGCTTTGGCTGTTACCCTTATGGATGCGAAAATTCATACCCGCTAGAGCGAAGCTCATTGTAAAACACCATGTCGGCGACGTTGTACGCGTTGGCCGCCGCCGCGTTGCCGGTGAGGCGGGATTTGACGTAAGTACCCTTGCAGACGTTCGGAAAGGCGGGGCGGGGCGAGCTATCCTCCCGTTGACGTTGACCTTGAATTTGCGGTAGTCATGCATTCAACATCATTCCAATCATCCCTATTAAACTCGCGAAAAGGATGGGTCTCGTGATCTATGTTTATGGCGATGACGGCGCAGACGCGAATAAGGAACGAGTCATCGCGGTTTCTGTAATCGCAGGCCGCGAGGAGTGGTGGCAGAGTGTCGAGGACCAGTGGGTAGTCCGATGCGACGAAATTCCGTTTCATGCTACTGACTGTGAGAGCAACCATGGGGACTACGAGAACATCCCTAACGAAGAAAATAAGGCGATGTATCGCGACCTCACGGGTATTCTCGCGGCTAGCATGGTGGGCGGGATCGGGATCGCCATCGATTTAACCGCCCAAAAAAAGATCATTCCAGGGGCGCTACCGCTCGCGTATTATCGCGCATTCTTGGAATGCGTAGAGAGTGCCGCGAACGTAGCTGAGAATTTGGGGGAGGTCGCGGAGTTGACTTTCGATATCAGCACAGAAAACGAATACAACGCTGACCTTTTGTATTCATGGGCGAGAAACGGAGATGCCCGATTTCGTCAGTGGCTCGCTCCCGAGATTTCGTTCGTGCCGTGGCGGGAATCCGCGCGTGTGCAAGCTGCCGACCTGCTGGCGTTTGAAGCATGGAAAGCGTTAGACCATACCGTCGGGCCAGTCAAACGAACACGTAAATCATGGGATCTGCTTCGCGCGACACAACGCTTTGAGACATACAGCTACAGCGAAGATTGGTTTCGCGATCTAAGGGCGCATCTCGATTCAGGCGAACTTGAGAAAATAGTCGGGTTCAACGAATCGGATTACAAAGCGTGGTTGAAGGACGCAGGTTGCCAACATAGCATCAGCAACTTGTTCCATTTTTTAGGTTGGATCAGCAAGAAAATTGATAACCCTGTCACGGCTCCATAATTATGGTTGGTCAGCTATATTATTACCCATGAAAAGCCCGGTGGAACCTGCCTCTGCACCGGCGTCCAGGTCTTCGTTTGGCTCCCAAATCAGCTTCCTCAGACTAGTCCTGCGAACTGCCGGTCCAATGCGTCCAATTCTCGCAATCCGGCGGAGGATTTCACTACTCATGCGGACAGCGACAATTCCAGTTGCTTTGGTGGCAGGATCTGGGGCTGAAATCTCCGGAGAAAGGACCGGGCAAACTCGTCCGCCAATCGTGAATTGTGATCCGTTCTCATAATCAGACACGTTTCGAAACACAATGACGTATCAGAGAGCGGCCTTAGGACTACGCCTTCAGCGCTAAAGCCAACGGTCGTAGGTTTGGTGAGGATCGCCACGCCAACGTGTTCAGATACCAAGTGCACTGCCTGTTGGGCCGTAATAATGTCGTGTGCGTGTGTCGGAGTGATTCCCTCACGTCGTGCTGCGTCCAGAATTGCGTCATGAATGAAGGGGTGAACTCGTCGCGCGAACAGAATCCATTCGTCTTTTGCCAAGTCCTGGAGCGCGATGAGTTCCTTTTGGGCAGCCGCGTGGGTCTGTGGAAGAGCCGCATAGAGATGGGTCTCAGCAAATGTTGCGGCCGTGACCTGAGAATTGCCCGGCGGCGCGGTCACCAAAGCTAGATTGAGTTCCCGTGCTATCACACTCCGGACCAACTCGTTTGAGAATTGGGTGACGAGTTGAACGCGAAGTTTAGGGTACAGGGGCAGACGGATTGCAAGAATGGCGGAAACCCAGGTTTGGTCGGTGTCGGGGGAGTGCCCGACAGTCAAAATGCTATCGCTCCCCTCACGCCCGAGCTGAATAGCCCTGTCGATGTGCGAGAGCGCCGAACGAGCCTCTTGGACGAAGAGACGGCCTACTTGTGTGAGTTCCACATTCCGTTTGTGTTTGCGCGTGAACAGATGAAATCTGTGGTGTTCTTCGATCTCGGTGATCTGTTTGCTGAGTGCAGATTGGGTGATGTGCAATCTGTCGGCAGCGCGCGTGAAGTTCAGTTCCTCGGCCAAGATATCGACTGCGTGTAGGTGACGGACATCGAGGTTGGGGAACATGGAAAATACCAGGGGATTGACAGCTTGCGCTTCGTTTACGAGGCTGTGCATAATTCTGAGCGATTTCCGCACAGGAGTGATGGCTTTTCGGTTTGGTGGCCCGGATTCGGGACAGCACTATAACTGGGGACAGAAGCTGAAGTTATCGGAAGGAGGAACTGGGTTACTCGGAAGGCTCAGTTAATCAAGGACTTGTCGGCGTCCGGAAGGTCTTCTGAAACGACGAGAAGGCATGGTTGGCCCTCAAATTGGATTTTGTCCGCGGAATAAGCCGTAACTTTTACTTCGCCAGACTTGGTCCGAATCCGGGTGATGACATTCCGAATCGGCCCCCGTTGCTGCAGTTGCGCGATCATCAAGGCGCGATCTTTGGGATCCTCCCAAATTCCGAGTTCGCCGATCGTACGGCCGATCACTTCGGCGCGAGAATAGCCGTACCGTCGCTCGAACGCCGCATTCACATCTACAAAGCGCCCTTCATTGACGGTGGTGATGGAAAACGAGATCGGGCTAGAACGAAAGACCTTTTGAAACTTGTCCTCGGATACCCTGCGTCCCTCCTCAGACTGTTCCAGCGCTTTTTCTGTTTGGCGAAGATCTGTCAGACGCCGCTGAAGTTCGGACCCGAAAATCTCAGCGCGCTCGTAGAGACGAGAATTCTGGATCGCCGCTGCGGCAGGGATTGCCAATAACTGCGTGCGACGGAGGTGATCTTGAGTGAAAGTGTTCGGCTGCGTGTGGCCCACTGAAAGAAGTCCCAAAGTCTGCTGGGACGCAACCAGAGGCACGCACAGCCATGATCGGATGTCGGTATGGCCTTTGAAGCTGGGCCATTCTTTCTCCTGTTTGGTGTCGGAAAGTAAAACACTGTGTTGGGCCGTTATTATGCGCAAGAGAAACGGGGAGTCCGCTGCATCGAGAGTCAGCGGATAATCCGGGGCTTTCTTGGGAACCTCGTGACGCAGTTTTTCTCGTGCCACAAGAAGCTGGGTGTCGCCCTCCAAGAGCAGCACACGTGCACATTCGCATGGGACCAGCTCCAACAAGGACTCAAGCAACCTGTCCATGACAAAGTCCATTCGAAGATCTGCGGTGAGCGCGAGAGTGGCCTTGTTTAGAGCATCGGATTCTGCCCTTGCGGATTCGGCTGCGGCCAGATGCTCGGCAACCTTGTCCTCCGCTTCCTTGTGCGCGGTGATATCACGAGCCGTGCCGACAAGACGGTGGATTTTGCCGGCTGCATCCCGTACCGGAAACCCATGCACCGTGACCCAACGCACTTCGCCGCGGGGGCGCACAATCCGAAATCTTTCATCGAAGTGTCCTGTTTGCGTAGCTTCTCCAAGTTTTGCCAGTACATGCACGCGGTCTTCAGGATGGATGAGTTCTTCGTACGAAGACGGATTCTCCAGCAGACTCTGGCACGAACGTCCGGTGATCGTCTCATAAGCTTCGGTTACGTAGAGGGCTTTTTTGGTCTCCGCGTCAATCATCCAGAAGATTTCCTGAATGTTGTCTGCCATCTGCTGGAGCCGTTCTTCGGTGTCGAGTTGCACTTGTTGGGCGCGCCGCAAAGATCTGGTGTAGAGGACAATCAGAATGGAGAGAACAGCGGCCCCGAAAAGCAAGAGGGCGGAGAATATGTCGAGTGCGCGAAACTTGGCCCTGAATACGGCTAGAACCACAACAGCCAAGACAACACAGACAAGTATCGAAATGAGGGGCCAGCGAGAATAAGCCATCCATCTGGGGGTGGATTTCCGACGGGGTGGATCAACTCGACGCATTGCATTTTCGGGGGAACTGCGTTCGCCAGCGCGACCACTGCAGATTGGCAATTGAGATGCGCCCTTGTTGCCGAAACCGTCAGAGTCGCCACAGTTCGGGCCGATACTACGCGCCCGTATCCAATGGGTCAAGAAGGCGGTTTGAGTGGTAGTGGGTCAGTACGAGTAGCCGACGACTCACCCAGAATCCACGCTTGGGCAAATCCGGCTCGTGGCCGCCAATCCGTAGCTGTTAGGGTTGGGGAAAAGATCGCGTGTTAACGGCAACGAGGGATGGGTTTATCGTTCCGTCGATCTAGTCTGACTTGATCTTTGCGAAGAATCCTCTTGTGACACGTGAGCTTCGGGATCGGTTTCGCCCACCGAGATCCGGGCGATCTTGTTGACATACGCCTGCTTCTCTTCCGGTCTCGGTATCGCATCGCGAAAACGGTCGTTTCCCAAGCTGATATAGCCAACCTTCACTGCATTTGAAATAGCCATCTCTCCACCTTTTCGCGGCTCAACAGTCATTATACCCCTTCTTCGATGGAGAGACACAAACTAAAGTTTCCGCCGTAAGCATCAGGAACATATGGAGATACCATCGCCCAGCATGCGCGCATATGCGCGCAGTACGTGAACGTCCTCCATGTCAAACCCGTCCCGCGTTTTTGAGTCGACGTTCATGACGGCGTGAGTTTCTCCCCGTAGGCTGATCACGGGCAAGCACAGAAAAGACTCAAACACCTCAAATTCGTCAGCGATTGGCAGGTAAACGCGGCGTTTCAGACCATAGCTGATGTTGGTTTTCCCATTGCTCCGGGACACTCTGACTAGGATGCCGTGCATGTGCCTGATTGACGGGACATAAACTATCGCGTTCTGCGCATAACTGTAGCCGGCGCCCCCTTTGCCCGGTTCGAAGCAAATATTGGGGTCGTAGCGTGTGCCTACTGGATATAGATACGCAATTCGCAACTTTCCGTCTGGATGTCGTGACATGACGTTGACTGTTAGAGAATCGCGTTTCGCCCTCGCGAAGTCGTCGTGAACTTGGCTCAGCACCTTAGCGACGAAGTCAGTGAGCGCTTTGTCGTGATCGTCGTGCGCAATCTTGAGCTCCGTGAGAGCATCGAACAGCGGCCCAACGTGGTCCGCGAATGACCGCTCCTTTTTGGTTTTTGCCGCCTCCGCGACTTTGTGCATTGTCAAGAGTGCCGCAGTAAGCAGCAAAAGGACAAACGCAGAAGGTCCTAGCCACGGCGGAATGTACTTCTCAAAGATCGCGACGAGCCTCGTAAAGATGACGTACTTTGCAAAAATCGCGTGTCTCGGCGAGATAAAGAGCAAGCTCTCAGGCAATAAGGCTAAAGCAGAGATCGCGATGATTACTTTCGCGCCTCGATTTACCTTCGAGTCATACCAGATGTAATGCTTAATCCTCCACCAGCATATATACGCTGCGCAAAGAATGATGTGCCAAGCGAATGACAACTCCTCTCCGAGCACGGTGAGAACTTCTGTGGATTCTTCTTCATGCGGTGCAGTCGCGTTCATGCTCATCAATTCTCCCGCGCGGACACGCTCTGAGTCCTACTGAAGCAGGGAGGAGCGCCTGGAACCTTTCTTACGGCAACAGTTTACTCCGAGTTCGAGGGTCCGCAACACTCAATCCCACCGAGGACATGCGTCACCTACCCGCAAGCTCGGTTGATTCGGAACGATACCGACGCATAGCGATTCACGCGCAGCTCGATCAATGACTCGTAATTGGTCGAAGAGTTACTGGCAAACCGGAAACTGACCAACCACCCTCTAAGCAGGAGAATCGGAGCTGCGGTGTCAGGGTTCGAGGAAAACCTTGATGACGCGGTGAACCATCTCAAGTTGCTGTGGGTTGCACTTAGTGAGAAGAGAATCAATGCGCTTGCGGATATCTCGTGGGTCTTCTTCCCTTTCCAAGAGCAAGAGAGTGCTCGGAGGCAGGGCAAGACCTCTGGCCATCGCGACTATCGTGTCCAGGCTCGGCACTTTGTTGCCACGTTCCACATCCCCCCAGAAGTTTCCGGTGATATTGCCTCGTTCCGCAGCGCTTTCGAGGCTGAGTTTCGCCGCCTTTCTGAGTTTTCTCACGCGTTGTGCAAATAGTGTGCGGTGTTTCACGGTGTAGCCTCGTCACAACCATAGCGAGGATCATGGCCTGCTAAAACGGCCTATAGAGTGCATCCTACGGACAAATAACGCTTTATGGCGGGTGGATGAGGTCGATTCTGCCATCGAAAGTGTTGTTTGGAGAGCCGCGCAATAACGATACGGCTTAGAGTTCTGGGGATGACGGCGGTGAAGTGGCGAGCGACGTACCGGGCTTGTAGGCGTAGATCAACTTCGATACCTGAATCGCAAGCTGCAACTGCGAAGGAGTGAGGAGATCGAGCAAGGTGTCCAGTTCTTGACGATCTTGGTTCTGTCTATCCTTGCCCTCAAGCACCATTAGGACATCGGGCGTGATTCCGAGGCCCTTGGCAAGACTGCAGATCGTGTCCAGGCAAGGCTCTTTTTCGTTGCGTTCGACGCTTCCCCAAAAATTGGGGGACAGGCCGCCCCGTCCACTGGCCTCTTCAAGACTGAGGCCAGCCGCACTCCTGAGACTACGCAGGCGGTTCGCAAACGCTTCGCGATGGTCCAAGTCTGCCATCTGCCCAAACGATAGGCGTGGATAACGGCCAAAACCACAAGCGATGGGATGTATTTTGCTTGCATACTACACACGATAGAGTTATATATCGGACGATCTGAACTCTAAAGAGTTTGATTCTGAGCACAATCTGCTCAAACGTTTCAGAATTCAGCGAGATGGAACTTGACCACGTCGATTACAGCCCGGTTCGCGGCGATTTCCCCATCGTTGGGGAGAGCCAAAGCGTCCAGCGCTTCCGATGGCTGTTCAGCAGACAGCGTCGAGATCTCAGACGAAGTCCTGATGGCTCGCATCGGCGATGGAGATAAGGAAGGGTTGGCTTGCCTCTTTCACCGCTATGCGCGCCTTGTGCGTGCGGTCGGGTATAAGATTCTCAGGGACGATTCAGAGGCGGACGACTTGCTCCAAGACGTATTTTTGTTCATTCACCAGAAGAGCACGGTGTTTGATAGTTCCAAGAGTTCGGCCCGTTCGTGGATCGTGCAGATGGCCTACCATCGTGCGATTGACCGTCGGCGCTATCTGGACTCGCGCCATTTCTATACCCAAGTTGATCTCGAAGACGTTGGAAGCGAACTGAGCGCCCTGGGGACGAGAGGAGGACGATACGACAACTCGATTGAGGAAGTGCTCGGAAGGGTTGGATTACGCAAGGTGTTTGAAGTCCTCTCTGAGATCCAACGTCAAACCCTGGGGCTTCATTTGCTCGACGGCTACACTTTTGAAGAGATCGCTGCGAAATTGGACCAGTCCCGAGGAAACGTGAAACACCACTATTTCCGGGGGTTGGAGAAACTGCGGAAGCAAATTTTTAACTGTAAACAGCAGGGCGATTGAGCAGTATTATTAGGAGGCGTCATTCATCCGAGGAGCAGGGGCGTTGTCTCGAATCGAACCCCATGACGAGTTCCTAGAACTCTGCGCTGTTTCAACCTCGGGCCAGCTAACCGAGGAAGACCAGAGGAGACTACAGGAACATCTCGCCGTTTGCTCCTCCTGCCGTGAGGCCCTGCAGCAATACGAAGCGATCATTCGCCACGCAATCCCAGCGATGGGAGCAGAAGACACACCAGAGAATCTGGAAGCAGGGCCGCGTTGGTCGGAGAAGCAGGCAGAGTCCGCTCTTTTCGATCGCATAGCACGGGAAGAGGGCAAACCCGGAATCGAGCGCAAAGGGCCGATTCAAAACGATCGTCAAAATGGCGCCCGTCGAGTCCTTTCCCCAGCCAGTGCTGCGGCTTGGCGCAGTGTATGGGCTCTCTACGCGGCCGGAATACTGCTTTTCATCGCTCTCGGTTTCTGCGCTTACCAGGTCGGTATTCGCCGCGGGACAAACGCCGCAAACATTCCAGCACCCCATCCAGACACGCGAAGCCAGATTTCATTGGAAGAGAAGTTAAGTGACGCGAGCCATGAAGGCGAGGTCGAGCGAGCGCAAGTCGAGCAGCGTGACAGGTTGATTGCCGATCTACGTCGGCAGTTGGAACAGCAGTCCGAGAAAATGGATCAGATGAAAGCGGCGCAGCAGCAGTCGGAGACTGCGCTACGCAGCGCCGATCCTGGACGACAGGAACTCATCCAGCAGCGATCTGAGGCAGAACAGAAATTCAATGCCGCGCAGTTAAGTGCGCAGGCATTGCAGACGAAGCTGGATTCAATCGCAGAACAGTCTTCCCAAGACGCAAAGCGGGCGGCCACATTAGATGCAAAAGTCAACGAGCTGACGACCTTGCTGCACCAGCGTGAAGCTGCAGTGGATCAGCAACAGGAATTGCTCGCGCACGACCGTGACATTCGGGAACTCATGGGCGCGCGGGATCTGTATGTCGCTGAAGTGTACGACGTGGGCCGCACCGGAGCGACCCAGAAGGCTTATGGGCGCGTGTTTTATACGAAGGGGAAGTCGCTGATCTTCTACGCCTACGACTTGGATCAACAACCCAACGTGAAGAACGCCAGCACGTTTCAGGTATGGGGCCGGCGCGGATCGGACCGGGAGCAGGCGTTCCCCCTCGGTATCTTCTACGAGGACAATGCCTCAAAGAAGCGCTGGGTCTTGAAGCTGGACGACCCAACACTGCTGGCACAAATTGATGCCGTGTTCGTTACGATCGAGCCGAATGGGGGAAGTCGCAAGCCAAGCGGCAAACCCCTCCTCTTTGCTTATCTCCGAGTCGACCCGAATCATCCTTAGTCTTGGTTGCATCCTTCCTGGTTCCGGCAGGCTTCCAACTAATTAAGGAAGGAGCGGTACCAAGTGAGCCCCCTCTCCGTAGACCCGAATAGGATTTACGAATCCGTCGGCCACAGGAGAATCACCGTGCGCATGCGCTTCCCCCGCATCGCTTTTCTTTTCGTTTGCGCCGTGTCGCTAGCCCTCCCCCTGGCGGCACAGTCCCCCAATGGGACCATCAACGGCCGTGTTGTTGATCCCTCAAACGGAGTAATCGCCGGTGCTGACATCCTGGTAATAAACGATGTGACTGGCGTCAAGTACCCCGGCAAGACCAATGATGACGGTATCTATGTTGTGCCGAGCCTCCCGCCAGGACCGTACAGGCTTCAGGTTTCCAAGGTGGGATTCAAGACACTCATCAAGCCCGATATTGTTCTCAACATCCAAGACGCGCTGTCCATCAACTTTACCCTGCCGGTAGGGGCCGTTTTCGAAATCGTGACGGTGGAAGCCGGCGCGTCGATGATCAACACCACGGACGCATCGGTCAGCACGGTGATCGATCACACCTACGTGGAAAACATGCCGCTAAATGGGCGGAGCTTCCAGGATTTGATTCTGCTCACGCCAGGGACAGTGACGCAGACACCTCAGATTTTGCAGTCGGGAGCGATCGCCACCGGGATTGGTGCCACCGGAGAGTTTAGCGTGAATGGCCAGCGCCCGGAGTCAAACTACTACACCGTGGACGGTGTGAGCGCCAATGTGGGAGCAGCTTCGGGTGAGGCCATGGAGGCAGGTGGAGGGGCCAGCGGTTCTGTTGCTGCTTCGACTGCATTGGGGACGACGCAGGCTCTGGTCTCCGTGGATGATCTTCAGGAGTTTCGCGTACAAAGTTCGACCTATTCGGCGGAATATGGGCGCAATCCTGGTGGGCAGTTTTCTTTTGAGACGAAATCGGGCACGAATCAATGGCACGGCACGGCATATGACTACCTTCGCAACGGTGCTTTCGACGCGCCGGATTGGTTCAACGATTACTTTCAATCATCAGAACCCGACCTCCGGCAGAATGATTTCGGCGGCACATTGGGCGGGCCGGTCGAGGTTCCGGGCCTGTACCATGGGAAGGACAAAACATTCTTCTTTGTTTCCTACGAGGGATTGCGGCTCGCTGCGCCCCAAGCCGCCAATGTCAGCTTCGTACCGGATGCAGCCCTCCGTGCGAGTACTCCTGCCCCGCTCAACCAGGTACTAAATGCCTTTCCTATGCAGAGTCCCAATGGGATTGATGATACTGCAAATGGTATCGCCCAATTTATTGGTAGTTGGTCTAACCCGGCGTCGTTGGATTCCACCAGTATCCGATTCGATCACGTAGTGAAGGACAAGCTGACGCTCTTCTTCCGGTTCAGTGACACGTCATCCAGTTCGGCGGCTCGGGGAAATGCCGCGAACCTGCTGGCTCCAACAATGAATTTGATTTCAGCCTACACCCTGCGAACTTACACGGCTGGTACCAGCACTGTTTTCTCAAGTCGTCTTAATAACCAGTTTCGTGTCAATTATACTTCGAACGAGACGACATCCGGTACAGTCATCGATCCATTCGGGGGCAGTACTTCTGTTGATCTACTTCAACTGACGGGGCTCGGCACTCGGGCGGAGCCACAAGTTGCCCTTTACTATAGCGGATATCAAGTTTTTCTGGATCAGGCGCAGCACTCCGGCGCACAGAAACAGTGGAATTTGGTGGACGCCTTCGGTGTCTCCTTGGGGCATCACCAATTCAAGTTTGGTGTGGACTATCGCAGGTTGGCACCGATTGCCACGCTATCGACACCCGCTGTCGCGTATTACTATTTCAGTCCATCTTCAGTTCAGGGTAATTCTGGCTTTACATCCGCTTTAGTTTATGCTCCCGCCTATCCCCTATACTCGAACTTTTCAGCCTTTGCACAAGATGAATGGAGAGTGTCGCAGCGATTGAGCCTCTCCTTAGGACTCCGGTGGGAGTTGAATCCTGCACCGGGTGTAACTCAAGGGCTCAAACCGTATACTACTCAAGGATCCAATCCCAACACTGTGACACTGGCGCCGCAGGGCACGCCACTCTGGAAGACCACTTGGTTCAATTTTGCGCCTCGGCTGGGTGCCGCGTACGTTTTGAATAGCGTTCCTGGCTGGGAAACAGTTGTGCGTGGTGGTGGTGGGGTTTTCTTCGATACCGGGCAACAGTTGGGCTCTCTGGGTTTCAATGGGCCGGGGTTTGTCGCTTTGGGATCATTTCTACCCGGATCTTTTCCGGGGTCTGTGACGATTCCTGTCATTGTGAACCCGCCTCTGCCGCCATATGAAATAATCTACGGCTTTGTGCCCCATTTACAGCTTCCGTATACGCTTCAGTGGAACGCAAGCGTCGAGCAAGCATTGGACAAGTCACAGGTTCTCACCGTTTCTTACGTCGGTTCGCACGCTGCGAGGTTGCTGCAACAAAATGTATTTGAGCCCAGTGACAACCCAAACGCGGATACTTTTTACCTTGTTGAAAATGGCCTGACATCGGATTACAACTCGCTACAAGTTCAGTTGCGTCGAAGACTGAGCCGCGGTTTAACAGCCCTGGTTTCCTATACTTGGTCTCACTGCATCGACTACGGCTCCCAGAACTATCTCGTTGGATATCAGCGCGGGAACTGTGATTTTGATGTTCGGCACAGTCTTTCGACTGCATTCGCCTATGATTTACCCACTGTGGGAAATAGCCGCTTCGCGAATGTTGTACTGCATCACTGGGGTCTGGATAGTCGCTTTACTGCACGAACGTCTTTTCCTGTGACTTTGAACGGAAACGAACTCCCGCAGCCAAATGGGCAGCTGTATTTTGGGGGACTCAACTTTGTTCCAGGACAGCCTGTCTATCTATACGGTGCCAATTGTGCCTCTGTGCTTCAAGGGTTGGGGGATCTTGCTCCAGGGCAAGGATGTCCGGGAGGCCGGGCGATTAATCCGAATGCCTTTAGTGCTGTAAGTTCTGGGTTGGGCGATGTTCCCCGTAACTTTGCAAGGGATTTCGGAGCTTGGCAAATGAACTTGGCGGTCCGCCGGGATTTTCCGATCCATGAGAGGCTGAAGGTTCAATTCCGGGTGGAGGCTTTCAATATCTTCAATCATCCGAACTTTGGAGTCATCAATCCTAACTTTGGTACAAGTACCTTTGGGCAATTCACGGGCACGCTGGCGAATTCGTTGGGTGTTCTGAGTCCACTCTACCAGATGGGCGGTCCGCGCTCCATGCAGTTCGCGTTGAAGTTGATTTATTAGAGCGAGCTGGGCTGAAACAGGCTGGTTCACGGATTACAAGCCTTGATGTTAACGTCAAAGGAGTCTTGGAATAATGTCTAATGGATTTCCGCAATTCACGAATCACAAATCACGCCGTTCTCTTCGCTTACTATGCAACCACATTTCGGGCCACGCGGCTCCAATCCCTAATCGTCAGTCACTTATCATTTATCTCGCATCCATCTTAATCCTGTTTTCCTCCCTCGCATTGGTGGTTGCGCCGTGTTGTGCGCAACGAGTCAAAAAGCTATTCACCGTCTCAGACGAGGTTGAACTGGCACACTTTGGCGATCCGTACACGGCAGCAGCGGAGGCAGTGCGGTTTTCGCCGGACGGGAACTACCTCGCTGTCGATACCGAGCGCGGGCGCCTAAACCTGAATCGTGTCGAGGACGCTTTGCGTTTCTACCGCACGCAGGACATACAGAAGTTCTTGGAGCATTCCAATGAGACGCAGCCCCCATCTCCCATCTGGAGCGTCAGTCGCTCCTCGGATAGAGATGCTCCAATCATCAGGGGTTGGCGCTGGCTGGCTGATTCCAGCGGAGTGGCCTTCCTGGAACGTGAGGCCGATGGCAATCAAAGACTCATCCTGGCCGATGTTCGCAACAAGGCGATCGAATCCTTGACGCCCGAAACGGAGACCGTCAGCGCGTTCGACGTCCGGGACCGGAATCATTACGTTTATAACGGCGCTGACACAGTGTCACAGGAGAAAACGCAAGCGGAACATCCGGGTTCGGCGACTGTGGGTACCGGTCATTCCCTAATACCGTTGCTTTTCCCGAATGATCCACTGGTAGTCAGCCTCTTTCCACCCAAAAACCATCTCTGGGCAGTTCTGGACGGCAAGCGCTTCGAAGTTAAGCACGATGGCGCGCCGCTTGTTACTGGAACAAATTTCGCACTGTCACCCGACGGTCGTTCATTGGTTACTACCCTGGCAGTTCCCGAGGTTCCATCCTCATGGGAAACACTATACCCACCACCTTACGCGTCCTACCCTTACCGCGCCCGCCCCGGTGATGCTATGCATCAATACGTTCGGATCGATCTGCGCACCGGTACAGTACAAGCTTTGACGGACGCACCGATCAGCAACGACACTGGTTGGCTGACGGAAGGCAATCCCGCATGGTCGAGCGACGGCCAGGAGATTCTGTTGCCGGGCACTTTCTTCAAGTCCAACGATCAGGCACCGTCTCGGCCATGCGTGGCAGTTGTAGATTTGTCTTCCAACACGCTCTCTTGCGTTGAGATGCTGAAAGGCCGCACCGAAACTGGCTTTGAGGAGGGATACCATCTTATTGATGGTGTCCGTTTCCCAGGTGGAGATAAGCGGCGGATCATGGTGAGTTTTCACACCCACGGGAATTTCTTCTCACTCGAAACCACTGAGTACCAACGTGCAGCCGACGGTTCGTGGCAAGTGACTCAGCAAACCAAAGGTGTGCCAGAAAGCGGGGCCACTCCAATCACTGGGATTTCCGATGTAGTGTACGGCGAGCTGGAAGTTGGAACGAAGGAAGGGCTTAATGATCCCCCACGGCTAGTTGCCACATTCAAACAGGCATCGAAGGTCATTTGGGATCCAAATCCGCAACTCAAAGACATCGAGTTGGGGGAGGCCAGTGTTTACAGGTGGAAGGATAAGGAAGGGAGGGAATGGAAAGGCGGGCTCTACAAGCCCGTAAATTACAAAGCAGGCCAGCGCTATCCGCTCGTGATTCAGACGCACGGATTTAATGAATCACTATTTCTGCCCTCGGGTCTATTCACGACAGCACTTGCGGCAAGAGCTCTCGCAGCGGACGGCATAATGGTGCTGCAAGTGGGAGAGGTAGGGAATTGTCATGCTGAGACACTTGACGAGGGACCCTGCCACGCTCTTGGATACGAAACTGTTGCGAATCACCTCGTATCGGAAGGCCTAGTGGATCCGGACGAAATAGGGATAATCGGGTTCAGCCGCACCTGCTTTCATGTGATGGATGCGCTCACGATGGGCTCCCTCCACTTCAAATCTGCGTCGATCACCGACGGTGTGATGGCGACATATTCTCAATACATGATTATGGAGGGATTTGATAATGACGTGCAAGCCCACTTTCTTGATTCAACGATTGGTGCAAAGCCCTTTGGTGAAGGATTGCAACAATGGCTGAAACAATCTCCTGGCTTCAACCTCGATAAAGTAAACACACCGCTAATGGTTGTTGGAGAAGGTCCTGCCAGCTTGCTCCTTATGTGGGAACCATATGCCGGACTTCATTATCTGCATAAGCCGGTAGACTTGATTATGCTGAATACCGACGAACACGTTCTGACCAATCCTGCCGTGCGCATAGCATCGCAGGGTGGCTCGGTGGACTGGTTCCGCTTTTGGCTGCAGGATTACGAAGATCCTGACCCAGCAAAGGTCGAGCAGTACAAGCGCTGGCGCGAGTTGCGGAAATTGCAAGAGGCAAATAGACAAAAGTTCACTTCAACCCAAGCTGCGGGCAATCGACCTGAAATTGATAAACACCCAGACCATCCTTAACTCGGACGCTCCGGGCAATGGTTTACTTACTCCCAGTCTGTATATGCGGCTATGGTCTCTTCACGGAGGAGGGAGTCTCCCGGCCCGTCCGGGTACTTGGGCAGACCCCATCATACTGAATAGCATTAATCGCGGGCATCAATACCGTCATTTCTGGAGTGTCGTATTTCATGGTATTTTCCTCTCTTTTCTTTGTTGAAGTTTACGTACATTAGCTAGCTAAACTTTTGGGCTGCGCGGACGACTGGAGTTCCTTGGCCTCCAGAGACGCGAAATCATATATCGAATGATGATTAGGACCGCTGGAGCGCCCTTAACTCGGGCGATTTGGCAATGGTTACTTACTCCCAGTCTGTATATGCGCTCACGCTCTCATATAGATCGAGGAGGTCTGCCGGCCCGAGGTGCAATTTAGGCAGACCTCCGTCATAAGACTGAATAGCCTTGATCGCGGGCATCAATACCGTCATTTCTGGAGTTTCGTATTTCATGGTGTTCACCTTTCTTCTTCGAACATGCTTTAGTCTTCACATCTACGAATTGTTACGGTAATGATACTGCCGGAGCGCCCTTAACTCGGACGCTCCGGCAATGGTTTACTTACTCCCAGTCTGTATATGCGGCTATGGTCTCTTCATGGAGGGGGGAGTCTACCTCAGGTCGTGGCGTCTTGGGCAGATCTCCGTCAGACTGAATAGCCTTGATCGCTGGTGTCAACACTGTCATTTCTGGAGTTTCGTATTTCATGGTATTTACCTCTCTTTTCTTTGTTGAAGTTTACGTACATTAGCTAGCTAGCTAAACTTTTGCGTCGAGCGGGCGACTGGAGTTCCTTAGCCTCCAGAGACGAGGAGCATTCCTGTCTCTTGGTTGACACCGAGTTCGTCAGGACTCCTTGGAGCGTGAGGTGACGGAGCCAGGATTCCAGTGTCAGGGTGCGGTTGAGGCTGGCGATGGGAACGTCTTCGTTGCGCCGGGCTTTCTGCAATGCCTCCGCAAATCGGTCTGAGTCTACGATCCCGACGACGCCACTGGCGAAGTGCTGCCCTATCTCAGGCAATTGGGGTGGTTCTTTGGGGCTGCCTTTCGGCGACTCTTGGGGAACAGCCTCCTTCTTCTTTCGGTTCAGGACTTCATCGGGAACGATGCCGACGAGAGCGCGCTTCATCAGGGAGCGGCGTTGGCCGACGCGGACGATTTGTTCGCGGGGGATGGCGTACATAAATTCCAGCAGATCCCGGTCATAGTAGGGAAAGCGTGTGTCGAGGAGCAGCTCTGAGTGGAGGCCACGGCATGCCACGAACCTCCGAGTAGCCGACAAATGATTGATGTGGCCTTGAAAGCTGGGTAAGGGGCCGAGCAGTTTAATTCTGGAGGAATAGCCACGGGAAGCGGCGCGATTGCGGCGCGTGAAGTCGGGGTTAAACCAGGGAGGGGCTGGAGTTACGTATTCTGGTATGTCCTGAGGGGCGAATCCTCGAACGGCATCCCAGAGCAGAGGGAGTCGTGTTTTTCTCATTTTCGCGGCCCAGGCTTTCAATTGGCCATAGAGCGTGAAGAAATGCGCTCTGGCCAGGAGATTTTGGAATTCCGGCGTGGGTGTGGGCACGCCATCGCCTGTAACCTCGCCTCCGATGCCGGAGAGGGTGACGCGGTAGCCTTGGGACTTTATGTAGGCTGCGTTCTGCTTGAAAAATTCGGAGGTGCGGCTGTTGGGGATTGGGGTTGCCGCAAGGCGATCGCTTGCAAATTCGGCGCCGAATGGTATGGGCGAGTGATCTTCTTTGAAGGCACCGGCATTGATGTGATGGCCGGTGCGGCCGCGCTTCTCTTCGACTTTGGTGAAATGGGGGAGTTCGCCCCAGTTGGGTTTGGATTCGTCGAACCAAGTGAGGGTGTCGAGGCGGGGGCATCGGGCTTGACCTTGGGCAATGACTACATCCGCCATGCAGACGATGGAAGAAGAGTCCATGCCCCCGGAAAGTTCGGCGAGGACGGGGCGGTCGGAGCGGAGACGGCGTTGGACGGCTGTGGCCAAGGCGGAGCGGAAGTGTTCTTCGTATTCGGCGTCGGTGCGATAGCGAATGCGCTTGCCCGGATCGAAGTCCCAATATTTGGTAACGATGTGTTTTGTGACGTGCTTTCCCGGCTTTAGCAGCACGAAACAGGATGGTGGGACGGCATGGATACCGACATAGGGCGTGAGATGCGCGGCGGGGAACATGATGGCGAACCAGCCGGCGATGTATTCTTCGCAGATTTCGAAGGTCTTGCCAGCGAACCGGACGAGCGGATCGAGGATGGTACTCCAGGTTAGCTGTTTATCGTCAAACGAATAATAAAGATGCTTCGTGCCGATGGGGTCTTTGGCGAGCAACACGGAGCGCTCGCGGGAATTCCAGATGCAGAGCGCCCAGTCTCCGATCAGTTTGGCAAAGCAATTGGCGCCCCACTTTTCATACGCCGCCGCGACGATGGCCACGTCCGTGGAATTGACGGTCAGGGAGTCGCGCAACTCGCTGATGAGGTCAGCGCGATTGTCTAAGCGGCCGTCCCAGGTGATGACAGCTCCAGAAGAAGAAATATGCGGCTGCTTCTCGCGATGTGATTCTTTCGTGGTGTGGAAGGCGCGATAGAGGATATTTATGCCGTCCTTGGCACACGATTTGCTATCGGGGCCGTAGGGAGCGAGAGTGGCGCTGATTTTCTCGATGTAGTCCGGGGCAGGCGGTTGGCCTTCGAAATTCCATCTTCCAAACTGGGCGCTCATGATTTGCTCCCTTGCTTCCCGTTCGATCTCGATATGTTCCTCGCGACCGTTTTTGTTAGCCTCATATGGGCTAGCCTTGGATAGAAGCCTGCCATCTCAGGTTAGGCTTCAAGGTTGTGTCCAGATTTATGATTCCCAAGGCGCGAAGATCCTTGAGCCACTCTTCGAGGCAGAGCGTGCGCCTCAAAGTGATCATGGGGACTTCTTCGCCTCGCCGAACCTTCTGCAGGGCTTCCGAGATACGTTCCGAGTCCACGATTCCGAGCGAACTGCTAAGCATGTTCTGAGTCATCCCCGCAAAATGGGCCCAGTCGTTGGAGATGGCTACCATCGGTGCCCGGGTGACAAATGCTTTCGTCTTCCGGTTCAGGATCTCGTCCGGCACGATACCGACGAGTGCGCGGCGCATGAGGGAACGGCGTTGGGTCGGGCGGACGAGTTGTTCCCGTGGAATCGCGAACATGAATTCCAGCAGGCCGCGATCCAGATAGGGGTAGCGTTTCTCGTAGGGTGGTTCGAACGGCAAAGCGGTGCGCGCCAGTTGCCTGCGCAAGGCATCAAGTGTGCCCACATTGGCTTGGAAGCTTGGCAGAGGACCGAATAGCTTCGCCTTGGAGGGATAGCCGGTTAGCGCGGCCCACTGGCGCTTCACAAAGCGGGATTGCAGCCATGGGACCGGGCGCATGTATTTCGGGACACCCACGAGGGCGGGAGGGAAAAATCCACGGGCAGCTTCCCAAAACAGATGAAACCAGGGCCTTCTCTTTTCCAGCGCCCAGACTTTCAGCTGATGAGCGAGGGCGCCGAATTGCGCTCTTGCAAGAAGATTCTCAAGTTCGGGCGTGGGGGTGGGCACACCGCCCATGACTTCGTCGCCTCCGATGCCGGAAAGCACGACGCGATTTCCTTGCGAGGCCATACACATCCTGAAGTACGGAGCAGTGCGGCCATCGTAGCCGGGAGTTGGCACAAAACGGGCGTGAACAGATTCGGGTCGTGGTTCAGACGCTTGGATTTTTTCCGGATCTTGCGCACCGAAGTTGACGTGCCAGCCGGTGCGACCGCGCTTTTCTTCAACTTTGGTGAAATAGGGGCGCTCGTTCCAGTTGGGTTCGGAGTCGTCATATATCGAGAGCGTGTCGAGCCGCGGGGTTTCGGCAGTACCGCGGGCGACAATGGTATCGGCCATGCAGACGATGGACGAGGAGTCTCTGCCACCAGAGAGCTCGGCGAGAACGGGCCTATCGGAACGAAGTTTGCGCTGGACGGCTGTGGCGAAAACGATGCGGAAATGCTCCTCGTATTCAGCGTCAGTGCGGTAACGGATTTTATTCTTTGGGTCGAAATCCCAATATTTGCCGACGATGTGTTTTCCGGGTCTGAGGAGCACGGACGAAGACGGCGGCACGGAATGAATCCCGACGCAGGGTGTTAAATCCACGGCCGGAAACATAGAGAACCAACCGGCGATGTATTCTTCGTTGAGAGCGAAGGTTTTACCCGCAAGGCGAACGAGCGGATCGAGGATCGTGCTCCAAGTAACCTGATTGTTGTCGAAAGAGTAGTGAAGATGACGCGTGCCGATGGGGTCTTTGGCCAGGATCAGCGAGCGGTTGCCAGGGTTCCAGATGGAGAGCGCCCAGTCTCCGATGAGCTTTGCAAAGCAGTCGGCGCCCCATCTTTCGTAGGCCGCAGCGACGATGGCAACGTCAGTGGAATCAAAGGCCAGAGCATCCCGCAACTCCTCGATGAGCTCAGCACGATTGTCCAAGCGGCCGTCCCAAGTGATCATGGCTCCGAAAGAAGAAACATGCGGCTGCTTCTCGCGACGCGATTCCTTGGTGGTGTGAAATGCGCGATAGAGGATCCTTACGCCACCCTTGGAATAGGATTCATTGCTATCGGGGCCATACGGAGCGAGAGCCGCGCTGACTTTTTCGATGTAGTCCGGGGCAGGCGGCTGGCCTTCGAAATTCCATGTTCCAAACTGGACGCTCATGTATTTTCCTTTGCCCAGAATCTTCAACTTGTCGTTTATTAGCATCGATCCAAGATTGCGTACATTTCCGGCACGTACGGTTTGTCGTTGACCACGCGACCATCCACCTCGACCCAGGCATGCGCCTTGAATGGCAACTGTTGCGCCCCGATTACCATTTGGGCGAAAATCCCGTGGCTCTTGAGGAGGCAACTCGTCGCTGCCGAGCGCTGCAAACAAAGCGCCTCTTTCCAGTACCAGATACAAGCCATGTCAACCGCCGAACAAATGCATTCAACTGCGCCTGGCGCAGGCGTAGTCTTTCCCACTGGATAGTTGCGAACCTTGTCGTAGACCGCTGCGAAGTTGCCCCGCGTTAAGTAGAGATCAAATCGAATCAGATTCAAGTACGCTTTCAAAATAAGAAACGACATGGTCCACACCTCATTCACACCGCCAGCTGCAACTGGCGAGTAGTTCATTCCTGCCCTGCACTATCACGATCGCGCAGTAGATCTCCCGAGTCGGACTGTCCTGTCGATTCCATGATCTTGGTCTCAGCTCAGACCGCCACGCCGGATTCTTGCTCTTCGACCAACTGACACTTTTTCAAGTTCTGGAGAAATTCGTGCACGTCTTTCTCCGAAATGTCCCGGCGAACGCCGAAATCCCGGCTGATCTCATCAACGATCACTGATTCAGTGGACCCACTTTTGAGAAGTTCGAGGATTCGCGATCCAACGAAATTTAGGTTGAACATCTGACCTTGCCGAACATCCAGCACAATTGCGCCGTCCTGGTTGTGCGTGCTGCGCACCGTGTCAGAAATTCTGTACATTGCTGCCCCATCCCTTGCTTCTCGTTAAAAGAGATGAGCGCACTGTGCCACCGTTCGCCACCTGAAAGCCAGTAAAAGGTGAAAAGGTTCGGTAAACCAACATGCGTGAAGAGAAGTTGCTTAATGACAACAAGATGCGTTTCAGATTTCTTGCGTGGAAAAAATCAAAGTGTCCGCTTTTTAATCAGCATTGCCGTTGCTGAAGTCCCCTGCGATAGGCCGGCAAGGAACAAAGTCAGACGCAGCTTGTATTTACAGAGAAGTCTCTCGGAGATTTTCGTCGATGGTAGAGGCTGTGGAAAAAGATTGGTGGGGGTGACTCGCAGCAAACTTGACGGCAAGGGGATGGCCGTCTTCCACGATTTCTCCGCGGGAAAGAACAAGAACTCTGCCGAAGGCGGGGAATGTTGAAGGGCGGTGCGAGATAGCAATCAGCGTTGACGCTGTGAGACCACGGCGAATGTTCCCAAGAACGACTCTCTCTGAAGAAGGGTCGAGACAGGAAGTTGCTTCATCCAATATCAAAATCCGAGGTCGCTGCAGAATCGCTCTTGCGAGGGCGAGTCGTTGGCGTTGACCTCCTGAAAGCTGGCAGCCTCCGGGTCCGATCCGTTGGCGTAAACCCTCGGGCAATGCTGCAACAAATTGCGAGAGGCCCACACTGCGAATGGCCTCTTGTAGTTCATCGTCAGGCGCTGCCGGCCGCACAAAGCGAAGATTGAAGGACAACGTTCCATCAAACAGGACGGGATCGCGTGGCAGATAGCAGACGTACCGACGCAGATCTTTGAGTTGAATGTTCCGGATATCTACGTTTCCGATGCGAATTGATCCGGAATCGGGGTCGTAGAGTCGTGCTATGAGTTTTGCAAGGGTCGTTTTTCCCGCACCGTTCTCCCCAGCGATGGCGACCTGTTCGCCCGGCAAGATTCGAAGCGAGGGGATGTGAAGCATGTTTTTTTGCCTTCGATACCCAAACCGAACCTCGGCAAAATCAATCTGGGGATGATGTTCCCGCGAGAGACAAACGGCAGCCGCGGCGTTCGTCACGCTCGGGCGTAACTCAAGCGCGGACTTCAGCTGCCGGACACTGGCGAAGGTTTTCTGTGCTCTCGCGTAGAGATCAGCGGCGCCACTGAGAGGATCAAAGAGTTGCGTAACCAAGCCATAGAAAGCCACAAGCCCGCCGACGCTGAAGGTTCCTGACAGCACCAACTCGCCGCCGTAGCCTATGACAGCGCACATGGCCAAAACAACTGCCATGGAACTCCATACCGTAAACCAAATGCTGGTGGTGAATAACTTTTGTTGTGATCTGACTCCACGAGCCAGGAACCGGAAGGCCCTTCGTTCCTGGCGTTTTTCTTGTCCTAACAGTTGAATGGGAATCACCGAGGAAAGGTGTTCTTCAAGGAAGGTGCTCCACGCCAGCCGATTGCTCTGCACGGTGTCCGCGTTAGCCGCGAGCCTTCGGCGGAAGTGGTGCCGCGCGATTAGAAAGACTGGGACGAGGGGGAGAACGGTCAACGTAAGCACAGGACTGAGCACGAACATAGTCACCAGCGTGAAGCTGGCCGTCAGGAACATGCGCAAGATTGCGGGCAGGAGGTCAGATCCGAAATACGCGACCTCTTCGATCGGCTCTTTGAGCGGGTACATCACGCTACCGACCGGCGTGTCCTCGTAATATTCGGCCGAGAGCGTGTCGAGGCGTCCAAGTAGGCTCATTCTCAACGTGAGCGTGAGCCTTTGGGCGGCAGTCAGCATCAAATAGCTGCCTAGGCTCGTGAGCGCCATCCTGCCCTGATAGCCGAGAAAGATCAGGCCAACCGCTAATAGGAGCAATCCCAGCTTTCTCTGCGGGATGATCTGATCGATGAGCCACTTGAGTACGAGCGGAGTGAGAAGTGCAAGAAGACTCCCGGCGGTGATGCACAGAAAACTAGCCAGATGCCAGTGCAGAAGCGGTCGAATCTGTCTTGAAAGCCACTGGAGTTCGCTCGGTACCCAGAACCTCCAACGGCTTCGTTCATGAGAGACAGAGGACAACAGTCGCACCTGAAAACCGAGGTTAGCCAGATACGGAAAG
>Ga0302320_10003945_pt1 | contig 33984 bp, 21 predicted proteins | sample Bog_T0_3_FD_202130 | JGI IMG/M metagenome (GOLD analysis project Ga0302320, IMG submission 202130) | Peat permafrost microbial communities from Stordalen Mire near Abisko, Sweden - Bog_T0_3 | ecosystem: Environmental > Terrestrial > Soil > Wetlands > Peat | place: Sweden: Abisko, Stordalen Mire... | reverse complement strand
GTTGACAAGATTCGTGCCGGTGCGTATGACATCTGTTTGATGGATGTGCAGATGCCGGTATTAGACGGTATTGAGGCGACCAGGATCATCCGTTCCCAGATCAGTAAAGATCTGCCGATCATTGCGTTAACGGCCGCTGTCATGAAACAGGACCTGGCCAGAACACAGGCCGCGGGTATGAATGATTTCCTGACCAAGCCGTTGGATATTACTGTTTTAAAATCAAAACTTTTAAAATATGTATCGTTGTCTTCGGGGGCTTAAAACAACAATGGAGGGACTCATGCCTTGTAACAGACTTCGATGTGCTGTGTTTTTATCCGGGGTTTTGATCGTTCCGGCAATTGTCTTTGCCGGTAACGCCGCTGATCTGATGAACCAAAATCTGGAAGATCTGTTGAACATGCCGGTGACGTCGGCGACGCTCAAGACAACCACTCAGAAAGTTTCTCCCGGTAATCCCTATATCATTACATCCGATGAGATGGATAAGATGGGAGTTATCTCGATCGCGGACGCTCTGGACAAGATGGTGCCGGGCATCAATATCGCGATGTATCCCAATTTCAATGAATTGGTAACCGTGCGCGGGATCGCGACTGATTCTAATTTAAAAACAATGCTTTTAACCGACGGTCTTGATATCGGGGACCATACCGTTAACGGCTTTGCCGGAGGCGACATTGATACCCCTTTGATGGGAGACATCGACCGCCTGGAAGTGATGCTGGGGCCGGGGTCCTTGCAATTAGGGTCGGGCGCGATCAACGGGTATATCAACCGGATATCATCGACAGGGACAAGCAAGCCTGGCCTTAGAATAAACCAGGTATATGGCAGCGGCAATGCGCGGATGACCGAATTAAGCTTCGGCAAGGTACAAAATGCAGACCTGAACTGGTTTATTTACGGCGGGTATTATCGCAACGACGGGGTGGCGGTCCATGAGAATTTATCCCAGCAGGACATTGTCGATCATGGCGGTGCGAGTAATAACTATACCCAAGGCGGGGTCAATTCTTTTGCGCCTTCCGACACCTATGATGATCACGTAAAGTTTGGAGAAACCGGTAATGATTTTCGTTTTTCGTCGCGGCTTCAATACAATAATCCTGATCGAGGGGATTTGTTGAGCTTCGATGTCAAATCATTTTATTCCGATACCAGTACCGCCACATCCGGGATCGACACCCCGTTCACCACGCCGGCCTCCGGCCAATGGATCGATGAGGTCAAAGCCACCTTGACCGACCTAAATTATCCTGGCGGCGGATGGGGCTATTCTCCGTTCTTTTTATACCGGAGTCAGATGGTGTCCTTTGCTCCTGAAACGCATGTAGTGTTTAATGCTGCCAATAATGTCGATCTGGTGCCCTATTATCAAAGAATAGTCCAGTACTCCTATCCTTCCAGCTGGTTTAAGGATCAGGTTAGCGCACTAGGTATTGATACAACGCAGTATCCGTTAAAAAATCTGTCGTTCGGGTATCAAAGCCGCTACGGCATTAAAGGTGTTTATAACAATACGTCTATAGAGCACAATGATATTTCAATCGGAGAAGAATACCGGCATATTGATTTCAGGGCCAACGATGACTGGGAAGGCCAAGATGATAACATGCTGGCCTATTTGAGCACCAACCAGGTATGGGACCAGTACAGTCTTTTTGGTGAGGATGTGATCACTTTTGGGAAGTTAACCGTGACCCCGGGGCTCAGATATGACGTGCTTGATCAGGGGCCGATGTCATCTCAGTCAGGGGAAATCCCTTCTGAGAAAGATTATCATCTGACCCCGCGCCTGGCCGGCGCCTATCAACTGACCGACAATGATACCCTGAAAGGTTCATATGCCGAGGGAGTCCGGTTTGTAGACTCTGATATCCGGCAGTGGTTTTATGATCATAACTATACCGGAGCGCTTGATGTGAATGGTCAGAGTGTTGTTCAACCTAACAAACTTTTGCCGGAAGTATCAAAAGATTACGAAATCACCTATGATAAATACATTCCTGAGGTTAAAATAAAATGTGATATCACTACTTACTACGATATCATCAGGCATGCGCGCGGATGGGTGGATCTTCTCAATAATTACGTAAATGCCGGCAAGGACATCCAGGGGGTTGGTCAGGAATATATGATCAAATATCTGCCTTCCAATAAGATGGAGGTGTTCTTGGCCTATGGGTGGTCCCGGCCGCTGAACTCGTTTGAGACCCAGGTCAATGTGGCTAACCATAATGATACTTGGACGAAATATCCCCAGCAGATGTTTAAGGCCGGAGCCAGTTATACCTGGGGCAAGTTTACTTTTGGGACCATGATGAAATTGACTGACGGTGCTTATGTGCACGATGAAGTCACAGATCCTACGGCAGAGGCGCTCTATAGCGGATGGACATTGGACGGTGATGTCAATGTCAAATACGCGCTGACTAAGAATGCGGACGTTAAGTTAACGGTCAAAGACTTGATCGTGTCCAATTTCAATCAATATTATAATTACTGGCAGGGACAATTCCCTGCTATGGGACTTAGGAGCCAGGATCCTAGGATATACGTGAGCCTTGATTACAGGTTTTAACATGATGAGGACCTTTTCGGATATGAATCGTAGACAATGGATTTGCTTAGGGTTGGCGAGTTGTCTTTTTTTCACACCGCTTAGAGCCCTGGCCGATGGTGATATTCTGCCCAGTGATGTGTTTTTAGTCGTTATGCTCAAGGCCCTGAACTATGACCGTAAGATCGACCGCTTGTCCCAGGGGAAGATCGTTATCGGTATCGCTTATATGAATGGTGATGATCAGGCTCGTGATTTTACCGCGAAGATCGGGAGTAATTTTCATGATATTCGATCCAAGTCCCAAATTAAAAACCTGCCCGTGGAGATCAAAGTTTTTAGTTTCGATCCGAGCATTGACAAAAAGACCATGGAGACACAGTTAAAGCAGGAGCATATTTCGGCGTTGGCTATGACCATGAAGGATCAAAGCATCAATAAGATCATTCTTGAATCGACCAGGGATCTAGGGATCAATTCAGTCTGTGATAGTTCAGCGTGCGCGGGGCAGGGTGCAGGGTTGGGCATAGTTCTAAAGGACAGCAAACCGCGGATGCTGGTCAATCTATCCGCGGTCAAGCAGGAGGGCAGTGATTACAGCGCGAAGTTCCTGGCGTTGTGTGACGTGGTCCAATAAATTTTATGAAAAAAAGTTTAAGAATCAAATTAATTGCGTTGATAGCGGTATCGATCATAGGTCTGATCGGGACTTTGGGGATCATTCTGGGATGGGGCTATAGCGTTGATCAACAGAAAAAATTGGAACATTCCCTGTCCCAAGAACTCCAAATTGTTTCTTACGCGGCCAGCGCCGGGCTCGAATTCAATGATGCCAAAACCGTCGAAGATGCTGTCGATCTATTGAAGAATGTCAAGGAATTCGTGGAGGTCAAAGTGTTGCTCCAGGACGGGAAAGTTTTTGTGCGCAAAGCATTCCGTCGATCCAGGAAAGATCTCAAGTCCAACTCATTTGGGCTGTCCATCCCAGTCTTTGACAATGCTAATGCCACCATCGGCCAGATTGAAGCGGTGGTGACCGAACAATATTTTAAGGATGACATCAAAAGCATTCTGGGGATGGCCTTGGGGCTTACTTTAGGCGTGGTTGTTTTTGCTTTATTATGGGTGGGGATCATTTTAAGGGAGATCTTTAGGCCGCTGATACGATTGAAAGAAACGATAGACAAAGTATCCGGCGAGGGTTTTATCGGGAAGGTGGATGTTAAGTCTAATGATGAGATCGGCGAACTTGCCGCCTCATTCAATGAAATGAGCGCGCGTATCGAAGAACGCACAGAACTTTTACAGGCCAGCGAGAAACGTTTGGCCAAACTTAATGATGCTTTTTTGCATTTCAAACCTGACCCGTTAATGAATATCACTTTGCTGACCGCGCTGTGCGGGGAGATGTTCCAGGCAAATTTTGCGTTTTACAGTTCTTCCCAGGAAGGAAAGCTATTATCTTCGGGATTATGGCGGGTGCCTGATCGCTTTATCTGGGAAAACAGGGAAGGGCACATTTGTTGTGATGTGATCCAACAAGCCGGGAATGAATTAATAGTCCTTCAGGATTTGCAGAAAACCGCCTATGCTGCAACCGACCCTAATGTCCTTAAATATGATTTGAATACCTATGTGGTGATGCCGGTGGTCTATGGCGGTGTTTGTATCGGTTCGCTCGTAGTGGTATATAAACACCATTTTGTTCCCAGTGAGGCGGAAAAGAAGATCCTGGGAATACTGTCAACCGCGCTGGGTGTTGAGGAGAGCCGTTTTCAAAAAGAAGAGATCCTGCGCGAAGCTAAACAAAAGGCAGATGCTTCTTCTCAAGCCAAGAGCCAATTCCTGGCGAATATGTCTCACGAAACCCGCACCCCCTTGAATGCTATTCTGGGCTTCTGCGATATGCTGCGCACGACCGTGATCGATGATAAGCAAAGGGAGTATTTGAACACAATTATGTCCAGCGGGAATATACTGCTTGCGATCATCAATGATGTTCTTGATTTCTCTAAACTGGAATCCGGGGATGTTCAGCTGGAGATCATAGATTTTGACCTGGGAAATCTGGTCAATGATGTTTTTAATATTGCGCAGATCCGATTTGAAGACTCAAGGATCGACCCGTATATTGACTGGGATGCGCGCGTTCCCCAGTGGGTCAAAGGGGACCCGACGAGGGTGCGGCAGATCCTATTGAATTTCTTGAACAATTCCGCCAAGTTCACCAAACAGGGGGCTATTGGGGTTATTTTACGTTTGGACCAGCAAACGCCCCAGGGCCCGGTGATACGGTTTTGTGTTAAAGATACCGGGATCGGGATCCCCGAGAATAAAAAGCACATCTTATTCGAATCTTTCAGCCAGGTGGATTCGTCCACTACCCGCCGGTATGGCGGGGCAGGGTTGGGATTGGTCATCAGCAAGAAATTGGTGGATGCCATGGCCGGGAAGGTTTGGTTTGAGTCCAAAGAAGGCCAGGGCAGCCAATTCTTCTTTACGATCCCTTTTGCTTCAGGGACTTCCCTGGTCCAACAGCCGATCGATCCGCTCCCCAAAGAGCAATTGTTCAACAAAACTGTATTATGTGTGGATGATTATAAGGGTTCGTTGGAGGTGGTATCCCGCTATTGTCAAGAAATAGGCTTGAAGGTAGTCAAAGCTTCCAGCGCCGCTGAAGCTCTGCAAAAATTAAACGATTTAAGTGCTGCCGGAAGTTTGCCTGATCTGATGCTTAGCGATGTTAGGATGCCGGATATGGATGGATATATCATGGTCGAACAGATCCGAAGTCAACCCAAATTCAACTCGATCAAGATCGTAGCCACGACCTCTGATTCGCGCATCGGAGGAGCCCAGTTTGCCCAGAGTAAGGGATTTAATGGCTATTTACCCAAGCCTGTTATTCGCCGTGATCTGATCAGGATCATCAGTACGGTCTTGGGGGACAGGCGAATGGCCCCCTCATCTATTATAACCCGGCATATGGCCAATGAAGTCGGTCTTAAAGGGGTCAAGGTTTTGGTGGTAGATGACGTCATATCTAATCAACAATTGATGAAAGCCTACTTGACCATGTTTGGTTGTGTCAGTGATTTTGCCTCCAATGGCCAGGAAGCGGTTGACAAGCTTCGTACCGGTTCTTATGACATATGTCTGATGGATGTGCAGATGCCGGTATTAAGCGGTATTGAAGCAACCAGGATCATTCGTGCCGAGATCAGTAAAGATCTGCCAATCATCGCTTTAACCGCCGCGGTCATGAAAGAAGACCTGGCCAGGACACAGGAGAGCGGCATGAACGATTTTCTGACCAAGCCGCTGGAAGTTACTATACTAAAATCTAAGCTTTTAAAGTATGTCGGTTCTTCTGGAGCTCGTTCTCAGAATTCTTAAACAACGTCGCTCAAGATCAGGAGGAAGTCATGGATAAGAAGGTTCTTTGTATTGCTGCATGTCTGGTCCTTGTCTGTTTCTCTATGTTAGCGCGGGCAGAGGATGATCCGCGTTTACGTTGGGCTAATACGATCACCAAACAGATCAACCATGACTGGTCAGTTTATCTGTATAGTGAATTTAATACTGATCATGATCAGGGGCATGATCTTAACGGTATAGATAATGAGCTGGGATTTAATTATTCCGGTATGGCAAAGTGGCTTGATCTTGGTGCGGCAGTCGGGCATTGGGATGAAAAAGACTCGGGAGCCTGGCAGGGAAATGGACAGACTTTTCAGTATGTCTATAGCACATTCAAGTGGTCAGGTTCAGGCGTTGATATCAGCAACCGCTGCCGGTTCGATTTCCAGTTCCCTGATCATCACACAGAAGACGGGCAGGTATATCGCAATGACCTGGTTTTAGCGCCGACTTACAAGTGGACCCGTTATCAGATCCAGCCTTTCGTCGGTGATGAACAGTATTATGGCTTTCTGGCGAAACATCTCACCACCAATGAGCTTGCCGGCGGGATCAATTTTCAGATAACCAAAAATGTGGGAGCGTCCATATTTTATATGAACACACAATCGCATACGCTGGATTCCGATGGCAGCTATCACTGGAAGAACCAGCCCAGGATCGGTCTTGCCACGTCTGTAACATTTTGATCGGAGAAGAAATATGGGAAAGAATAAATGGATTCTTACGGTACTTGGAGTGCTGGTATTAGTTTTAGCCGGATTTTTTCTTTTTCAGAACGCTAAACATGCCCAAAAGCATTTTAAAGGCGTGCGTATAATTTTCTTTAACGGAGGAGCTCAAGGGGATTCATTTGCATCAGTTGTTTATAATGGCGCCAAAGCGGCTGAAGGTGACTTTGGAGCAACGGTTGAATATGTATGGTCAGGTTGGGATAAAGAAAAAATGGCCTTACAGTTCAAAGAAGCCATTGATAAATCTCCTGATGCTATTTGCATGATGGGGCATCCCGGCACTAATGTGTTAGCCCCGCTAATTGATGAGGCTGTGCGTAAAGGGATCATTGTAACTTTACAAAATGTTGATCTTCCTCAGATCAGAGGGCAATATATTGATAAAGGATTCGGTTATGCCGGTCAGGGGCTATATGAATCCGGAAAAACGTTGGCTCGAGGCGTCATCACTAAATTCGGGTTAGAAAAAGGACTTAAAGCGTTGGTGATCGGGCCAACCGGCATTACCGAGGATGGACAGGCATTAAATGAAAGAGCGATGAGGACTAAAGGATGTGTCGATGGCTTAAAAGAGGGAGGATTTACTGTTTATGTCATGACATTTGGCCCTGCGGTGGAATCGAATCCTAAAGAAAATGGAGTGGATTTCCTGGCCCAAGCGTTAGCCCGATATCCTGATATCAAGGTGTTGATCGCCGACTCAGGTACGTTTACAGATGGAATGGAGTTCATTCTCAAGAAAATCGGTAAGAATCCCGGGAGCATCATCACGGCTGGTTTTGATCTCAGTGATGGCACCGTTCAAGGTATTAAGGATGGCTATATGGGGGTGGTCAGTGATCAACAGCCGTATTTGCAAGGATATTTGCCTATTTTACAATCCTGCCTGGCTAAGAAATATGGGTTTGCGGGGTTATATATTGATACCGGTGTAGGACTTATTGATAGATCAAATGTCGATGCTGTTGCAGAATTAGCTAAAAAACAGATCCGTTAATTGAGGAGAGGGGATTATTAATAAATCCCGATTCCCAGTAACATCTGTAACATAAATTCAAAATGACTATTAATACAAAAATTTCTGTGTTTGTCATTGGAGGGTTCTTCCTGGCGTCGATATGCCTAGGTTCGTTCTCCGTTATAACGCTGCTTAATAATCAGCGGGATAGTTTGAAAACAGCTAAAAGTGAAGTTTTGGAAATTAGCCGGGAGATGACCCAGGAAAATGCCAATTTTGTCCTTAATCTCCTTGATTCAAAACTTCACAACGACCCCTCACTGACCTACTTGAAAATTATGCAATATTTAGCCGAAATAGACCACGGCCGTATCGATGATATTATTATTATCGATATGAAAAGCAGAAAGGTTTTGCAAGGTAAGGATAGCCCTTGGTTTAAGGTCATGGTTGATCAGAGAGTTATTAACAACTGCTTAAACAATTATCTCTTGAACAATAGGCATGATTTTTATTTAGACAACTATGGATCATTCCTTACAGATAAGAACAATTCCATTACACCTATTGCCGTGCATTTGAGGATCTATAAAGATCCGGGGTTGGTGATCGGTTATGGAAAGGGTATGGAAACGACCAAGATCCGTGTTCAGGCGATGGAAGCCAAGAATGCGGAATATTTGTGTTGGCATGTCATTGTCTCTCTGGCCATCTACATTTTGGCCCCGCTCGGCATTGTTATTATTCTGATTTATTTTATGAAGATCTCTTTCATCAAGCCTCTGGAGCAGATCAGTCTTTGGGCGTTTAGCATTGCGGAAGGTGATCTAACCGCCCGGATCCGTATCGACCAGAAAGATGAAATTGGTGATCTGGCCCGTGATTTCAATAAGATGGTCGATAATTTACAGAAGATCACGGTTTCCCGGGATGATCTTATCCATGAAAATATCGCCCGCAAACGTGCCGAAGAGGAGGCTGCGGCTGCCGGCAGGGCCAAGGGTGAGTTTTTGGCAAACATGTCCCATGAGATCCGCACCCCTTTAAATGCGATATTGGGCTTCAGCGATCTGCTGAGTGCCACCAAGGTGGATGAACAGCAAAGAGGGTATCTTAATACTATTGCATCCAGCGGTGAGATATTGATCTCCCTGATTAATGATATCCTGGATTCTTCAAAATTGGAAGCCGGGAAGGTCCAACTGGAGACGATCGATTTTGATCTGGAGAATCTGGTCAATGACGTTTTTAATATGGCCAAGATCCGCTTTAAAGGCAAGGAGATCACTCCGTATATTGACTGGGACGCTCAAGTACCGCATTGGGTCAAAGGAGACCCAACAAGGATCCGACAAATTTTATTGAATTTTCTCAACAATGCCACCAAATTTACAGAGAAAGGTGAAATCGGCCTGATCGTCCGTCTGGAAGAGACGACGCCTCAGGGGCCGGTTGTTCAATTTTGTGTCAAGGATTCGGGGATAGGTATCCCGGAAGATAAGCAAAATAAGTTGTTTTCTTCTTTTAGCCAGGCAGACTCATCCACCACCCGAAAATACGGCGGGACGGGATTGGGACTGGCTATCTCCAAGAAGTTGGTGGAAGCCATGGGCGGGAAGGTTTGGCTGGACTCGCAGGAAGGCCGCGGCAGTCAATTTTTCTTTACGGTGCCTTTTGGGATAGGCATTTCCCTGATCCAACAGGCCATAGATCCGCTGTCTAAAGAGCAATTGGTCGATAAGGTGGTTTTGTGTGTTGATGATCATCAGGCATCACTAGAGATAGTTACCCGCTATTGTCAGGAGATCGGTTTGAAGGTGATAGCGGTCAGCGGTGCCGCACAGGCCCTTGAACAATTAAACAGGACAGATCCGGAGAATTTGCCTGAGCTGATACTCAGCGACATCAGGATGCCTGATATGGACGGGTATATGATGGCAGAAAAGGTTCGCAGTCAATCCCGGTTTAATAAGATCAAGATCGTTGCCCTGACTTCTGACGCCCGCATCGGCGGTGCGGTGTTTGCTCAGGAGAAAGGCTTTAACGCGTATTTGCCTAAACCCGTGATGCGTAATGACCTTATCAAGGTCATCAGCACGGTGCTCGGGGACCGGCGTCCTGTATCGGCACCCATTATTACCCGTCATATTGCGTCTGAAGTCGGTCTTAAAGGGATCAAGGTCCTGGTGGTGGATGATGTCCTTTCGAACCAGCAATTGATGAAAGCATATCTTGATATGTTCGGTTGTATCAGTGAATTTGCCGGTAACGGTCAAGAGGCCATTGACAAAATTAGAGCGGGTTTTTATGACATTTGCCTGATGGATGTTCAAATGCCGGTGCTAGACGGCATTGAGGCGACCAGGATCATTAGGGCTGAAATAAACAAGGATATACCCATTATTGCGTTAACGGCAGCCGTCAGGGATGAACATGTTGAAAGGACATTGCTGGCCGGTATGAATGCTTTTTTGATCAAACCGATTGAAATAAATATATTAAAATCTACGCTTTTAAAGTTTGTCAGCTCCCCGCGCAGTTAAATTGCTGTGTCTTCGATCGCTCCTTCGGCAGTTTTGTAGATCCTTACAGGGCCACCTAAAAATGCAAAGAAGAGAGTGCCCAGGCTGACGGCGGCAAACAGACCGACACATGCCGTCCATCCGCCTTTGACCCAGAACCCCGCTCCAACCATCGTTCCGACACTGCCTCCGGCGTAGTAAAAAGTGACATACAAACCGGCAGCGGCAGAGCGGGAACGCTCGGCGATATGTCCGGTGAGGACAGTGGCGGAAGATTGTGATACAAATATTCCACAGCAGAACAACGCCAGACCTGCGATCACGAGCGAAAGCGCCCCGCAGAGGGTCAGCGCCAACCCTGTCAGCGTAGTACCGACCGATAATAACGCCATGCGCCGAAAACCCCAGCGGTCAATGAACCGTCCGGCCATCGGTGTGACGACACAGCCCAGCAGATAGACGAAGAAAATGCTTCCTAGCGCATCCGGGGTAAGATTAAACGGCGGTTTAGCCAGGTGAAAGGTGGCATAGGTGAACGTGCCGACAAGCGAGAACAGGATAGTAAATCCCATGCCGCATACGGCTAACAAACGCGGGTTTTTTAAATGCTTCCACACCTCGCTCAGTGATCCAAAGACATCTTTGGCGGCCACAAAATTGGCAGCAGGCGGTAACCACTGACGGACACAACATGCGCCCAGCAGATTCAGGATGCCCAGCGTCACAAAGGCCATGTGCCAGTTTAGGTGAGTGGCGATCAGACCCGTCAAAAAGCGACCCAGAAACCCCCCAAATACCGTACCGCTGACATATGAGGACATCACCGTGCCTACTCGTCCTGGGAATTCTTCGTTGATATAGGCGATCATGACTGCGATGACGCCCGGGACACAAATGCCTTGCATAAAACGCCAGAAGATAAGTACCGGCAGGCTTGTGGCTGTGGCGGCAAGCAGGGTTGTCAGTGCCATGCCAAATAGAGCAGGGACAATAACTTTCTTGCGGCCGATGCTTTCCGCAAAAAGACCTGTTAGCGGAGCCGTCATAGCTACTGCCAGGTTGACCACGCTGACGGTGAGGCTGACGGTAAATTCAGAAGCATGGAAGACCTGCTGGAAATACGGCAGCAGAGGCTGAGTGCAATAGACGCTTAAGAACGTGCAGGCTCCGGCGATCATCGCGGCGCATACGGCCAACTCAAAAGGTTTTTCTTCTTTGACCAAGGTTTTCATCATCCATCAATACTCCTGTTTTTTAACTTGAAATGCAAGAACATTTTGATGGTTGTCATTTTCGGGTAAAGCGGATATAATGTTTTTTTAATTTGAGAACAATTGAACTGTTGTAAAAATAGGGAGACGTCCCTATTTTTCTATTATGAATAATCCAACGCAGAAAAAAGCGGTATTTTTGTCCGGCAATGAAGCTATTGCCTGGGGAGCCCGTGCCGCCGGTGTTTGTTTTGCTTCCGGGTATCCCGGAACTCCGTCCACCGAGATCCTGGAAACCCTGGGAACTTTTGATTGTCTGGAGGCTCAGTGGGCCGTTAATGAGAAAGTGGCTTATGAAGCGGCTTTTGGAGCTTCTTTAGGCGGAAAAAGGGCATTAACGGCTTTTAAACACGTGGGGTTGAATGTGGCGATGGATCCGTTGATGACCACTGCCTATAGCGGGGTCAATGCCGGGTTTGTCGTTGTGGTCGCCGATGACCCGGGCATGTACTCATCTCAGAATGAACAGGACACCCGAAGGGTGGCGCCGTACGCCAAGATCCCGCTGATCGAGCCGTGCTCTCCCAGTGAAGCCTATCGTTATATACAAGAAGCCTATCGTATCAGTGAACAATTCGACATTCCGGTCTTATTTCGAATAACCACCAGGATCTCACATACCAAAGAATCTTTTGACATTGATCTGAAACGCGAAGTGCCAACGCGAACTTTGGAGCGTAATCCTTTGAAGTACGTGATGATCCCGGGGCATGCCCGTCTTCGTCATGTTGATCTGGAAAAGAGGCTGGTGGGATTAAAGGAATATTCAGAGCATACGCCATTGAACCGCTGTGAGATAAAAGACCGCAAGACGGGGTTTATTGTCAGCGGCATTTCAGCGTTGTATGTCCGCGAAGTTTATCCGCAGGCATCCATCCTGACGCTCGGCATGTCGTTCCCGCTGCCTATTGAGAAGATCAAGGCCTTTGCGAAGAAAGTTAAGAAACTTTATGTGATCGAAGAATTAGAGCCGTTCTTAGAAGAGCAGTTAAAGCAGGAGGGGATCGCAGTTGTTGCTAAAAAGGCTACCTGGCGTTGTGGCGAGCTAAGTATTGATGCTGTTAAACGTATTGTGGCCGAAAAAGAGCGGGAAGACAAACCCAAAAAGGGCCGGCGTCCGCTGCTTTGTCCGGGCTGTCCTCATCGGCCGGCATTTCATGTGTTGAAGAAATGCCGATTTTTTGTTGCCGGGGATATCGGCTGTTATACGCTGGGGGCCTTAGAGCCGCTGGCATCTTTGCACACTCAACTTTGCATGGGGGCCAGTGTGCCGTTCTTTGAGGGGATCAGCAAGACGACGCCGGACAAAAAGGTAGTGGCCGTTATAGGGGACTCAACCTTTATTCACACCGGCTTAAGCGGTCTTATAAGCGCGGCCTATAACAATACCAAAGGGGTCATCGTGATCATGGATAATGCCATTACGGCCATGACTGGTGCACAAGAAAATCCCGGAACAGGTGTGACCCTGCAAGGCAAGAAGACCAAAAAGCTTATTCTGGAAGATATCTGTAAAGCAGCCAATGCTGATCAGGTCGATGTCATTGATCCGTATGACATGGAGGCCTTTGAGAAATTATTAAAGACCCGAGTTGAAGAAGACAAATTATCCGTCATCATCGCCCGTCATCCCTGTAAAATGGTTGACCGTACTAGAAAACCAGCCTTAAAAATAGACGCCGAAGCCTGCAAAAAATGCGGTCTGTGCCTGAAATTAGACTGCCCGGCGATCATGGAAGACAAAGAAGGCAATCTAAGGATTGATCCGGTGACGTGTGTCGGATGTGAATTGTGCATGAAAGTATGCAAGCTTAACGCCATAGGCAAATAGCCTTTGGTATGAATTTTGGGGTCATATAAGCATTGGACGGCTGATATCGATATATTTTCCTGCTAATGGCCTAGGAAGTGATTACAACTTTTGTGGCAGGTAGATTTTGGGTCTGTTATGCGTCAAACAGACGTTGGGATAATTTTTTCAGACAAAATGCGTGTTTTTGCTCCTGACTTATCCAGGAATCAGAAAGTAGCAATTAGCATTTTGGCTGAAAAAATTCATCCCAATGGCTGTTTAGTGCGCGCCTGAGCATCAAGACTGAGACAGGCCCCGCAGGCGAGGGTTAGAGAGATGAATAATAACAATATAACGAATGTGCTTTTTTACGGGATTGGCGGACAGGGTGTGCTTTCAGCCTCTGAAGTCTGTGCCAGGGCGGCACTGCATGACGGCTTTCATGTCAAGAAATCCGAAGTCAAAGGCATGGCCCAGCGCGGCGGTTCCGTCGAATCCTATGTGCGCTTCGGCCAGTGTGTTTTATCTCCGCTGCCTGGGGAAGGGCAAGCGGATATCCTGGTCTGCCTCTATGAAAGCGAATACCCTAGACTTCAATCTGAATTGAAAAAAGGCGGAGCGGACCTTTTTTCATATTTGGGCCGCGCTCATCAAGCGGTGGGGACTAAGAAGATCTTTCTTAATACTTACATGCTGGGGGTAGTTTCTTCATTTTTGCCCATCAACGAAGCTTCCTGGCTTAAAGCCATTGATGATATTTTTAAAAGGGAACAAACCCAGAACAAAGAATACTTCTTTCAAGGCCGTCGAGAGGGGGCGAGAAAATGATCTTTAATCAGCAAATTGAATGTTTGTCTCCCGGACCGCTTAAGGATATCCAATCGCAAAGGCTGTGCGGAACCGTTAATTACATATATAAGAATTCGCGGGTTTTTCAAAAGAAACTGGCACAAGCCGAGGTGTCCTGTCAGCAGATCAAAACGATCGATGATATTGTTCACTTGCCGTTTACCGTCAAGGATGACCTCAGAGAGAGTTATCCTTTCGGGATTTTTTCCGCTCCCATGAACAATATCCGCGAGCTGCATATTTCCAGCGGGACGACCGGAAATCCGATCGTCGTCGGATATGCTAAAGAGGATATTGATCTATGGGCGGATGTGATCGCCCGGTCTTTATGCTGTGCCGGTGTTGTCCCCGGCGATATGATCCAGATCGCTTACGGATACGGATTATTCACCGGAGGTCTGGGATTGCATTATGGCAGTCAGCTCTTGGGGCTGACGGTCATTCCCTGTTCTTCCGGACAGACCAATCGGCAACTCAAGATCATGCAGGATTTTAAGCCAAAGGTATTGGCCTGTACGCCGTCCTATGCCATTTATATGGCAGAAACAGCCGTGGAACTCGCAATCGATCCTAAACAAAGTAGTTGGAAGATCGGGATCTTTGGTGCCGAACCCTGGAGCGAAGCGATGCGTCAGGAGATCGAAAAGCGATGGGACATGGATGCGATCGATATTTACGGTTTATCAGAAATTATCGGGCCCGGTGTTGCTTGTGAATGCCATTGCAAGGACGGTTTGCACGTGCCTTCTGATGTATTTTATCCCGAGGTCATTGACCCGAAAACGTTAAAAACTTTGGAACAGGGGGCTCGGGGTGAATTAGTGGTCACGACCCTGACCAAGGTCGGAATGCCGCTTATCCGTTACCGGACCAGGGATATTGTGACGATCAATTATGAAAAATGTGCCTGCGGCAGGACTTCTCCGCGTATCAGCAAGGTTTTAGGCCGGACAGATGACATGATCGTGGTGAGGGGCATCAACGTTTTTCCCACCCAGATCGAAGAAGTTCTTTTAAAGATCAACGGGACTGAGCCTCATTATCAGATCATCGTTGACCGTCAAAAGGGGATGGACCAGCTGGAGATATTAGTTGAACTGAGCGAATCGTCCTTTTCTGATGAGGTTAGAAAGCTGCAAAGTTTTGAGCACCGCATTGCCAAAGCCATCGAGTCGGTCTTAAGTATCGGCGTCAAAGTCCGCTTAGTAGAGCCTAAGAGCATCGAAAGAAGCGAAGGCAAGTCCAAACGTGTTATCGATAAAAGGTCATTGTAAAGGAGAGCGGTCTTTATGAAAATCACCCAAATTTCGGTCTTTTTAGAAAATAAAAAAGGACGGTTATATGATGCGATGAGATTGCTGGGTGAAAAGGGCATTGATATCAAGACCCTGAGCATTGCGGATAATGAGGATTTTGGGGTTTTACGCATGATCGTGGACCGGCCTGAAGAATCATTGGAACTCCTTAAAGCCAATCATTTTGTTGCGTCATTGACTGATATTGTTGCGGTCGAGGTGGGGGACCACCCCGGCGGGTTAGCCAAAGTTCTCAAGGTCCTGGATGAGAACAGGATCAATATTGAATATATGTATGCTTTTGTCGAGAAATGCGCGGATAAGGCGATCCTGGTTTTTCGGTTCGATGATCTGGATAAGGCGATCGCGGCGTTAACTAAGAATAATATCCGCGTAGTCGGCCAGAAGGATATTGTTAATTTGTAAAGATGAATATGGACAGCAATGTCTTAAAAGATAAATTTGCCCGGCATCTGGGCATTCAAATAGTGGAAACGGCCCCAGGCTATGCCAAGACCCGACTTGTTCTGCGGGAAGAATTCCTTAATGGCCTGGATGTGGCCCATGGCGGGGTAATATTTTCCTTGATCGATTACGCTTTTGCTTTGGCGTCCAATACCCCGGAAGAATCGGGTCTGGCGATTAATGCGAATATTCATTTTATCAAATCAGCTGTTTTAACAGAACAGATCATCGCTGAGGTCAAAGAAGTCTCCCGCAGCCGTAAATTAGGGACCTACCAGGGGGTGGTCACCAATCAGGATGGGGCTATTCTCGCCCAGTTCCAGGCAATGGCCTACCTGAGAAAGAAGCTTCATGCAGGGGATCGATGAAAAGATCGTGCTTTTATTTCAGAGCATCCGTTAGAGCGAGCTATTCTTGCTGCTGCCAGAAAACAAGGAAAGGGGTTTCGCTATGGAACAGATCAAAGCTTATGGAGTTCAAAATGCCGTTTCGCTTTTAAGTCCTTTACAAATTACCCGCCGCGTTGTGGGGGCAGAGGATGTGGCCATTGACATCGCTTATTGCGGAGTCTGCCATTCCGATATTCACCAGGTGCGCAATGAGTGGGGCAATTCTATTTATCCCATGGTTCCGGGGCATGAAATAGTAGGCATTGTCACGGCTGTAGGCTCAAAAGTGAAGCGATTCAAGGTCGGGGATAAAGTGGGTGTCGGCTGTATGGTCGATTCGTGCGGGGAGTGTCCTGATTGCAAGGAAGGATTAGAACAGTTTTGCAGTCATGCGGTCATGACTTACAACAGTCTGGAAAAAGATAAAAAAACTTTAGCTCAAGGCGGATATTCCACCAAGATCGTTGTCCAACAGGATTTTGTGCTGAGCATTCCTAAAAATCTTCCTCTGGATAAAACCGCTCCGTTGTTGTGTGCAGGGATCACGACCTACTCACCCTTGCGTCATTGGAGGGCGGGTCCGGGGAAACGGGTGGCCATCATTGGTTTGGGCGGATTAGGGCATATGGCGGTAAAGATCGCCCATGCCATGAAAGCAGAGGTCACGGTTTTAACCAGGACCCTGGATAAAGAGACTGATGCCAAACAGCTTGGGGCTGACCATGTGTTTGCCACCAGTGATGCTCAAACATTTGAAAAATTGGCGCGCCATTTTGATCTGATCATTAATACCGTGTCCGTCAAATTGGATTGGGGGCAGTATCTGGGGCTGCTTAAACGGGATGGTTCCATGGTGCTCTTAGGCGTGCCCAGTGATGCCCCGCAGCTGCATGCCTTTCCTTTGATCATGGGGCGGCGCAGTCTGGCAGGGTCTTTGATCGGCGGCATTAAGGAGACCCAGGAAATGCTGGACTTCTGCGGCAAACATAAGATCACCGCAGACATTGAATTAATACCTATAGGAAAGATTAATGAAGCCTATGAGCGGATCCTTAAAGCTCAAGTCAGATACCGATTCGTTATCGATATGGCTTCGCTTAAAAAATGACGGAAATTGTTGAAGTTTTTATCATCAATCGATGATTATTATGGTATATTGATCGTCGAATTCACCATCTGAACTTTGTTATCTCAATTGAAGAAAGTCTAATATTATGCCTAATTCTACTTTTGACCTTTATGGCGATAAAGTTGTTATCCACCTGCATGAGCGGGCTTGTTTTTCGGCGGATGATGTGATCAACAGTGAATTGTTCCGCAGGATACTATCCGGCTGTTTAGCCGATCTCAAGCGCAAGAATTCTTTTCTTTTGAATATTTTTGATAAACAGCCTCCTCTGGAAGAAAAGAACATCGACCTTCTTATCAAGGCATTGAAGGTCTTAACGAAAAATCCCTCTGAGCTTTTGCCGGTGATCGTCCCGGGGTCAGATGTCTTTTTAAAGGACAAGCATTTGTTCAATGATTTTCTTGAATACCTTTATAACTACTGGCGTTCGATGGAGCGTTTTATCGTTTGTGACTCTTCCGACCGCGAATTTGACCAGAGGCCTTACCGGGCGTTCAATGATATGGTCGAGCCTTTGAGCCATTTGATCAGAAGTGCCTATCGGGATATCGCGGAGAATTTGACCCAGTCCCATCCGCGTATTTACCGCCAGGTCATCGCCGGAGCAGAGGTGGGGGTGATCGCCTCCGTACGTCCGATCGATCTTCCGCCGGGTGTTTACCACAAATTAAAGCAGGTCCCCGTGATCAGGCAGATACTTCTTTATCCCCCGTTGATCTTGAATTCACCCATGAATAAACGTACGGGTAAATTTGAAAGGGTCGATCGAAATCCTTTGGAGTTGTTCGATCTGAATACGAATGAATGGCTGTGTTATCCGGCGAAAGTCGGGGCTTTGGTCATCCTGGTGTATTTTCATAAGCGATATGCTGATCTGGGACTCTCACTGTGCAATCTTTTTGAAATGGCGGATGATGAAGACCTGCTGCGTAAACCTGATGCTGTTTTTGTTTTTGGTGTGCCCGGCCAGGCACTGGATAGTCTTGCTAAAATGCCGACCGTGTTTTTCGACGACGAACCTAATGGGATGCTGGTTGGTGCCGTGCCCGGGCGTGATGAGTTCGGATATTTTGGTTACGTCAAGAAAATGATCCTGACCTTGCACAATATTAAAATGATGAAGTTAGGTAAACTGCCGTTCCATGGGGCCTTGGTACGCATGATCCTTAAAGGCAATAAAGATCTGACCTTTCTTTTTATCGGCGATACGGGGGCCGGTAAATCAGAAACCCTGGAGGCTTTTCGGGCACTTGGGGAGGAGTATATACAGGATATTGTGATCGTCGCCGATGATATGGGTTCGTTCGAGATCTTATCGGATAACGAGATCTTGGGGTATGGTACCGAGATTGGGGCTTTTTTACGGCTGGATGATCTGCAGCCGGGTTATGCGCTAGGACAGATCGATCGCGCGATCATTATGAACGCCAATCAGGTCAATGCCCGAATTATCATTCCGGTCACGACATTCAACAATCTCATCAAGGGGCATAAGATCGATTTTATTTTATATGCCAACAATTATGAAGATATCGATGAGGATCATCCTATCATTGAAAGGTTCTCAACCCCGGAGACGGCGATCAAGGTCTTTAAAGAGGGAACGGTCATGAGCAAGGGGACGACCAACACCAGCGGTATCGTGCATTCGTATTACGCAAATATATTTGGTCCCGTGCAATACCGGGCAATGCATGATATACTGGCAGATAAATATTTCCATGCCTTTTTCAAAGCAGGAGTTTATGTAGGGCAGATCCGTACCCGCCTGGGATTGTCAGGATGGGAGCGCAACGGGCCTCAAGAAGCCGCCCGGGAACTTTTACGCGTTATTCAGCAGTAGGGGCCGAGCAAGCTCGCCTGTACACGGCACAAATCTTGGAATTATTTTAAAAAGCAATATCAATGGAAGGAGTTTTCATGCAGGAATCTATTACTCTTTGGCAATTTATCAAGGCGGGCGGCTGGGCCATGCTGGTGTTGGGAGTCTTATCGGTGATAGCACTTGCCATTATTGTTTACGATTTTATGACTATCAAGGTCGAACAATTGATCCCCGCGGAATTTGTTGAGGGTCTGATCCGTAAATTGGAAGGCTATCAACTGAAAGAAGCCAGGTCCATGTGCGAGACGAAAGGCAATATCATTGCCATCATCGCTCTGACAGGGTTGGATCGGCGCACCAGGGGTAAGGTCGTCATGCGCGAGGCCATGGAAAATACCGCCCGTAAAGAAGTGGGCAAACTTTGGCAGAGCATCGCTTATTTAGGGGATATAGCTACCATCGCTCCTCTCATAGGGCTGCTCGGTACGGTCCTGGGGATGATCCAGGCTTTTAATGTGATCTCCTATGCAGGTACCGGTCTTAAACCGATCATGCTAGTCGGAGGCATTTCTAAAGCACTGGTGTGTACCGCTGCCGGTCTTGTGATCGCCATTCCCTGTTTGTCTTTTTATTCGTATTTTCGCGGCAAGGTCCAGGCTATTTCGGATTCATTGGAAGCCTACGCTACCGACGTTATGAAATTAATTGAAGAACCCAGTTAAAATCGCTCGAGGTATTTATGTCCAGATTTGATCCTAAGAATATTTATGACCGACCGCAGATCCAGATGGTCCCGTTAATTGACGTTTTGTTCTTTACGCTGGTTTTCTTTATGGTGTTAAGCGTGTACTACCATCTCGAGGCGCAGATGGACATCCATATCCCTCAGGCCTCGTCAGCACACGATATAAAGGGCATCGGGACCCAGATCGTTATCAATGTCACGGTCAAAGGTAAATTTATTGTTAACGGACGGGTTTTAAGCGATGCGGCTCTGGAAAGCATGCTGCATCAACTGACGGCGTTATCTCAGCAGCAATCCGTGATCATCCGTGCTGACCAGAAAACGTATCATAAATATGTCATCGAGGTGCTGGACGCCTGCGCCCGCAATAATATCAGAGATGTTTCTTTTGCGACTTCAGAAAATCAGGAATGAGATCGACACTTTTTATAAGAACAGGGTTAGGAACACTGCTTTTGACAAGCATGGTTTTTCATGGCGTGTCGGCGCAGCAATTACTGACCCGTGACAGCGAAAAGATCGATTTCGCCCAGCAGCTTCTTGATAAATCACAATATCTCCTTGCCGCATCAGAGTTTGAGGAATTCATCCAGCAATATCCCAAAAGCACATTTTTAGCTCAAGCTTACCTGGGTGACGGGGATAGTTATTTCTTTCTTAAAGATTATAACAAGGCCATTGATCGTTATCAGCAGTATGCGAAAGATTTCCCTGACGGTAATAAAAAGTGGTTTGCTATTCTCAGGTGGGGGCAGTGCCTTTATTTGGCAGGCAAACAGGATGAGGCGTTGGCCAAACTGAACACGATCGATGCCGCAGCGATCGAGGTCCCTTTTCGTCAGACGCTGTATTTTTATCTGGGGCAGGTGTATATGTCCCGTAAAGACCTTGATCTGGCCGGTGCCAATTTCGAAAAAGCAGCGCATGCGCAAGGAAGCGGAGGTTATAGTTCCCAGGCGTATTTGCAGTGGGGCAATGTATTATCCCAACAGGCGAATTATCTTCAGGCCGGGGATAAATACACCAAAGCTTTCGATCTGGCCGATAGTAATGAGCTGAAAGCCGAGATCCTTATGAAGCAGGCTTATCTGCATTTTGCCCAGCAGGATTATTCTGAGGCTGCCCAATTATTTAACCGGGTCACTATCGATTATCCTTCCCTACCGGTAGTGCACGATGCCAAGGTCAATTATCTGACCTCCCTGTTAAAGAGCCGGCAGTTAGATAAGCTGTTGACTTGTTATGATCAGCAATTCAAAGATAATTTTAAAGACCCTGCTTTTTTTCAAGTACATTTCTCCGCTGTAGAAGCGTTGTTGCAGCTAAAAAAGGTCGATGAGGCGCTGGCGATCCTGGATAAGTTCATGACGCTGCCCGCAATGGATGCGGCCACTCGTGACAAAGCCATTATCAGAAAAACCGAAATTTTGATGCAGGCCAATAAATTCCCCGAAGTGGTGGCCTTTACCGACGGGCAAAAGAGCCTTGATCACGACACTGCCTTAGCGGTCATGCTTTTAAAAGCTAAAGCTCTCCAGGCCCTTAAGAAGGATGACACGGCTTGGGATATCTATCTGGGCATTACCAAGGAATATCCCGATTCCCCGGACACCTATTGTGACATGGCTCAACTGAGGTATACCCAGAACAATCTTCAAGGGGCCGCGTCTTTATTCATGGATTGTTTTAATAAAGATAAAAAGGGGCCAGGCGCTGAGGATGCTCTTTATAATGCATTTTTGATGTACCAAAAATCTGGCGTGAAGGACAGGGCCATTGAGACGGCAGCGTCGTATCGTCAGCAATATCCTCAAGGCCGGTGGAGCTATGATCTGATCATGGCTTGGGCAGAGCTTTATACCAAGGATCAAAAATATGATCAGGCCGCAGAGGTGCTAAAACCCTGGATCGAAAAAACTGCAGACCCGCATTGGCCGCAGGTTCTTTTTCAGGCCGGCTATAATCTTCAGTTGTCAGGTAAGAGCGCGGATGCCCTTTTAGCTTATGAAAAATTGTCCGGTCAAAATATACCGGTAGAATTAAAATACTTTGTTTTGAAGAATAGCGCGGTTATTTATCTTAAACAAAATGACCAGGATAAGGCCGCGCAGGCTTTAGGCTGGATCATTCAGAATTTTCCTCCGAGCAATTTGCCCCTTAAAGATTATTTGTGGCTGGCCCAGTACTGGGAATCGAAGAATGAACCACAAAAAATGTTGGATATCCTAGTTCAGGCCCAAAAGATCCAGGTCGGAGCTTTAGAAACCATTGGGATCAATTTCTTTATGGCAGAGGCTTACCGGATGCAAAACAATTGTGCTCAGGCAGAAGGGCAGTATGATCAAGTGACCTCTGATAAGGGAAAGAATATGTATCAGGGCAGGGCCTATTTGGGCCGGGGCATGTGCTTTTCATCTAAGGGGGATAAGGACAAGGCCCGCAAAGAATATGAACAAGCCATTGCCTTGAATCTGGAAGATAATTTTGTCACTCTGCGCGCCCGCTTTGAGCTGGCCGGTCTCGATGAGGCCCAGCAGGATCTCAAGCAGGCCGCCAAGCTCTATATGATGGTAGGCATTTTATATAAAGACGCCGAATATGGGCCGCGTGCCCTGCTGCAGGCAGGCGTACTTTTACAAAAATTAAATGAAACCCAGGCGGCCGTGAAAGCGTATCAGCAGATACTGGATGACTATCCGCACAGTGAACAGGCGCTCAAGGCCAAAGAACTCATAGGAAAAGCATCGTGAATAAAAAGAAATTATCTTCAGTCGGGACTTCGTTAGTCGTTCATCTGGTATTATTGGCGCTGGCTTTCAATACCGTGATCTACACCTTTGTCCCGCCGCAATCAGGGAATCTGCCGCTTTTTATTCATGTCAAGGTTGACTCCCATTTGCTTTCAAAGTCAAAAGCTGATGCAGGCAAGAATGCTTTAAAAAGCACTCGCGTCCAATCCGCACAGGAAGGCGTATCAGCTCCGGAGAATGATCTGAAGATGCAGAATAGTCCGGTCCATCGTACGGCCGCATTGACAGCACAGGAAATGCCTCTGGCTGTTGAAAAAGATTTTGTTTCGGTCATCAAGGAGGCCGCGACCCAAAAGATGTCAGAGACGCGCCGTCCCAGGGGGAATACTCAGCCGGCCTTGATCAAGAATGAAGATATATCCAAAGATCTAACTGTGTCCGCATCGGGTACATCCTCAGAGTCTATGGAACCGGCGGTAGTCGCGTATAAGCCTTTAGTGTCGGAAAGTCAGGGGCTGCAGGAGTATTTTTCTCTTCCCGCGGGACTGCAAAATTCCAGGGTGAACACCCCGAACCTTTCTTTTGAGCCTGCCACGAGTGCCGATGATATCAGGAGTTTCTTAGGGTTCGATCTGCATACATATGAAGACCCTGCAGACCATGGACGCTACTTTAGACTTAGTATTCGGGTGGGGGATGTTCCGGGAGGTTTGGAAGTGATCCCTAAAGAAATTGTTTTTCTGGTCGACTCTTCTAACAGCATTGGTCCAAAGACATTAGCGAAATTCAAGCAGGGGGTAGAAGATTGCTTTAATTTGCTGGGGGCCAATGATAAGTTTAATTTGATCGTGTTTAAGAATGTTGCGGTCATGGTCAGCAAGGGATCGTTATCGAATATTCCTGCCAATGTCAAAATGGCCAAGTATTTTCTCGACGATACAAAGGCTAATTCGGAAACCGATGTCTATGAATCGGTTTTAAAAGCCATCAATCTTGATAAATCCATGAAGCCGTCCTATATCTATTTAATATCCGACGGACAGCCGACTGCCGGGGTGACGAACCCTCAGCAGATCATTAATCAGATCGCTCAATCCAGTCAGGGCCGGGTGCCTATATTCGGTTTAGGTGCAGGGGAGTTCTTAGACAAATATCTGATGAGCTTCCTGACCTTTACCAATAGAGGATGGTCTCAGTTTGAACTCAATGATATAGCTCCGGCCATCGTTGACATGTATAAACAGATCAAGGATCCGGTACTTTTGAATTTACGATATTATGTCAGTGGCCTCGACAAGCAGGAGATCTATCCTAAACAGCTTCCGGATCTCTTCAAAGGTTCGCAGTTTGTCCTGTACGGCCGCTATACCAAGGAACAGTTGTTTTATTTTCAGCTTTTCGGGGATGCGAAGAACGGGATCAAACAATATCTCATCAGTGATGATATTGCTCAAGCGCCCCGTGGCGACAGGCGTATCGCCCATGAATGGGCTATCCGCAAGGTGTATCAGCTGATCGGCAGTATGGAGTACAATAAAGACAATAAAGATCTGATCGTCGAGATCAAAAAGCTGCAGCAACAGTTCCGTCTGGATCTATCAAGTTTTGATCTCGACCATATCAATCGTAAGAAATGATCATAAGGACCTATGGGGCAAAAATGGGTATTCATTTTGATGGCTCTGGTGATCCCCACCGTTCTTTGGGCTGAATCTGATGTTATCACCGCTGATCGTCTGGCGTTGCAGGAAGCCGAAGCCCAGGGCTCTGCTTCAAAGATCCTGGCCGCCAAGGAGCAGCTGAGTGATGATCAAGGTGCGGTGGCTCAACGAAAAAGAGAAGACGCGGACGGGATCAACATACCTCTGATGACGGATAATGCCGGCCATTTTTATGTAGATGTGGTCCTTAACAATAATGTCCATGCTTCGTTGATCGTTGACACCGGGGCTCCGGTGGTTTTGTTATCGTCCCGTTTTATCCAGCTGTTGGATCTTAATGTTCAGACGGCTCCCAAAGGGCGGGTGACGGTTTTAACCGGAAAGTACAAAGCTGCTGAAGTTTCATTGAGCAGCCTGCAGCTTGGTGATGCCGAAGGGACGGATATCACCGCGGCGGTCTTGCTGGAAGACAATAAAGAAATTGAGGGCGCATTCAAAGATGGTTTGTTGGGCCTGTCGTTCTTAAGCAAGTTCCATTTTGCTTTAGACCAGCAGGGACAACGGTTAATTTTAAGGAAGACGGAATAGGAAGGGGAGTCTATGTTCGAATGGAAAGAAGAATATACGACCGGGATGAAGGAAATTGATGAGCAGCATAAAATCTTATTTAAATGCTTTAATGAACTGGAGGCTGTTGTTGTTGCCGGCCAGCGTAATGATGAAAAGGTAATTGCTATTATGGAGTTTTTAGACAGTTTTTGTCATTTTCATTTTGGTTTTGAAGAAATATGTATGGCCGAAAGGAAATGCTCCAGCGAGAGTGAAAATAAAGGGGCTCACGAAGCTTTTTTAAAATTAATTGACACCTATAAAGAAAAGATCAAAAAAGAAGGGGCTACGGAGGATATTGTTGAGGATATTTATATATCAATGCTTACCTGGCTGCGCAATCATATCATCAAAATTGACCAGCGCTTTCTGGAATGCCCCAATCCTCCCGTTGTCCCTGACGTATTGAAAGATTGAAGCGTGGGGATTTCGAACCTCCCTTAACATATTGAAATTGTTAGTGTTTAATAAATTTGCCCTGCCTGCATTTTCTTACAAAATTTATTGCATTATGCCGTAAAAGAAACTAGTATAATCTTCGTTCCTTTGAATCCGGCAGCCTGTATATTTATATTATTACCTATGAGCGTGTAAGCAACTATGATCAATAAAAAACATCCAATTCTAATCGTTTGCGCTTTTCTTTTCTTTCTGTTTTTTGCCCCGCTTTTGCATGCTGAAGATATCACGGCCGAGATCATTAATATTAACCAGGACCAGAAGATCATCTTTGTTGACCTGGGGCGTGATGTTTTGAACATCGGGGATATTATGAGTGTCGAGGGAACGGATCACCCTGTTTATCTGGAAGTCCTCGAGACCTCTGACGCCGTTTCCAAATTAAGGATCTCGAAAAAAGATAAATTCCATTCCAAAACATCTGATCTCGACAGTGTGACCATTGGCATGAAGGTCACGCGTGTGGCTACCGAAGGTGTTGAGCCGCACCCTGTTGCGGCAGATTCTTCACCGGCCTCCAGCGGAATACCTCCCCAGGCCGCCTTGCCGCATGTTGCAGAGGCTGCGGCGCCTAATAATCTGCCTTTCATCGATCAGCAGGCCTTTGTTAAGCCGGATATCACTAAGGAGAGCTTCCAGAGCCTGGATGAGCGTATGAACAAAATGGTGGACAGCAATATTAAATTACTGGATGCGCTCTCACGGTGCCAATCAGCCCAGGGGGAAGGTCAAAAACTGGTTGCGATCAATGATGAATTGAAGAAACAACTTGATGAGTCAAATGCAAAATTTGTTTCTGTGGTCATAGAACGGGATAAGTATAAGAAACAAGCGGAAGATCTTGAAGCCAAAGTCAATGATCTTAAAGGGCGATTTGATCGTTTGGATTCTGTTATTGAGGAGCATTTAAAATAATGAAACGTTTATTGCGGATCTTTGTGGTTTTGATGTTTACCTGGTCATCTCTAGGTCGTGCCCAGATCGATCCTGTGATGATCCAAAAACAGCAGGTAGAATCAGCTGTTGAAGCTTTGAAACTTCAAAAAGAAAAATTAGAAGATCAGATCAGCGCACTTTCTCTTCAGGTTTCCGTACAAAACAACGTCACGGCCCAGGGGTTGGAAGAATTAAAAGAGAAGATCCATCTCCTGGAAAAAGATTCTTTGCGCAGTGACGATATGATCAACAAGCTTCTGAAAGAAAAGAATGATCTGTATCAGGAAATGCTCGGACTTTATCAGGAAAGATTGGAGTTGTATAAGGATAAAAGAACTTTGCAGGAGAAGATAGACGCGCTTAATGTGCTCAATCAAAAGGCCGTTTCGAAACCGGCAGCTGTGCCGGCTGCGGATACTCAAGCGATCAAAGAACAGGCCCGTTTGCTTCAAGACCGGGTTAATGCCCAACAAGTATTACTGGAGAAAAAGAACAAAGAAATTTCAGCGGTCAATGACAAGTTGACCGCTTTGCAGAATCAATTGTCTTCAGTTGAGCAAGACCGGGATCAAAAGCAAAAGAACCTGGAAGAATTACAATCATCAAAAGAGCACAATGATCAAAGGCAGGAGCAGATCATTGATCTGAAAAAACAGATCGATCATCTGGACCAAAGATTAGAGGAAGAAGAAAATAGTTCCAAACAAGATAAAGAAGATCTTCAAAAACAATTGCTCCAGGCCCAACAGCAGGTTAAGGAGGTTTCCGAGAACAAGCAGACGGCTAAGGAGACCAATCAAGAACTTCAGGTCCAGTTTGCAAAATTGCAGGACCAGTACAATGCCTTAAATGCCGATCAAGCTCGAAAATTGACCCAGAGTAAGGATCAGGTGGCGGCTTTTCAATCCCAGAATCAGGACTTGACCCGGAAGCTCAAAGAGCTGCAGGAAGGAAGATCTAAAAATAATGGTGATCTGGAAAAATTAACTCAGAAGATCGATCAGGAACAGCAGGAGAACCGGAAATTAAATGCCCTGAAGGGGGCTATTGAAGAGAAGTTAAGGCTCCAGATCAGGGATCTTGATGATAAAGTTAAAACTATCGGCCAATTGACCGCCCAGCGCGATGAGTATAAGGATTCTCTGACGCAATTAACTTTAAAACAGAAAGATTTCGTTGGTCAGATCGAAGAGTTAAAGCGGGATCAGGCCCATAACTTCAAACAGGCTGTGGCAACGGCCAAGGAATTGGACCAGCTAAGGGCTCGAAAAATTCAATTAGAGGGTCAAGTTAAAGATCTGAGCCGTCAAGCTAGTGGTTTGAGCGATCAAGTGGCCCGCAAACAAAAAGACGGGGACTCTTATGAAAACCGGGTGCAGCAGTTAAATGCACAACTAAAAGACCTGCAAAAAAATGTTGAAGGAAAACAGGGGCTATTAAACAGCCTGGTTGCCGACAAGGATGATCTGACCAGAAAACTGGCCCAAAAGAACAGTGATTATGAAGATATAAAAGGAAAAGCAGCTATATTGAATTTGCATTTGGAGGACTCTCAGAAACAACTGGGAGCCGCGACCAAGACCCTCAATGAGTACCGCCAAAATCAGGAAGATCTGCATAAACAATTAGAAACCCTGCGGGAAAATCTTGGACAGAAAACCCAGGAGGCCAGGAACAATGCGGATCAGTTGCAAAAAAGCCACGCTCAGGCGCAGAGCTTTGAGAAAAGGGTTCAGGATTTGTTGGCTGAAAAGAGGGCCTCTGACGATAAGATCGAAAAAAACCGCCAGCAGGTCTCATCATTGACCCGGGAAGTATCGGATCTCGAGGGACAATTAAATAAAAAGGCACAAGTTGAGAGTCAACTGCAGCAAGCGTTGGAAAATATCAAGGTGTCTGGGGCAACTATTGCTCAGAGGAACACTGAGTTAAGTCAGGCGCATCGGCAAGTCGAAGAGATCGGCTCCCAAGTTCGTGACCTGCAGGGAATAAAAGTCAAGCTCGATGGTCAAGTGACAGACCTGTCAGAACAGTTGGCTGCCAAGGGTCGCGATTACAAGAAATTGTTAGCTGATCATGAACAGTCAAGCCAACAGGTTCAGCAGAAGACGACTGCGTTAACGCATCTTCAGGGCCAGGTCCTTGAGCTGCAAAAGCAAAAGGGTGATCTGCAAAGTCAGGCCCAAGAGTTCAATCAGCTGATCGCTCAAGATCAACTTCATTTACAGCAAGCCCGATCTGAAATAGCCGCGGGGCAAAAACAGATAGGATCCAGTCAAAAGCTAATTGAAGATCTTCAAGCCAGGGTTTTCCGGTCTCAAAAAGAGCGGGAAGATAGCCAAGCCAAGCTCAAGGAACTTAATGACAGCAACAGTGCTTTGCAAAAGGCAAATTCAAAATTATCAGACCAGGTGCATGAGCTGAGTGTGCATCAACAGCAATTAGAAACTTTGTTGGATCAAATAAAGGCTGCAGGCCAGCAGAAAGACAAGATCCTAGGGGCGCTTAATGGGCAGGTCGTTGATCTGAAAAAGGATTTGATCCAGGCACAGGATCGCGAAAGCAGGCTCAACGACCGCATCAAGCTGGTGCAGGAGAATTTTGACAGGCTTCAGATCAAGTTCGACAATTTAAATAAACAAGCCGGTCAGTTGGCTCAAGTCAAAGGACAGTTAGAGTCGGACCTGTCAAGCCGCCAGAAACAGGTCCTGGATTACCAAAAGAAGATTGCTAATCTTGAACTTCAGAGCTCAAATGATCAAAACAGCATTCAAAAATTGACCCGGGAATTAAAAGATCAGGAAAATCTGACTGCTCAAAAACAGGAAAAGTTTGAGACTGTTGAAGCTCAGCGTAAACAGTTAGATCAGGATGTCCTGAGATTTAAAGATGAAACTAAAGGGTTACAGGAAACCAAAGCCAGGTTAGAAGGAGAGTCCCGGGGCTTGAATGAGCATTTAGCCCAAGTTCTAAAACAGCTTGGTGAAGATCGCGATCAAATTGCAGGTTTGCAGAATTCAGTCAAATCACAGGACGTCCGGATAGCTCAAAAGCAAAAAGAAATTGAACTTATCGCTTCTCAAAAGGATCATTTAAATAGTCAGCTAAAGAGCCTGTCAGATGTTAAAGGTCAACTTGAAGCCGATCTATCGTCACGCCAGAGGCAGATCCAGGATTATCAAAAGAAGATTGACGGCATGCAGGCGCAGGCGGATAGTCTGCAAAAACAAACCCGGGCAGACAGCCAGCTGAAAGATCAGAAGATCAAAATGCTGCTTGATGGGATGGTTAGTCTCAATATCCAAAAGTCAAATGATGAGAACGACATTCAGAAATTGACCAGGGAGCTAAAGTTTCAGAAAGATCAGTCCGCTCAGGAGCAGGAAAAGATCGAAGCTCTCGAAGCCCAGCGCAACCAACTCAATGGGGATTCCTTAAAGCTCAACGGACAGATCAAGGGACTGCAGGAAGCAAGATCCAGATTAGAAGAAGAAGCCCGCGCTTTGAATGAGCATCTAGGGCAGGTTCAAAGACAACTAGGTGAGGATCGCAGTCAAATTGCAGATCTGCAGCATCAGAAGGATGGATCAGAAGAGAAGCTCAAAGAGGCCGGCAAGTCGAATGCAGAGCTGCAAAGCAATGGGGCAAGACTGCTCGACCAGATCAAAGGGATAAATGCCGATAAGACACAAGTTGACGGCAAGTTGCAGAAAGCAACGGAGTCGATCAAATTACGGGACAGCCTGATCGCGCAAAAGCAAAAAGAGATTGAGGTTGCCATTTCCCAGAAGGACCAATTAAACAGTCAACTTAAGAGCCTATCAGTCTCAAAAGCACAATTGGAATCTGATCTATCGTCACTGCACAGGCAGATCCTGGATTTTCAAAAGAGGATCGAGCTCCTGCAAGGGCAGGCTCAGGCTGACGGGCGATCAAAAGACCAGAAGATCAAAAGCTTTTTTGATCAGATAGCCAATCTGAATATTCAAAAGGCAGGCGATGAGAACGCCATACAAAAATTGACCAGGGAACTTAAAGATCAGGAAAATCAGACGGCACAAAAACAGGAAAAGATCGGGATCCTTGAAGCAGAACGCGAGCAGTTAAAGCAGGATGCCTTGAAGCTTAACGGACAGATCAGAACATTGCAGGATGTCAAAACCAGGTTTGAGGGAGATTCACGGCAACTGAGCGAACATTTAGGGCAGATCCAAAAACAATTAGACCAGGCGCGCGGTCAAATTGCTGACCTGCAGAATAAAAAGGAAGGATTAGCCGCAAATTTAAAAGACGCCGCCAAGAAGAATGATGAATTGCAAAGCGATAAAGTAAAATTATTGGACCAGATCAAGGGGCTAAATGCGAATAGATCACAGGTTGAAAATAATTTGCAAAAGGCGATGGAAGCGATCAAAGGAAGGGATGTCCTGATCGCGCAAAAACAAAAAGAGATCGATACCGTCAGTTCCCAGAAAAGTCAGTTAAACGTTCAGATCAAGAGCCTATCCGGATCCAAGGCACAACTGGAAGTCCAGGTTACCCAGCTCAATATTCAAGTCAAGAATTTGCTGGTTATCAAAGCACAATCGGAAGCTGATCTGTCAAGCCGGCAGAAACAGATCCTGGATTATCAGCAGAAGGCCAAGGCCATGCAGGAGCAGATCAATGATCTGCAAAAACAAAATGATCTCCTGCAAAAGAAGTTGATCCAGACGACACAGCTCCAGGAGCAATTGCTCCAAACGAAAACGATGCTGATGCAGCAATTAAAGGGGCTGGATGCAGACAAGGTAAAGCTGCAAGATGAACTGACAAGCGTAAAAGCGGACGGTCAATCCAAAGACCTAAAGATCAAAACGCTTGTCGAACAGGTCGGAAGCCTTAATATCCAGAAAATAAATCAGGGCAATACCATACAGAAATTAGGCCTTGAGATCAAGGATCAAAAAAACATTGTTGTGCAAAAACGGGATATCATCGAAGTCATTGCTTTACAGCGGAACCAATTAAATGATCAGGTCAAAACTTTATCAGAAGCTAAAGTAAGTCTGGAGCAAGGGGCGGCCAAGCTCAACGGGCAGATCAAAGACTTGCAGGGGATCAAGACCCAGTTGGAGAACGACTCACGGCAATTGAATGGACGCCTGGCGCAGGTTCAGAAACAATTACAACAGGCCCAGGATGAGGTTTCAAGCCAGCAGCAGCAGATCCAGGGGAACCGCAAACAGATCAGTGACGATCATAATCAAATGGTTGATCTGCAGGGCAAGTTAGCCGGACTGCTTAAGGATAACGGAGAATTACAAAATAATAAATTGAAATTACTCGATCAGGTCAAGGCGATGGATGCGGACAAGACCCAATTGACCGCCCAAATAGAAATTTTGAAACTTGACGGACAATCCAAGCTTAAGAATATTCAAGGACTTAATGAGCAGATGTCCAATTTAAGCGGTCAAAAATCAAAAGTTGACAATGACCTGCAGAGGGCGATGGAGACGATCAAATTGCGCGACGGCATGATCGTCCAGAAGCAAAAAGAAATTGATGTGATCGGAGCGCATATCCAGGATCTTCAAAAGAATATCGAAGCCATGCAGGCGCAGTCAGATACTCTGCAAAAACAAACTCAAAAAGACGGGCAGTTGAAAGATCAAAAGATCAAGTCTCTCCAGGAGCAGATGGGGAATCTGAATGCGCAAAAGTCAAATAATGAAAATGTGCTTAACAAGCAGATCAAAGAATTGCAGGACGCCAAGTCCAGGTTGGAGGCTTTGCAAAAGCAAACCCAGAGTGATGTCCAGTTGAAAGCACAGAGGATCAAATCCCTCCAAGCACAGATGGAGAATCTGAGTACTCAAAAATCAAACAGTGAAAAGGGGCTTAACAAGCAGATCAAAGAATTGCAGGATGCCCAGTCCAGGTTGGAGGCTCAGCAAAAGCAAACCCAGAGCGATGCACAGCTTAAAGAGCAGAAGATCAAATCCCTCCAAGCACAGATGGAGAATCTGAGTACACAAAAGTCAAATAATGAAAATGCGTTTAACAAAGAGATCAAAGAATTACAGGACACTAGATCCAGGTTAGAGGGAGATTCCCGGGGATTAAACCAGCGTTTAGGGCAGGTCCAAAAGCAGCTTGAAGGCGCGCGTGACCAAAATGTTGATCTGCAAAGCCGGTTAGCAGGGGCGGCTAAGGACAATGCGGCATTGCAAAGTAATAAACTGAAGTTGTTGGATCAGGTCCAGGCGATGACCGCCGATAAACTGCAATTGGCTTCTCAATTGGAAGATTTGCGTTCGCGAGGACAGGCCCAGCTTAAGATCATCCAATCGCTTAATGAGCAGCAATCCGTTTTAAATGATCAAAGATCGAAAGTTGAAAATGATCTGAAAAAGGCTATGGAGACGATCAAATCACGGGACAGCATGATCGTTCAAAAGCAAAAGGAAATTGAAACTCTCCAGTCTCAAAAAGATAAATTGGACAAAGAGTCATCGATCTACAATGACCAGGTCAATGAATTGCAGGACAGCAATGCCAAATTAGAGAAACAACTCACTGATCTGCAAAATATTAAATCAAAATTATCGCAGCAGCTGAATGAATTAACGGCCCAATTAGAGAAAGCAAAGGCTGAGGATCAAAAGAAAGACGCGAATCTGAAGTCTTCGAATGACCAGATCGCGAGCTTGAACGATCAGAAAACAAAGATCAGCAGTGAATTGCAAAAAGCGACGGAAGCGATCAGACAGCGTGAAGATCAGATAGCCCAAAAGCAGAAAGAATTGGCCCGAATGCAGGATCAAGTCAATGGTCTTGGTAAGGATAAGGATGGCTTATCGGCACAATTAGAGAAAGCAAAGATTGAGGATCAAAAGAAAGCCGTCAGTCTCAAGTCTTCGAATGACCAGATAGCCGGTTTAAATGATCAGAAGGCCAGGATCAGCAGTGAATTGCAAAAAGCGACGGAAACGATCAGACAGCGTGATGAGCAGATAGCTGAAAAGCAGAAGGAATTGGCCCAGAAGGATGAAGCGTTAAACCGGGTTACGGTTCAGGTGAGGGTATTACAAGAGGCTAAGAAAAAGCTGGAAGAACAAGTAAGCGGGCTAAATGAACAGTTGTCCAAGGGAAGGAATAATTACACAAAGCTATCTGAAGAATATAAGCAAATAACAACGCAATTGGCACGGAAAGATGAGACTTTAAAGCAAGAGCAGGATCAGGTTGTTGGTTTACAGAAGCAGAAGGATGACCTAAACGGAAAATTAGGAGCAACAAATAAAGCCAAAGATGATCTACAAGCCGATAAGACTAAATTAACTCAGCAGTTAAATGACTTAACGCAGGCCAAGGCAGCGCTGGAAGCAAGCCAGAACAAATTACAGGAACAGATCAGACAATTGAGCAGTGACAAGAACACCTTAGTGGCACAACTCGAGAGGGCCAAGGCTGAGGATCAAAAGAAAGACGCTAGCCTAAAGTCGTCGAACGATCAGATAGCAAGTTTGAGCGATCAGAAGTCAAAGATCAGCAGTGAACTGCAAAAAGCAACGGAAGCGATCAGACAGCGTGAAGCGCAGATCGCTGAGAAGCAGAAAGAATT
>Ga0302320_10003944_pt1 | contig 33984 bp, 29 predicted proteins | sample Bog_T0_3_FD_202130 | JGI IMG/M metagenome (GOLD analysis project Ga0302320, IMG submission 202130) | Peat permafrost microbial communities from Stordalen Mire near Abisko, Sweden - Bog_T0_3 | ecosystem: Environmental > Terrestrial > Soil > Wetlands > Peat | place: Sweden: Abisko, Stordalen Mire... | reverse complement strand
TCGCGGCCAGCGACCGGTCCAGCGGCAAGACTTACGCCGAGGCCGCCAAGTGGCGTCTCGACACGCCGCTCCCCGAACGCATCGCCAATATGACCGTCTCGGCGGCCGAACCCGAAGGCGCGCCAAAAATCATCTTCGCCAGCATCGACACAGCCTTCGCCCGCGAACTCGAGCCGAAGTTTGCCGCCGCCGGTTGCGCCGTGGTCTCGAACTCCAGCGCCTTCCGCATGGCGCCCAACGTGCCTCTGGTGCTTCCTGAGGTGAACGCCGATCACCTCCACCTGATCGAGGAGCAATCCTGGCGCAAGGAGTCGGGCGGCTACATCGTCACCAACTCCAACTGCACGGTGATGGGCCCGGTGCTGGCTCTCAAGCCCATCGCCGACCGCTTTGGAATCGAGCAGATCTTCGCCACCTCCATGCAGGCCGTCAGCGGCGCGGGCTATCCGGGCGTCGCGTCGATGGATATTCTGGATAACGTCGTCCCCTACATCCCCAACGAAGAAGAGAAGATGGAAGAGGAGATGCTCAAGCTGCTGGGCAGGCTGAATGGGCACACGGTCGAGCCACTTGTCGCTCGCATGAGCGCCAGTTGCAATCGCGTCCCGGTCGTCGACGGCCACACGGTCAGCGTCAGCATCAAGCTCGCCAAAAAGGCCACCCGCGAAGAGATGCTTGCCGCATGGGCGGAATTTCGTCCCTTGGCTGGTCAAAATCTGCCCAGCGCCCCCGATCAGCCAGTCGAGTGGGCTCCGCAGCCCGACCGCCCGCAGCCCCGCCTCGACCGCAATCGCGGCAACGGCATGGCGGTGACCGTGGGCCGCCTGCGCCCCTGCGGCGTGCTCGACTGGAAGTTTACCGTGCTCTCGCACAACACCATTCGCGGAGCCGCCGGAGCTACCATCCTCAACGCCGAACTGCTGGCCAGTCTGGGAAAGCTTCCGTAGCTTCTAGCTAATAGCTTTTAGCCTTTAGCTCCTAGCTGTTAGCTCTTGACACTTAGCTGGAATGAGGGGAGCGGCACAGAATCAGGAGCAGGTTAAACTGCTGGAACCTCCAGCAAACAGAGCTAGAAGCTAAGAGCTAAAAGCTAATAGCTGTTTTTAGGAAACTCGCATGAGCCTGGTAGTGATGAAGTTCGGCGGCACCTCGGTCGAAGACCCTGTCGCCATCGGCCGTACCGCGGCCATTGTGGCCGGACGCGTAGCCCTCGGCAAGAAGCCCGTAGTCGTCGTCAGCGCCATGGCCAAGGTCACCGACCAGTTGCTGCGAGCCGCCGCGGCAGCCTCAATCGGCGACCGCATCGGCGCACTGGCCATCAGCGAACGCCTGCGCTGCCGCCATCGCGACACGGCGGCCGCCCTGGTCAAAAACACCGCCGGCTGCGCCGCCCTGGTCGATTTAATCGACAAGAAATTCGATTCGCTCGATGAGATTCTCCGCGGCCTCGCCGCCATTCTTGAGCTGACCCCGCGCATTTCGGACTTGATTGTCAGCTATGGCGAACTCCTCTCCAGCCGCATCGTCGCCGCCGCCTTTCGCGAACTGGGCATCGACGCCGCCCATGTGGATGCGCGCGAGGTCGTCATCACCGACTCGCAATTCCAGAAGGCCGCTCCTCTCGACAATCTCATCGAACTGCGCGCCCAGGCGAAGCTCCTCCCGCTCATCGCGCAGGGCAAGGTGCCAGTCATGGGCGGCTTCATCGCCTCCAACGAAGCCGGCATCACCACCACCCTCGGCCGCGGCGGATCGGATTTTACCGGCGCGCTCATCGGCGGCGCGCTGCAAGCCGAAGCAATCGAGATCTGGACCGACGTCGACGGCATCATGACCACCGATCCGCGCGTCTGTCCCGACGCCCTGCGCGTCAAGATCATCAGCTTTGAAGAGGCCGCCGAGCTGGCCTACTTCGGCGCCAAGGTTCTTCATCCGGCCACCATCCTGCCGGCCGTCAAAAAGAACATTCCCGTCCTCGTGCTCAACAGCCGCAATGCCGCCTGCGAAGGCACGCGCATCACCTCGCTCGCCCCGCCCTGCAAGAGCCCCTTCAAGTCCATCGCCGTCAAGAAGAAGCTCTCGATCATCGATGTCGTGGCCAGCCGCATGTTGATGACCCACGGCTACATGAAAGAAATCTTCACCGTCTTCGACAAGCATCAGTGCGCCGTGGACATGGTTTCCACCAGCGAAGTAAGCGTATCGCTCACCGTCGACTCGAACGAAAAACTGCCTGCCCTCGCCGCCGATCTCGGCAAGCTGGCCGATGTGAAATACGAAGGCAGGAAGGCGCTGGTCTGCATGGTCGGCGACGACATTCGTGGCAAAAGCGGCATGGCCGCACAGGTCTTCACCGCGATCAAGCACATCAACGTGCGGATGATCTCGCAGGGCGCCAGCGAAATCAATATGAGCTTCATGATCGACGAAGAAGACGCCGACGAAGCCGTCCGTTCGCTGCACGCCATCTTCTTCCAAGACCCCGACCCAGCAATCTTCGACGTGGACGCACGCAAACAATAGATCGAAAACTTCTAGACATCGAGATACTCTGGGCCGCAGAATCGGAGGGAGCAGGGGCCTTCAGGCCCCTGAATGCTGGCTGAAGAGAAATGTGGCTTTAGCCACGGGCCCTTCGTCTATGTGGATGCGCGCAAGCAATAAGTCGAAGTCTCTGAGGTTTCGAATCGGAAGGAGCAGGGGCCTTCAGGCCCCTGACTGCCGGCTGAAGAGAAAGGTAGCTTTAGCCACGGGCCCTCGTCTATGTGGATGCGGCAAACAATAAGTCGAAGTCTCTGAGGTTTCGAATCGGAGGGAGCAGGGGCCTTCAGGCCCCTGAAAGCCGGCCAGAAGGAGATGTGGCTTTAGCCACGGGCCTTTCGTCTATATTGCTGAGATGCACTTCGCGCCGCAAGAAACTCGAACCTACATGGTTACCGCTGTGACGGCCGAACGCCGCAGCCTCTTTCAGGTCACGGCCACGGCGGAACTGCTGCAGCGAACCATCCTCGACTACCGCAGCCAGGGGAAATTCCTCTTGCACGCCTTCGTCATCATGCCGGACCATTTCCACGCTTTGATTACGCCCGCTCCAGATGTGTCTTTGGAGAAGGCGATGCAGTTCATCAAAGGAGGCTTCTCTTTCCGTCTGAAAAGCAAGCACGATGTGTGGATGCGCAGCTTCAATGAGAGCCAGATCTCGACCGAAGAGAAATTCATCAGCTGTGTACGGTATATCGAGGAGAACCCGGTGCGCCGAGGACTTGTGGTAGCAGCGCAAGATTATCGCTATAGTTCAGTTGCGAGTGGTTCGATAGACCCTATGCCTCTCCATCTGCGGGGAGATAAGGCCCGGGCCTAAAGGCCTCGCATTCAACAGCACTATTCAGGGGCCTGAAGGCCCCTGCTCCCTCCGTCATCTCTCATGGTCCGCAGAATGCTCACGATGCTCCTGCTGAGGGCACCCGGCAGCTTGCGCGTCATTTTTCAGACCCACGCACACACAACGCGCGACTATTGGCGAAGGAATAAGGCCAACCGATCGGGTCGTCTCTCGGTTGCCCTTCGTTGAAGTTGAAGTACGATGCGTAGCCGCTAGGATGGCCGCGATCATCATTTGCGCGCTCACTACTCCACTCATCACCGGTAAGGAACAGATTTCCCTTCACGTGCCATGTAAAGTCGCTACCCTTTGCGGGGCCACCCAAGCGAGCTAGGCCGGGAGCTTTGGCGTTCTTATCGAAGATTCCCTCCAACTCCGAGAGTGTCGCCAGCCTCCAGTTTGACCACCCGGCCAATCGGAGACTACGGCAGTACTTCCCCGCACCTTTCCAGCTCACATCTCTACCGTTGTCCTTCGCGGCCCACATGAGTCCGGTGGATGAATCTACCCAGTACTCACGCACCTGAATTTCCTGCGCAGTATTCAGATCCTTGGTCGGGGATTGAGCGCCAGCGATCATGCCGAAAATCAATAGTAGAATCAGAACAGCCTTTGCCTGCCACTTCATAACGCTCGCTTTCCGGAAACCACAAGGTCCAGATTCTCGGACTGGGAATCCACGTTTCTCACTCGCCACTTCTGGCCTGCGCAGTCAGCCGCGCCGCCGAGAGGATCTTCACGATCTGCTCGGCCATCGGTCCTGAGGCGACCACTCCGTCGAAGGCCCTCACCCTGCCCGAGGCAAGCACGACGCCCGTCGCCCTGTTCGTGAGGACGTAGGTGTGAATATGTGTAAAGACGACCCGGTCGATCTGAAGTTCGAGCTCGGCAGAACGCGGCTTATTGGTGTGCGGATCGACGTAGCCCGGAGTAGCGACGATCGACAGGTCCAGCTTCTCCCAGTCCTTTTGCTTCAGCAGAGCCCGGGAAAGGGTGGCGGAGGAGAGGAAGTCGGTCTGCGAGCAGATGAAAATTGTCCGCGCGTTCCTGAGGACTTGGTTGCGGTCGAGGTCGGCGGCGGTGAGTGGATGTTCTTCCACCGGCTCTTGAGCGGCTTGAGTGAGTTGCAGAGAGCCGGTGATCTGAACGGCTTGGGCGGGCTGCTGTGCCGCAAGCATCGTGCAGAAGCCAAAAGAAAAAGCAGCGAGAAGCATCAAACGGTTCATCGGAATCTCCTTGTCTTGCCTTACAAGCTCCGATGTTAGGCGCGAGTCAGTCAGGGCAGGGAAGCGATTGGGACACTTTCGCAAGTGTCACAGTCGTCAAGCAGAAGCCGAGACGCGCTCCTCTTGCTTGCGCAGCCCTTCGAGAGTCTGCGCATCGAGCAGCGTGAACCGCAGCGGGAAGGGACCCTCGGGCAGCTCCAGCGCTGTGACCGCATCGCAGACCACGCCCGATGTCGCCTCAAGTCCGCGCTTCCATCCCGCCTCGGTCGCGTCGCGCACGAGCAGACTCTCGGGCGAGAGCCCGGCGGCGATGAGCAGCGTCTGCGCGATGCGCTGGAACTCCCGCCAGCGCGAAGCGATGCCCACCAACTCTCCGGCGTGAGCGGGCATGTAGCGCTGCAAGTGCGTCATGAGTTCCAGCGAAACCGGATGCACCTGTAAAACGGTCAGCTCAATCCCCGCAGGCAGCAGCTTGCGCACCGCCTCGGCCTTGCTCGGCACCGTCACGGGCATCGAGCCTTTGAGTACGCCAGGCTCCGCGCACTCTTCGGGCGAGCATCCGGCGACCGGCAACGTCAGCGCTTGCTCCATCTCATGAATCACAATGCGCCGCAGCTCCGGGTCAGGATCGATCACCAACCATCTTGATGGCGGTGTCAGCGCCAGCCAGCGGCGCAGCCTCTCCCGCACCATCGGCTCAGCCACGCCGAGCTTGCGTGCCCCGGCCACCAGATCGCCAATCAGCTGATCGACTGAGAACTCTGCGGCCAGTTCAGGCGCGAGCGGCGCGGCCGGGCGAGTTGCGCGAACATAGACGCCGCTGCCATGGCGGAACTCAAGCCAGCCCTCCTGCTCCAGTTGTTTATAAGCAGTGCTGGCCGTGTTGGGGTGAATGCCAAATCGACGCGCCAGCTCGCGTGTGCTGGGCAGCCGCTGGTTGGGCAGCAGTTCCTGGCAGAGAATACCGAGCACAACCTGCGTAACCAACTGTTCGCGCAGAGAGACTTCGCCGGTGCGATTGAGCCAGAGTCGCATGGTTTATCCAGTGATCTCCTTATGAAGAAGACTGATTTGGGTTCGTGGATTCCCATGTCCCCAAAAGCGAGGGACCTGGGGCACCCAGCTTCCGTCGTCTGTAGATCAGGAGCAGCGCCGTCAGCAGCAACAGAATCGCCACGAGCACCAGCAAGCTGCCTTCAGGCCCGTCGGTGCCGCCGCTCCACAGCTTGTTGCCTGCAGGGCTGGTGCTCAGAAAATGCCCCTGGGCTTGAATGCCGCTGTCGGCCGTGCCATAGAAGTAGGTCTCCGCCCAGTCCCACGCCGCGTGGCAGCCGATCGCCCACCACGCCGAGCCGGTCACCCGCACGCTGACGCAGAAGACAAAGCCGATGAACGACGCAGCAAAAATGCCAATCCAGTTTTCGCCGTAGTTGCTGGTATGGATGAAGCCGAAAAGCGTCGAGGTGGCCCACGCCGCCTGCCAGAACCCACTGCGTGGGGTTTTGCGAATGTGCAGCATCAAGCAGGGAAAAAGCCCCAGCAGCGCGACGGCATAGAGGCCCCAGACGCCGTTGCGCCCGGCCGCCGGCATCAGCCGCAGCCAGAGATGGGTAAGGATGCCTGTACCGTTGCCCGTGGTTCTCAGCAGCAGGTCCAGGCAGAGGGCCCCGACCATCGCCAGCGCCCACCAGAAGTTGATGCCGCGCGTCAGCGTGTATTGCAGGTAGCAGCGAAACGCGCCCTCCTCAAAGAGACCTACCACAAGAAAGGCCAGGCCCCACAGCGCCGCAAAGCTCAAGATCGGCACCCCTGAAAGCCCCACCGGGCCAAAGCGCATCCAGCCGCCCAGAGCGAGGGCTGCCACCAGTACGGAGAGCGCGACAAAACCCGCCGCCAGACCGCCGAAAAAATGAACGGCGGGCCTGGGACCTGTCAGGTTGTAGTCAAGGATTCCGCGGTGTTCGATGATCGCCACCAGCGCCACAGCCCCCACCAGCGCCAGCAGCGGAATCAGCTCTCCAATGAGCGCAAAAGTGGGTGAAAAATCGAACTTCGTAATCGCCGGAAAGAACTCGATGACCACCGTTCCGGCAATGCGGGAAAAGAGGCGGTAGAGCACGGCAAAGATCAGCAGCGACCAGCCGGCGCGCAGGCCCTGGCTGCCGGCAAGAACCCAATAGAGATCGTGAATCTCTGTGGCCTCAATGGCCAGAGGCTCGGTTTGAAGTTCAAGATTCCCGGCTTCCCCCGCCGGCGGCGCTTCCGGCACGGGGGAATGAATCTCCGGGTCCAGAGAATGCATGGAGCCTCCATCAAAAAACTACAGATTGATGCATTGAATAGCTCTGATGGAAAGATACTCCACGCGGTTGCCGGGTGCGTAGTTCCGCAGCTAGAAAGCTTCAGGCCATTGCCGAGCGCCGTGCCAGATTCCCAAAATCTCAACTGCCTGTGCTGAGAGCTGATACACCACGATGTAAGGCGACCGCGGAACCACCGCCTCGCGCGTTCCATCAACCCGGCCAATCCTTCCGGAGTGCGGCATTTGTCCCACTCGACGCACGGTTTCCAGAATTCTGCGACGGATGGTGATCGCCCCTTCAGCGCTTTCACCCTGAAGGTAGTCGACAACTTCGTTAAGGTGCCTTGCCGAAGCGGCCGACCAGATCACCTTCATTGGCCTGCGCGCTCCCACTCACCCATCATGCGTTCCACTTCTTCGTGACTGAGGCTGCGCCCGTTGCGGAGATCCTCGCGTCCCTCTTCCACCATAGCGGCGAAGCGGCGCTGCTCGCTCAGATAAGTTTCGACCGCTTCATTGAGCAGATAGCTACGATCGCGGTCCATGGCCTTGGCGATCAGGTCCAGTTGGGCGACCTTGTCCGGGGCGATACGAAAACTGATGGTGCGCGGGGAAGTCATAATACGAGAGAATACAACGTATTATACGGTACTACAAGCGGGATCTCACAAAACAAGACGTCTGAGCTGCCAACCGGGCCGGGCCTACAAGGCTGCAAATAAACCACAGCCTGAACTCGAATGGAGCGCCATCTCGCCTCAGAATGACCTTGCCCCGCTTTCTACTCGTCGCGCAGCGCCACCATCGGATCGATGCGTGCGGCCCGGCGCGCCGGAATCCAGCTTGAGACCAGCGCAATGGCCGCAATGGCTGCGGTGATGCTGCCGAAGACAATTGGATCGTCTGGGCGAACTCCATAGAGCAGGCTGGCCACTTCATGCGCCAGACCGTAGGCCAGCAGCAGGCCTGCACACAATCCTGATCCGGTCAGCCAAAAGGCCCGGCGCATCATCAAGCTCATGATATCCTCGCGTCGCGCTCCCAAGGCCAGGCGCACGCCGATCTCGCGGGTGCGCTCAGCCACCAGGTTGGCCAACACGCCGAAGATGCCGACGGCGGACAGCAGCAGCGCGACCATTGAATCAAAGCCCAGCAACGCCGACACATAAAACATGCCGGTCAGCTCTTCATGCGTGTACTGCGCATAGGTTTCCACCAGATTCAACGGAAGCCCGGGGTCCAGCGCCGCAAGCGTTTTGCGCGCTGCCGGTGCGATGGCCAGCGGATCGCCGGCGGTCGTGATTGCATAGGTGATTCCGTCAGGCGGCAACTGCGCGACGTCCAGGTAGACAGCGGCAGGACGCTCCCTCAGCCAAAGGGAATAGGTTGTCTCCTCAACCACTCCGATCACGGTCAGCCAAGGGGTCTGGCCATTGCCCGGTGCACCCATTCGGATGCGCTTGCCGAGTGGATTCTCGCCCGGAAAGTAGCGCGATGCGTACGACCGGCTGATCACAGCCGCGGGTTGCGAACGCAGATCGTAGCCTGAGCCGAAGAGGCGTCCGGAGACGAGTGGAATGTGGAACGCGCCAAAGTAGCCCGCGCTCACCGGCAGCCGCAGCGCGGTCCGCGATTGGCCCGGTGCGAGCGGGTGATTCTCGATCTGCGCTTCGTCGACCCAGCCATCGTCGCTGTGTGGCAGAGCGCCGGTTACCTCGGCACGCTCCACTCCCGGCAAGGTGCGCAGCCCTTCAAGGCTCTGGCGATACCAGGCTGCGAGCTTCCGCGGCGTGTCATAGCGCGTAGCCGGCAGATTGACCCTGAAAGTGAGCGTATGCGCCGGATTGTATTCGTCGGTCTGATGCAGCGTCCCAAGCAGGCCCTTGGACATCAGCGTCGCGCCAATCACAAGCGCCACGGCCAGCGCGATCTGCGCTACGGCAAGGATGTTTCTCAGCTTGTGACTGCGGGCTGCTCCCGTTACGGCTCGCGAGCCGCTTTTGAGCTGATCCACCAGATTGACGCGCAACGCCTCCAGCGCCGGCGCAAATCCCGAGATGACGCCTGCCAGAAGTGCGAGCAGCAGGGAGAACGCCAGCGCTCTGCCATTCAGCGAGATATTGGACCAGCCGGCCATGAAACGAGCCACGCGCTCGGGCATGGTGGCTTGGTCGATGCGCAGCTCGGCCTCGGCAAAGAGTAGACCGCCCGCCCCGCCGGCGAGCCCGAGCAGCACACTTTCGGTCAGCAACTGCCGCATCAGCCGTCCCCGGCCCGCTCCGAGAGCCGTGCGCAAGGCAATCTCAGGCCGGCGCGCGATGCTGCGCGCGAATTGCAGATTGGCAATATTCGCGCAGACCACCAGCAGAACAAAGAGCGTGGCGCCCTGCATCAGTTTGAAGTAGAGTGGCGTGTACTCGCCGTTGATCTCGGCCAACAGCGATCCCACCCTGACCTGCCAGCCCTGGTTGGTCTCAGGATGAGCGTTGGCGAGCTGTGTGGCGATGGTATTCAATTCGGCCTGCGCCTGGCCTGGCGTAACTCCCTTGCGCAACCGGCCCACGACGAGAAAACCGTGCGAAGAGCGATTGGCAAGCTCCGCGTCGGTCGGCGCAAAGGGCAGATACACGTCGGCGGTCGATGGATATTGCATGGCCTTGGGCATCACGCCGATGACCGTGTAGGCATGCTGATCCAACTCGATCTCACGCCCCAAAACATGCGGATCGGCGCCGAAGTGCGACTTCCAGAATGCGTAGCCCAGCACTGCCACGCTGTTGCCACCTGTCCGCGCCTCACTTTCATTGAAGACCCTGCCCAAAAACGCATCCGTCTTCATGACGCTGAAGAACGACGGGGACGTAAGCTCCACCGCCGTCTGCGCCGCATCGCCCGCTCCGGTCAAACTCATGCGAGAGTTGCTGTACACTGCCAGCTCTTCAAATGAGCGGCTTTGTCGCTGCCAGTCGGCAAAGTCCGCCAGTGCAATCTGCCGGTCTTCACCGTGATTCTTTTGCTCGTAGACAACGACCACATTTTTAAGATCTGGAACGGCAAGAGGGCGGAAAATGACTGCATCCATCATGCTGAACCCGGCTGTATTGGCCCCAATGCCGATCGCCAGCGTCAGCACCGCAGCCAGCGTGAAACCCGGCGACTGGCGCAACTGCCGCATTGCATAACGCAGATCCTGAAGCAAGGTGTGCATTTGATCTCCCGGTTCTCGCGCAATCCTAACCCGAGAACCCGTCTTAAGGGACTGCATTCTTCCGGCCAAAGGGCCCGGCCGCCGAGCCATTGATTGTAAATAACTTAGGCTGGAGCGATGCCCGCAGATGCCATCCTGCGTGTTCAGAATTGAATCCAACTGTTCGCATACGAACAGTCGAGCTCGCCTGAATCCGGGCCAAAACCGCCCCCGCCTTGACACAAGCGGCCGTTCCCTTGATGCTAAACAGTTCCGGTAGTTCGGCTTTCCGGCACAGATGGGCGGCAAGTTTTGCGCGTTCGCGTCTTTTATCACGACAAATGTTTCGACGGAGCCTGCTCAGCCTCGCTCTTCACTCGCTTCCATCGCGAATGCGTTTCCACGGGCGCCAGCTATGAATATCACGGCCTGGTGCATCGCGCGGGCGCGCTCTTTGACGAGAGTGAATTCACCGGCGACGAGAACGCCATCGTGGACTTCAAGTACTCAGCTTCGCCGCGGATCACCTGGTGGTTCGACCATCACCTGTCGGCATTTCTCGCGCCTCAGGACCAGCAGGATTTCCTGGCCTACCAGCAGAGCGTGACCCCGCCCGGCCGCAAGTTCTTCGATCCCGATTACACCTCCTGCACCAGCTTTCTGGCTCATATAGGTGCTACTAAATTCGGGTTTAATACTGTGCCCGTCGCCGAACTGATTCACTGGGCCAACATTGTCGACGGAGCGAAGTATGAGAGTCCCGAAGCAGCCGTAGAGATGGCCGCACCGGCAATGAAGCTCACACTGATCATCGAGTCCTCGCAGGATAATGTCTTCATTCCACGGCTCATTCCGCTGCTGACCGAGATGCCGCTCGCTGAGGTGCTCAGCCAGCCGTTTGTGGCCGGGTTGCTGCCGCCGCTGCTTGAGCGCCATCAGCAGGCCATCGAGTTGATCCGCAACCGCAGTGAGGAGCGCGACGGCACCATCTTCTTCGACATCACCGACCAGCCGCTCGAAGGCTACAACAAGTTTATCCCCTACTATCTCCATCCCCAGGCCACTTACTCCATTGGCCTGTCGAAGTCCAGCTTCCGCACCAAAGTCTCAGTTGGCTCGAATCCCTGGACCAAAGCCGACCCGGCGAAGATGGTCAATCTGGCCAAGATTTGCGAGCGCTATGGCGGTGGCGGCCATGCCCGCGTAGGCGCCATCAGCTTCCCGCCCGACCAGGCCGACAAGGCCCGCGTGGCCGCAGCAGAGATTGTGGCCGAGCTGAGGGCAAAAAAACCACTGAGCTGAGAGTTCAGCGGGTTTCCGCCCGAGTGTGGCAAACTGGATGCGCTATGTTGATCGAGATATGGGAGCGCCTGCGCGGCTACGACAAGTGGACTCAGACCGAGGCGACGATCCTGTCATCCGATCTGGTCGGTCAAGTGTCTAAAAACGTGATTGGTTGGACTGATGTGTCCGGGAAATCGCACACGGCCAAGTACTCAGTATTTTCTGGCTCTCGCCTGTATCAGTTGTACGACGGACAAACAGTGACCATTCGATACAATCAGGCTAATCCCGCCGAGTATTACTTTCGCGATCTATTTCGGTATTGGGTGCTCTTAATTCTTTTTTGGTCCGTTTTCTATGTCTTCTTGCTTTCTTCACCGACCATTGACTTCGTCTCATTTCTGTTAAAGCACTCTCATTAGTCTCTGAAGCTGAGGGCTAGCAGCTGCCTCTCACAGTCCCAACTCCCCAGCCCGCCTCGTCATCGCCTCCAGACAAAACGCAATATGCGCGTCGAGTTCCACGCCCAGCTCCGCCGCGCCGAGAATCACATCTTCGCGGTTGACCCCGCGCGCGAATGCCCTGTCCTTCATTTTCTTTCGTACGCTGGCCACCTCTACGTCGGCAATCGCCTTGGTCGGCTTCACCAGCGCGCAGGCCGTCAGAAATCCGGCCAGCTCGTCGCAGGCAAAGAGAGATGTTGCCAGATGCGTGACCCGAGGCACGCCGGAGTATTGTGCGTGGCCCAGAATCGCTGTGCGCAGCTCTTCAGGCCAGCCCAGCCGCTCCAACTCGAGCACGCCAACAAACGGATGTTCCTCAGCTGTCGGGTGGCGTTCGTAGTCGAAGTCATGCAGCAGAGCCGTAGTGGAGTAGAGCTCAATTAGTGCGGTGCGTTCTTCCCCGGCCAGCCCAAGCCGGTTGGCCTCCGCCTCGCCCATCGCCGCGACGCAGGCCTCGACAGCCAGCGCGTGCTTGCGCAGGCTTTCGCTCTGGGTCCACTCGGTCAGCAGTTGCCAGGCCTGTGCACGTCGGTAACCTTGGCTCCCTTGCGAAGCATCGTTGTTGGTGCAGGCGCTCATCTTCTACCGGCCTCCTTGTTGCGTTAATTGGTTCGCGAATCTTGCTGTTTCTCCCGACGTTCTCAGGTTATGGTAGGGGATCTCTGGGACGCATCCAAGTTTTCACTTGACAATTATGGTTCACGTACCCGAAGGTAACATACAACGTGGTGCTTCGAGGCACCGCGGGGCCCTTGCTCTGGCGCTCCGCACACCACTTATGGCAACGACCCTGGTTAGCGTAGAACCGCGCGAAGTTGTGCGCTGCACGTTTGCCGACTGCAAGCTGATGCAGTTCAGGCCAAGCAACTCCCTATGCAGAAGATGCCACAGACCCCTGGATGCAGAGGAGTCTGTCCGGCCCGGCCCGATGCCAGTTGATCACCCATCCGTCGATCCTTCGACCGAAGCCGGGTTGAAGGTAGCCGGCCAGGTGAAGGAGATCCGCCGCGCTCGCCATCTCAGCCAGCGCCAACTGGCGGGACGGATGCAAGTACCCCGCACCTATATCTCAAAAATCGAGAATGGCAAGGCCATCCCCACACTGCACTCATTGGAGCGGCTGGCGGCGGCCTTGGGTGTGGATGTCCGCCAACTGGTCCGCGACGCCCGCAGCCTGCGCGACGAGGAAGCGGCGTCGATTCTGGCCGATCCGTTTCTGGCTGAGATCGCGGCCCTGCTACCTTCGCTGGAACCGCTGCACCGCTCGCTGCTCTTTGGAGCGGTGCGCGACATGGCCACCGGGCGCCAGCGCAGCGCATAGAGCGGTGGCCGGCTCGTCACCGTCCTTGGGGCGAGTTGGCGCGGCACGATCTCCGTGAGGACACTCGCAACCCCGCGCCCTCAAATGGGGGCAGGGAAGAATTGCGGCGCTGGTGCGCTTGTGCTACGGTCGAGGATGCAACGCCTCGGCTCCTGGCGCCTGGAATGCAAATCGTGCGCCGCGGTTGAGGCGGCACTGTAGAGGCGAACTTTGTATTCTGCTGGCACGTTGCGCATCGATGAGCTCACTGCCGAGGAGCGTGCGGTCTACGCGACTCTGAAGCCCGACCGTCTGCCCGAGCATGTGGCCATCATCATGGACGGCAACGGCCGTTGGGCCGGCCATCGCTCGCTCAAGCGCTTTTTTGGCCACCAGCAGGGCGCCAACAGCGTGCAACTGGTCACTGAGACAGCTTCGCGCATCGGTTTGCCGTGGCTCACCCTCTACGCCTTCTCTCTCGAAAACAATCTGCGCCGTCCCCGCGCCGAGGTCAACTTCCTCATGCGGCTGCTCAAGACCTATCTTGAGAGCAACCTGCAGCGCATGATGGACAACAACGTGCGCATGAGGTACATCGGGCGCATCCACGAGTTGCCCATCGAGGTTCAGGAGAAGATGCGCTGGGCCGAAGAGGCCACCGCGCGCAATACCGGCACCACTCTCACATTGGCCCTGAACTACGGCGGCCGCTCGGAGCTGGTGGACGCCTTCCGCGCCCTGGCAGCCGAGATGATGCAAAAGCAGCTCGGCCCGGAGCGCATCACCGAGGAAGATATCCACCGCCATCTCTATACAGCGCACATGCCGGACCCCGACCTGCTGATCCGCACCTCGGGCGAAATGCGGCTGTCGAACTATCTGCTGTGGCAGATCGCCTACACCGAGATCTTCGTCACCGAGAGGCTGTGGCCCGATTTCCGCGGCATCCATCTGCTCGAGGCCATTGCCGAATTCCAGCGCCGCGACCGCCGGTACGGCGGCCTGGGAGAGGGCTGCGGCGAAGTGGAAGAGGATCCGGACCGGATTAAGATAGTGGCGAGTTGATTACTTCGGTTCCCTCCAGAGCTGCAATTCATAGACGGACGCATGGTGTTGCTGATAGCTTCTGTCGTGGTGTTCTAGAAGTTGGGGGATTTTACATTGGAAAGCATTCTATCGAGAACGGAATCGGCGGCGGCGGAACAGGCCCCTAAACAAGAGAAATCGGCCATCAAAGCAAAGCGGTTGGCCCATCAGTCGCGCTTCTGGCTCAAAGAGGCCATGGCCCAGCGCGGCGGCTCTGAAGCCTTCCTTCATTGGCTTCGCTCGGACGGTGCAAAGCACGCCTGAGTTCGGGGCCAAAAAGGCAAGGCGAAGTCTCATTCGATCGAGATTCTTTGGGTCGGTACCCTCTCTGCCGACGAACCCCGCCCCAGCGGTGTATTCTCACCCTTGGCATGAAACGCATCGTTACCGCTCTCATTTTGATTCCCGTGGTCCTGGTCCTGGTGTTTCTGGGACAGAAGGGTCAATGGCTGTTTACGTTGGCCGTTGCAGTGGCTGCGACGCTCGCCGCATGGGAGTTCATGGGCATGGCGGAGAAAGTCGGGGCCAGCTCGCCGCGCATTGCGGTGCTAGTTGCCATCCTGGCGCTCTTTATAGGCAACTTTACGTGGCCCGACCAGACAGCCGCCATCCTCGGGATGCTGAGCCTGGGGCTTCTGGTTTATTGCACCTTCACCCGCCCCGCCGAGCAGATGATGGCCGACGTGTCGGCCTCCATCTTCTGCCTGCTCTATCTCGGATTCACCCTGATCGCCTTGCCCGCTTTGCGCGAGCAGACCAATGGCCCTTCGCTGGTGGCCTTCCTGCTTTGTGCGGTTTGGGCCGGAGACACAACCGCCCTCTACGTCGGCCGCGCCTGGGGCCGGCACAAGATGGCGCCCGGCCTGAGTCCCAACAAGACCTGGGAAGGGGCGCTGGGCTCGGTGGCCGGCAGCCTGCTGGCAACCTGCGGCCTGCTCGGTCTGGCTCATCTGCTGGCCGTGCAGTGGGATTCGGCCGCGCTTTCCTATCCCGAAGACGTGTGGTACTGGCTGGGCCTGGCTGTAATTGTCAACGTTGGCGCACAGGTGGGAGATCTGGCCGAGTCTGCGCTCAAGCGCTCGGCAGGCGTCAAAGACTCCGGCTCGCTTCTACCTGGCCATGGCGGCGTTCTGGACCGCATCGACGCCCTGATCGTGGCCGCTCCAGTGCTCTGGTACGCCCTGGTGATTCACCAGTGGTTCTGAATACGGATCAGGAGTCAGAGATCAGAGATCTGAAGGAAACTCGCGCAAGTTTCGCTGAGCTGGAAGCGGGCCAGGGCGTTTCTTACGAACGCGTCATGGAGTGGCTCGACAGTTGGGGTACTGCGAGCGAGCCGCCCGCACATCCTCCGCCGGAACTCTCCGAGCGATAATTAAGGCACGAGGAAAGACAAACACACCTTGAAAAGACTCGCCATTCTCGGTTCCACCGGCTCCATCGGCCAAAGCACCCTTTCCATCGTCGAGCAATTTCCTGACCGCTACTCGGTGGCCGCGCTCGCCGCCGGACGCAACATCGACCAAGCCTTCGCGCAGGCCGTTCGCTGGCGGCCCCAGATCGTCTCACTCGCCACCGAAGAACTCGCCGGCCAACTCTCCTCTCGTCTGAATAACGCAGGCGTTACTGGCATCGAAATAGCGTGCGGCACCGAAGGCACCGTCGCCTGCGCCACGCTTCACGAAGCGGACTTCGTTGTCTCGGCCATCGTCGGCGTCTCCGGCCTTGAGGCCACTCACGCGGCCATCCTGGCCGGCAAACCCATCGGCCTGGCCAACAAAGAGTGCATGGTCGCCGCGGGCGAGATACTCACCCGAGCAGCCCGCGAGCGCAACGTCCCCATCCTCCCCATCGACAGCGAACACAACGCCGTCCACCAGTGCCTGCGCGTCGGAGCGCACTCCGAGGTCAAGACCATCTGGCTCACGGCCTCTGGCGGACCCTTCCGCAAGCTGCCTCTCGAAGACTTCGCCAACATTACTCCTGAGCAGGCGCTCAAGCACCCCACCTGGGTCATGGGCCGCCGCATCACCATCGACTCGGCCTCCATGCTCAACAAGGGTCTCGAAGTCATCGAGGCCTGCCGCCTTTTCGATGTCACGGCATCCCAGGTGCGAGTCACAGTCCACCCGCAGTCCACGGTCCATTCATTGGTCGAGTACATTGACGGCTCAATTCTGGCGCAGATCTCCGTCACCGACATGCGCCTTCCCATCCTCTACGCGCTGGCTTACCCTGAGCGGCCGGCCTCTACACTCACCTTCGACTTGGCCGCGCTGAGCCATCTGGACTTCGAACCGCCCGACCTGGAGCGCTTTCCCTGCCTGCGCCTGGCCTTTGAAGCGGCTGAGAAAGGCGGTGCCCACTGCATCGCCCTTAACGCGGCCGATGAGGTCGCCGTCGAGGCATTCCTGGCCCGGCGCATCTCCTTCATGGGAATCCCGCGTACAATTGAAAGGGTGCTCGCAGCCACGCCAGAGGCGCACCCGGCCACCATCGCCGAGGTGCTCGCCGCGGACCGGCAGGCGCGTCAAACTGCAAGTGAACTAATGGCATAAGCACGGGAGATCCGGGCTGGACGCAGCCTGATTTGGTGCTCTATCGAGGGAAGAACCGCAAATCTATGCATGAATTTCTAGTCTCAGTCGCCGCCTTTATCGTCCTGATTGCCATCATGGTTGTGGTCCATGAGTTCGGCCACTTTATCGTGGCCAAGCTCTGCAAAGTCCGCGTCGAGGCGTTCTCCGTGGGCTTTGGGCCACGACTTTTTGGCTACGTGTACCGCGGCACCGACTACAAGGTCAGCCTGTTGCCCTTTGGCGGCTATGTCAAAATGGCCGGCGAAAACTTTGGCGAGCTCAGCGACGCGGCGGCCGGCACAGCCACCGTCGCGCCGGTCGACGACCCAGGCGCCCTCACATCGCATCCCCGCTGGCAGCAAATGCTCATCGGCCTTGCCGGGCCTACAGCCAACTTCGTCCTGGCTTTTGTGCTGATGGTCTTCTACTTCGGCTGGATCAACGAAGTTCCTAAAGTCGAGGTGAAATCCACGACTGTGGAATGGGTCGTTCCCGGCTCGCTCGCCGCCCAGGCAGGATTCGAGGCCGGAGACATCATTCTGCATTTCGGCGATGCCGACCATCCCGATTGGGAGAAAGTTTACGAACGCATCAAGTTGAACCCGGACCAGACTCTGCCAGTTGCAGTGGAGCGTAGCGGAGCAACATTGCAACTGAGTCTGCATGTCCCAATGAACGCAAAGTCGGATGCTTTTGACGTCGGCGATATTGGCGTTTTGCCCCAATTCTCTTACGATCCGCTCGGCGTGAAAGAGGTGACCACCGACAGCCCGGCAGATCGAGCCGGTCTGCGCGCTGGAGATGGAATTCAGTCCGTGGACGGCATCCCTGTGCATACCGTCACCACATTGCTGGCCTATATGCAAACTGGAAGAGGCAGGCCCCTTTCTCTCGTGGTGGTGCGCAACGGGGCCGCTCAGGCGCCCATCGTTGCTTACCCAACCAAACTAGATGAAGGCTGGAAACTGGGCTTCATACCGGTGCAGATTCCAAGTCGCGACGACCCGCTCCCCCTGGGCAAGGCGGTATTCAAATCCACTGCCTTCTGCGCGGATAAATCGTTCACGATCTTCGAGGTGTTGCGAGGACTCTTCACGCATAAAGTTGCCGTCTCGCAACTCGCCGGTCCGGTAGGCATCGCCCGCATGGCCGGTGATGCGGCAGAAATGAAGAGCTCGCCGATTATCTTTGGGCTGGCTGGAATGATCAGTCTCAACCTGGGCATCATCAACCTGATGCCATTCCCGATCCTCGACGGAGGCATGATCCTCTTCCTGCTGATCGAGAGCATCATCCGCCGTGAAATCAACATCAATGTCAAGGAGCGGATTTACCAGGCAGCATTCGTGGCGTTGATGGTGCTTATGGCCGTCCTTACCTTCAACGATGTTGCCAAGCTGCCCTTCTTCACTCACTTGAAGCCGTGAGAGCCGTTCCGGGGCCTGGCGCGACCAGAAGGAAGCGAAGGTTGGTCAGAATGGAACGCTCTGGCAACGCCAGAAGTCTCAAGGCCGCATCCTTCGCTTTTTCTCCGGCAAAAGGATGGAAAACCTCGACTCGCAACCCGTTCGCTTTGTTAATTTGAGCCGGCAAAACCCGAAGAAACCCGAAGAAATGTGGAAAACTTCGCGTTCCACGTGGAAAACCGGGGACGAAATTCATGCATTATCAGACACTGTGAGACCGTTAATGTCCGTTACGACAGAAGTTCGAGTCCGCTACGCCGAAACCGACCAGATGGGAATCGTCTACTATGCCAACTACCTGGTCTGGTTTGAAATTGGCCGCGTGGAACTGCTCCGCGCATTAGGATTTTCTTATAGTCTCTTGGAGCGCGAACACCAGTGCATCCTGCCGGTGATCGAGGCCCGTTGCCGCTATCGCTCCCCGGCCCGCTACGACGATCAGATCCTCATCGAGACAAGGCCCGCGATGCTGCGCGGCTCCGTCCTCAAATTCGCATACCGCATCCTTCGCAAGGCTTCCAATTCTCAGGATGGGGAAGAGTCTGCGCTCCTCGCCGAGGGTGACACAGTCCACGTAGTCTGCGACGACCAGCTCAACAAGAAGCCTCTCCCGGAAAACTACGCCGCCGTCCTGCGTACGATGATGGCAGCTCGAGAGTAGAAGCCACGTCTCCTTTTACGAAAACTGGTTAGTGGTGCAGTTCCCGATTAGCCGGTGATACGACCCGAGCCCAGAATTCCCCTTTTCATGGGTCGATGAGTGCATTGAAGATTGATTGACAGGCCGGTGACATGAGGTTACGGGCCTGAACTCTCGGTCATGAAGACCGTTCACTGCTTTGCAGTCGCCAGGAATGACATGGATCAATGATCACCAGGGGTGCCTTTTGATATGTTGCTCTTTGCTTCAGGAGGAATTTCATGAACAGCCGCTGGAAATTGAGGATGGCGCTGGCTTTAGTGACCATGATCACCACCATTTGCAGCGGCCAGGGTCCGGCCCAGGCCGTTCAGCAGAATGGCGGGATTGATCCGGCCCTGATGGCAAAGGCAAATGCCGGCAACCCCGACGCACAGTTTCGGGTCGGGGCGCAATACGAGCTTGGCGCCCATGTAAGCAAGGACGCGGCCCAGGCCGCAGCATGGTACCGCAAGGCTGCCGGCCAGGGCTTCGCACAGGCACAGCACAGCTTGGGAGTCCTGTACGAGTTGGGCGATGGCGTCCTGGCAGATCCTGCGACGGCTGCACAATGGTATCGCAAGGCGGCCGAGCAGGGATTCGCGCCCGCGCAATTCTCACTCGGACTCTGCTACGTTCACGGCAAGGGAGTTCCGCAAGACTTTGCGCAAGCGCTCGCGTGGTACGAAAAGGCGGCGAAGCAGAATAATTCCGATGCCATGCTGAATCTGGCGTACCTCTACCACAATGGCCAAGGCGTCCCCAAGAACGAGACACTGTCCTTCGATTTCGTACGCCAGGCTGCCGAGGCAGGCTCGGCAGATGCGCAGTTCCAGCTGGGGATGGACTACTACCAAGGCGAGGAAGGTCTGAATCAGGACGACGATCTGGCCAGGAAGTGGCTCCAGAGATCGGCTCAGCAGGGCGAGGTAGCCGCACAATTCAATTACGCCATGCTGCTCAAGGCTGAGCCGGCGAAGGTGTATTTCTGGTTGAGTGTTGCCGCTCCCCATCTCGCCGGCCAGACAAAGCTGAAAACGATGGAACTTCGCACCACTTCGGCGGCGCGGCTAAGCCCCGCACAGAGGGCGGAGATCGACCAACAGGTGAAGGTCTGGCGTCCAGTCGAGGAACAACCCTAGTGTCTGTCATCTAGCCAATATTTCCGATTTCCTCGTCGATTGCCGCTTGCAGACACCCGAAATGCGAAGCCGGACCATCTGCATGGCACCCTTTAGTATTTGTTGCTGCGATAAGAATTCGAATGCTGGGGGTTATCCAGGGATGGCAGATCTTAAATGGCTGGACGGTTACACGGGACAAACCATAGAGGAATTGCTCGCTCTGTCTGCCGAATATCGCGTCGATTCACTGCTTGTCGCGCTGGAACAAGCGCTCAATCAAAAGGCGGAAGAGGTTGGCGAGCAGGACCTCTCCGATGAAGAACGCATCGTCCTCGCTGTTGAGGCTCTCGAACGTGAGGTGAATAACGGTGGCTATGGCCAGTTCTTCAGTAATTCATCGGGCCAGTATGCTTCGATCATTGTGGATGCTCTGCTAAGCATCGGTTGCGCTGAGACCGCCAACATCACGAGCGGCGCAATCAATGCTCTCGGCACGCAGGATTTTTCTCCCGAGGCTCTTGAAGCCGCACTTGAATCGGAAAATGAAGAGCGGGACGAACAACTCGATGAATGCGATGGTCTCTACTCCGGCGCCGGGGAGGACATCGCAGGCCAGCTCTTCGAGTTCGTCCGTGCCCATCAGGACGCAATTCAACTCTGAACGACAGCCAACGTAAACCCGTCATAGCCTTTCGCTCCGACCGTCTGCATCGCCGTTGAGCTGAGGCGCGGCTCGGCGGCCAAACGTGCGGCGAAGCGCCTGATTCCCTGAACGCGCGGATCGTCGCACTCCGGATCGACGACCTTTCCGTCGCGGACGACATTGTCGCCAACGATCACCGTTCCAGGGTGCGAGAGCTTCAAAGACCAATCGAGGTACTCTGGGTAGCTTTCCTTGTCGGCATCGATGAAAATCAAATCGAATGGCGCGGCGGCTGTGCCAACCAGCTTTGGAAGGCTTTCCATCGCTTTACCGACACGCAGATCCACTCGCTCCCCAACACCAGCGCGAAGCAGGTTTGCGAGCGCAACCTCCGCGTGGCGCGGATCGAGTTCGAGCGTCACGATCCGCCCGCCGTCGGGAAGTGCGCGGGCCATCCAGATGGTGCTGTAGCCGCCGAGCGTGCCAATCTCCAGGATGCTCCGTGCTCCAGAGACGCGCACCAGAACTTCGAGAAACTTGCCCTGAAGTCGAGAAACGCCGATAGCCGGAAGACCGGCCTGCTCGTTGGCCAAGAGAACGCTGTCGAGAATCTCATCAGAAGGGGCCAGCAGATCGCCGTAGTAGTCGTCGACCTGCGTCCAAAGCTCCCGCATCGCGATCTTCTCAGAGGGTGTCAAGAATTTGCTCCAAGAACCGACTCTGTGTCAGAACAGGCTTGTGTCAGGGCATGACTTCAGTCGTGCCGAAACTGGGCGAAAAAGACGAGGGCTTCGGCCCCAGCGGCCTTGCGGTTGGGCTTACAAAGCCATTTTGAAGCAGTCCTACTTCTCCCGCGCCACAACAAAATCCGGCACCCAGAGCAGGGCTCGCTTGTACTCCGAGTCGGCGATGGGAACCAGCGCCTGGCGGCTCTGTTCGGCGTAGCGGTCGGCGACGTTCATTGCGTACTCGATGGATCCGTTGCGCCCCAGAATCTGCTGGATTCGCTCGCGGCTTACATTCTCGAAGCTGCGGTCGTCGAGCACCCGCTGAATCGCCTTGCGGTCGGCGGCGGTGCCGTGGTCGATCGAGTGGATGACGGAGAGCGTCGCCTTGCCCTCGCGCAGGTCGCTGGCGACAGGCTTGCCCAATACCTCTTCAGTAGCCGTCAGGTCGAGCACATCATCCACGATCTGAAAAGCCAACCCAACCGTCCGGCCATATTCGGCAAGGCTCGACTCCAAAACCTCGTCGGCCCCGGCCAGCACCGCGCCCAGGCGCATGGAGACCGAAAAGAGGCAGGCGGTCTTGCGGTAGATCAGATCGTAGTACTCGGCCTCTGAGACGGCTCGCCCCAGCTTCTGGATCTGCAGCAGCTCACCCTCGACCATCTGCTGGGTAAGGCCGATAAGCAGGTCGAGAACGCGCAGATCCTTCTCTTCGAGGGCAACCTTGAAGGCCTGCATGTAAAGCCAGTCGCCGGCAAGTACGCACTTTTCGTTGCCCCAGGTCGTGTTGGCCGAGGGCCGTCCGCGCCGTACATTGGCGCTGTCGATGATGTCGTCGTGGACCAGCGTCGCGGTGTGGACCATCTCGACCACCGCGCCCAGCCGGATGGCGCCCTGGCCGGAGAAATCCAGCGAGTGGGAGGCCAGCAGAAGCAGGGTTGGCCGGATGCGCTTGCCTCCTCCGCCCCGCAGGTATTCGGCGATCTCCGTGATGGTACTGACGCCAGAAGCGGCGTCTCGGCCCAATTCCTGTTCGATCGCTACCAGGTCGTCCCGCAGCAGATCGAAGACCTCTTTTGCCGTTGCTATCGCTAGTGTGCTCAAGACTCTCCGGTTATCCCGTGCTTTATCCTACTATGCGGCCGCTTCTGCTTGCTCGTCTTCTGTCGGGCGTTTGGATGAATGCAGTCGCAGCCTGTGCGAGCGAATAGCGAGCGCCTCCCCACCGCAGGTGGCAGGTGGTCAGTTCGTTCGGTAATTGGTGAACTGCAACTCCACACCCAGATCCTTGCCGCGCAACAGGGCGATGATCGACTGCAATTCATCGCGATCCTTGCTCGATATCCTCACGGTATCGCCCTGGATGCTGGCCTGTACCTTCTTTTTCGAGTCCTTGACCAGGCGCACGATCTCCTTGGCCTTCTCGATGGGAATACCCTGTTGCAAGCTGATCTTCTGACGCACGCTCTTGCCGAGCGCGGGCTCCACCTTGCCATAGGTCATGTTCTTCAGCGAGACGCCGCGCTTGACCAGTTTCTGGCCAAGAATCTCCTTCACGGCCTCCAGATGGTATTCGCCGTCAGAGGCCAGCTGAATCTCCTTGTCGCCTTCCGCGAGCGTAACCTCCGAGTGGGAGTCCTTCAGGTCAAAGCGCTGGCGAATCTCCTTGAGCGCCTGGTCGATGGCGTTGCGGACCTCCTGAATCTCCACCTTGCTGACGATGTCAAACGAATTCTCTTGAGCCATTTTTCTTTCCCTCAAAGATCGAAAGGGCTGTTGGATGAAATGCCTCTAACAGTTTCCCACGCCGGAGCCAAGGCAAAACAGCCGGTTGAAGTTTTTCGTCGTTGCGGCGGCGATTTCTTGCTCTTCAACGCCCAACACCCCGGCCAGAACCAAGGCCGTCTGCGCCACCCATGCCGGCTCGTTGCGCTTGCCGCGATTGGGCGCCGGAGCCAGCCAGGGCGCGTCCGTCTCCACCAGCAGCCCGTCCAGGGGCAGCCGAGCGGCCACGTCACGTAGCGGCTGCGCCTTGGGATAGGTGAGATTGCCCGCAAATGAGACCAGGAAGCCCAGATCCAGCGACCGCCTTGCCTGTTCCCAGCCACCGCCGAAGCAGTGCATTACGCCACCCAGGCCGGTTGGCCGCCAGTGAGCCTCCAAAATCTCGAATAGATCGTCCCACGCATCCGTCGCGTCATCTTTAGGCCGGCAGTGGATCAGAATGGGCCGCTTGCGGGCTGCGGAGATTTCGAGCTGGTAAATGAGCCCTTCACGCTGGGCCGGGTGCGGCGCGCCTTCGTGGTAGTAGTCCAGTCCGATTTCGCCACAGGCAATCACGTCGGGCTCAGCCAGCAGGCCGTCGAGCTTCGCGAGAACGGCGTCGTCGATTTCGGGGCTGTTGTGCGGATAGACGCCCGCACTTGCGTAGAGCTTCGGGATCTCGGGCCGCCCATTGAATTCCCGGCAAATCGTCAGCGCGCCATCCATCCCGGCCGCCTGCTCGCCAATGCCGATGGCCAGCACCGCGCCCACACCCGCCTCCCAAGCGCGGCGCAGCACACTCAAGCGATCGTCCGCGTAGCGCTCGCTATCCAGGTGGGCGTGGGAATCAATCAGCAAGGGATCCTCAGTCGGGTTTGCATGAGATCAGTCCTTCAGGAGCTACTTCAGCCGCGCGCCCAAAGGAGCCTCTTCGAGGAATCCTGCCAGCACCGGCGCGCCGTCGGGAAGCGAGGCGGCCAGCAACATGCCGTTCGACTCAAGGCCACGCATCTTGCGGGGGGCGAGATTCGCAACGATCACGATCTTGCGGCCGATCAGCTTCTCCGGTTCGTAGTACTGCGCGATGCCGGCTAGAATCTGGCGCTTCTCGTAGCCCAGATCGACCTCCAGGCGCAGGAGCTTGTCGGCCTTGGGCACGCGCTCGGCCACGAGAATCTGCGCCACGCGCAGATCTACCTTGATGAAGTCGTCGATGGTGATGTGCTGCGGCTCGGCGGCCACCTGCGGTGCGACGGACGTTTGAACGGCGGCAACTGGAGCCGCAGCCTGTGCCACAGTTTCGTAGGCTCCGGTTTCGGCTCCGGCATCAACGCCAATCGAATCAACCGGGGCATTATCCCAGGATGTTTGCTCTTCGGATTTCTCGCTCACGATTGCCTCTTTTTTCTCAGTCTTTGTGGTCGGAACCGTAGCGGTTGTCTGCTCGGCGGAGCTGCTGCTAGCCGCGCTGCTGGCGGCTTCCACCACACTCAAACTGTTTTGGTCTTCGATGTTTTGCATCCGCTCCACAGCATCCTTTTCCGTGCGAGGAAACAGCGGCTTGGGTTCACCAAGCTTCGTCCCTGGGCGCAATCCGCCCCACGCGAGTTTCGTTAGAAATGAATTACGTGCGGCATCGGCAATCTCCCCCTGCCCAAGCTGCAGCCAGACCTTCGCTGCCGACTCCGGCAGGATGGGATAGACCAACGCCGTGATGACGCGAATAGCTTCGGCGGCCGTCACCAGCACGCGAGCCTGTAGCGCGACGTGGTCAGCTTCGCTACGATCCGCTGGCCGCTTCCATGGCGCATTGGCGGTGAGGTAACCATCGGTCTCTGCGACCAAAGTCCAAAGGGACTTTAGCGCCTCTGAGAAGTTCATCTCATCGAATGCCGGGCCAAATGCGGCAATTGAGCCGATTGCGCTCTCTCGCAGTGCGGCTTCGGCAGCGGTCTCCGCGGCAACTTCCGGCACAACTCCGCCAAAATACTTGTGCACCATGTTGACCACGCGGCTCACCAGGTTGCCATAGCCGTTGGCCAGATCGCTGTTGTAGCGCTGGACTAATGCGTCGAAGGAAAAGCTGCCATCCTGCCCGAAGGGAATCTCACGCAGCAGGAAATACCTCAGCGCATCGGCTCCCAGAATCTCCTGCACAGTTTCTGCGCGCACAATGTTGCCGCGCGACTTGGACATCTTGCCCTGGTCAAAGAGCAGCCAGCCATTGGCCCTCACCGAGCGCGGCAGCGGAATCCCCGCAGCCATCAAAAACGCAGGCCAGTAGACGCAATGGAAGCGGCTGATCTCCTTGCCGATCAGGTGCATGTCGGCCGGCCAGAATTTCGCAAAGCGCGCCTGATCTGCTGGATCGTCGCTCCCGTAGCCCAGCGCAGTGATGTAGTTGGCAAGCGCGTCGAGCCATACGTAGATCACATGCTTCTCGTCGCCGGGAACCGGAATGCCCCAGGAAAAACTGGTGCGGCTAACCGACAGATCCTTCAGTCCACCGCGGACAAAGGAAATCACTTCGCGCCGCGTGGACTCTGGGCCCATAAAGCCGGGGTTCGCCTCATAAAACTCCAGCAGCTTGCGCTCGAAGGCCGAGAGCTTGAAGAAGTAGTTCTCTTCGCTCACCGTCTCGGTGATGCGGCCGCAGTCGGGGCAAGGAGTGCCGGGAGGCCCATCCACATAAGCCTCGTCGCTCACACAATATTGGCCAGTATACGAGCCCTTGTAGATGAAACCCTTGTCGCGCAGCTCAGCAAACAGCTTCTGCACGCCGCGCTTGTGCCGCTCTTCCGTCGTGCGGATGAAGTCGTCGTAGGTGAGCCCCAGCCGGTCCCACAGTCCGCGAAACTCGCCCGAGATAGCGGTCGCAAACTCCTCCGGTGTGCGCCCTGCGAGTTGAGCAGACCGCTCGATCTTCTGCCCGTGCTCGTCCGTGCCGGTGAGGAACCATGTGTCGATGCCCAGCGCCCGCTTCCGGCGCGCAATCGCGTCGCAGACGATGGTCGAGTAGGCGTGGCCCAGGTGCGGCCTCGCATTCACGTAGTAGATGGGCGTCGTGAGGTAAAAGCGTGCTGTGCTCTGTTTCGTCATGGGTGGAAGTGCTTTCGCAAGGTTCCCTTTAAGGGGTACGGGTGCAAAAAGCCATCACGCTTCATCTTACGGCATCTGCGCTATCTGCCGTCCTACTCGCGGTTCAGGTCACATCGTGGGCTAGCCCCAATCTTGCCCGCAAAAACGTAGCCAGAGCATCTGCAAAGTGAGTTACTTGAGCAAAGTCAAGAGGGCAAGCAGGCTGATCTCCACAAACGCAAGCAGGGCCACCGTCACGAGAGGATGGGCCACCATGCCCGGCACTTGTTCTGACCTGCGGCGAATAGGCTTCCAAGCGGATACAAGCTCAGTCGGAGACTCAGCACGATGGCGTTGGGAGGCTACGCGGGCGGTGGGGAGATCAAGATGAATGGATTGGAGTGCGCTGGAGGCTTTGTTTGGAAAGCGCAGGAGGCCGCGCAAAAGGTGGTCGGCATCGATGTAGGGTAACTGATCCGTTTCGGCTTCTTCAACAGAATACTTTATAGCCATTTTTGAGTTGTTGTCCAGACGCATATCGGTCATGAGTTGCTTCTTCGAGGCGTTTCCAAGTGGCCACTGAATTCCAAGCAGCGCACAAAGCTCGGGAATCCTACCCTTGAGTGAATCAATTTCGGAAATTCGCGTCTTACCCTCCCAGGCAAGACCGACAAGAAGGTGCGCAGAGGTAATGAACTCGGCTCGTTGACGACCGGCCACATAGCGGGCAAAGAAGACCGCTCTTCTGGCTTGCTCCGTATATCGTTCAAACACGCTGAGCCTCTCACGCGGTTTATCACCGCCCGTTCCAAGCTCCGACCCTGCTAGAATAACCCTTGAAAATCAAGGATTTTCGAGGTATATCGACGTGGTTTTGGAATTGCAGAAAAGGCTTGGCGACCATCTTCGCGCGGTTCTGGCGGCAAAGTACGATCTTCAGCTTGAGAACATTCCTCTAGAAATCCCGCCAGATTTGAAGTTTGGCGAACTGGCGACGCCCGTGGCCTTCGAGTTGGCTCGCAAGCTGCGCAAGGCCCCGAAGGTCATTGCGCTTGAGATTGTCGCTGCGCTGGCAGGGCTCGAAGGCTTCGCCAGTTTCGAAGTTGCTGGAGCGGGCTACATCAATGCGCGGCTTGACCGCGCCGCAGGCGTGCGCGAGACAACCAGCGCCGAAGCCGAATCTCAGGCCTCGACGGGCATTCACTCGCTGGTCGAACACACTAGCATCAATCCAAACAAGGCCGCACACGTCGGCCATCTGCGCAATGCGATTCTCGGCGACACCTTTGTGCGCCTGCTGCGCGCCGCCGGCCAAAAGGTCGATGTGCAGAACTATATCGACAACACCGGCGTGCAGGTGGCCGATGTGGTCGTGGGGTTTTTGCATCTGGAAGGCAAGTCGCTCGCAGACGCCCATCAACTGCTCGACGAACTTAAGAGTAAGGGCGAGCGGATCGACTACTACTGCTGGGATCTCTATGCGCGCACTTCGCAGTGGTACACAAGCGGGACCGCCGAAGAGAATAAAGCGCGCAAGGAGATGCGCTACGCCACGCTGCATGAGATCGAGCGCGGCGGAAACGAGACAGCCGAAGTAGCCGAACTGATCTCGACCGCGGTCCTGCGGCGGCATCTAGAAACCATGCTGCGGCTGGACATCGAGTACGATTTTCTGCCCCGCGAGAGCGAGATTCTGCACCTGAAGTTTTGGGAGGCAGCCTTTGATCAGCTCAAGCAATCCGGCGTCCTCTACTTCGAGAACGAAGGCAAGAACAAAGGCTGCTGGGTGATGACCCGCCCTGGCGCGGATGTTACCGAAGGCGAAACCAACGAAGACGCCAAAGTGATCGTGCGCTCCAATGGCACGGTAACTTATGTCGGCAAAGATATCGCCTATCACTTATGGAAGTTTGGCCTGCTCGGGAAGGATTTTGGCTACAAGCCTTTCTTCACTTACCCCGACCACGAGTGCTGGATCTCGGCCGAGCAGGGCGTCGAGCCCCATCCGCAATTTGGCGGGGCGCAGGCGATTTATAACGTCATCGACGCGCGCCAGAGCGACCCGCAGGCCAACGTAATTCAGGCCCTGCGCGGGATGGGCCACACCGATCAGGCCAATCGTTACAAGCACTTCAGTTATGAGATGGTGGCGCTGACACCACGCTGCGCGGTCGAGTTAGGCTATGATATTTCCGACGAAGACCTGGCGCGGCCTTACATCGAAGTCAGTGGTCGAAAGGGCTTCGGCGTCAAGGCCGACGACTTGATCGACAAGCTCATCGCCGCAACGCGCGCTGAGGTCGATGCGCGCCAGACCGTCAGCGACAATGTTGAACGCCAGAAGATCGCCGAACAGATCGCCATTGGCGCATTGCGCTACTTTATGCTCAAGTTCACGCGCAACTCGGTGATCGCCTTTGACTTCAAGGATGCTCTGAGCTTCGAGGGTGAGACCGGACCTTACATTCAATACGCCGTCGTTCGCGCGCGCAACATCTTTCGTAAGGCTGGAACTGCGCCGGAAGCAGTGTTAGGCGAGTTTGCGAAGTTACCCGAGTTAGACGCCTTCCTTCAAGACGAAGACATCTGGTCGCTCTGGCTGCGTGCCGCGCGGCGCACGCTGGTGCTGGAGCAGTGCATTGCTACATCGGAGCCGGCTCATCTCGCCAAACATGCCTTCCAGTTAGCTCAGGAGTTCAATAACTTCTATCACAAACATCACATCCTGAGCGAAGAGGACCCCGCGCGCAAGGCCTTTCTGCTGGCGACAGCCGCCGTTGCTCTGCGGGAGTTGGTGCTGGCGCTCAGTTGGCTCGGCATCGAGAGCCCGGAGGCGATGTAAAGTGAGGTTCCCCCTGACTCCGGAGCGCGCAGACCTCATACCTTCCCGTTCCTGGCTTGATTAGAATGATGGATGTTCTCACGGAGTCTTTCTATGTTGCCCATTCAGGAGATCGCGCAGAAGCTTGCGCTCTCACCGGCCCAATATGAATCCATTGGCGCATTTGGCGCCAAGCTCAAGCTCGATCTGCTCACTGATCTGGCCTTTCCGGTTCGCGGCAAGCTGATTATGGTCACAGCCACGACGCCGACAACCTCCGGCGAAGGCAAGTCGGTCGTTTCTATCGGACTTGCCCAAGGCCTGGAACGCATCGGTTGCCGGGCAATCGTTACTTCGAGAGAGCCATCGCTTGGGCCCGTCTTCGGAATGAAGGGCGGGGGCGCGGGCGGCGGCCTTTCGCAGGTGGAACCGAGCCAGAAGATCAATCTGCACTTTCATGGCGACTTTCACGCCATCGCCGCCGCGCACAATCTGCTCTCCGCCCTGGTGGACGCGCATCTCTTCCACGGCAACGCGCTGGAGCTTGATCCACAGCAGATCACCTGGCCACGGACCCTGGATGTGAACGACCGCGCTCTGCGCCACATCGCCGTCAATCTCGGCGCAAAGCAAGAAGGGGCCAACCGCAAGACGGGGTTTGTGATTACGGCGGCTTCGGAGATCATGGCAGTCCTCGCGCTGGCCTCGAGTCGCGCCGATCTTCGCCGCCGCATCGACGCAATCGTCGTGGGCGTCAGTCGCGCCGGACGCCACGTCACCGCCCGAGAGCTTGGCGCGACCGGGGCCATGCTGGCCTTGCTCAACGAAGCCATTCTCCCCAACCTGGTGCAGACCACCGAGGGCACGCCCGCCTTGGTGCATTGCGGCCCCTTCGCCAATATCGCCCACGGCACATCGAGCGTTCTCTCGCACCAGATGGGTGTGCGGCTGGCCGACTTTGTCGTCAACGAAGTTGGATTTGCGTCGGAACTGGGCGCGGAAAAGTACATCGACATCGTGCGGCGCGCCTCGGGCATCGAGCCCGCCGCCGCCGTGCTGGTCACAACAGTGCGCTGCCTGCGCGCGCAGGGAGAGGGATCGCTCGTGGCCGGCTTCTCCAACCTCGCCCACCACATCCGGACTTTACGCAATTTTGGCGTTCCGGTGGTTGTCGGCCTCAATCGCTTTCCCGCGGACACTCAGGACGACCTCGACGCCATCGCCGCGGAGTGCCAGCGCCAGGGCGTCGCCTGCTCCTTCGTCGAAGCCTTCGCCAAAGGCGGCCTTGGCGCAGTCGATCTTGCGGAAAAGGTAGTCTCTGTCGTCGAGGCCGATCCCTCGCCTGAAATTCATCCGAGTTATTCGCTGGATGACTCGCTCGAAGAGAAGATACGCAAGATCGCCACAAAGGTCTACGGCGCGGCTGAGGTTGTCTTCAGCGATCACGCTCGCGTTCAACTGGAGCGCTACGCCGAGTGGGGCTTTTCCGGTCTGCCGGTCTGCATCGCCAAAACGCAGTATTCGCTCTCTGACAATCCCAAGCTGATGGGTGCGCCCACCGGATGGACGCTCAACATTACGGATGCTTCGCTCTCAGCCGGCGCGGGTTTTGTGGTGGCCGTCGCCGGCAACATGATGCTGATGCCGGGCCTGCCAAGCGCGCCGCGGGCCTTCTCGATCGATGTGGATGACGACGGGAACATTGTTGGCGTGTGATCCAATCAGCGCCGATTGGAGTTGAGGAGATCGCAGGTTGATGTTCATAGCCGCCCACCCTAGCCGCAAAAACAAAAACGCGGCGAGGGTAAGGCACCCGTTGTGGAGTTGGTTGCGGCTTGCAAAAGAGCTAAGAGCTAAAAGCTAGAAGCTAAGAGCTAGAAGCTTGCGTCTGATAGCTACGCACCCACTCCAGAATCGATCTTACGGCGACACCACTAGGCCCTTTGGCGATATAGGGCTTTGAGTCTTCTACCCAGGCCATGCCTGCGATGTCTAGGTGAATCCAGGGCGTGTCATCGACAAAGACCTTGAGGAACTCGGCCGCCGTACTCGCGCCGCCCCAGCGTCCGCCGGTGTTTTTGATATCGCCGATATCGCTTTTGATCAATTCGGCGTACTCCTCGCCCAGAGGCAAGCGCCAGAACTTTTCGCCCGAAGTGGCCAGGGCCGCATCGAACTTCGCCCATGTGGCGTCATCGTTTGAGAATGCGCCTGCGTTCACATAGCCGAGAGCGACGACGCAGGCGCCGGTCAGTGTGGCGGCGTCGATCAGGTGGGTTGCTCCCAGTTGGCGGGCGTAGGTGAGTCCATCGGCCAGCACAAGCCGGCCCTCGGCGTCGGTATTGATGATCTCGATGGTCTTGCCAGGCTTGCCAGCAGAGAGCGGCATCGCCGTTTGCACATCGCCTGGTTTCTGGGCCGTGCCCGAAGGCATGTTTTCAGCGGCGCAGACGACGGCGATGACGCGCACCTTTGGTTTCAGGAGCGCGATCGCCCGCATTGCGCCGATCATCGCCGCGCCTCCGGCCATGTCGTACTTCATTTTTTCCATGTTGTCGCTGGGTTTGATGGAGATGCCGCCGGAATCGAATGTAATGCCTTTGCCGACCAGGCCCAGCACCGGGCCTTCCTTCACCCCTTTGGGTTCATAGCGCAGAACGATCAGGGCGGGCGGCTCGGCGGAGCCTTGCGAGACGCTCCAGAATGCGCCCATCTTCAGCTCGTGCAGCTTGTCGGTGGAGAAGTTATTCCACTTGAGGCCGACCTCTTCCGCCATTTGTCCGGCGCGCCGGCCGAGGATGGTGGGGGTGAGCTTGTTGCCCGGCTCATTGACCAGCGTGCGGGTGAAGTTCTGGCTCTCGCCGAGGATGACGCCCTCGGCGAAGGCGGCTTCGAGTACGGCCTTCTGCTGCTTGTCGTTGTCCGCATTCTTTGTTTTGTCCGCATCGGCGGGCGCGGCTCCAATGGGCGCGACCAGGGTGAAGGACTGGACGCTCTGGTCCTTGCGGTCGCTGCGATAGGTGTCGGGGTCGAAGTCGCCGACCAACGCGCCCTCGACGGCGGCGCGAGTGCAACGCGCGAGTGGTAGCGTCTCCAGTTCCTGCACAGCAAACGTGGGTTTCGGCGATTCAGACTTGGCTACCGGCTCGGCAACTTTGTCTTCCGCGGACTTGGATTCGGGCGCAGCGGCTGCAGCTTCGGCAGGCTTGGAATCCGGCACGGCAGGCACGGGTTCCGGAACGGCAGACGCAATTGCAGGCAGCGCGAAGACCAGTTCGCGAATGCCGCGCGGCTTGGTGAAGCGGACGGCGGTTCCGGCGGCGTTGCGCACGGAGTGGACCGTGGCCTTGGCCTGCTTGCCAAGGCCGACGATCAGCAGCCGCTTTGCGGCAATACCAGCCGGGCCGTGCCACAGCAGTGTTTCATTGGCGGCGGCCTTGAATTCGCCGCTGGCCAAGACGGCCTCCGCGGCGGCTATCACCGATGAGTCGGCGGTGAGCAGCACGGGCCGAGGTTTGGCGTCGGGGGCCTTCGAGGTTTGTGTATCGACGGCCAGGACGGCCAGCAGTTCGGTTTCGATTCCAGCAAGGGAAGCGAAAGACAGTTGAGTCTTCATGTTGCCCATTATTTCATTGATGCGGGCCGAAGGGGCAAGAAGGGTGGCAATTGCGTGAACGCGGGAAGATTCATCCGCAATCTCAAGTTCAGACGAAGAAGCGAAGAAAGGGGGAACCGGAGACCACGGAACCTGGCCTGATTTGGCTGAAAAGGTTCAAAAAGACGGCATTTTTGGCCCCAAAAGGGGCAGAAATCGCCGTTTGTGTTTAACGATCAGTCAACAGGGTTAAATAGCAACATGTTTATTACGTGTTAGTTGCGTCCTATCATTAACTCAAAAAACTGATTTCCACAGGGGGAGGGGGGTGGGGGTTAGTGGGGTACAGACCGGTCCGACCCATCCAGATGGCCGACCCGAGTTCAGGGTAGCAGGAGGCTGGAAATAATCTGCAAGATACGGTTATGGGGATGTCCTGGAAGGCGGCACTTTGATACCCGCGGTTTTTGTCTGTCAATCGAAAAAGGAGGCAGCGATCTTCTAAATGACACTTAATAATTAATTGTCACACTGACATTCTATGCCATAATGGATCCAGAGGGCATTATGGGGACCGTCGTTCAAAGTGTTCTTCATGGAAAGAGTCGCCTGAGTGAGAACGGCCGGATTGTCATTCCTTCACAGATTCGTGAGGCAATGGGGATCTCCGCAGGGGAGCCGGTACTCATGGAACTGGAAGACGGCGTATTGCGGATCGAGTCTCACCGGAGTCGGATTCGAAGGATTCAGGAAGAGTTCCGGAAGCACGTTCCAATCGGGCTTGGAGAAATGCTGATGTCCGACCAGTTGATCGCCGAGCGCCGAGAAGAGGCGCGCCGCGAGATGGAGGAGACGGATCGGCAGATTGAAGAATACCGGCTGAGAAATGAGAGACAGCTTGGCTAAGCGCGCCGTCCTTGATTCCTCGTCGGTTCTTGCCGTCCTTTTCGAGGAGCCTGGAGGCGCATCCGTTTCCGATCTATTCAACGGCGGATTGCTGAGCGCGGTGAATCTGGCAGAGATTCTCACGAAACTCAAGCAGGGCGGATGGGACACCGACTTTGCCTGGGGCCGGGTACTGAATATGGGGTTTGAGGTCTGTCCGTACGAGGCTGAACAGGCACGGCTCACATCGGAATTGATCGACCAGACGCGCCCCTACGGGCTCTCGCTCGGCGACCGAGCCTGTCTGGCTCTTGCGATGCAGCGCAAGGCCACGGTTTACACGACCGACCGG